>Ga0114945_10002758_pt1 | contig 10125 bp, 12 predicted proteins | sample OV2TP3_FD_87194 | JGI IMG/M metagenome (GOLD analysis project Ga0114945, IMG submission 87194) | Hot spring microbial communities from Beatty, Nevada to study Microbial Dark Matter (Phase II) - OV2 TP3 | ecosystem: Environmental > Aquatic > Thermal springs > Hot (42-90C) | place: USA: Beatty... | reverse complement strand
GCGCTTCCACCCCGGCTGGGCCGCCCACGCGGGGGTGTCCGCCGCCCAGCTCGCCGGCCACGGCTTCCTGTGCCCCCGCAAGATCTTCGAGGGCCGCTTCGGCCTCTACGCCACCCACTTGAGGGAGCCCCGCTTCGACCCCGAGGTCCTGGCGGGGGGGCTGGGGGAGCGCTGGGAGACGTTGCGGATCTCCTTCAAGCCCTACCCCTGCTGCCACTTCAACCACGCGGCGATGGACGCGGCCAAGGCGCTCGCCGGGGAGCTCGGCGTCCGGGCCGAGGCGATCGCCCGGCTCGATGCGATCGTGCCCGAGCCCATGATCCCCATCACCTGCGAGCCCATCGAGGACAAGCGCCGCCCCCGCACCTCCTACGCCGCTCTCTTCAGCCTCCCCTACTGCATCGCCGTCAACGTGGTGAGGGGGCGGACCACCCTGGCGGACTTCGAGGAGGAGAATTTGAACGACCCGAGCGTCCTCGCCCTGGCCGGGAAGGTCCGCTGCACGGGGGTCGCCTCGGACCGCTTCCCCAAGTACTTCCACGGGGCCGTGCGCCTGACCCTGGCCGACGGGCGCGTCGCCGAGCGTGAGGAGCCCGTCAACCGGGGCAACCCCGACAACCCGATGGCCCGGGAGGACGTGGAGGCGAAGTTCTACGCCAACGCCCTCCGCGTGCTCTCCCCCGAGAGGGCGAGGGCCGCCGCGGCCGCCGCGATGGAGCTCGACCAGGCGCCCGGGGCGGACCCCCTCCTGGCCGCCTGCCGCGAAGGCTGATCCCTTGAAGGACGCCTGGAGCGAGCGTGCCTTTGCCCAAGCGTGGGACCGGGAGGGCGCCCGGCGGGACAATCCCGACCGCGGGGAGCAGCTCGACCTCCTCGTGACGCTTTTGGCCGACGCCTGCCGCGGGGGCGGCTGGATCCTCGACCTGGGGTCGGGCTCGGGCCAGATCGAGGAGATGATCTTGGAGCGCATCCCCGCCGCGCGCGTCGTGGGGGTGGACAACTCCTCCTCCATGATGGCCCTGGCGCGCGAGCGGCTGGCGCGCTTCGCCGGCCGCTTCGTCGGGGTGGAGGGGGACATGGCCGCCCTGGGCGGCCTCGGCCTCCCCCACGCGCCCTACGCCTTCGTCATCAGTGTCCAGGCCGTCCACGAGATTCCCCACCCGGCGAAGCGCGAGGTCTTCGCCCGGGCCTTCGGCCTCCTGGAGCCCGGCGGCGCGTTTTTCCTCCTGGACCGGGTCGCGCCCGATTTCGAGGGCCTCCCGCGCAGCTACCGCAGCGTCTGGGAGCGCCTCAACCGCAAGGCCGGGATCGAGGAGCCGATGACGTTCAAGGAGTACGTCGAGAAGTACGGCGCAAAGGGAGACCACGTGGCCGGGCTGGAGGATCTCCTCGGCTGGCTGCGGGGGGCGGGCTTCCGGGCAGCCCCCCTCTACCTCCACTACAACCGCGCCCTCATCGCCGCCCAGAGGCCGGCGGCGGGGTGAAGCGCTCGAGCAACCCGCGTTGCGTTTCCCCGGCGGAAGAGGGCGCGGGGCCTCAGGGCGCCGGGGAGGGCGCGGGGGCCGCGCACCGGAAGCCGGTGATGTGGGTCCAGCGGTCCGGGTAGTCCTGGTTGCGGTGGGAGACGCGGAAGCCCCAAGGGTCGTCGCTCAGCCAGGAGCATCCGCGCATGGTGCGCTTGGTGCCCGTTGAGGGGCCTTGGGGGTTGCGGTCCGGGCTCCCGCTGTAGTAGCTGGCCTCGTACCAATCCGCCACCCAGTTCCAGACGTTCCCCTCCATGTCGACCGCCCCGTAGGGGCTTGCGTTGGTGAGGTAGGTGCGGTCCACCGGATGGGGGCCGCTCCCGCTGTTGCGGGCCCAGATGACTTTGGTGGGGTCCCACGCGTTCCCCCAGGGGTAGAGTTGCCCGTTCTCCCCCCCCGCGGCCTTCTCCCACTCGGCCTCGGTGGGGAGCCGCTTGCCCGCCCACCGGCAGTAGTCGCGCGCCTGGAACCAGGTCACCCCCACCACGGGCTGGCGGTCCTGGTCGAAGCCCGAGCCGAAGTCGTGGGCGGGCCGGGCGAACTTGCGGAAGTGGGCGTTCGCCACCGGGTACTTGTCGATGTAGAAGGCGTTGAGGAACACCCGCCGGCGCGGGCGCTCGTCCGTCCCCCCGTCGTCGCTTCCCATGAGGAACCAGCCCGCGGGGACGAGGACCATGGGCGCCCCGTCCTTGGCGACGATCTCCTTCGGCAGGGAGGCCGCCGGGGCTCCGCGCGTTTGCGCCGAGGCGGCCGGGCCAGCCATGAGAACCGCCACCGCCCAGAGCAGGCCCAGCGTCCGCACCGTGACCCCCCGTGATCCGTGGCTGGAGGAAAATGACATCCGAAGGAAAATCCTTGCCAAAGGGGAAGGCAAATGGCAAGGGGCGCCCGGCCCCTACTCCACGAACTCGGGCTCGACCCGCCGGGGGAGGAGCCCCGCCTCGGCCGCCCGGCCGAGGAGGACCCGCACGGCCTCCCTGCCGGCCTCGCCGTAGCCCTTCGTCCACTCGTTCACGTACATCCCGACAAACGCGTCCGCCTTCCCGCGGGGGAGGTCCCGCGCGTAGGCCATGGCGTAATCCAGCGCCTCCTCGCGGTGGGCCAGGGCGTAGCGGATGCTCTCCCCGAGGAGCCGGCTCACTTGGCGGATGGCCGCCGGCCCCAGGTCCTTCCGGACGACGTTGCAGCCGAGGGGGAGGGGCCCCCCCGTCTCGGCCTTCCACCACCTTCCCAGATCCTCGACCAGGCGGAAGCCCTCCTCCGCGTAGGTGAGCTGCCCCTCGTGGATGAGGAGGCCCGCGGGGAGGGCCCCACGCCCGACTTCCTCCATGATCCGGTCGAAGGGCACCACGCGGTGCTTCGGCTCGGCGCCTCCCAGGTAGAGGCGCAGCGTCAGGTAGGCCGTGGTCAGAAGGCCGGGCACGGCGACCTCGGCCCCCGCGAGCAGGTCGGCGCGCGCCAGGGGCTCCTTGCTGATGAGGACCGGCCCGTAGCCGTCGCCGAAGCTCGCCCCGTGGGGGAGGATGGCGTAGCGGTCCGCCACGTGGCAGTAGGCGTGGAAGCTCACGGCGCTGATCTCGTACCTCCCCTCGAAGGCGGCCCGGTTCAAGGTCTCGATGTCGCGGAGCTCGTGGAGGAACTCGAAGTCCCCCGTCTCGATCTTCCCGTTGGCCAGGGCGTGGAACATGAAGGCGTCGTCCGAGTCCGGGCTGTGGGCGAGGCGGATCGTGGTGGGCAAGGGATCGGCTCCCCCGGTCAGGTCATCATGTCGCCCGCGGGGCGGCCGCCGGCCTTGTAGTCCCTCCCCCCCTTCGGGAAGTCCCCCTCGGCCGCCCGGCGGAGGAGGGCGCCCAGGAGGGCGGATGCGGCCTCCAGGTCGGACTCCAAGAAGAGCTCGGCCGGGCTGTGGGAGTAGCGGCGGGGGAGGTTCAGGTTCACGGTCGGGAGCCCTCCCGGCCGGGAGCGGCTGATGGCCGAGGCGTCGGTGAAGGTGCCGAGGAAGGCGTCCTCCTGGAGGGGGACCTCGGCGGCACGGGCCGTCTCCTTGACCCACGCGGCCAACAAGGGCGGGGCGATGTGGCCCATGAGGCTCGCGGGCTGGTGGTCGTAGCGGCGCAGGACGGGCCCCCCGCCCAGGCGGGCCCCCCGGGCGTCCCCCGTCCCCTCGGGGCCCTCGGCCGCCACCGTGTCGAGGACGATGGCCAGGTCGGGGGGCTTTCCCCCCATGGTGTGGGCCACCGAGAGAACCGACGCCCCCCGGGCGCCGACCTCCTCCTGGACGCAGAAGGCGGCGCTGAGTCTCAGCCTGTCGGCGAAGGCCCGGGCGTTCAGGAAGGCCTCCACGCAGAGGGCGCAGCCCGAGCGGTTGTCCACCGCCTTGGACTTCCAGGCCCCCTCGCCCAGCCGGGTGAAGGGGCTGTGGAAGACGCCGGGCGTCCCCGGCCCGATCCCCAGCCGCCGGACGGCCTCCCCGTCCCGACATCCCAGGTCGATCCACATCTGGGCGGCGGTCGGGTGCTCCTGGCCCTGGAGGGCCTGGAGGTGGCCGCTGCGGATGTTGACGACGCCGCGGTGGAGGGCTCCGTCCTCGGCCAGAAGGTCCACCTCCCGGCCCGGGAAGGAGGCGTCCGCCACGAGGCCCACCTTCTCGAAGCGCACGGCCCCCCCCAGCTCCGCCCCCGTCACCACGAGGCCCACCTCGTCCATGTGGCACTGGAGGAGGAGGTGGGGGGCGCCGGCGTTCGAGCGCTGCAGGGCGATCAGGTTGCCGATGGCGTCCTGCCGGAGGCGCTCCGCCGCGCGGAGCAGCATCCCGGCGATCGCCTCGCGCACGGCCCCCTCGTGCCCCGGGGGGCCCGGGAGGGCGCAGAGGGCGCGCATCCGCTCGATGAGGGGCGGGGGCACGGGCGCCTCAGTCCACGATGGCGAGCGCCCGGGCGGGGGCCGCCTCCGCGTCCATGATCTTGATGGGGAGCGCCATCATGAAGAAGCGCTCCTTGCCGATCTTGTCGAGGTTGTCGAGCCCCTCGATCAAGACAACGCCGGCTCCCAGCATGATGTGGTGCACCTTGAACTCGGTCGAGTCGAAGTCCGTCCGCCGCGCGTCGTACTCCTCGAAGAAGTCGAACGCGATGGCCTTGGGCTTTCGGGCCACGAGCCACCGGGCGGCCGACTCGTCGATGTAGGGGGACTCGGTGTAGTACTCGAGCTTGCCGAACATCTTCCTCCCCCAGTCGGTGCGCACCACGATGATGTCGCCCGGCCGGCATTTTTTCTTGAATTTTTCCAGGTGCGCGCTCTTGATGACGGCGTTGGGCTTGCCCATCTTGGTGAGATCCAGCATGACGGCTTCGCCCATGTAGAGGTGAAAGTCGGCAGCCCCGATGGTGGGGCCGTCCTTCACCACGTGGAGGGTGCTGTCCACGTGGGTGCCGGTGTGGGCGCTGAGCTCGAGCCAGGTGGCCTGCCAGTGGTGGGAGTAGGGCCCCCGGTAGCCTGTCGTGTGCTTCACCTTCTGGGGCACGCCCGGCGGGATGGGCACCCCGCTTTTGATCTCGCAGCTGATGTCGATGTACCGCGGCATGACGGCTTCCTCCCGTCGAGAGGGAAGAGGGAAGGCTCCGGGCCGGGGGCGGCCCGGGCGGCTGTGCTTGGGGGGAGATCCCGGCCGGATTCTGGCACGCGGGCCTCTCCCTGCCAAGCGCACCGCGCCCTTCGGATGGGGAGGCGGGCGCCCCGCGGCTTTCGGCTCGGGCCGCCCCGGCGTATGATCCGGGGAGGGGACGCTGGTCGGTCAAGAAGAGGAGAGCGAGCGTGAGCGAGGAGGCGAAAATCGAAGCCGGCGGATCCGCGCCGGAGGCCGCCCTGGAGAGCAAGGCGGGGGAGAGGGTGCGCCTCTCCGACCTGTGGGGGGAGGGCCCCCTCGTCCTCGTCTTTTTGCGCCACCTGGGGTGAATCTTCTGCCGCGAGCAGCTGGCGCAGTTGCGCCGCTCGTGGGCGGGATTCGAGGAGCGCCGGGCCCGGGTTGTGGCCGTGAGCCCCGCGGGCGGGGAGGCCACGGCGGCGGTGTGCGGGATGCTCGGGGTCCCCTTTACCTGCCTGGGCGACCCCTCGGGGAAGGCCTACGACGCCTTTGGTCTCGGCCGGGCGGGCCTGAGCCAAATGGTCAGCCTGCGGATCCTCTGGCAGAGCGTTCGGTCTCTCGTTCGGGGGAACAGGCCGAGCCGGCCCCAGGGCGACATCTCCCGCCTCCCCGGGGCCTTCGTCATCGACCGCGGGGGGGTCGTCCGGTGGGCCCGGCGGGGCCATGACGCGGCGGACCACGCGGGGGCGGCCGAGCTCCTCGTCGCCCTGGACAAGCTGGGTCCCCCTGGCCCGGGCTAGGGCCGGGGTGGCGGAACCCTGCCCTCCCCCGGGTTCGTCCTTCGAGGTGACGATGGGCGCCCATCCCCTTCGGGATACTCTCCTGAGCGTCATCATTCCTTGCTACAACGAGCGGGAGACCATCCGCGAGATCTTGGCGGGGGTGGGCGCGGTCCCCTTGAACTTGGAGGTCGTCGTGGTGGACGACGGCAGCACCGATGGAACCCGCGAGATCCTTCGAGAGCTCGAGCGCGACGGGCTGCGGGTCATTTACCAGCCGGAGAACCGGGGGAAGGGAGCCGCCCTCGCAGCTGGCTTCGGCGCGGCCCGGGGGAGCGTTTTCGTGGTCCAGGACGCCGACCTCGAGTACGATCCGGCCGAGCTGCCCGAGTTGTTTGAGCCCATCCGCCGCGGGGTGGCGGACGTCGTCTATGGCACCCGCTTCGGCGGGAAACCCCAGCGCGTGCACATGTTCTGGCACAAGATGGGCAACCGCCTCCTCACCTTTTTGACCAACCTCCTCTACAACTCCACCCTCACCGACATGGAGACCGGCTACAAGATGTTTCGCCGGGAGGTGGTCGCTGGTGTCACCATCCGCTCCCGCCGCTTCGATGTCGAGCCCGAGCTCACGGCGAAGATCCTGAAGGCGAAGAAATGGCGCGTCTACGAGATCCCGATCTCCTACTACGGCCGCTCCTACGAGGAGGGGAAGAAGATCACCTGGCGGGACGGCCTCGTTGCGCTCTGGACCCTGATCAAGTTCCGGTTTGTGGACTGACCCTCTCTTCTCCGCCTCCGCCGACGGGGAGGGTTCCGTGAAGCTGGTTCCCCTCGCGCATCCGCCGGGGCCGCGCTTTGAGGCGTTCCTCGCGGCCCACGCCCCGTTGAGCCTCCGCGTACGGGGCGCCCTGGAGGAGTCGGACGGCGCCCCCCCCGTATGGGCGGACGATCCCGAGGCGCCCCGCCTGGCCGTCCACGCCGGGCGCGGGTGGCTCGCGCCCCTCGGGGCCGCGGAGGAGGTGATCGCTCACCTCGCGGACCTCGAGTCTCTCTCCGCCGAGGGGGCAGAGGAGAACGAATGGCTGCTGAAGCTGAGCTCCGTGCCCCGCGAGATCGTGGACGCGCTCGCCGCCCGGCGCCGCCTCGTGCGGCAGACCGGCTGCGGCCTCTACACCCTGCAGGAGGAGGAGTTCAGGCCCTTCTCGGTGGGCCCGCCGCTGGAATCCCTCCGGGAGGAGGACGCGCCGATCCTCGCCGCGCACTCGCAGTATGAGGAAGGCGAGCCCTATTGGCTCGACCGCATCCGCCGGGCGCCGAGCGCCGCAGTGCGCATCGGGGGGGAGCTGGCCGCCTGGATGATCGTCCACGCGAACGGCTCGATCGGGATGCTCTACACGATGGAGAAGTTCCGCAACCAGAAGCTGGGCCGCTTCGTGGCCTCGGCCCTCGCCGAGAAGCAGTTCGGGCGCGGAAGGGCCGTCTACTGCTACATCGTGGACGGGAACGCGCCCTCTGAGCGCGTTTTCTTGAGCCTGGGGTTCCGCCGGGCGGCCGAGGTCGCCTGGGCCGTCTACGAGCGCGACCCGGGGGGCGACTAGCGGGCGGCGCTCAGCGCATTCCGAAGAGCACGTATTCCCGCCGACGCGCTTCGAGGAAATTTGCGAGCTGAAGGCGCTGCGGATCGCGGGGGCCCTTCCCCACGTTTTGGAGGATCTCCTCCACCTCGCGGGCGAGGCGCTCCGCCTCGGCGATGGCCTGGTCGGTCAGGGAAAAGAGGGTGATGTAGTCGCGGAGCTGGTTCTCGAGGGCGCGCTTGCGCTCGAAGACATCGGGCCCCGAGGTCCGGAGCTTCAAGGCCTCGTTCGCCTGCTTGATGAGGTTGTTGAGGGTCTCGATCTTGCGGCGGATCTCCTTGAGGCGCGCCTCGTACGCTTCGCGGGCCTTGCGCTCCTCCTCTTTTTTCTTTTGGGCGTCTTCGCTGGAGGGGCTCGGGCCGACCGGAGGCGCGGGCGGGGCTGCCGGCTGGGCGGGCGGAAGATGGGAGGCCGGTCGCGCGGCCGGGAGGGGGAAGGCGAGGACCGCCGCCAGGAGGATGATCCCGCACGCCGCTGCTCGCGCCATCGCCGCCCTCCGGGGCTGTTGAGGTCTCTCGAGTGCTCCTTGCGCTATTTTAGCTCCCGGCGGCGCGGGGCTCAACAAGGGAGGCGGTTCCTCGACAAGGCCTTGGAAATCGGCTAAAATACTATAAAAGTCGATGCGGGATCGGCAGCCCGTTTTCTGGCGAGAGGAGATTTTCATCATGCGCAAGGAAGAATACATTGACCGGCCGCCGGGCCCGCTGGGCGGGCTCTGGAGCCTTTGGTACCTCGATCCCATCCTGGTCATCAAGCGAGAGCTGAGCGGCTTCCGGAAGGTGCGCCACAAGGCCTTCGCCGAGAAGGTCCACGCGGGCGACCCGGCGCCGCCTGTCCGGCTCAAGACCCCCTACGGGGAGGAGGTGGACCTCTCCCAGTTCCGGGGGAAGAGGAACATCGTCCTGGAATTCGGCGCGATAACCTGACCGCCCTTCCGCCGGCAGGTGCCGGGCATGGAAGAGCTCCACGGGAAGTATCATGACAAGGGCGTCGAGTTCTTCGTCATCTACTCGCGCGAGCCGCACGCGGGGGAGCGCAAGTATTTCAAAAAATACTCCCAGCACACCTCCTACGAGCATAAGCAGCGCTATGCGAGGGAGCTGGTCGAGGAGTTCGGGATGAAGGTCCCTGTCCTCGTGGACGACCTCGACGAGACGGTGGCGAAGTCATTCGGCTGGATGCCGAACATGGTCTACGTCATCGACAAGGAAGGCAGGATCGCCTACAAGGCGAGCTGGACGGACCAGCCGCGGGTGGACAAGGTGCTGGACGACCTTCTGACCGAGCAGGCCCGCGCCGAGGCCGTGGGCGCCCCGGCCTAGCGCGTCGGCGTCACGAGAAGGGCGCGGCCCCCGGGTCCGGGGGCCGCGTTTTTTTCCGGGCAAGCCCGGGGGGTCCGGGCGGATTCACCTCGGGCGCTTCTCCCGCGGGAGGAAGAAGGCCAGGAAGAAGGCGAGGAGGAGGAAACCGGGCAGGATCCAGAAGGCTCCGAGGAGCCCCACGCTCTCGGCCGCCTTGGAGATGGGCAGCACCGAGAGGCTCGCCATCCCCCACGCCAACCCCAGCGTCAGGGAGCTGGCGAAGCCCCGGTTGCGGGGAAGAAGCTCCTGCGCCAGGGTGATTCCCACCCCCATCGGCATGTACATCCCGATCCCCACCGCCGCCAAGACGAGGATGCCCAGGGTGGGAGGGGAGGCGAGAAAGGCGATCAGACTGAAGATCGACAGGGCGATTCCCAGGATGATGATGTTCCGTTTGCCGAAGCGGTCCGCAAGGACCCCCCCGATCATCACCCCGAGCCCCCCGAAGAAGAGCAACACGGCGCTCGCCGCCCCTCCGCTCCACAGCCCCATTCCCCGCTCCACGTAGAGGGTGGGGAGGAAGCCCATCAGGTTCACGTTCACGATCGCCCGGCAGAGGGTCAATCCGATCAGGATGGAGATGGGCAGCCGGACCTCCCGGAGGGCGCTCCACAGGCCGCGGAGGGCCCCCGCCTGCGTCCCGCTCGCAGGAGGAGATTGAGGCTCGGGGAGCCCCCGGTGGACGGCGACCGCGGCCCCGAGCGCCAGGAGGGTGTAGAGCCAGAGCCATTCCATCCCCCACAGCTTCGCAACGCCGATGGCCACCAGGGGACCGAACGAAAAACCCAGTCGTCCTCCCGTGACGAAGACGCTCAGGGCGAGGCCGCGCCTCGCCTCGCTGAGTTCCCCGGCGCGAGAGGCCATGTCCGGGTGGCAGAGGCCCACCAGGCACCCCCCCAGGAGCAGGGCCGCGGCAATGAGGCCATAGCTCGGCAGCCATCCGATGGAGGTCAAGAGAAGCGAGCTGCCCACGATCCCGACCATCAGCCAGGGCAGGCGCGGCCAGCGGTCCACCACCACGGCCGTGACGGGCTGGGCCAGGGCGTTGCTCAGGGAGAGGATGGAGATGAGCACGCCGGCCGCCCCCAGCGACAACTGGAACTTCTCCCGCAAGAGAGGCAGGAGGGGCGAGAGGAAGCTCACCAGGCTGTCCACCACGAAATGGGCCAGGAAGAGGATCGCCAACGCCCCCCAAGGCCCGGCCGCGCGGGCGCGGGCGACCCGGACGGGGGCCGCCTCCAG
>Ga0114945_10002757_pt1 | contig 10126 bp, 9 predicted proteins | sample OV2TP3_FD_87194 | JGI IMG/M metagenome (GOLD analysis project Ga0114945, IMG submission 87194) | Hot spring microbial communities from Beatty, Nevada to study Microbial Dark Matter (Phase II) - OV2 TP3 | ecosystem: Environmental > Aquatic > Thermal springs > Hot (42-90C) | place: USA: Beatty... | reverse complement strand
GTGACGGCGCGGGGATTCATGAAAACGAGGGGAGCCGGAGGGAAATTGACAGGAGCATCGATGATCGTATGCTCTTCTGCTATGGGACCGCCCGTCCATCCCCGATTCAACTGGGAGGAATTCCGAGGGGCAGGGAGAATTGATGATACCGATACACAGGCAAGGCAGCGCCACTTCAACGAGAAAATTCTGGAATTCAAGGTCTTTCTCGACACGTTGCGCGATCACCACGGCGTGCCACCGACGGGAGAAAACGCGATGGAGCTCCAGCCGGCTGGAGATGCCGCTATGGTCAGCCGGGAACCGGATGAACTCTTGGTGCGAATAGACCAGGTAACGGAAACGATGGAAATATTGTTGCTGTGCCAAGAAATGTTAAAACTCACGCGCATCCGCATCGGGAATTGCATCAAAGAGATCGGAAAAACAATCGAACGCGAAAAAATGGCTCCAAAACCGGGAATACTGAAAGCGGCCTGGAAGTATGTATTCGGAAAGACAGAAGATATCCACCCATTGGAGTCGACGCTGCATGCTTTGCAAGTATTGGAGGGACAAACCGCTGATTATGCACGAGTGCTGCACGAATCGATCAATGCTATTCCGGACCATTCAACGCAAAAAGTTTCCGAAATGTTTCTGCTGGCGTGTAAGAGCGCAGTACATACGCTCAAGAATTACGGTTGCAATCCGGAATCTATTCCTAGGCGGCATTGCCCAATGTCCGCGAATCGTGAATACTCCAGTCATGCCCACCTACTCCGCCCTCCAGGCCGCCGATCCCGCCGTTTTCGCGACGGTGAAAGGAGAAATGCAACGTGAACAGAACGGCGTGGAACTGATCGCCTCCGAAAACTACGTGTCGGCCGCCGTCCTGGAAGCGCTGGGGAGCCCCTTCACGAACAAATACTCCGAAGGGTATCCGGGGAAGCGCTACTACGGCGGACAGGAATTCACCGATCAGGTGGAAACGCTCGCGATCGAGCGCGCGAAGAAGATATTCCGCTGCGATCACGCGAACGTGCAGCCGTCCTCGGGCGCAGGGGCAAACGTTGCGGCGTACTTCGCCTGGATGGAGCCGGGCGACACGATCCTGGGCATGGACCTCTCGCACGGCGGCCACCTGACGCACGGTTCACCCGTCACACACATGGCGAAACTCTTCAGATTCGTCCGGTACAAGATGAAGGACATCGAAACGGGCGAGATTGATTACGATCAGATGCGGGCAGTCGCCAAAAAGGAGAGACCGAAAATCATTCTGGCGGGATTTACTGCGTACCCCCGGGAACTCGATTACACCGCATTCAAATCGATCGCCGATGAGGTCGGTGCCGTGGCCATGGCCGATATGGCGCACATCGCGGGACTGATCGCAGCCGGAGTCCTCAAGAACCCCTTCGATGCCGGGTTTCAGATGATGACCACCACCACACACAAGACATTGCGAGGGCCGCGCGGCGCGATGATCATGACCAAAGGAACGGTCGGGAATCCGCTCAAGGCCCCGGAGAAAACCATCGACAATCTCCCGACGCTCGTCGACCGCAGCGTGTTCCCCGGCCTGCAGGGCGGGCCGCACATGCATCAGACGGCGGCGATCGCCGTTGCTCTCGGGGAAGCGATGCAACCGTCATTCAAGGAATACGCGAAGCAGATTCTCAAGAACGCTAAACGCATGTCCGAGAAACTGATGGAAGGAGGATGCAAGCTGGTCACGAACGGAACGGATAACCACCTCATGGTCATCGATTGCGTTCAATCATGGAATATGCCGGGCAAGGAAGCCGAGGAACTCTTCGACCGCATCGGCATCACCGCGAGTAAGAGTCCTATTCCGGACGATACGCGGCCTCCGTATTCACCGAGCGGATTGCGCCTCGGAACGCCCGCAATGACTACGCGCGGCATGAAGGAAGCAGATACGGAACAATTAGTTACATTCATGTTTGCGGCCATTGAAAAACGCACGGATGAATCGGCATTGAAGAAACTGCACGATGAAGTGATCATGTTCTGCAGAAAGTTCCCCGTCACGGGCATCTCCGTCTGATCCTATGCACTCCTCCATCCGCAGCTTCCGCTTCGCCTGTGCCGGACTCCGCCACGCTCTGGCAACGGAGCGGAATCTCCGTCTCTTCACAGGCCTCTATGTGCTGTCACTGGTCATCGCCAGTCTCCTGAAGATCACTCTCCGCGATTGGGAAATGATCATCTTCAGCGGTGGCATCTTTCTGTCAGTGGAACTGATCAATACGGCACTGGAACGTTTTACCAATGCATTCGATGCCCATTCCCAGAGCATTCACTCCCCCGCCATCAAAGCGACCAAGGATATCGCCGCAGGAGCCTCGCTCGTGTGCGCTGTCGCGTGGGGGGTGATCCTGTGCATGATCTTCTTGCCGAAGTTGGGGATGCTGCACATTGGAGGAATCGGCGCGGGAATATGAAGCATCGCGCTTGCATAAATTATTTATCCATATGGAATAGAACACGATGTAAACGACCAATAAACGATGTATTCTTGATATCCTATCGAACAAAAATACTACTCAACCATACTTCTTGCCATCGTGGCACTTCAGTTTATTGCAGTCCTGAAGATCGGGAATATGCTGACACGATCCTGCTCAAGACGGATCCTGATCCCTGACATCACCGACATGTAGAGAGACTAGTGGCCACCCTTCGACGCCTAGTGACGTCCGCGTTACTGGGCTCCCGTTCGTCACCTGAGAGCTCCTCAGGACCTACGGCAGGGTCGCAAACGTTCCTCCCGGCCACTACATTGCATGTATGCACACTTCTGGGCATAGCGATCGTCATTGCATCCGGCTTCCCCCAAGAGGGAGTCAGTGCGTGGCCACTATCCTCTCTGCCTGCCCACCGAAGCTCGCTTCGAGCGAGCGAAGGTGGGTCACAACACTGCCAAGCCGCCCATCCGTTCCGGGGAACGGGTGAGCGCAGTATAGACGCAACATTGTGCGTTTTCTCGGGTGGTTCCGAGCATAAAGAAGAAACTGCAGCTGGTAGACAGGGGTGAATACCCTCCGACCGCTCAGGACCGCTATTGGTCCAGATAGCCGAGGAGGAAGACACACAAACAAAATGGCCAGCGATTGCTGGTCCTTTTGTTAAGGCTACCCCGTTGCATGAAATGTGGAATTCATTCCGCATGATACGTCTGCATGATTATTCAGAGGTTCCTTAATGCCAATGAGTATCACGCCATCTTCTTCCCCTTTTCGATTTCCGCCATCATCGTCTTACTCGGAGGAGGCACTCCCCCACTCGCTTCGAGCTTTTTCTCAAGCTCCGCCATCTTCGCTTCGTCATCCTTCGTGAGGGCTTCGCCCTTGAACTTCTTCTTCCGAAGCATGTTGAAGTCGTTCAACCACATTTCGCGGTCGCGCCACTTGCGATAGTCCTCAAGCGTCATGCCCTTCGCCTTCGCCTTCTTCTTCTCCTCTTCCTCTTTCTCTCTGAGTTTGGCGGCAGTTTTGACTTCTCCCGCGCTCTCGCGGGCACTCTGGACCCACTTGGTGATCTTGTCTTCGACGGTTTTGCGGTCTTCGGCGTAGCGTTCGCTTGAAAGGCGCCGGATGGTCTCCATGCGCTTCTCATCGAGCTGCAGATCCGGCGGCGGAAGCGTGGAGACGGAGAACGGCTTACTGGGGACGCCGTTGATCATCAAACGGACGTACGCGTGGTACTTGGGCAGACTGAGAATGTCCTTTGGCAGGACCATTTCCTCGAATTGCTCGCTGAGCGGCTCCGCGTCGTCGCTGCCGACCTGGAAGCAGATGACCGATCCCACGTTGCCGAAGACGGCGTCGCGCAAGGCGGTGTTGTTGCCGTCGAGGAGCAACTGATTGACGTACTGGTGTGCGACGGTCAAGTTGAGCCGGTACTTGCGAGCTTCAGAGAGGATCGTCGCGAAGGATTCCGTCGCGAAGTTCTGGAACTCGTCGACGTAGAGGTAGAAGTCGCGCCGGTCTTTCTCCGGAATATCTGCCCTGCTCATTGCATCGAGCTGGAACTTCGTCACGAACATCGATCCGAGGAATGCCGAGTTATCCTCTCCCAGACGTCCTTTGCTGAGGTTCATGAGGACGATCTTCCCCGTATCCATCGCGTGGCGGAAATCGACCTTGGAGACGACCTGGCCGACGATGTTGCGGATGAGCGGCGCACTGAGGAGCTGGCCAATCTTGTTCTGAATCGCGGCGAGCGCTTCGGTCTGATACTTTTCGGACCACGCCGTGAACTCGTCCTCCCAGAAGCTTTTGACCATGTGGTTTCCGACGTGCTCGAGGATCTTCTTCCGGAACGCGGGATCGCTGAACATGCGCATGATGCCGAGCATGGACTGGTTCCCCGCTTCGATGAGTGCCAGGAGGGTGTTGCGCAGGATGTATTCCATGCGGCCACTGAACGCCTCGGGCCACATTTTCTTGAAGATGCTCATGAGCCCGGAGACGACGAGCACGCCTTGTTCGGGATCCTTGCAGCTGAGCATATTGAAGGCGACGGGGTGCTCTTTATCGGCAGGATCGAAGAGGATCACGTCGTTCGTGCGCTCCTTCGGAATGAACTTCAGGACGGCTTCGACGAGATCGCCGTGCGGATCGATGAGCGCGACGCCCTTTCCCGCAATGATATCCGAGTAGAGCATGTTCTCGAGCAGCGTCGATTTGCCCATGCCGGTTTTCCCGATGGTGTAGATGTGCCGGCGGCGGTCGTCGGGTCGGATGCCGAATTTCGTGCGGTGACCGCGGAACACGGCCTCTCCAAGAACTGTGAGATCATCCTGATCGGGATTCTCCCCTCTCCCGCTTGCGGGAGAGGGTGCCGCCGTCGCGGCGGCGGGTGAGGGTTGGGAGGTAGGGGCCGCAACAGGGAGATCGACGGGCGGTTCCAACTTTCTACTCAGGACCCAATCAAAATTCGGCGTTTTGACCAGAATATTGGGCACGTGCCAGAGGGTTGCGACCTCTTCGTTCGAGAGGACGTAGGGAGGTTCGTGAAACCCGAGCGGGAGTGTCGTACTCTCCCAGAGGTGGCCCACGGCGAATCCGTTGCAGTGCGGCAAATTGAATTGTCGGAAGCTTCCGGCGATCTCCTCCATCTTCGCTTCGGCTTCTGTACGGGCGGATGCAGAGGTGATGACGCTCACGCGGACATTGCAGGTGAACAGCAGCCGGTTGAGCTTGTCGACCGCGCCCGTTTCCTTGTTCTCGCGGTCGTGGTTGCGCATGCCGACGACGTTCTCTTCGTCATCATGATCACGCGTATCCACGTCTCCGGCCGAGAGGGACACCGACGGTAACTTCATGAACCAAGCGCGGAATCCGCCCATGAGCATATCGAGCGGAAAGTACGCGAAGCGCCTCCAGCCGCGCGCAAGGTGCGCTGTGGCGAAGAGATCCTCGTACCAATCCCAGTGTTTCGGGAGGCCCTGGAGTAGCAACGGCAAAAATCGCAGCGCTCGACGGCGGTAGCGCTTGCCAATGGGCAGGATCGTGACACTCACGTGCCCGCGCATGCCAGAGACGGGATAGCGCACCATCGAGGACGTGATGCCGGCGATCGTATCGATGGTCTGGCGCGTCACCATGTCGACGTACTGCGGGAACCGCTTGATCGGGTAGACCTCGGGGTCGATGAGCGTCAGATCCCGACTCAGGACGATCTCATCCTGCCGCGGACTGAACGTATCGGCAGGCACTGGCTCGATCTCGGCATCGGGATACTGCGCGTAGAGCTGGCTTTCGACGAGCGGGGCCGCACGACGTGTCGAGCGTACAAAGAGAGCGATCTTCCCATCGCAGAGACCGATTTCGAGGCTCACAGGATCATTTCCCTTCAAAGAATGGAGAGACGAAAGGACCGCCTCCATCATCAACGGCCCGCGCGACGCCGAAACTTCGTCCGGATCGGGGAGAGACGGGCGAATGCGGAGCAGGATTTGGTCGGTTTCTGAAGCCATTATTACGCTTGAGTATAGCATAGTTCAGGCCCTTCCGCTTGTGAGAAACTTGGATCAAGGAAAACGAGGGAAACGAAGAAAACAATGTAAATGACGATCCTCGTTTTCCTCGTTTATGTTGTTTGCCTCGTTTACATTCATCACGCCGATCGAAGAAGATCAGCAACCATTTCGAGCGCTACGGTGTTGTATGAGTAGTCCATTCTCATATGCCCGAGAATCCCAATGACTCCCTTGTTCCCGCGCACACTGTATCCCGTGATCATCATCGCGCAGCTCTGGAACTGCGGCAGGATGTGCTCCTCGCCGATGTAGTAGCGAACGTTCTCATCGATATCGATCGATCCGAGGACGCCTGTCAGCCGCTCTTCGAGGACTTCGACCACCGCACTCGCGAGCAGCGGATTCTGCTGGAATTCGATCTGCCGCAACGCGTGCGCGAGACCGAGGAAGTACACACCAGGCTTGTGCGGCACCGTCGCGAAGGCAACGTTGGGGATCATCTGACTCAGGAGTCCGACCGCTTCGTACGCGCGTTCTTGATCCTTGCGCAGGAAGTACTGTTCTTTGAGCGTCATGAATTTCTTCCGCACGGCCTTCTCCTGTGCGGAAGGATCCAGATACTCCTTCACGTAAATTCGATACCCCTTCGCCGTCGGCACGCGTCCCGCGGAGATGTGCGGCTGGTCGAGGTAGCCCTCGTCTCCCAGCGCGCGCATTTCATTCCGGATCGTCGCTCCCGAAAGAGAAAACTCCGTGCTGTGGCTCAGGAGATGCTTACTCCCGACCGGCGCGGCGGTCTGGATGAATTGATCGATGATCGCCACGAGGAGCTTGCTTTGGCGGGGGTCCATACCAAAAGTATAGCAGTCTTGACGAGCGAGTGCTATCGGGAGCTTCTTTTAGGTGTTGTCACTTCTTGTTGTCACTTCTTCTTTCCCGGAGCCTGCCGTGTCTTCCCTGCCGAAGGCCCTGAGCTTGCCTGCCGTGAGCTTGTCGAACTAGTCGAACGGGTCGAACCTGCCGAACGGGAGCTTGCCGAACGGGCCGCCGCCTGAATCTTGCGGAACCGTTCCACGCGGCCGCCACGGGCTTCGGTCTGCTTCTTGCCGGTGTAGACGGGGTGGCACATGCGGCAGACTTCCACCTGCTGGTCTTTGACCGTGCTCGGGATCAGGAAGACGGCCTTGCACGTTACGCAGGTCGTCTTGGCATCGGTGAACATTTGGGGGTGGATGCCGGTTTTCATGACCGCGGGATGATACAGGGATTTTTGCTCTTGCCAAGTATATACCAATGATATATACTTATTCCATGACGACCGCAAAACTGTTCCAGAACGGCCGCAGCCAGGCTGTCCGGCTGCCGAAGGAATTTCGGTTCATCGGGAAAGAAGTGCGCATCGAGAAAATGGAGGATGGCGTGCTTCTGCGCCCCGTGCATCGAACGTGGAAACCCATTCTTGAAGCTTGCGGAAAGTTTTCCGATGATTTCTTTGCCCACGGCAGAGAACAACTGCCGGTGCAGAAACGTCCCGGCCTCCGGCGATGATGTACATGCTCGACACCAATACGTGCATCTACATCATGAACGGCAAGCCCGCCGAAGTGCATCGTATATTTTCGGGGATACACCCCGAAGACGTCGGCGTATCGAGCATCACGCTCGCGGAGTTATGGTATGGAGTGGAAAACAGTAATCATCGGGAGAAGAACGCAACTCTTCTGCACATGTTCCTTTCTCCTCTCACTCTCGGGGATTTTGACGAGGATGCCGCGCAGGAATACGGAATAATTCGGGCGCATCTCCACAAACGCGGATCAATGATCGGCAGCATGGATTTGCTCATCGCCGCGCATGCCAAAGCCCTCGGCGTCACTCTCATCACAAATAACTTCCGGGAATTTCGCAGGGTCCCTGGATTGAAAGTCGAGAATTGGGTAGGATCCCGCTGATGGAATATTTCAATCTCGATCCTGGCAGGAAGCGGTCGATTATCCTCGACTGCTGTGATCTGACGCAACGACTGTCGAATGACATGAGAGATATCAGGTTTGTGATTTTGGATAAACTGAAACTTGACTCTGACCTGTCGCCTGAACCTGATCAGGACCTGCCTACGCCTGTCTACATCGACAAGAAACCTCAGTGAACGGAGGAACCTTATCGTCGTTTCTTCTTCGCAGGTTTCGCCTTCGCTTTCACAGCCGGTTTCTTCTTGGCGGCCGCCTTTCCGCGGATCGAAGATCCACGCTGGACAGGCTTCGGATGAGCTTTGGCTGGAGACTTGGACAACTTCCTCCCGGGTTTCTCTTTTGACTCTTTTTTCTCCTTTGCCTCTTTTGCCTCCTTCACAAGGGCCGGCGCCTGAATCCTCGGCTTCTCCATCACCGCCACCTTCGCCTCCTCGAGGGAGACCCCAGCGGCCGTGAGGGACTCCACGGTCTTCTGCGCGGCACGTCGTTCCGCACGCTTCACTGCTTTGGTATCGTCGACGATGGCCTCGACTTCTTCCGCGCGTTCGACCTCCGCCGCTTCCGCGATCGCCTCCTGCCCCTCCTTGTCCTCCAGAATCACGCTCATCGTCGCCACTTTGTCGCTGCCCGTGAGGCGCATGACGATGACACCCTGCGTGGCGCGGCCGCGGCTGGGGATGTCGCTGAGCTTCATGCGGATCATCTGGCCATGCTTGCTGATGCAGAGGAGATCTCCCTCTTCGCCTTCCGTGAGCACGTGTCCGCCGACAATGTCGCCGGTCTTGGGCGTGAGTTGCGCGGCTTTGACGCCCGTCCCTCCCCTGCCCTGGAGACGGTACTCCTCAACGGCGGTCATCTTGCCGAGCCCGTTTTGCATGACGACGAGGAGCTTGGACTTCTTGGGATCGGTGATGAGCGCGGCTTCGACCACTTCGTCGCCAGGGGCCAGGTGGATGCCGCGGACGCCGGCCGCTGCGCGGCCCATCGAACGGACTTCGTCTTCTTTGAAACGGATCGACTTCCCTTTCTTCGTCAAGATGTAGACCTCGTCGCGGCCGCTCGTCGAGAGCACCCATTTGAGCTCGTCGCCCAGCGGGAGCTTTTGTGCAATGAGACCGGAACGGCGGATGTTGTCGAACTCGGTCAGATCGGTGCGCTTCACCGTTCCCTTGTTGGTCGTCATGAAGAGATGTTTCTTATCTTTGAGATCGGCTTTGAGGATGGCGGTGATGCGCTCTTCGGGCTGAAGTTGGAGGAGGTTCACGATGGCCTGCCCCTTGGCGATGCGGCCCGCTTGCGGCACTTCATACGTCGGGAGCTTGAAGATGCGTCCGGTGTTCGTGAAGAAGAGCATGTCGTCGTGGTTCATCACATGCACCATCGAGAGCACTTCATCGTCCTCCTTCGCCGTCATGCCGATGACCCCCTTGCCGCCGCGGTTCTGAACGCGGAACTGGACGGGGGACAGGCGCTTCACGTAGCCCCCCTGCGTCAGCGTGACGATCATGGGAGCATTCGGGATCGTGTCCTTCGCGCTGAATTCGCCAACCGCATGCGAGACGATGGCCGTGCGACGTCCATCGGTGTAGGAGGCCTTGAGTTCTGTCAGTTCCTCAGTGATCTTCCCGTCCATCTTCTTCTGGCTCGCGAGGAGTGCTTCGCACTCGGCGATGAACTCCTTCTGTTCCTTGAGCTCATCCTCGATCTTCTTCCGCTCGAGTCCGGCGAGCGTCTGCAGACGCATCTGGAGGATGGCATCCGCCTGGATCGCCGTGAGTGTGAATTTCTCCACCAGATTCTCCTTCGCGATCTCCTTCGTCTCGCTCTTCCTGATGGTCTTGATGACTTCGTCAATGTGATCGAGCGCTTTCTTGAGGCCTTCCAGGATGTGCGCCCGTTCCTTCGCGCGGTCGCGGTCGAACGTGATGCGTCGCCGGACGACCACGCGGCGGTGGTTGACGAAAATCTGCAGGAATTCCTCGAGGTTCAGCAGTCGGGGCTGGATGCCGTCCGCGAGTGCAATCATGTTGTAACCGAAGCTGCTCTGGAGATCCGTGTGCTTGAAGAGCTGGTTCAGGATTTTCTGTGGGTAGGAATCCTTCTTGAGTTCAATGATGATCCGGATGCCGTCGCGATCGCTCTCGTCGCGCGTCTCGGCGAT
>Ga0114945_10002755_pt1 | contig 10129 bp, 8 predicted proteins | sample OV2TP3_FD_87194 | JGI IMG/M metagenome (GOLD analysis project Ga0114945, IMG submission 87194) | Hot spring microbial communities from Beatty, Nevada to study Microbial Dark Matter (Phase II) - OV2 TP3 | ecosystem: Environmental > Aquatic > Thermal springs > Hot (42-90C) | place: USA: Beatty... | reverse complement strand
TGAGTACGCCGTGGACCTGTTGACCTTCGTGCTCAGACAGGCCCCGGACGCCACAGAAGCCCGCCGGTATCTTCGGTTGGCGATTCAGAAACAGTACGCTCAATCCCCGCCTTCCTGGTTGACTCAACTCGCGATGACGGTGTTCAGTTTGCCCATTCGCCTCTGGGCTCTAGTCTGTACGATCCAAGGTCAACAGCGTCGGGCGATTCAGCTGTATGAATGGCTGTTACAGCTTCAGCCGCGTTCTCGAGGACTCCTCATGCGGCTTGCCGCCACCTTACGCCGCGCAGAGCTTGAGGATGCTGCCCTGGCAACCTACGAAGAGCTCTTGGCCATTGACCCGAACCATGTGGCGGCCTTGCGTCACCTCGGGCGGTTGGCCATGAAACGCGGAGGCGACCAGCAGGCCCGCCACTGTTTTGAACGGATTCTGACGCTCCACGCGAACGACCTTGAGGCCCAGCAAAGCCTGAGAAACCTCGATGCGCTGGGCACTATTAAGAAAGGGTTTTCCGCGTAGACCATGCGGCATGTGGATTGCGGAATGCGGAATCAACCAACATGAAGTCGTCCCACGCTGTCCCACGCATTCCACGCTCCCCGCTGTTCCCCGCCTGTTAGAGAGGATCCACATCCACCACGACCGGCAGCCCGTGAAATCGCCGGCTCTCGCCGAGGGTCCGACGGACCAGCTGGACGAGTGGCGCGATCCTCCGTCCCTTCAACACCACGCGCCAGCGATGCCGCCCCCTGAGCGTGGCAATCCGATGCGGGGCTGGACCGAGCACCTCAATGGAGCGCGACGTTCGCGTGCGCTCGAACGCGCGTCGAAGTGACTGCGCCTCATCTTGGACCCGTTGTCTGTTCGTCCCCTGAACCGTCAGCTCAATGAGATGCGTCAACGGTGGAAGCTTCAGGCGCGCCCGCATGCGAATCTCCGCTCGGTAAAATTCCTGATAGTCGTGTCGAGACGCGGCCTGGATGGCGTAATGGCTTGGACAGAACGTCTGAATGAGCACGCGGCCCGGACGGCTTCCCCGCCCAGCACGGCCTGAAACCTGCGCGAGCAGGTCGAACGTCCATTCCCCAGCTCGAAAATCAGGCAAGTTCAGAGCGGTATCCGCGGAGACCACTCCCACCAAGGTCACCTGGGGGATGTCCCAACCCTTGGCCACCATCTGCGTGCCAACGAGCAGATCGATCTGGTGGGTCTTGATCGATTCATAGATCGCCCGATGGCTCTCTCGACGTGTCATCGTATCGGTATCCATGCGGCCGATGGCGGTCGCGGGAAACAACCGGTGAAGCTCCGACTCAATCCGTTCGGTTCCTGTGCCGCGCAATCGGAGGTAGCCGCGACCGCAATGGGGACATCGCTCGGGAAGGACTTGTCGGCCATCGCAGTAGTGGCAGACGAGTTGCGGTGGGCTGGCATGGTAGATGAGCGGCACATCACAGCGGCGACAACGCACCGTGGTCCCGCAAACGGGACACTGGGCCACGCGGGCAAACCCCCTGCGATTGAGCAGGAGGATGGCCTGCTCCCGAAGATCCACGACATGCCGGAGGGCCTGCTGGAGTCGACCAGACAAGGGCTCAAAGCGATGACGCCTGGCAAGCTCTTGACGCATGTCGATCAGCTCGACCTCAGGCAACACTCTCCCCTCCACGCGTTGCGTCAGCTCCAGGAGGTGGTAGCGGCCCTTCTGCGCCGCGTCGTAACTCTCGATGGAGGGCGTGGCACTCCCTAAGATCACCACCGCCCGGGCATACCGGGCCCTGGCGATCGCCACCTCCCTCGCATGGTAGCGGGGCGTTTCATCTTGTTTATAGGAAGGATCGTGCTCCTCATCCAGGATGATGATACCGAGTCGGGTGACTGGGGCGAACACCGCGGAGCGGGTGCCGACGACGACACGACTGCGTCCTGTGTCAAGACGGTGCCATTGATCCGCCCGTTGGCGGGCCGTCAGGCGGCTGTGCCACAGTACGACCTCGGATCCGAACCGCTGCCGAAATCGGTCAATCGTTTGCGGCGTCAGGGCGATCTCTGGGACCAAACAGACGGCAGAACGGCCTTGCCTGAGCACCTCGTCGATCGCCCGAAGATACAATTCCGTTTTCCCGGAGCCGGTCACACCGTGGAGGAGCACGATCTGATGTCGGGCATCACGAATCGCCGCATTGAGGTGGGCAAACGCCCTGTGTTGCTCAGCGGTGAAGATGGGCGGAGAGTCGCCTGGTGCGTGGGAGGATATCGGTGGCTCTGAGGAAGCAGGACGAATCCGCAACGCCGTGGGCACGATGCTGGCACACGCCTCCCCAAGGCTACAGACATAGCGGTTGGCCAGCCAGGTGGCCAGTCGCCATGACTCCAGTTTCAAGACGGGCGTGTTGTCGATCAGCCGGAGGACCGATTTGAGTGACTTGATGGCGCTCGTGGCGCGAAGGGCCTTGACATATCCGACCAACCGACGACGCCCAAAGGGCGCCACCACCCGCATCCCAACCCGCAGGGATGCGCTGAGCGACGAAGGAACCTCATAATCAAATGCCCGTTCGATGGGCAGATTAAAGATGACTTCGGCAATCATGTCGCATTGCTTGTGTTCAAAAGCTGCTTCACGCGCTTGAGATCCTGCCACACCAGTCGTTTGGCTGAGGGGTTCCGGAATAAATACGCGGGATGGAAGGTTGGCATGACGGGGATGTGTCCGTAGGATTGCAGCCGACCACGAACCGCGGTGATCGACACCGTCGGTCCCAGCAACGCCTTGGCCGCGACCGCCCCTAACGTGCAGATCACGCGGGGCCGGATGATGGCCAGTTGCTGGAGGAGAAACGGGAGGCACGCTTCCACTTCTTCGGGAAGCGGCGTGCGATTGTTCGGCGGACGGTCCTTGAGGACGTTGCAGATATAGACCTCCTCGCGCCGCAAGTCGATCGCCTCGATCATCTTGGTCAAGAGCTGCCCCGCGGCTCCAACAAACGGCCTCCCTTGGAGGTCTTCGTCGCGTCCGGGCGCCTCGCCCACAAAGACCAACTTGGCATCGAAGCGGCCTTCCCCCATCACATGGTGGGTTCGCGTCCGAAAGAGCGGACACGCCGTGCAGGCGATGACCTCCTGCTCAAGTTGGCCGAGCGCTTCCGCGCTGGAACGTGCGGGCAGCGCGGGAACTCCTCGAGGAAGATCCCGCAGACCCCATGCCTTCAGACTCCGTAGCCGCTCGGTCAGCGAACGGGCGAGTGTTTGAATCGCTTCAGGCCGTCCCATGGGTCGCTGGGGCGATCAACGTCTCGACGAGCTGTTGGGCCGCGGTGGGCTTGGCCAGTGACAAGGCGCGTGATCGCATCGCGTCCAACTGCGCTGGGTGGTCAAGCAATCGAAGCACGGTCTCCTTGACCTGTGCGGGATGAGCGGCGTTGAGTCCTGCGCCGTGACGAATGACGTAGTCGGCGTTGAACCGCTCCTGGCCTGGAATGGCATTAAAGAAGATCATGGGCAGCCCCATGGCCAGCGCTTCCATCACGGTGAGGCCGCCGGGCTTTGTGAGCAGTAGATCGCTGACACCCATCAGCTCCGGCATCGTGTCGACAAAGCCAAAGACACGCATCGGCATCGTCGAGGCGGCTGCCACGCGATCAAGCGTCTCCCGTAACCGAACATTGGATCCACACACCACCAAGAGTTGAAGATGCTTGGGATGGACGGCTTCGAGCGTGACCAGGTGTCTGACGAGTTGGCTCATCGGCCCCATCCCCTCACCCCCGCTCACGATCAGCAGCGTCTGCCGGGCCGGATCGAGCCGGAGTCGCTCTCGGACCATCCCCTTGTCAGGGGAGTGGCGGAAGGCTTTCGCGATGGGGATTCCCAGGGGATGAATGCGCGCTTCGGCAATCCCCCGCTGCTGGCAGACGGCTTTCACTTCCTCCGACCCCACGACAAACGCATCCGCCTCGGGCGTGAGCCAAAGCCGATGGGGAAAGAGATCGGTAACGACCACGACGACGCGAGACGTCAGCCATCCGAATTGCTTCGCCTCGGCGAGCGCCACAGCAGGAAAGAAGTGGGTGGCGACAATCACCGTCGGCTGTTCGAGTCTGACCCGTTCCAAAAATGCCTTGGCCATGGAGCGATCCCAGCGTCGCTGAATCGGCCTCGCGCATCGAAATCCCTCGGCCCGATCCAACAGGTCATAGCCCATTGCCCAGCAGGACGGCAGGTGCCCAGCCAACAGGGCGTACACCCGAGGGTACAGCCACGCATACCACCGAGGGGCCTCGGTCAGAAGGTCGAGGCATTCGATGGAGGCATGGGGGAATCTCGCTCGGGCAGCCTCGGCAATCGCTTCAGCGGCGCGGCGATGGCCGGCCCCTGCCGTGACATAACAGATGAGGATTCGGATTGGAGGAGGGGTGGGTTGATGGATTAGTCGGGTGGTTCCAATCGCCTGAAGAGATCGTAATAGCCGGATAATTTGGCTCGCAAGCGAATTGGCGATCGGTCCCGCTCCGTCATCTTGATTCTCCGAAGCGCAAACACATCCCTGGCGGTCCTCGAGATTCCTCGATTGGTGGTGCACGCCGCTCGGTAGCCGCTCGTTCGTGCGATCGTCTGAATCTCTGGCGTGAAGCCCCCGATGGGATAACTGAGCAGGTCAACTGACTTCCCCAGTCGGCGCTCAAGGATCTGTTTCGACTCGATCAGCTCGTCCGTGATCTGCTCACGGGATGCCAAGGGCAGATAGAGATGGCGAAGCGTGTGGCTGCCCACCAGAAACCCATCCTGCGCAATCGCCTGCAACTGATCCCAGGTCATAAAGTGAGGTTGCCCGATCTCCGTCGGAGCCACGAACACTGTGGCGGGAAATCCAAATCGACGCAACAACGGAGCCGCGCAGGTTGCCGTTTCCTCATAGCCGTCATCGAACGTGATGACCGCGCGGCGACGTCCCAGGGGCTCACCCCGCCCCATCTGCTCGACATGCTCCTCCAAACTCAGGACGCGGTAGCGGTGACGAGCCATCCACGTCAGTTGCTGCTCAAAGCTCTCGAGGGACACCGTCGGAACGTGATCGCCTTTCGGCTCCCCAATACGATGGTAGGTGAGAATCGGGGGCATCCACCAACGCGAAAGGACCATCATCATTCAGCTCCCCGTGGTTGAGAACCCGCGGGCACGGCGCTGGTCGCTTCGTGGGTGAGTGCCGCCTCGCAGAGGCCAAGCAATCGGCAGACCTCAACCGCCAAGGCGGTTCCAAAATACCGGCGGTCGCCACCTGCCAGACCATCCAAGAAATAGGTGAGCATGTTGGCGAGCGGTAAGCGTGCAGAGGTCGAGGGAATGGATCGTGGGCTCAGCGCTTCAGGAATGTCGGTTGTCGATCGACCAGCAAAGTTCCACGGCGACACCGTCAGTTTGTCCGAGGCAAGGTCATCGAACAGATAGAGGTGGCGTTCGGTAAACACGCTCAGATTCCGACGCTTGTGGGGAGAGAGACGGCCACTCTGGATCCAGGCACACACTCCGTTGGGAAAATCCAGCCTGACGCTCAGCAGCTCACATGCCCCTTGCGAATCCGTTGGGCCTCCCAGGACCGCGACGTAACGAGGCGCCTGGCCCATCAGGTCAAGACTTAGGCTGAAGTCATGAGGGCACCATTCCCACAGGGCGGATCCTGACGTCTGAAACGGGCCGAGCGCCATGCCCTCCGAAAGGATCACGCGAATTGTCTCGCTTGAATCGTGAACAGATTGCTTAAGCGCCTGGTACGCGGGGTTGAAAAGTTGGGTGTGGTCGACCAACACAGGAACACCGGAAGCCTGGACCCGTTCATGGAGGCGCTCGGCCGTTGCGACATCCAGGCAGAGCGGTTTCTCGACGATGCATGCCTTGCCTGCGTCCACACAGGCTTGGAGAATCTCGGCATGGCTATGCGCAGGGGTGGCAATGATGATCGCGTCGCACTCGGTACGAACCGCGTCCCGCCAGTCTGCCAGGACTTTGACCGGATACGGCACGAGGGCTGCATTCTTGGGGTTGCTCGTGACCAGATGCGTGAGCCGACACCGTGATCCAAGAGACAACACCGTCTGAATGTAGGTCTTGCCCCAGCGCCCGACCCCAATCAATCCCAGTCGCGCGGCCATCAAGCGTGTTCTATCTGCGCGAGGCTGTACGTCTGGGCAGCCCATGCCATAAACCGCTTCAACCCCTCTTGCAAGTCCACCGCTGGTTGATAGTTGAGCTGTAGACTCGCCTTGGTGATGTCTGGGCAGCGCCGCTGGGGCTCATCCGATGGATACGAATCGGGGTATTCGACCACGTTCACCTCGAGCTCACGATCGAGGACGCGGCTCATGACGTTGGCCAACTGGAGCATCGAGACTTCCGATGAGGGGTTGCCGATGTTGTACACATGGCTAGGCGTCCCGTTCAACAGCACTTTGACAAACCCCACCATCGCATCGGTCACATAACAGAAGGTACGCGTCTGCCTGCCGCTACCGTAAATCTGGAGGGGCTTCCCCCGAACGATCCGACTGGCGAAATTCGGCAGGACGCGGTAGTCGCGTTCGGACATGCCCGGTCCGTAGACGTTAAATGGACGCACGATCTTCGTCGGCACCCCGTACAGCTCATGGAAGATCGTGCAGAGCGTCTCGCCAATGCGCTTGGACTCGTCGTAGCAGGCACGGGGGCCGATACAGGAGACATTTCCCCGATAGGACTCGGGGGTGGGCACGTGGGCCTCATCAGGGTCTCCGTAGATCTCGCTCGAACTGAAAAAGAGGAAGCCTTTCACGCGATGCTCAGCCGCGAGCGTCAGGAGGTTCTTGGTACCAGTCGTCGCCACCTCCAAGGTCTCCAGCGGATACTTGCGATAGTAGTAGGGGCTGGCGATCCCCGCGGCGTGGATCACGTAGTCGAGCGGCTCCTCGAAGATCACCGGCTTGATGATGTCGTGCTGAATGAAGCGGCAGCCGTCCTGATCCTGATTCCAGGCCTCTGAGGCGACGTGCCGGCTTGTGATGTGGTTATCCAGCGCGATGAGACGGCACGGCCGATCCAACACGTGCCGGTTAAGATAGGCAAAGAGGGCGAGGAAATAGCGTCCTAAAAAGCCATGCCCTCCGCAGAGCAGCATGGTGCTCCCGGCAAACCGTTTGGCATCGGGCCCCAGCCGTGTCGCGATTTCCTCGATGTCGCTTGGGAGGTAGGGTGTGCTCATCGGATTTCTACTTGAGGCAACGGCACGATGAACTGTCCGCCCTTGTCACGGAACGCCTTGTGCTTGGCGATGATGGCCTCTGCGAAATTCCAGGCCAAGATGAGGGCGTAATCGGGCCGGTGAGTTGGATCGTCCAAGGCGGTGGAGGGCACGACAGGAAGATGATGTCCCGGTGTGTAGAGGCCCTGTTTCCACGGGCTATCGTCAATGATGTACTCCAGTAAGTCCGGGCCGATGCCGAAATGGAACATCAGCGTCGTGGCCTTGGCAGGCGCGCCAAATCCAACAATGTTCTTGCCCTCAGTCTTGAGGCGGTGCAGTAATTCCATCAGGCGCATTTTCAGGTCTTGGATCCTCGCAAAGAAACGTTGGAATGTCTGGGGATCTTCAAGTCCAGAGGCCTCCTCCAGGGCGATGAATTGATCCACGCTTGGCTGCTTGGCGAAGCGTCCCCCTCTTCGCTTGGCAATGCCTCGCAGCGAGCCCCCATGTGTGTCAACCCGGATGACATCGATGAGCTCCATTCCGTGTCGCCTGAAGAGGCCGATCAGCGGCTTGACGGTATGGTAGCTCACGTGTTCATGGTAGATGGTATCAAACAACGTCTTCTCGACCACGTCCAAGAGATAGGAGACTTCGAACACAAACAGCCCCTCAGGGTGAAGCAGATGGGCCACGCCGTCAACAATCGTGTGCAGGTCGTCGGCGTGCGCGAAGACGTTGTTGGCCGAAATCACAGAGGCCTCCCAGCCCTCTGCGCGAAGGTGCTGAGCCAGCTTCAGGTCGAAAAACTCCGGGATCGTCTCAATACCTTGTTGGGTGGTTGCGGCGGCGATGGTCCGAGCCGGATCGATCCCAAGGACACGCATCCCGCCCTCCTGAAAAAAACGCAGGAGCGTGCCATCATTGCTGCCTATTTCGATGACCTGCGAACCCTTTGGCATGCCGGTCAGGTGCAACATGGCGTGGGCATAGCGGCGAAAGTGCTCGACGAACACGGGGGAGGTAGACGAGACGTACACGTAATTGCCGAAGAGCCGCTCCGGATCCACGATATCGAGCAACTGCACGTGGCCGCACGCCGTGCACAGATGCACTTCGAGCGGGAAGCGATCCTGCGGCTTGCCCACCTGGTCAGCGCTGACGAATTCGTTGGCCAGCGGCGTTGAGCCCAGGGACAACACCTTCGGGAGCTCGCGGGAACCGCACAACCGGCAGTCGTGGCGGGTCCGCATCGCCACGCTGACCGCCCGGGTCCCTTCAGGCGATGGGGGGGACGCGGACCGTGTCCTGCTCATAGTCGGCCATTTCACGGTTGTTGCGGGCTAGCACCACGAGCACCGAATCCTCAGTGAAGTGCATGGCATGTTCGTACATGGGTGGGGTGTAAAACATCTGACCGGGCTTGATGATCCACTGCTGGGGAGGCGAGGTCTCTCCGAAGGGGCGGTGGGAATAGATGAGGCCTCCGCGCTGGAGCCAGGAGTAGTGGTAGTCGGTCTTGTGGTAGTGGTTGCCCCGGATGGCGCCCTTCACCGACGTGATCACCAGCGCGCTGCCAAACGGCGCATCGATCAGGTTGCTGATCTGGCCTCGCTCATCGACAAAAGGTGGCCGCTGCGGGACGATCACGGTGATCTCGTTGGCATTTGCGCGACGGGGTGTTGTCATCGTTCACACACGGATGCTGGCGTCGCCCTACACCTGAGTGAACTCCTGGTGAACCCCGTACCACGGCCTCACGGCCGTGGCATCCTGCAAGACCCTTCGGGACACATCGCCATTCCTCCCCGCCCTCATGGGCGGGGCTTCCTGTGGTACGGGGTGAACACGTCTTGGGCGCCTGTGGCGTCCTGCGTCCAATTCAGAGCGTCCCAGCGGGAGGCTCGCGCCGGCTTGAGCGTTGAGCACCAACTCCCAGTATTTCGCCCAGAACATGACGTGCACGAATGCATACAGGAGCGCAAAGACCAAGCCACACATCCCTTCTCGATAGCCATGGTTCTTGATATACGACTTCCAGAACAGCTTCGGCGGCCGCCAACCGACCTGAGAGATCATGGTCTTGCTCGGCACGGAGCCTTGCTGCTCATACAGCACCCGGGCCTCCACCGTCGTGTAGCGATTCTGGCGCTCGAGGAACTGGGTGATCGTGCGAAACGGGTAATGCTCGATCTGGGCATCGAGGAAACCGATTGAGCCATGCACCTGCAACTGGACATGGATACCCTTCCCGACACAGCGGGCGGCGTCCCGTCGGAACAGGATAAGGTGCCGATGGTACCAGCCACCGTAACGCATCGGGTGGCCCAGGAAGAAGTTCTTGCGCATGATCTCAAACGCGCTGTGGCCCTGTGCGTCGACCAGGATCCGGTCAATCGCCGCCTTGAGCGACGGCGTGACTCGCTCATCCGCATCGATGTGGAGGATCCAATCGCCGCGTGCGTGCTCAATGCCCCGGTTCCATTGCCGGTCGTGGTTGTCCTCTGAGGCGTACGAGAACACCTGGTCCGTGTATCGGTGAGCGATCTCCACGGTGTGATCCGTGCTCAGGTCATCGATCACGACGATCTCATCCGCCCAGCCCGCCACTCGATCCAGACAGGCCGCCAGCCCCGTCTCCTCGTTTTTCGTCATCAGGACCACGGACAACGTCGCCCGCGTCCCTGCAGACTTTGGTGGCTCCTGAGCGCCCTTGATCCTTGGCTCACCTTGGCGTTCCCGGAGCGCGTCTGGCTGCGGCTGATCGGGCAAGCCCAGCTCCCAGTATTTAGCCCACTTGATCAGTTCCACGCCAGCAAAGAAGATCGAAAACACCAGCCCATGGAGCCCTTCGCGAAAACCCTGTTTCTTGATGTAGCTTTTCCAAAATACCTTCCAGAGCCTGCGGATTAGTC
>Ga0114945_10002753_pt1 | contig 10131 bp, 7 predicted proteins | sample OV2TP3_FD_87194 | JGI IMG/M metagenome (GOLD analysis project Ga0114945, IMG submission 87194) | Hot spring microbial communities from Beatty, Nevada to study Microbial Dark Matter (Phase II) - OV2 TP3 | ecosystem: Environmental > Aquatic > Thermal springs > Hot (42-90C) | place: USA: Beatty... | reverse complement strand
GACGAGCTGTCCGAGCAAATCGATAACCTCGGTCAGCAGCTCACGGAGGCGCGGCTGACACCACACTTTACTGGTGGCCAGCCGGATGGGTTCATGCTGACGAATATCCCGAAAGAGAGTGTGTTGGAGCGCATCGGGCTCCGGAATGGGGATATTCTGAAGGGGGTCAACGGGCAAAAATTCAGTAGCCTGGATGAACTGCTGCGGATGTACGAGCAGATGCAGAGTGAATCCCAGCTGCGGCTCGAACTGGAACGAGGGCAGCGGACGGAAACGCTGACCTACGAGATACGGTAGCTCAGCCAAGGGGTGAGGATGCTGCAGCGGAGGTCTATACAGCGCGGAGGGAAGTGGCTTGGTTGGATGACATTGCTCGTCATTGCCTTCACGGGGAGCGTGGAAGCGGTACGCCTTGACCGCGAACCACGCCCCCCGCGTGAAGGCCGGGGCGAGGGGGAGCGCGGGTCGCTGACGGATAACCTGGTCTCGTTGGATTTCGACAACGTCGAATTGAAGGTCGTCATCAAATATATCAGCGAAATCACGGGCCAAAATTTTCTGGTGGATGAGAAAGTGCGGGGGCGTGTGACCCTGATTTCCCCCACGAAAATCCCGGTTGCCGAGCTGCGGCGCGTGCTCGAATCCCTCCTGGAATTGAATGGCTTCACCGCGGTTCCCACCGGCAACGTGACGAAAATCGTTCCCCTGCGCGACGTCAAACAAAAGGGGGTGGAGACCGATGTGGGGAGTGATCCACGGGGCATCCCGCAGATCGACCGGATGGTCACGCAGCTCGTCCCGCTGAAATACGCGGAGATCAACGAGGTGCGGGCCATGCTGACGCCCTTGATCTCGAAAGATGGCAACCTCACCGTCTACGGACCCACCAATACGCTCGTAATCACCGATCTCGCCTCGAACGTCAACCGGCTGGTGAGGATCATTCAAGAGGTGGATATCGAGGTGACGGATGAGCAGATCACCGTCATTCCGCTGCAATTTGCCCTGGCCGTTGATCTCGCGCCTCAGGTAGCTGCGGCCATTGAGGCCAGAATCCGGGAACTGCAGCCCACAGCCCCTGGGCGGCCTCGCCCTGCCCGCCCCCCGGTGGCGAGGGTCCCAGGGGGAGCCGTGGGGGGGCCGGAGAAGATCTTCCGCGTGATCCCTGATGGGCGGAGCAACGCCCTGATCCTGGTGGCAGGGCCGGCGGAGACCGCCATGGCCCTGGCGCTGGTCGAGAAATTGGATGTGCGCCTCCCGCCGGGCCGAGCGCAGATTCACGTCTACTATCTGGAGAATGCCGTGGCAGAGGACCTTGCCAAGGTTCTGACGGCGCAGGCCCAAGAGTTGGTGAGAGCGGCGACGGGTCAGGCAGTACCAGGGGCGCGCCCTCCCACCATCACCCCAGCGGCCGCACAGCCACCCGCTGGCGTGCCAACGGGAGCGACGACAGGGATTGTCCCGACCGCGACAGGGGAGCGCAGGATCACCATCACCCCCGATAAGGCGACGAACTCCCTCGTCATCACCGCCATCCCCGAGGATTTCCAGACCCTGGTCGAGGTCATCCAAAAGCTCGATATTCCCCGGCGGCAGGTCTACGTCGAGGCCGCTGTCGTCGAGATCAGTTTGGAGAAGACCAAAGAGCTGGGCGTGGAGTTCCGTTCCACCTCAGACCTGCGGGGGAGCAGCCAACAGGTCTTCGGTGGCTCAAGCTTCGGGTTGATCAATGAAGTCGCCCGCAATCCTTTTGCCATCAGCGGCCTGGCGATCGGTATCATCGAGGGAACGGTCACCTTCGGCGGTCAGACGTTCTTGAATATCGGCGCGTTGATCCAGGCGATCCAGCGCGAGAGCGATGTCAATGTGCTGTCCACTCCACATCTTCTCACCACGGATAACCAGGAGGCGGAGATCGTGGTGGCCAGTAATATCCCCTTCGTGACGGCCACCAGCCAGACGCAGGTGAGCACGTTGACCACGATCGAGCGCAAGGACGTCGGCATCATCCTGCGCTTTACCCCGCAGGTGAGTGAGGGGGATAAAGTCACGCTCAAGCTGTTCGAGGAGATTTCGGCCATCCAGGCGACCGTCACCGCGGGGATTGACCCCCGTCAGGTGGGCCCCACCACCTCCAAGCGGACCGCCAAAACCACGGTGGTCGTCGATAACAAGCAGACGGTCATTATCGGGGGGCTGTTTCGGGACGACAGCGATGTCACCGAGCAAAAGATCCCGTGTCTCGGGGATCTTCCCCTCGTGGGGAAGCTATTTGGGCGCACCTCGAACCATGCCCGCAAGACGAACCTGGTGATCTTCCTGACACCTCATATCGTGCGGACGGCTGAAGATATGCGGCGGCTGAAGGAACAGGTGGGTGAGAAACATCAGCGCTTTAGGCGCGAGCACGAGGTCCCGGGCTCTGCGGTGGACCCCACCAGACCAGTGGTGCTGGAGCCAGCGCAGCCTCCGACGGAGGAGCCAGCTCCTGCCATGCGCCCGCGTCCATAGGAGACAGGCGGATGAAGACGCGCAAGCTCGAAGAGATTTTGGTGGAGCGAGGAGCGGTGAGCGTGGAGGACATCGCGCGTGCGCTCCAAAACGAACGCACCAGGGGCCAGCCCTTGGGCACGGTGCTGGTGCAGCAGGGAGTGATCAGCGAGGACGACCTGCTGGAAGCGCTCAGCGACCAGTTCAGCCTGCCCTATTGGCGGGACCTGGAAGAGAAAGGCATCGAGCAGATCCCGGTGTCGAAAGTCCCCATTACCTTTTACCGGCAGCACAGAGTCTTTCCGATCGCCTATGCGGGTGGCGTGGTGAAGGTGGCGGTGACGGATCCACTCAACATCCAGCCTCTGGACGATCTGGCGGTGTTTTTGGGGGTGCCGGTGGAGCCGGTTCTCAGCACCGAACGGGCGGTGATGGGGGCGATCAATCGCTTCTACGATCGGGAGACCGATTCCACCGAGCAGATCATGCAGGATCTCGAGGAGGAAGATCTGGGGGCGCTGGCCAACGAAATCGAGGAGACGGACGATCTGCTCGATCTCGCCTCCGAAGCCCCCGTGATTCGTCTGGTGAACTCGATCCTTTTCCAGGCCGTCCGCGCCCGTGCCAGCGACATCCATCTCGAACCGTTCGAGCGGGAGCTCAAGGTGCGGTATCGCATCGATGGACTGCTCTACAATATCCTCTACCCGCCGAAGCGGCTGCAGGCCGCCATCAGCTCCCGCATTAAGGTGATGGCGAACCTCAACATCGCCGAACGACGCCTCCCGCAAGATGGTCGCATTCGCATCCGCGTGGGGGAAAAAGACATCGACATCCGTGTCTCGGTTGTGCCGACCGCCTATGGCGAGCGCATCGTGCTGCGCCTGCTGGATAAGACGAGCATCCTGCTCGGCCTGGAGGAGATCGGCATGGGGGAGGGGTGTTACGAGCGGTTTCGACGCCTCATCAGGCGCTCGAACGGCATCATTTTGGTGACCGGCCCCACCGGAAGTGGAAAAACCACCACCCTGTATGCCACGTTAAATAAGATCAACTCGCCCGAGCTCAACATCATCACGGTGGAAGACCCCATCGAATATCAACTGAATGGTATCGGGCAGATCCAGGTGAATCCCAGGATCGACCTGACCTTTGCGAATGGGTTACGCTCGATTTTGCGGCAGGATCCGGATATCATCATGGTGGGGGAGATCCGGGACCTGGAGACCGCGGAGATCGCCATTCAATCCTCCCTCACCGGCCATCTCGTCTTTAGCACCTTGCATACGAACGATGCGGCCGGAGCCGTGACCCGCCTGCTCGACATGGGGGTCGAGGGATTTCTGGTGGCCTCGTCCGTCCTGGCCATCATGGCCCAGCGTTTAATCCGCGTGATTTGCCAGCAGTGCCGAGAGCCCTATCGCCCGGATATGGCGTTGGTAAAGGAGATCGGTCTGGATGGCCAAGGGAGAAGTTTCGATGGGTCCTTTTACCGCGGGAAGGGATGTGGCGCCTGTCTACACACGGGGTATCACGGACGTACCGGCATTTATGAGCTGCTGGTGGTAGACGATTCCATCCGCAACTTGATCATGAGCGGCGCCGACTCAAACGCGATCAAGCGTCAGGCGATCCAGCAGGGGATGTTGACGCTCTTGCAAGATGGCGCGTCCAAAGTTGCCACAGGCGTCACGACCGTGGACGAGGTCCTGCGCGTCACGCAGGAGTAAGAGTGAGCCTTCAGCTGTCAGATATACGGGTGCAAGGTGCAAAGTACAAGGTGCAAGGTTGTGGAGGGTAACTTTGTACCTTGCACCTTGCACAGCCTTACCTGAACGCTTCCTGAGTAAAACGGTGAGCTATGCCCGTCTATGAGTATCGAGCCCTCAATGGCGCCGGGCGCCCGGTGAAGGGCATTATCGACGCGGATAGTTCCAGAGCCGCACGCCTTAAACTGCGCCGCGATGGGATCTACCCCATTGAGCTGCACGAGGAGGCGAGCAGCCGCAGCGACCGACGGGACGTCGATGTCCTGCGCATCTTTCGACGCATCAAGCTGCCGGAGATCGCGGTGATGGTCCGGCAGATGTCCACCCTTCTCAGCGCTGGCTTGCCTCTGGTGGAATCGTTGAGCGCCGTCATCGAGCAGGTCGCCAATCCTGCCCTGAAGAAAGTGGTGACCCAGGTACGGGAGCGGGTCAACGAGGGAAGTACCCTCGCCGATGCCTTTGCGCAACATCCCAGGGTGTTCTCGCCCCTCTTCGTCAACATGACGCGGGCGGGTGAACGCAGCGGCGCGCTCGAAATCGTGCTGGAGCGCCTCGCGGATTTCACGGAAAAGCAGGTCGCGTTCCGGTACAAAATCATGGCCGCCATGGTGTATCCCATCCTCATGACCTGTATTAGCGTCGGGGTCCTGGGGTTCCTCCTGGGCTATGTGATTCCCACGGTAACCCAAATCTTCGACGACCTCAAGCAGACCCTCCCCTTACCCACCCTGATCCTCATTGGCGTGAGTGGCGCGCTCCGACGCTTCTGGTGGATGGGACTGCTAGCGGCCGCGCTGATCGCAGTCGGGCTGAATCGGTACGGCCACACGGAGAGAGGCCGCATGGTGCTCGATCGGCTCAAGCTCAAGGTCCCCATTACGGGGCCTCTGGGACTCAAAGTGGCGATCGCCCGCTTTACACGCACGCTGGCGATTCTGCTCAAGAGTGGGGTGCCGGTGCTAACCTCCCTCGATATCGTCAAAGCGGTGGTCGATAATCGCGTCTTGCAGAGGGCGATCGAGGAAGCCCGTCTCAATATCCGTGAAGGCCAGGATATCGCACCCCCCCTGCGCCGGAGCCAACTCTTCCCGCCCCTGGCCACGCATATGATCGCGGTGGGGGAGAAAAGCGGGAAGCTCGAAGATATGCTGTTGCGCGTGTCGGAAACCTTTGAGACGGAAGTCGAGACGACGGTCCAGGGGCTGACAGCCTTGATCGAACCCCTCATGATTCTCATGATGGGCGCGGTGGTGGGCTTCATTGCGCTCTCGATCCTTTTACCGATCTTCCAGATCAATCAAATTGTGCGATAGAGGGGATGGTGGGGGGTGGCATTGCGATGCTGAAGTCGGTCGTCGGAGTGGATATAGGCGCTTCTACCCTGAAGGTGGTGGAGCTGCAACCCACCTGGAAGGGGTTTGACATTGTCAAAGCGGTCGAGCGCAGGCTCCCTGTGGAGGGGGAAGGGAGCAGCTCGCCCGAACGGACCGCACAGGCGCTGACGGAGTTGTTCAGTGCCCATGCGATGAAACCCGCCCGTCTGGTGAGCGTCATGTCCGCACACTCGACGTTTGTTCGCAATTTACACCTCCCCTTCCGCGACCCACGGAAAATCCGCGAGGTGCTCAAGTTCGAGCTGGAATCGCATATCCCCTTTCCGGTGGAAGAGGTCATCGTGGATTTCGCGAAGGTGCGTGAGACCGAGGGCGGGGGATGTGAGGTGCTGACGGTCGCTGTGCCGAAGGCCGCCGTGGCTGAACATTTACGGATGTTCGACCTGGCGGGACTGAGGCCGGAGATTCTGGACTGGGAGGTGTTCGGCGAACTGAATAGTTACCTGGCCTGGCGTGGCCCCGCGGCCCCGGGCCCAGTTGTCCTGCTGAATCTCGGGGCCACTAAGACGACCGTCAAAATCCTCCAGGGGGACCAGATTGCATTCACCCGCAGCATTGCCCGTGGCGGCAACGCGCTCACCGAAGCCATCCGCCAGCGCTTGAGTCTAAGCCCTGGGCAGGCTGAAGCCCTCAAGCTCAGCACACGCGGGGCCGATCGCTTGCAGGTTGCAGAGATCATCGAGACCTTCCTGGGAGGGCTTGCGAAGGAAATCGAGCATACCCTGCTGGCCTTTTCCACGCGCGTGGAGGAAAGCGAATCGCCGCGCGAGATCATCTTGCTCGGCGGGGGAGCCAGACTCCCCGAGGCGCTCGATTTCTTTCGCGAGCGCTTTGGTGTTCCGACGGTGGTGTTCGATGCCGATCAACGCTTGTTCCCCCCCTCCCCCCTGGCGTTGCATCCCCAGGCGGCCCCGGCCATGGCTGTGGCGACGGGGGCGGCGCTGCGGTGCCTGACCCGTCGAGCCCCTGGCCTGGATTTCCGCCGCGAAGAGTTTGCCCTGCACAAGAGCTACGAGGAAATCCGCGGCAAGCTGATTGCTCTCGGGGCCTTGGTGACATGCCTGGTGGGGCTCTCCCTCTTCAATTTTTATTACCAGCTCCAGACAAAGGAAGCCCGCTATTCCCAGTTCCAGAGGCAAGTGGACTCCATCTTCCGGGACACCTTTCCGGATGTCCGGCGGCTCAGCAACGAAATCGCCCAGGCGCGGGAAAAAGTGCGTGAGATCGACAGCAATCTGAAGGGGGTCGGTACCCTGCATGGTCCGCAGGGCTCCTCCTTGGAGATGTTGCGGGAGCTGAGCGTTCGCGTCCCTTCAAGCTTACAGGTTAAAATGGTCGATCTGACGATCAGCCCGGAAGGGATCGGCATGAGCGGAGAGACGCATTCTTTCGATGCCATCGACAACTTGAAGACCGCGCTCGCCTCCTCTCCCTTTTTCGATGAGGTGAAGGTGTCTCAGGCGAAAGTGGGAGTCAATGGCAAGGTGGTCGAATTCAAAATCTCCGTGACGCTGAAAAAATCATAAACCCAATAAACCCGATAAGCGCATTGTGCGGGAGTGGACATGAAGCTGGGTGGCCGGGAGAAAGGGATCATCATTGGGGGGGGCGTGGCGATCGTGCTGCTCCTCTTCTTTCAATTCGGACTTTCGCCAGCGCTGGCGCGGATGAAGACGCTCGACCGCCTGGTCGCGCAAAAAGAGCGCGATGTGCAAGAGATGTTGGGGCTGCGGGAGACGTATCTGGCCCGCAAGGCGGTCATCGAAGAGGTCAATCGCAGCCTGAGCCGAAGGGGACAGGAATTTGCGATCTTCTCATTCCTGGAAGATCTCGCAAATAAGTCGGGGGTCAAAGGGAACATCATGTACATGAAACCCGCCCTGTCCACCAGCGGGGAGCTCTACCGCGAGTCGTCGGTGGAGATGAAGCTCGAGGGCATCACCCTGCAAGCGCTCATCCAGTATTTGTATGAGATCGAGCGGGCGCCACAGCTCCTGCGGGTCCGCCGATTACACATTAAACCACGCGCTGCGAACCCAGACATGCTGGATGTGACCTTTCAGGTGTCTACCTTTTACCTGCTGGAAAGAAGCAGCTGAGACGAGCGCGGTCCTCCCGAGAGCAACGACGAAGAGACTCCATGCGATTCTCAACCCGGATTGATGGGGAGGAATGGTTAGACCAGGGGATCGGGAGTCCCGAGGCCATGGCCGCAAGCCTCGCGGATCTCGACCGCATCAACCGGTGGCTGGGGGGCATACGGAGCCTGACTCGCCATCTGTATCCCCGGATGCGGCGCTGGGGGTCGGGGCCAGTCACCGTGCTGGATCTAGGGTCGGGAGGATGTGGTGTCCCTCTCGCGCTGGCTCGCTGGGGGAGACGCGCAGGGGTGACGCTACGCGTGTTGGCCCTGGATCGGCAGGAGCGCCATCTGCGATGGGCACAGGACAGGGTGCGGGATTGGCCAGAGGTTTCGCTGATCTGGGGCGATGCGCTCAAGCCGCCATTCGCAAAGGCCAGGGTCGATGTGGTGATCTCTTCCCTGTTTCTGCACCATTTGACGCAGGGGGAGTTGGCCCATCACCTCCCGGTGTGGGGAGGGTTGGCCCGTCGGTGTCTCGTGATGACCGATCTGGTGCGGCATGCCATCCCCTATTATTTCATGCAGGCCGCGAGTCCGCTCTTCGCCCGCAGCCCACTGACGCGACATGACGCGGCGGTATCGATTCAGCGGGCCTATACCCCGCAGGAGCTCCGGGCGATCGCCGTAGATGCGGGTTTCCCAGGAGCCAGGATCTTCACCCATTTCCCCTTTCGCATGACACTGGTCATCGACAAGGAGGGAGTCTGACCGAGATGGTCGCGTGGGATGTGGCAGTGATCGGGGGAGGGGTCGCCGGAAGCATTGTCAGCGCTCTCCTGGCGCAAGGGGGCTTGCGGGTCATCTTGCTCGAGAAGGGGACCTTCCCGCGCGAGAAAGTCTGCGGGGAGTTTCTCTCCCCCGACGGGGTCGATCTGCTCCAGCGGCTGGGCGTATGGCCGCAGCTAGAACATGTCAGCTCAGTGCCCATTCGGACGTTGACACTTTCGGCTCGCCGCCGTACGATCCAGTGCGTTTTGCCCAGAGCCGGACGGAGCGTGAGTCGCTGGAACCTCGACCACCTCCTCTGGGAATATGCGCAGGCCGCCGGGGTGGAGGCGTGGGATCGTAGTCCAGTGACGGACGTGGAGGGAAATTTCGCGCAGGGGTTTTCGCTTGGACTACAACGGCCTGGCCACCCCGTCCAGCGTATCCACGCCCGGGTCATCATGTGTGCGGCGGGCCGGCAATGGGGCAGACGTCGCCCCGCCGCTGACGCACACCACACCCGGCGCCCCCAATTCGTGGGCTTCAAAGCTCATTTCCAGGGAGTTGAGCTCGACCAGCGCATCGAATTGCACACCGTTTCCGATGCCTATTGCGGAGTGGTCGCACTCGAAGACACTGTCGTGAATCTTTGTTGCCTGGCGCGGACGGACGCCTTGCGGCGAGCGGGTGGAACGCTTGACAGCTTCTACGCGTCCATGCTCATGCAGAACCCCCATCTGCACGCGCGCATGCGAGGCGCAAAGCGGCTCGGGCCCCGCTGGACGACAGTGGGCTTCACCTATGCGCGCCGTCCCATGCCGGTCGAGGATGGTTTCTGGAGAGTCGGGGATAGCTCAGGGATGATCGCACCCCTCACGGGAGATGGGATGGGCATGGCCGTCTGTACAGCAGAACTCGCCGCGGCCACCGCCCTGGCGGCCTTCAGGGGAGATCTTGTCTGGGAGCGGACAACCGCCGAGTATGCGCGCCGCTGGCAGCGGGAGTTTGCCTCACGCCTGCGTTGGGGACATCGATTAGAGACGATCCTGCTGAGCCCACGCCTGGCTATCCTGGCCTGTCGGTCGCTCGGCTTAGTGCCGTCTCTCATAGACCTGGTCTATCGCCGCACTCGACGCTGGTCAGGCCCCGAGTTGCAGGGGGGTGTGCGTCAGAGTTTTGCAATCGCTTTCGACTCTCAATCCCTTCCCCCCGCCGAGGGGGCAAGAAACAGTGGATAGTGAATAGTGGATAGTGAATAGTGGATAGTGAATAGTGGATAGTGAATAGTGATGAGTAGGAACCCACTTTTCACTAACCACTAACCACTAACCACTGCTTTTCCCCCTGGAGGGGGAAGGTGAGGATGGGGGGGAGAGCAAGAGGGGAGAAAAATAAAGGCGGCAGTGAGGTGTAACACACGAGGGAATGCGGAGTCGAACATGGCAGTGAAGTCAAAGAGGGCGATGCACACGGAAAACCGCATCGAGGTTCGCGGCGAGTTGCGCCAGATCTTTCGGGTCGCCGCTCAGGTCGAGAAGTGGCCACAGATTCTGCCCCATTACCGCTGGGTGCGGGTCTTGCAACGCAGGAAACGTCGGACGACGGTCGAGATGGCGGCCCGGCGCGCCCG
>Ga0114945_10002752_pt1 | contig 10133 bp, 8 predicted proteins | sample OV2TP3_FD_87194 | JGI IMG/M metagenome (GOLD analysis project Ga0114945, IMG submission 87194) | Hot spring microbial communities from Beatty, Nevada to study Microbial Dark Matter (Phase II) - OV2 TP3 | ecosystem: Environmental > Aquatic > Thermal springs > Hot (42-90C) | place: USA: Beatty... | reverse complement strand
TTGCGGATCACGAGCGCGCCGAGGTCCGACGCCGGGGTCCTGGCGAGGCTGCCGCCGAACTTGCCGATCGGGGTGCGCGCTGCGCCGACGATATAGATCTCTTCCATGCTGCCTCCTGGCGATTCGGGGCTAATGAATACGGTGCTTCACGTAGCGGCCGGGCGCCGGCTCGATCGGCTTGCACTGGGCGTTGCCGGTCTTCGCCGGCGCCTTTCGGCTGCCGCCGGCGTGCCCGGCGAGCCACTCGGACCATGCCGGCCACCAGCTACCCGGCTTTTCTTCTGCCTTTGACAGCCATTCCTCCGGCTCTCGAGGATGTAAATCGGAAACCCAATGGCTGCGGCGCTTCTTCGCCGGCGGATTGATCACCCCCGCGATATGGCCGCTCGCCCCGAGCACGAATGTCTTGTCCGCGGCGTCGACATGGCCGAGGGTGCGGTAGGCCGAGCGCCACGGCACGATATGGTCTTCCCGGGTCGAGAACACGAACACCGGAACGACGATCTTGCGCAAATCCACCGGCACGCCGCAGCTCACCAGGGCGCCGGGAACGCAAAGCTTGTTCTCGAGGTAGGCATTGCGCAGGTAATAGCAGAACATCGGTCCCGGCAGATTGGTGCCGTCGGAGTTCCAGTACAGCAGATCGAACGCCGCGGGCCGCCCGCCCTTGAGATAGTTGTTCACGACGTACGGCCAGACCAGATCGTTGGCGCGCAGGCTGGAGAACACGAAGTCGAGCTCGGTGCCGGGCATGAGGCCGCCGCGGCCGATGGCCGCTTCGCGCGCCGCCACGCTCGGCTCGTCGACGAAAACGCCGATCGGCCCGGTGTCGGAGAAATCGAGCATCGTGGTGAGGAAGGTCGCGCTTGCAACCAGATCCTGTTTCTTCGCCGAAAGAACCGCGAGTCCGGCCCCGAGCAGCGTGCCGCCGACGCAAAAGCCGAGCGCGTTGACCTGATCGCTGTTCGCGATCCGTTTCGCGATCCGCAGCGGCGTGAAAACGCCTTTTTCCAGATAGTCGTCCCATGTGAAGTGGCCCTGCTCCTCGCCGACATTGCGCCAGGACACCATGAACACCGTCTGGCCCGACCCCACCGCGTAAGCGGCGAAGGAGTTCTCCGGCTGCAGGTCGAGGATGTAGTACTTGTTGATGCAGGGCGGGATGATCACCAGCGGGCGGCGCGCGACCTCGCGCGTGGTCGCCTGGTACTGGATGAGCTGGATCAGCTCGTTCTCGTACACGACGTCGCCGGGCGTGACCGCGAGGTTGCGGCCGACCTCGAACGCCGACTCGTCGGTCTGGCTGATGCGCCGCTTCCGCACGTCGCCGAGCAGATTGGCGAGCCCGCGCGCGAGGCTCTCGCCGCGCGTGTCGAGCGCCTGGCGCAATGCGTCGGGATTGGTGGCGGGGAAGTTCGCCGGGCACAGCGCATCGATCCACTGCCGCGCGGCGAAGCGCGCGCGCTCCTTCGCCTGCGGCTCAAGCCCGGCGGCGTCGACCAGCTCCTCGAGATAACGCGCCGCCAGCAGGTAGGACTGCTTCAGATAGTCGTAATAGGGGTTGTCGCGCCATTCCTTCGCCGCAAAGCGCCGGTCGCCGGGCCCGGGCGCGACGAACGTCTCGCGCTTGCCGGATGCGAGCGCCGCCCAAAGGCGCGCCTGCTTGTCGAAGTAGTTGCGCTGCAGCGAGGAGTTGCTCCACGGAAGCGCGCCGGCAGCGGCCGGGGCACTCGCCATGACTCGCATCCAGCCCTGCGTCACCTCGTTGCTCGACTGCGCGATCGCCGCAAGCAGGGCATCTGGGGAGCCGGGTTGCATCGCGGGCCGATTTTGCGACGCACAACCCAGGTCGTCAAATGATTCTTAAGCAGCTGAAAGAGTAGTTCTTTTTGCTTAGTGCAGGAGCACTACGCAAGCCAGATGAACGCTGCCATGCGGGCGCTCGTTCGGTCGCGGCGATAGGAAAAGAAACGCTCGGGCTCCGAGTAAGTGCAAAAGCCGCCGCCGGTGACCTCCTTCAAACCGGCCAGCTTGCGACGCGCCACGGCGTAAAGGTCGAGCAGCCAATGGCCGGGGCGCGCCGGCCGGAAAGCGCTCTCGTAGCCGCGAAACGCGGCGCGCACTTCGTCCCCGACTTCATAGACGCGCGGCCCGATCGCCGGGCCGAGCCAGGCGAGCAGCCCGTGCGGGGCCACGCCCATCGCTGCCACCGTCGCCTCGAGCACCCCGGCGGCGAGCCCGCGCCACCCGGCGTGTGCCGCAGCCGCCGTCGTCCCGGCTTCGTCGGCGAACAGCACCGGCAGGCAATCGGCCATCTGCACCGCGCAAACGATTCCGCGCTTTCGCGTGAGGGCGGCATCCCCTTCGGGTTGCTGATTCCTGTCCAGGTCCACGACCTGCCTTCCGTGAAGCTGTTTCAGCCAGGCGGGGTTCGCGGGAAGCAGCGCCGACAGCTCCGCTCTCGTCTCAACCCGAGCGACATCGCCGAAAGCGCGCGTCGTGACGAAAGCGCGCACCCGCGCAGGCGCTTGCCAGTCAGGCTTGATCACGCAGGGTGTCGACGAGTCGTTTCATGTCGCGCGGCAACGGCGATTTCCAGGAGACCACCTTGCGGGTCTCGGGATGGACCAGGGTCAATTCGACGGCGTGCAAGGCCTGACGCGGAAAAGCGATGCCGTGGCGCGTACCGCGCCGGTAGGTCTCGTCGCCGACCAGCGGATGCCGGAGGTGCTGGAAATGCACGCGGATCTGGTGCGTGCGGCCGGTCTCGAGCCGGCATTCGACGAGCGCGGCGCGCCCGTAGCGCTCGAGCACGCGGTACGCGGTGCGCGCCGGCTTGCCGCGGTGCGTGACCGCCATGCGGGTGCGCGCGCGCGCGTCGCGGCCGACCGGGGCATCGATGACGCCGCTCGCCGGCGGATCGCCCTGCACCACGGCGAGATAGACGCGGCGCATGCTGCGCTCCGCGAGTTGCCGGACCAGCGCGGCCTGCGTCGGCACGGTTTTCGCCACCACCAGGAGGCCGCTCGTGTCCTTGTCCAGCCGGTGCACGATGCCCGCGCGCGGCACGGCGGCGAGCGCCGGCGCGTGGGCGAGAAGCGCGTTGAGCAGCGTGCGGTCGGGCTGGCCCGCGCCGGGATGCACCACCAGCCCGGCAGGCTTGTCGATCACGATGAGCGCGGCGTCCTCGAACACCACCTTGAGCGGCATGCGCTGCGCCTGCGGCGCGGCGGCCTGGGGCATGCGCGGCGGGCGCAGCGCGACCTGTTCGCCGCCCGACACGGCGTGCTTCGCGGCCAGGCGCTTGCCGTCGATGGTGATATGCCCGGACCCGAGCCAGGCCTGCAAGCGGTTCCTGGAGTACTGCGGGAACAGGCGCGCCAGCGCCTGGTCGAGGCGCAGCCCGCCGAGCGCCGCGGGCACTTCGGCGCTCATCGGCGCGCCGAGGGCGGCGTCCCAGTCAGGAGCGGAGAACCCCGCTGAACGGCGAGGAGCGGAGAACCCCGCTGAACGGCGGCTATAATTTTTCCCGCGCATGCGCTCCAGTGTACTTTTTATACTGATCTTGTTATTCGCGGGCTGCGCGACCGACCTCCAGGACGAGACGGCCGGCTGGCCGGCGCAGCGGCTCTACGGCGAGGCGAAGGACGCCATGTCGTCGAAGGACTGGCCGCGCGCGATCAAGTACCTGGAGAAGCTGGAGGCGCGCTATCCCTACGGCCGCTTCGCGCAGCAGGCCCAGCTCGAGATCGCCTACGCCCACTGGAAGGATGGCGAGCGGGCATCGGCAATCGCGGCCGTCGAGCGCTTCATCAAGATGTATCCCAACCACGCCAACGTCGATTATGCCTGGTACCTCAAGGGGCTGATCAACTTCAACGACCAGTACGGCATCCTGTCGCAGCTCGCGACGCCGGACATGAGCGACCGCGATCCGAAGTCGACGCGCGAATCGTTCGCCGCCTTCAAGGAAGTGGTGGCGCGCTTTCCCGAGTCGAAGTACGCCGCCGACGCGGCGGCGCGCATGCGCTACCTCGTCAACGCGCTCGCCTCGCACGAAGTGCACGTGGCGCGCTATTACATGAAGCGCGGCGCCTATCTCGCCGCCGCGAACCGCGCGCAGTACGCGATCCAGCACTACGCGCAGGCGCCGGCGATCGAGGAGGCCGTATTCGTGCTGGTGCTCGCCTATGACCGGCTCGGCATGAACGACCTGCGCGACGCTGCCGACCGCGTCATGCGCACGAACTTCCCCGACAGCCGCTATCTCAAGCCCGGCGAAGGAAGGAAGGGCGTCCCCTGGTGGCGTCTCTGGGACCCCGAGTGGTGAAGAAGGTCCTGGTGATCGGAGCGGCCGGAATGATCGGCCGCAAGCTCACCGCGCGGCTCGCCACGGAAGAACTGATTCTGCAGGACGTGGTGCCCTTCGACGGGGCAAGCGTCGTGTCCGACCTCTCCGCGCCGGGCGAAGCGGAGAAGCTCGTCGCCTCGCGCCCCGAGCTCATCTTTCACCTCGCCGCCGTGGTTTCCGGAGAAGCCGAGGCGGATTTCGACAAGGGATACCGCGTCAACCTGGACGGCACGCGGCGGCTGTTCGAAGCGATCCGGAAGGAAGGCGGCGGCGCGGCGGGTCCCTATCGTCCGCGCCTGGTCTTCACCTCGTCGATCGCGGTGTTCGGCGCGCCGTTTCCCGAGGCGATCGGCGACGAGTTCCTGAGCGCACCTCTCACGAGCTACGGCACGCAGAAGGCGATCGGCGAGCTGCTCCTTTCCGACTGCAGCCGGCGCGGATTCTTCGACGGCATCGGCATCCGCCTGCCCACGATCTGCGTGCGCCCGGGCAAGCCGAACAAGGCGGCTTCGGGATTCTTTTCCGGCATCATCCGCGAGCCGCTCGCCGGCGAGGAGGCGGTGCTGCCGGTGCCGGAGAGCGTGCGGCACTGGTTTGCATCACCCCGCGCCGCCATTGCCTTTCTCCTTCATGCCGCCAAAATCAATACCGAGCGGCTCGGCGCGCGGCGCAACCTCACCATGCCGGGGGTGAGCGCGACGGTAGGCGAGCAGATCGAAGCGCTGCGAAAAGTCGCCGGGGAAAAGGTCGCGCGGCTGATCCGCCGCGAGCCCGATCGCGCGATCCTGCGCATCGTCGAGGGCTGGCCGCCGAGCTTCGACGCGCGCCGGGCGCTTGCCCTCGGCTTCCGCGCCGACCGCAGCTTCGAGGAGATCATCCGGATTCACATCGAGGATGAGCTGCAAGGAAGCTCTGTACCTCGGCCAGCTCGCGCGTAAATTTCATCGGCGGCAGGCTTTTCAGGACCTGGCGCCCGTAGGCCTTCGCAGCGAGCCGCGGGTCGCACAGCATGAGCACGCCGCGGTCGGTGTCGTCGCGGATCAGCCTGCCGGCGCCCTGCTTGAGGCTGAGCACCGCCTGCGGCAGCTGCAGCTCGGTGAATGCATTGCCGCCGCGCCCGCGGATCGCTTCGATGCGCGCCGCGAGCACCGGGTCGTCGGGCGGCGCGAAGGGCAGCTTGTCGATCACCACGACCGATAGCGCCTCGCCGCGCACGTCGACCCCTTCCCAGAACGACTGGGCGCCGAGCAGCACCGCGTTGCCGAGGGCGCGGAAGCGCGCGAGCAGCTCGCTGCGCGAGCCGGTGCCCTGCACGAGCAGCGGATAGCGCAGCCGCCCGCGCAGCCGCTCGTGCGCGCGGCGCAGCGCGCGCAGCGTGGTGAAGAGCAGGAACGCCCGCCCGCCGCTCGCCTCGAGCACCGGAGCCGCGGCGTCGACCACGGCCTCGGTGTACGCCGCCTCGTTCGGATCGGCGGGCAGGCCTTTCGGCAGATAGAGCAGCGCCTGGCGCGCGAAATCGAACGGGCTCGCCCAGCGCGAAGTCGCAGCTTGCCCGAGGCCGAGCTCGCGGGTGAAGTGGCCGAAGTCTTCGCCCACGGCGAGAGTCGCCGAGGTAAAGATCCAGGCGCGCGGGTGGTCGTCCATCTGCCGGCTGAAAAGCTCGGCGGAGGAAAGCGGCGTCGCGTGCAGGCGCACCGCGTGGGCGAAAACCTCGACCCAGCGCACGCCGTCGCTGGGTTCGCTTTCAATCATTCTTGTCAAGGCGGCGTAGGCCGTGCCCGCGCGGCGTGCGCACGACGCCAGCCCTTCCGAGCGCTCGGCCTGGGCTTCGAGAGGAGCGCGCAGGGCCCTCAAAGCGCTCTGCAATCCCTGAAGGGCATCGTTGAAGCCTGTGACTCGCAATGCTTGCTGCCAGGCAAACCGCGCCGCCGCTTCGCCGAACACGAGCCGCAGGTCGCGCGCCGCCTTGTCGAGCCGGGTCGCGAGCCGCTCCACCTCGGGCGAGGCGCCGCCGGCGGCGCGCAATTCCGCGCGCGCGTCGCGCGCCAGCTCGACGAGCTGCGCGCTCGAGACGCTCTCGCCGAAGAACAGCCGCGCGGTCTCGGGCAGCTGGTGCGCCTCGTCGAAAATCACCGTGTTGCACGCCGGCAGGAGCTCGGAAACGCCCTCGTCGCGCAGCACGACGTCGGCGAAGAAGAGGTGGTGGTTGATGACCACCACGTCGGCGGCGAGCGCGTTGCGCCGCGCGCGCATCACGAAGCAGTCGCCGTAGTCGGGGCATGCCTGGCCGAGGCAGTTGTCGCGCGTCGAGGTGGCGTGCGCCCACACCGGCGCGTCTTCCGGCACGTCGGCGAGGTCGGCGCGGTCGCCCGTGGCCGAGACGGCGGCGAAGCGCTGAATACGTCTTAGCTGGGAAATTTCTTCCCGGGAACCGAATTGTCCTTGTTCGCTAGCACGGCGCAGCCGATACAGGCACACGTAATTCGCCCGTCCCTTGAGCAACGCCGCGCTCGCGCCGGCGGCGAGCGCGGCGCGCACCGCGGGCAGGTCGCGGTCGAAGAGCTGGTCCTGCAGCGTCTTGGTGCCGGTGGAGACGATGACCTTGCCGCCGGCGAGGAGCGCGGGCACGAGATAGGCGAAAGTCTTGCCGGTGCCGGTGCCCGCCTCGGCCACCAGCACCCCGGTGCCCTCGATCGCCTTGTGGATCGCCTGCGCCATCTCGAGCTGCTGCGGGCGCAGCTTGAACCCCGCCACCGCCGAGGCGAGCGGGCCGTCGGCGGCGAAGACGCGCTGGAGCGGGGAGCTCAGTTCGGCAGCTCCTCGACCTTGAGCCAGACCCGGCGCGACTCGGCGGCGCGCGTGCGGCTCGCCGAGGCGATGCCGCGGTCGTCGCGCGCCGCGGCGGACGCCGCGCCGCCGATTTCGATCCATTCGCCCGGACGGGTCGTTACCGTAGTTGCCAGGCGTTGAGCTTGCACGCTTCCCGGCCGCGCGCCTGGCGTCTCGCGCTGCTGCAGTATTTCTAGGATCACTTCGCTCCCTGCAATTCGCGGCACCACCTCGAACCCGCTCGCCAGGTCCTGTATGAAACCTCCCTCAGCCCGCGACTGGCCAGTGAAGATAACGGCGCGGCTGCCCTCGAGAACCTGCAGGCGCTGGTCGACGCGTTCGGCTGCGCCGCGGCGCGAATCTTCCGCGGTCACCTCGACGCGCGCACCGCCGCTGCCGATCGTCCCGCTCGCGCCGAGCGCGCGCCGCTCGCGCTCCGTCGCGTCCTCGAAGCGCACCGAGATCTGCAGGCGCTTCGACGGCCGGTCGATCGCCTCCAGCGCGCGCTTGATGTCTGCGACGTTTGCCGGGCTGGCGCGCAGGAAGAGCTGGCCGCGGCTGCCGCTGAGCGTGCCGCCTGGCTCCACCAGGGGCCGCAGCACCGGCAGCACCTGCTCCGCCGTCCGGTACCGGAGCGTAATGATTTCAAGGGGTTGCTGCGCAAACGCGAAACACCCGGGGCAGGCCAGGGCCGCGGCGAGCACCAACCGGACTAGATTCGAGCGATTCATCCCTTTCCCATGAACGCGCCATCCTGCGGAACGTCTACGGAACCGGGCGATTATGAGACAGGTGTTTTTCCGTAGAGATGATAGTAATTCTCATTGACATTGGTAATGAGAGTTCATATCATTTGCTTACCATTCTCACCCATGGATACACATGACTGTTTTATCGATGAAAAAGCTCGCGTTGGCGCTTCTCGGGATAGGAATCGCAGCGAGCGCTTTTTCCCAGGAAAACGTAGTAAACGTTTACTCCGGGCGCCATTACCAGACCGACGAAGCGCTCTACGCCGGCTTCACCAAGGCTACCGGTATCAAGGTCAACCGCATCGAGGCGAGCGAGGACGCGATCATCGAGCGCATCCGCAACGAAGGCGCGCGCAGCCCCGCGGACGTGATGATTACCGTCGACGCCGGCCGCCTGTGGCGCGCCGAGCAGCTCGGCCTGTTCCAGCCGGTGAGGTCCGCGGCGCTCGAGGCCCGCATCCCCGAGAGCCTGCGCGAGACCGGCGGCCACTGGTTCGGGTTCTCGACCCGCGCGCGAGTGATCGCTTACAGCAAGGCGCGCGTGCAGCCGGGCGAGATCAAGACTTACGAGGAGCTCGCCAACCCCAGGTGGAAAGGCCGCGTGTGCATGCGCTCCTCGACCAACATCTACAACCTGTCGCTGATGGGCGCGCTCATCGACCATCTCGGCGAGGCGCACGCCGAAGCCTGGGCGAAAGGCGTGCGTGCCAATCTTGCGCAGGAGCCGAAAGGTGGCGATACCGACCAGCTCAAGGCGGTGGCCGCGGGCCTGTGCGACGTCACGGTCTCGAACCAGTACTACTACGCGCGCATGGCGCGCTCGCAGAAGGCCGACGAGCGGCAGGTCGCCGAGCGCGTCGGCATCGTGCTGCCGAACCAGGCGAGCTGGGGCACGCACGTGAACATCTCCGGCGCCGGCGTGCTCAAGCACGCTCCGCACCGCGAAGCCGCGGTCAAGTTCCTCGAGTATCTCGCGAGCGACGAGGCGCAGCGCTACTTCGCCGACGGCAATAACGAGTGGCCGGTCGTGCGCAGCGTCAAGGTCGACAACCCCGTGCTCAACGCCCTGGGCGAGTTCAAGCGCGACCGGCTCAACGTCGCGGTGCTGGGCAAGAACCAGCCCGCCTCCCAGAAGATCTACGACCGCGTCGCCTGGAAGTAGCGTTTCGAGACGTAGATCACCGGTAGAAGCCCCGCGGCGATGATCGCGAGCGACGGCGCGGCCGCTTCGGCAAGGCGCTCGTCCTTCGCCAGGTTGTAGGCTTCGACTGCGAGGGTGTCGAAGTTGAACGGCCGCAGCGCGAACGTCGCCGGCAGCTCCTTCAGCACGTCGACGAAGACCAGCAGCGCGGCGGTCGCGAGGCTCGGCGCGAGCAGCGGCACGTGCACCCGGGCGAGCGCCGCCGCCGGCGTCGCGCCGAGCGAGCGCGCGGCGTCCTCCATGCTCGGGGTGATCTTGGCGAGCCCGGCGTTGGTCGTCTGCAGCGAGACCGCGAGCAGGCGCACGAGGTAGGCGTAGACGAGCGCCGCGATCGTGCCGGTGAGCAGCAGGCCCGGCCGCATGCCGAAGCTCTGCTCGAGCCAGCCGGCGAGCGCGTTGTCCAGCCTGCCGAGCGGCACCAGCGCGCCGACCGCGATCACCGCGCCGGGCACCGCGTAGCCCAGACCGGCGACGCCGTTCGCCATCCGCACGAGCGGGCTGCGCGTGAGGCGAGCAGCGTAGGCCATGACGAGCGCCGCGGCGACCGCGATCAAGGCGGTCAGCGCGGCGATGCTGAAGCTGTTGGCCACCAGAGAGCCGAGTCGCGCGGCGGAGATCGTCTCACCCCACGCGAGCCACGCGAGCAGCGAGGCGGGAAGGGCAAAGCCGAAGACGACCGGAGCAGCACAGGCGACGAGCGCCAGCGCGGCGGCGCCGCCGCGCAATGCGTGCGGCCGCGCCCGGCGCGGCGCCGGGCCATGGTAGGCGGCGCGGCCGCGGTTCGCGCGCTCCAGCGCGAGAAGCAGCACGACGAAACCGAGCAGGCACGCGGATAGCTGCGCCGCCGCCACGCTGTCGCCCATCGACAGCCACGCCTTGAAAATCCCGGTGGTGAACACCTCCACCGCGAAATAGGAGACGGTGCCGAAATCGGCGAGCGTCTCCATCAGCGCGAGCGCGGTGCCTGCGGCGATCGCCGGCCGGGCGAGCGGCACGGCGA
>Ga0114945_10002750_pt1 | contig 10135 bp, 9 predicted proteins | sample OV2TP3_FD_87194 | JGI IMG/M metagenome (GOLD analysis project Ga0114945, IMG submission 87194) | Hot spring microbial communities from Beatty, Nevada to study Microbial Dark Matter (Phase II) - OV2 TP3 | ecosystem: Environmental > Aquatic > Thermal springs > Hot (42-90C) | place: USA: Beatty... | reverse complement strand
ACTTCGCCCGTTACCTGCCTTTGCTTCTCCACGTGTTGATTGTGGGTGCTTTGGCGGGCGGAATGGTGCTGTTGTCGGCGCTGGTGGGGCACCGCCGCCCCAACCCCGTCAAGTCCCAGCCCTATGAGTGCGGCATCACTCCTACGGGCGACGCCCGCAGCCGCTTTTCCGTAAAGTTCTACCTGGTGGCCATGCTGTTCATCCTGTTCGACGTGGAAGTGATCTTCCTGTTCCCCTGGGCGGTCATTCTGCGCGAGCTGGGCATGTTCGGCTTTTACGAAATGCTGGTGTACCTGGGCCTGGTACTGGCCGGCTTCTTCTACATCTGGAAGAAAGGCGTGCTGGACTGGGCGCAGCCGGAATCGAGAAGGCTCTAGGTGCCCCTGGATCCCGCCATCACCGACCTGGCGCAGTTGCGCGACCGCCCGGAGGTGGCGCGCCTGCATGCCGCCTTGCCGGAAGTTGTGCGCGCCGCCCGTCTGGACCGCGGCGAATTGACTCTGTGGCTCGACCCCGCTTCTCTGCGCGAGGCCTGCTCCCTGCTGCAGTCCGACCCGGAGCTGCGCTACGACTTTCTTTCTGATTTGACCTGCGTGGATTGGCACCCGCAGGAACCGCGCTTTGAAGTCGTCTACCACCTGCTTTCCCTTCCGCGGCGCCGCCGCGTACGCCTCAAGGTGCGGCTGCCGGGAGACGGAGCCTCCGTCGAGTCCCTCACCTCGCTCTGGCCTGCCGCCAGTTTCTTCGAACGCGAAGTGTTTGATCTGTTCGGTGTGCGCTTCCTGGGCCATCCCGACTTGCGCCGCATCCTGATGCCGGATGACTGGAACGGCCATCCACTGCGCAAGGACTACCCCGTCGAAGGATATCGCTGACCATGGGCGCGCTCGCCAAACCTCCCGTGCTCGAGCCCGGCCAGGAAGGCACCATGGTGCTCAACATGGGCCCGCAGCATCCCTCGACGCACGGCGTGCTCCGCCTGGTGCTGGAGATTGAGGGTGAGCACATCGTGCGCCTCAAGCCGGATATCGGCTACCTGCACACCGGCATCGAGAAAACCTGCGAGGCCAAGTTCTACCAGCAGGTGGTGGTGCTCACCGATCGCATCGATTACCTCTGCCCGCTCACCAACAACCTCTGTTACGTGCTGGCGGTGGAAAAACTTCTGGGCCTGGAAGTGCCGGCCAAGGCGCAGTGGGTGCGCGTGCTGCTGAACGAGCTCTCGCGCATCAGCTCCCACCTGGTATGGCTGGGCACGCACGCGCTGGATATCGGCGCCATGTCGGTCTTCCTCTATTGCTTCCGCGAGCGTGAAGACATCCAGCGCCTGTTCGAGATGGTCAGCGGCCAGCGCATGATGACCTCGTACTTCCGCATCGGCGGGCTGGCGCTGGAGCCGCCGCTGGGGTTTTTCGACCGCGTCCGGGACTTTGCCGGACGCTTTCCCGAACGCGTGGACGAGTACGAAGACCTGCTCACCGCCAATCCCATCTGGGTGGGGCGCACCAAGGGCGTCGGCCGCCTCTCGGCCGGGGACGCCGTGGCCCTGGGCGCCACCGGGCCAACGCTGCGCGCCAGCGGCGTGGATCTCGACCTGCGCCGCGATATGCCCTACTCCGGCTACGAAAACTTCCGGTTCCGCGTGCCCGTCTCCGAGGATGGCGACGTCTTTGCGCGCTACCTTCTGCGCGTGCAGGAGATGCGCGAGTCCATCGCCATGGTGCGCCAGGCGCTCGACGGCATGCCCGAAGGGCCGGTGAAGGCCGCTGCGCCCAAGATCGTGCTCCCGGACCGCGAGAAGATGAAAACCGAGATGGAGGCGCTCATCCATCACTTTAAGATCGTCACCGAGGGCTTTGCGGTTCCGGCGGGCGAGGTGTATCAGGCCATTGAATCGCCGCGCGGCGAAATGGGCTATTACGTGGTCAGCAACGGCACCGCCAAGCCGCACCGCGTGCACATGCGTTCGCCCTCCTTCGCCAACCTGCAATTGCTGCCCAAAATGTGTGAGGGCCTGCTCATCGCCGACGTGGTCGCGGTGATTGGTTCCATCGATATCGTGCTGGGAGAAATCGACCGCTGATGATTCCGGTTTCCGAGCAACTCGATCGCTTCTTCGACCAGAAGATGGCGGAGTATCCCACGCGCCGCTCCTTCCTTGTGCCCATGCTGCTCTACACGCAGGATGAGCTGGGGCATCTCACGCCTGAAGCCGTCTCCTACCTGGCGCAGAAAACCGGCCTGAGTGAGCTCGAAGTGCGCAACGTCATCAGCTACTACAGCATGCTCACCACCAGGCCCCGCGGCCGCTTCCACGTGCAGGTGTGCACCAACATCAGTTGCTTGTTGCGCGGCGGCGACGAAATCTTTGCGCACTGCAGCAGCCGGCTGGGAATCAACCACAAGCAGGCCACGCCGGATGGGCTGTTTTCACTCGAGGAGGTGGAGTGCATCGGGGCCTGCAGTTGGGCTCCCGCCATGCAAGTGAACTACGACTTCCACGAAAACCTGACGCCGCAAAAAGTGGATGCGGTTCTGGACGATTGCAGGAAATCCTAATGGCCGATTTGGCGAGCCATCCCGACGAAGTCAAGGTGGTTTCGAAGCGCTTCGGCCGGGGTGCGGCTGCGCTCGACCGCTACCTCGAACTCGACGGCTACCAGGCCGTGCGCAAGGCGCTCCAGATGTCGCCCGAGGCCATCATCACCGAAGTCAAAGACTCCAATCTGCGGGGCCGCGGTGGCGCCGGATTTCCTGCGGGGCTCAAGTGGTCGTTCTTCCCCAAGGTCTCTCCCAAACCCAAATATGTGCTCTGCAACGGGGACGAGAGCGAGCCCGGCACCTGCAAGGACCGCTTGCTCCTGGAGCACGATCCGCACGCTGTTATCGAAGGGGTGATGATCGCCGGCTTCGCCGTCGAAGCCAAAGTCGGCTTCATCTACATCCGCGGAGAGTACCGTTACCTGGTGGACATCTTGCGCCAGGCGCTCGCCGATGCTCGCGCGCGCGGGTTCATCGGCAAGAACATCTTTGGCAGCGGGCGGGATTTTGACGTCTACTGGCACACCGGCGCCGGCGCCTACGAGGTGGGCGAGGAGTCGGCCCTGATGGAGTCGCTCGAGGGCAAGCGCGGCATCCCGCGCATCCGGCCGCCTTTCCCCGCCGTGGTCGGCCTGTGGGGAGGCCCAACCGTCATCAACAACGTCGAGACCCTGGCCTCGGTGCCGCACGTCATTCTGGGTGGCGGCAAGTGGTACGCCGACCTGGGCACGCCCAAGAACGGTGGCACCCGCCTGTTCTGCCTGAGCGGCCACGTCGAGCGCCCGGGCGTGTACGAGCTGCCTCTCGGCTACAACCTGCGGAAGATGATTTTCGACGTGGCCGGCGGCATTCCCGGCGGAAGGCAGCTCAAGGCTGTGGTGCCCGGCGGGTCTTCCACCCCCGTTCTCACCGCCGACGAAATCGACGTTGCCATGGACTTCGACTCGCTGGCGAAGATCGGCACCTTCCTCGGCTCGGGCGGCGTCGTGGTGGTGGATGACGCCACCTGCATGGTCCGCTTCGCGCAGCGCATCATGAACTTCTACGCCCACGAAAGCTGTGGCTGGTGCATCCCCTGCCGCGAAGGCACCGACTGGCTGAAAAAGACGCTGGCCCGCTTCCACGCCGGCGGCGGCCTGAAGAAAGACATTGATAACATCCAGTACCTCGCGGAGAACATGCTGGGACGCACGTTCTGCCCGCTGGGCGACGCCGCCGCCATGCCTACCATTTCTATCGTCAAGAAGTTCCGCAAGGAATTCGAGGATCACCTGGAAGGCCGCCCGTGCCCGTATGGGAAGCCGGGGACGGTGCGCGAGCTGCCGGTCTTGAGCCATTGAGTCATGCCTGACGTCACCATCACCGTGGACGGCAAGCCGGTCACCGCGCCCGCGGGCACGCTGCTCATCGAAGCCTGCAAGAAGGTGGGCATCGAGGTGCCCTCGTTCTGCTACTACCCCGGCCTCTCGCTGCAGGCCGCCTGCCGCATGTGTTTGGTGAAGATCGAGAAGATGCCCAAGCTGGCCACAGCCTGCACCGTTCCCATCACCGACGGCATGGTGGTGACCACCGGCAGTGCGGAGGTTGCGCAGGCGCGCAAGTCCATGCTCGAGTTCCTGCTGGCCAACCATCCGCTGGATTGTCCCGTCTGCGACGCGGGCGGCGAGTGCGAGCTGCAGGACATGACCTTCCGTTACGGCGCCGCCGAGTCCAAGTTCATGGAAGCCAAGCTGCACAAAGACGAGCAGCAGTGGTCGCCCGTGGTGTTTTTCGACCGGCCGCGCTGCATCCTGTGCTACCGCTGCGTGCGCGTCTGCGGCGAAGGCATGGACGTTTGGGCGCTGGGCGTGCAGAACCGCGGCGTGCACTCCGTCATTGCTCCCAACCAGGGCGACCACCTGGAGTGCGAAGAGTGCGGCATGTGCATCGACATCTGCCCCGTGGGCGCACTCACCTCCGGCGCCTATCGCTACAAGACGCGCCCCTGGGAGATGAACCACGTCTCCACCATTTGCACCCATTGCGGCGACGGCTGCAAGACCACGCTGGGCGTGCGCCGCGCGGAGAGCGGCACCGAGATCGTGCGTGGCGACAATCGCGACAAGAGCGGCCTGAACGGCGACTTCCTCTGCATCAAGGGACGCTACGCTTTTGATTTTGCCCACCACGACGACCGCCTCACCCAGCCTCTGGTGCGCAAAAACGGCCGCCTCACACCCGTCGCCTGGGACGAGGCGCTGGAGACCGTGGCCAGCCGTTTCCGCGAAGGGCGCGAGACGCACGGCGGCCCGGCGCTGGGCGTCATCGGCTCCACCCGCACCACCAACGAGGAAAGCTACCTGCTGCAGAAGTTCGCGCGCCTGGTGCTGGGCACCAACAACATCGACCACCACCGCACCGCCGACTTCCCCGCGTTTTCCCGCGCCATGGCCAGTACCGGGGCCGCAACCGCTTCCATCGCAGACGTTTTGACGGCGCCGGCCGTGCTGCTCATCGGCTCCGACCCCACGGAGCAGCATCCGCTGCTCGCCTGGAACATGCGCACCAACGTGCGTCTGCACCGCGGCGCGCTGCACGTGATTCACGCAGGCGAAATCAAGCTGCGCCGCCAGGCCGCCACCTACACCCGGATCCCCGCCGGCGCCGAGGGCCGCGCCGCCGCTTACCTCGCGGGCGACGATTCCGCCGCCAGCGCTCTGACGCAGGAAGGAGCCACGCCCCAAGACCTCGCCGCACTGCGCCAGACGCTGCGCTCCAGCGAAGGCATCGTGATTATCTTCGGCGCCGAGCTGCGCGGCGACGACATTGCCGCCCTGGCGCGCTTCGGCTCCAGCATCTCCGGCGCCCGCTTCCTCTGCCTCGGCGACTACGCCAACTCGCGCGGTGCCGCTGACATGGGCCTCTATCCCGATCTCCTGCCCGGCTACGCCGGCGTGGCCGGAGACACGCATTTCAGCCGCGAGTGGGGCGCTTCCCTGCCCGCTGCTCCCGGACTGGCGCTGCCGGAGATGGTTGCCGCCGCGCGCGCCGCCAAGCTCCACGCCCTTTACGTCGTGGGCTCCAACCCGGTTTCGCGTTTTGCCATTGATCCCTTCGCGCTTTCAAAAACGTTTCTCGTCGTGCAGGACATGTTCCTCACGGAAACGGCCGCCATCGCGGACGTGGTCTTGCCCGCCGCCTGCGCCTACGAAAAATCAGGCACCTTCACCTCCACCGCCGGCGATCTGCAGTTGGTGAACAAGGCGGGGGACGTAGGCGGCGTCAAGCCCGACCTGGAAATCATCGTTCGCCTTGCCGAGCGCATGGGCTTCGAGGTGGGCCGCCTGGTGCCGTTCGGCCGCGGAACGCACGCCGATGCCGGTCAGTCGCGCGGCGCGCAGTCCGGCGAAGCCGATCGCCACGCCGTCTGGCTGCGCGCGCAAAATCTGGAGCCGCGCCTGAGCCCCCTGGATCCCGCCGCGTTGCTCGATGAAATCCAGCGCCTGGTGCCCGGCTACAACGTTTCGCGCATGAATTTGCTGGCGGGCAACGCCGTGCACGTGGCCTCCGCCGAGCAGGGCGCGGGCGCACGCCAGGACCGCCCCGAGTTGATCGCTCCGGCCGGCGATTCCCTGTTCACCTCGGGAACGCTGGGGCGGTATTCCCGCACGCTCAATTCCGTGATGGAAGGCCGGCTGCACAAGCCGGAGGGCTCGACGGCCGCGGCGGACTAAAACCGCGCGGCGCGCTTTCGCTGTACCCGGAGTTGCGGTCAGGATTCTCCACGTACTCATGGACTGGACGACTTACATCCTGGTCAGCGTGATCAAGATCGTAATCACGCTGGTTGTGCTCCTCACCGCGGTCGCCTACACCGTGCTGCTGGAGCGCAAGTTGGTGGCCCGCATCCAGAACCGCTGGGGCCCCACGCGCGTCGGCCCCTTCGGCCTGCTGCAGCCGCTGGCCGACGGCTTGAAGTTCATCCTCAAGGAAGATCTCGTCCCCGCAAACGTCTACAAGCCCCTCTTCATCGCCGCGCCCATGATGTCCATGGCCGTGGCGCTGATGTCCATCGCCGTCATTCCCATCGGAGAGTCCGTCACGCTTCCTTGGCTGGGCGTCAAGACCCCGCTTCAGATTACGGACGTCAACATCGGCCTGCTGTTCCTGCTGGGCGTGGGTTCGCTGAGCGTCTACGGCATCGCCCTGGCGGGCTGGTCGTCGAACAGCAAATACCCGCTGCTCGGCTCCCTGCGCGCCAGCGCGCAGATGGTGAGCTACGAGCTCTCGCTGGGCGTGGCCCTCATCGGCGTCGTGCTCATCGCCGGCACCCTCAGCCTGCGCGAAATCGTGGACGCGCAATCTGGCGCCTGGCTCGGTCTGGTGCCCAAGTGGAACATCTTCCGCGGGCAGATTGTCGGGTTCTTCGTGTTTCTCACCGCGGCCTTTGCGGAAACCAACCGCATTCCCTTCGACTTGCCGGAGAGCGAGACGGAGCTCGTCGCCGGCTACCACACCGAGTACAGCTCCATGAAGTTCGCCATGTTCTTCATCGCCGAGTACACGCACATGGTCACCGTGGGATGCGTGGCCACGCTGCTGTTTTTTGGCGGATGGCACGGCCCCTCCTTCGGCCCCGAAATCCTGCGCGCCCTGCTGCCCGTCTTTTGGTTCGTGTTGAAAGTCTTTCTCTTCCTGTTTCTCTACATCTGGATCCGCGGCACGCTGCCGCGTTTCCGCTATGACCAGTTGATGGCCTTCGGCTGGAAGTTCCTTCTCCCGCTGGCCATCGCCAACGTCCTCGTCACCGGTTTGGCGGTGGCGCTGGGAGCCTGACGATGCTGCATCCCATCCTCTTCTTCGTCTTCGCTACCCTGTGCGTTGCCGCCGCGGTGAATCTGCTGGCGCAGAAGCATCCCATCAACAGCGCGCTTTCCCTGATCGTGGTCATGGTTTCCCTTTCCGTTCTGTACCTCCTGCTGGGCGCGGAGTTCGTCGCCGCCGTGCAGGTCATCGTCTACGCCGGCGCCATCATGGTGCTGTTCATCTTCGTCATCATGCTGTTGAACGCGGGCGAAGAGGAGCACACGCACGGCAGCCGCGTGGCCCTTCTCCTCGGCTTGCCGGCGGTCAGCCTGTTCGCCGGGCTGATGGTCTGGGTGCTCGGCCGCCGTCCGGGCGGGGCCCATTTGGGAGAGTTCCTCGGCCCCACGAAAGAAATCGCGCATCTTCTTTTCCGCGATTTCCTGCTGCCCTTTGAAGTCACTTCGGTGTTGATCCTCATCGCCATCATGGGCGCGGTGGTGCTGGCGCGGAGGGAGCCGTAATGGTGCCCATCTCCTATTACCTGGTGCTCAGCGCCATCCTGTTCGGCATGGGAGTGCTGGGCTTTCTGGTCAAGCGCAATGTCATCACGCTCTTCATGTCTATCGAGCTCATGCTCAACGCCGTCAACCTCGCGTTTGTCGCCTTCGCCACGCAGTGGAACGCGCTCAGCGGGCACGTCTTCGTCTTTTTCGTCATGGTGGTGGCGGCGGCCGAGGCCGCTGTGGGACTGGCCATCATCATCGCCGTCTACCGCACCCGGCAAACCCTGAACCCTGACCGCGTGGATCTGTTGAAGCTATGAACCTCTGGCTCATCCCGCTGCTACCGCTGGCCGGTGCGTTGCTGAACGGCCTCTTCGGACGCCGCTTCTCGCGCGCCGGAGTCACCGCCGTGGCTTTGGGATTTCCCGGAGCCGCCTTCGCCTGGTCGCTCTGGGTGGCGGCACAGTTCGCGCGCCTTCCCGCCGCTGCCATTCCCTACTCCGAGACCCTGGCCGCCTGGATGCAGGCCGGCGCCTTTCGCGTCAACTTCGCCTTCTATCTCGACCAGCTTTCGCTCGTCATGATCCTCGTGGTCACCGGCGTCGGCTTCCTCATCCACGTCTATTCCGTCGGATACATGGCGCACGAGGGCGGCTACTACCGCTTCTTTTCCTACCTCAACCTGTTCCTGTTCTTCATGCTCACGCTGGTGCTGGCGGACAACTACCTGCTGATGTTCGTCGGCTGGGAGGGCGTGGGCCTGGCGTCGTACCTGTTGATCGGCTTCTGGTTCCAGAAGGACTCCGCCTCCGCCGCCGGCAAGAAAGCATTCATCGTCAACCGCATCGGCGACTTCGGTTTCCTGCTGGGCATGTTCCTCATGGTCAAGACCTTCGGCTCGCTCAGCTTCGGCGAGGTTTTCCCTGCGGCGGCGAACCTCGGCGTGGAGGGCTCGGCCGGCGTGCTCACCGCGATTGCGCTCCTGCTGCTCCTGGGCGCCTGCGGCAAGTCGGCGCAAATACCGCTCCACGTCTGGCTGCCCGACGCCATGGAGGGCCCCACGCCGGTCTCCGCGCTTATCCACGCCGCCACCATGGTCACCGCCGGCGTTTACATGGTGGCGCGCTCCAGCCCCATCTACAGCCGCGCGCCGGAGGCCCTGATGGTGGTGGCCATCGTCGGCTGCCTCACCGCCCTTTTCGCCGCCACCATCGGCATGGCGCAGAACGACATCAAACGCGTGCTCGCCTACTCCACTATCTCCCAACTCGGCTACATGTTCCTGGCCTGCGGCGTGGCCGCCTATTCCGCCGCCATCTTTCACCTCATGACTCACGCCTTTTTCAAGGCGCTGCTCTTCCTCGGCGCCGGCTCGGTCATCCACGCCCTCTCCGGCGAGCAGGACATGCGCCACATGGGCGGCTTGCGCCGCAAGGTGCCCTGGACCTTCGCCACCATGACCGTGGCCACTCTCGCCATCGCCGGCACCCCGCTCTTCAGCGGCTTCTTCAGCAAGGACGAGATTCTGTGGAAGGCCTACTCCAGCCCGCAGGGCAGTCCGGTCTTCTGGGCTGTGGCGCTGTTCACCACGCTGCTGACCTCCTTCTACATGTTCCGCCTCTGGTTCATGACTTTCTTCGGCGAGCGCCGCACCCCGGCCGGGGATCACACCCATGAGGATCACGTCCACGAGAGCCCGCCGGTCATGCTCGTGCCGCTCGTCATCCTCGCCGTGCTCTCGGCTGTGGGCGGATATGTTGGCGTGCCGCACGCCCTCGGCGGGCACAATTCCTTCGCGCAGTTCCTCGCGCCCGTGTTCGCCACCGGAGAAGAAGTCGCTGTTCACGTCGCCGACGCCGGCCTGGAACGCCTCTTGACCTTCCTCTCCGTCCTCGCCGCCGTGCTGGGCTTTGCCTTCGCCTGGGTGCTCTATTGCAAGCGTCCCGAGTTGCCGGAGCGCATCACCGCCGCGCTGGGCGGGCTCTACTACGCTGTGGCCAACAAGTATTTCGTGGACGAAGGCTACCAGGCCGTCTTCGTGCGTCCCGTGGTTGAAGGCTCCACGGAAATCCTCTGGCGCGGCATTGACGTCGGCTTGATTGACGACTCCGTCAACCAGGCGGCCGCAGGCGCGCGCGGCATCTCCGGCGCCGTGCGCAAGATGCAGTCCGGCAATCTTCGCTCCTACGCCGGATGGGTGGCCGCAGGCGCGGCCGCGGTTCTGGCCTACATGTTCTGGGTGGGGACGCGATGAGCGGCCAGTACCATCACGGCTTTTACCACAGCATCCTCGCGCTGATCACGTT
>Ga0114945_10002749_pt1 | contig 10135 bp, 9 predicted proteins | sample OV2TP3_FD_87194 | JGI IMG/M metagenome (GOLD analysis project Ga0114945, IMG submission 87194) | Hot spring microbial communities from Beatty, Nevada to study Microbial Dark Matter (Phase II) - OV2 TP3 | ecosystem: Environmental > Aquatic > Thermal springs > Hot (42-90C) | place: USA: Beatty... | reverse complement strand
ATCGCGCGCGCGTGCCCGGGGGCTCTTCGGGCGGTTCGACAGTGGCGGTGGCGGCGCGCATGGCGCCGGTGGCCACCGGTACCGACACCGGCGGCTCGATCCGCCAGCCGGCCGCGCTCACCGGTGTGTGCGGCCTGAAGCCGACCTACGGCCTGGTGTCGCGCTACGGCATGGTGGCGTTCGCCTCCTCGCTCGACCAGGGCGGCCCGCTGGCGCGCAGCGCCGCGGACCTCGCGACGCTCCTCAACGTCATGGCCGGGCACGACGCGCGCGATTCGACCAGCGTGCCGCGCCCGAAGGAGGACTACGCGCGCAGCCTGGATCTGAACCTCAGGGGCCTGCGCATCGGCCTGCCGCGCGAGTACTTCGGCGAGGGCGTGGAGCCGGGCGTGCGCGCGTGCGTGCGCGGCGCGCTCGACTGGTTCGAGCAGCAGGGCGCGCGCACCGTGCCGCTCGAGCTGCCCAACACCGCGCTCGCGGTGCCCGTGTACTACGTGCTCGCGCCGGCCGAAGCGTCGTCGAACCTGTCGCGCTTCGACGGCGTGCGCTATGGCCACCGCGCCCGGGAGTTCGTCGATCTCGACGACCTGTACTGCCGCACGCGCGCCGAAGGCTTCGGCGCCGAGGTGAAGCGGCGCGTTCTGGTGGGTACCTACGTGCTCTCGCACGGCTATTACGACGCCTACTACCTGCAGGCGCAGAAGGTGCGGCGCCTCATCGCGCGCGAATTCGCCGCCGCGTTCGAGCGCTGCGAGTTGATCCTGGGCCCGACTTCGCCGACCACCGCGTTCGAGATCGGCGCCAAGAGCGACGATCCGGTGCAGATGTACCTGAACGACATCTTCACCATCCCGGCGCCGCTCGCCGGGCTCCCCGGGCTGTCGATTCCCTGCGGCTTCGACGAGAAAGGGCTGCCCGTCGGGCTGCAGCTGATGGGCAGCCACTTTTCCGAAGCGCGCCTGCTCGGCGCCGCGCGCCGCTACCAGCAGGCGACCGACTGGCACCGCCGGGTGCCCAAGGAGACGCCGTTGTGAGAAGCCTGGCCTTTCTTCTTCTCGCGACGTTTTCCCTTCCTGTTTTTCCTCAGGAGAAGACCGAGACGCGCGAGCTCGTCGGCCATGTCGGCAGCCGCGGCGCGCTGCTCGTGCTGCAGGCGAGCGAGCGCCCGGACGGCGGCTGGCGGGTTGCCGGCGAGTACGTGCTGCTGCCGACCCTGGTGCGGCGCTTCGTCGAGGGCGAGCGCAGCCCCGAGATCGGCGTCACCACGCTGAAGGAGGGTTCGACGCCGATCCTCTTCGGCAGGCCGCCGACGGGCGAGCTGCGCGGCACCTGGCGCGGCACGGTATTCAAGGGCGTGCGCTACGGGCCGGGCGGGCAGGAGCGCGAGCGCTTCGAGTTCAGCGAGGAGTTCCCCTCGATGGAGGGCTACAGCGCCAGCGTGCGCTGCGAGGCGGGCGCGGGCCGCTACGCCTCGAGCCTTGATTTTTCGATCGAAGCGGGCGTCCTCAAGTCCTTCGACTGGCGCTCGAAAGTCGCCCCGAGCGAGCACGCCTGCGCGCTGTCCGCGCTCGAGCAGCAGCCGTGGACGGGCGGGCTGCGCTTGAGGCAGGGGGCGTGCAGCGTGACGCTGCGCGACGTGGGCGATTTCGTGCGCGTGGCGGCCGAGAGCTGCAGCGCGCAGTGCGGCTCCCAGGCCTACCTCGAGCCGGTGCTGGTCGACAAGCGCGGCAACTGCCGGCTGCTGCGGCCTGAACTCAGGTGAGGCCGAGGTGAGCGCGACAGCCTGGGAGGTGGTGGTCGGCATCGAGACGCACGCGCAGCTCGCCACCAAAAGCAAGATCTTTTCGGGCGCTGCGACCGCTTTTGGCGCCGCGCCGAATACCCAGGCCTCGGCAGTCGACATCGCGCTTCCCGGCGTGCTGCCGGTGCTCAACCGCGCTGCGGTCGAGCATGCGATCCGCTTCGGCCTGGCGGTGAAGGGGTCGATCAACCGGCGCTCGATCTTCGCGCGCAAGAATTACTTCTACCCGGATCTTCCCAAGGGCTACCAGATCAGCCAGTTCGAGCTGCCGGTAGTCCAGGGTGGGGAATTGAAATTTGCTTTCGATGGACAGGAGAAGCGCGTGCGGCTCACGCGGGCGCATCTCGAGGAGGACGCCGGCAAATCGCTCCACGAGGATTTTCACGGCATGACGGGCATCGACCTCAACCGCGCCGGCACGCCGCTCCTCGAAATCGTCTCCGAGCCGGATCTGCGCGGCGCAAAGGAAGCGGTCGCCTATGCGCGCGCGCTTCACGCGCTGGTGATGTGGATCGGCATCTGCGACGGCAACATGCAGGAAGGGTCGCTGCGCTGCGATGCCAACGTCTCGGTGAGAAAGGCAGGCGACGACAAGCTCGGCACGCGCTGCGAGATCAAGAACCTCAACTCGTTCCGCTTCATGGAGCGCGCCATCGAGTTCGAGGCGAAGCGCCAGATCGAGCTGCTGGAAGACGGCGGCAGGGTCGAGCAGGAGACGCGCCTGTACGATCCCGACCGCGACGAGACGCGCTCCATGCGCACCAAGGAGGAAGCGCACGACTACCGCTACTTTCCCGATCCCGACTTGTTGCCCCTGGTGATTTCGCAAGCGGACATCGAGAAAATCAGAAGCGAGATGCCGGAACTGCCCGACGCTCGCCGCAGCCGCTTTGTGAAGCAATACGCCCTGTCCACCTACGACGCGACCGTGCTGACATCCTCCAGGGTGGCGGCGGACTATTTCGAGGCGCTGGTCAAGGCCTCGGGTGCCGATCCGAAGCTTTGCGCGAACTGGCAGATGGGAGAGCTTGCCGCGGCTCTCAATCGCGAGGAAAAGGAGATTTCGGAGAGCCGGATCTCCCCCGAGTACCTGGCGTGGATCGTAAGAAAAATCTCGGACGGGACTCTCACCAACAAGATGGCCAAGCGGGTGTTCGAGGTGACGTGGTCCCGGGGCGAGGCGCCCGCCGCAGTCGTCGAAAAGGAGGGCCTGCGGCAGATCAGCGATTCGGCCGAGATCGAGAAACTGGTCGACGAGGTCCTCGCCGCGAATGCCAAGCAGGTTCAGGACTATCGGGCGGGACGGGAAAAGGCGTTCAACGCGCTGGTGGGGCAGGTGATGAAGGCCAGCAAGGGGAAAGCGAACCCGGCGCAGGTGAACGAGATCCTGCGCCGGAAACTCACTTCTTCCCGGTGAGCTGCGTGTAGCGGCGCTTGTCCTCGTCGTACTTGGCGTTGATCGATTCGACTTCTTTCTTCTTCGCGGCGAGCAGGCCTTCCTGCGCCTTGAGATCGGTCTCCGCCATGCTGATGTCCTCGGCGAGCTTGGGCGGGAGCTTGGTCTCGCCTTTCTTGCCCTTGTAGAACTCCATCTCCTTGTCGTAGCCCGCGCGGCGCTTCTTGATCGCCTCGATCTTGCTCTCGATCTCCTTTGCCGCCTTCTGGTTGTCGGCAAGCGCGCGGCTGCGCGCGTCCTCGACGTCCTTCACGCTGGTGTAGGTGGCGAGCAGCGCGCGGTTGCGGCGCGCCTGGTCCTTCGCCGCCGCGTCCTCCTCGCGCTTCTTCACCGCCTCCGCCGCCTTGGCGGCGCGCTCCTTCTCGTCGCCTTGCGGGTCGATGCGGTTGATCACGATGCCGCGCGCATTGAGCTGCTCGATCGGCTGCCCCAGGCATTGCGTCGGGATCATCGAGCCGTAGTACTTCTTGCCGTCCTTCGCGGTGCAGCGGTAGGTCGTGGCCCCCTTGACCTGCTGCGCGTACCCGGCAAGCGGCGCGGCGAGCAGAGCGGCCGCGGCGAGCATTGCCAGTTGCGGTGCCATCGCTATCCTCCCGTGGTGCGAATGCACGAATTCTAACCTGCTAGAATCCGCGCCGCCCATGCAGTTTGCCGACAAGGCGTTCATCGCCGAGACCACCGCCAGGATGCTGCTGGAGGTCGAGGCGGTGCTGTTCTTCCAGGACAAACCCTTCATCTTCACCTCCGGCTGGGCGAGCCCGGTCTATATCGACTGCCGCAAGCTCATCTTCTATCCACGCATACGCCGCCAATTGGTTGACTTCGCCGAGGCGACCCTCGCGCGCGACGCCGGCTTCGAGCAGTTCGACGTGGTGGCGGGCGGCGAGACGGCCGGCATTCCCTATGCGGCCTGGATCGCCGAGCGGCTCGGGCTGCCGATGCAATACGTGCGCAAGAAGGCAAAGGGCTTCGGGCGCAACGCGCAGATCGAGGGCGACGTGCGCGAGGGCGCAAGAACGCTGCTGGTCGAGGACCTGACCACCGACGGGCGCTCGAAGATCAACTTCTGCAAGGCGCTGCGCGACGCCGGCGCGATCGTCGATCACGTGTTCGTCAACTTCTACTACGACATCTTCCCCGAAGCGAAGCGCACCATGGCCGAGCTCAACGTGCGGCTGCACTATCTCGCGACCTGGTGGGACGTGCTCGCGCTGGTGAAGAAGGGCGGTCACCTGGAAGCGTCGCAAATAGCCGAGATCGAGAAGTTCCTGCACGCGCCGGCAGAGTGGTCGGCCGCGCATGGCGGAGTCTCGAGTTTCCCTTCTTCTTGAAGGTAATAACCCTCAACGTCAACGGCGTCCGCTCGGCGGCGAAAAAGGGCCTGTTTCGCTGGCTCGCGGCGCAGCGCGCCGACGTGGTGTGCCTGCAGGAAATGAAGTGCCAGGAGACCGACCTCGACGCCAGGCTGCACGGCCTGAAGGCATTCGCGACCTGCCACGCGCTCGCCGAGAAGAAGGGCTACAGCGGCGTAGCGCTCTATAGCCGCAAGACCCCGGACGACTTGAAGCGCGGGTTCGAGAGCCGGGAATTCGATGCCGAAGGACGCTACGTCGAGGCGTGCTTCGGCAAGCTCACGGTGATCTCGGTCTATCTTCCCTCCGGTTCCGCCGGCCCGCATCGCCAGGCCTCGAAGTTCCGCTTCCTCGAGGAATTCGTTCTCCATCTCAAGAAATTGAGGGACAGAAAAGGCGAGATCATCCTCTGCGGCGACTGGAACATCGCCCACAGGGAGATCGACCTCAAGAACTGGCGCTCGAACCAGAAGAACTCCGGCTTCCTGCCCGAGGAGCGCGCCTGGCTGACGCGGGTGTTCGAGGAGCTCGGCTTCGTCGACGTATTCCGACGGCTGAACAAGAAGGGCGACCAGTACACCTGGTGGTCGAACCGCGGCCAGGCCTGGGCGAAGAACGTCGGCTGGCGCATCGATTACCAGATCGCCACGCCGGGAATCGCCGCCAGGGCGCTGAGGGAGTCGATCTACAAGAGGGCGCGCTTTTCCGACCACGCGCCCCTGACGATCGACTATGACTACCCGCTCGGCTAGCGACTGGCGCGACGGCCTGCCGGAAGGCGTTCGTCCCTATTTCGAGCCCGCGCCGCTCGCCGCCTTGTTCCTGGGCGTCTCGTCCGGCTTCACCTTCGCGATGATCGGCGCAACCTTGACCACGCGCCTCGCCCAGCATGGCGTCACCAAGAGCGCGGTGACCGCTTTCGCGCTCACCTTCCTCGCCTACAACTTCAAGTTCCTCTGGGCGCCGGTGGTCGACAACGTGCGGCTGCCGCTGATCGGCCGGTTCGGGCAGCGGCGCAGCTGGCTGTGGGTGGTCGGCGTGCTGGTGATGGCGGCCGTCGCGCTTCTCGGCTTCGCCGATCCGGCGGATGCGCTCATCACGGTGGCGGTCGCGGCGATCGTCCTGGGCATCGCCGGAGCCACGTTCGACATTGTCATCGACGCCTATCGCATCGAGCTGCTCGAGCCGCGGCAGCTCGGCGCGGGCTCCGGCATGTCCCAGTACGGCTGGCGCATCGGCGCCGCGGCCTCCGGCGCGCTCGCCCTGGTGCTCGCGCAGCGCTTCGGCTGGACTGCGGCGTACATCGCCTGCGCGTCATTCGCGCTGCCGGCGATGCTGGTCGGCGTGGCGATGGGCGAGCCGCAGCGGCATCGCGAGCCGGCCGAGCGGCACGGCCTGCGCGAGGCGATCATCGCCTATTTCAGCCCGCTCACCGAGTTCCTCGAGCGCCAGGGTGCGCTCGTCGTGCTGCTCTTCGTGCTGATCCACAAGATCGGCGACACGCTCGCCAACCTCACGCTCAGGCTGCTGTTCGCTGATCTCGGCTACACCAATGACGAAGTCGCGTTCTATGACGTCGGCGTCGGCTTCGTCGCCCTGCTGATCGGCATCTTCGTCGGCGGCGTCCTGTACGAGCGCCTGGGAATGAAGCGTTCCGTCCTCATCAGCCTGGTGCTGATGGCGGTGTCGAACCTGAGCTTCGCCGCGCTGGCCGCAGCCGGCCATACGAACCCGGGAATGGCCGCAGCGATCGGCTTCGAGAACTTTGCGAGCGGCATCGGCGGCGTGACGGTGGTGGCGTACCTCTCGGCGCTGTGCAACCTGCGCTTCACTGCTACCCAGTACGCGCTTCTCTCCGCCCTGGCGAGCATCGCCGGGCGCTTCTTCACCGGAGCGACCGCGGGCGCGCTGATCGATGCGATCGGCTACGTGAACTTCTACCTGCTCACCACGCTCGTCGCGCTTCCCGGCGTGATCCTGTTCTGGTTCATGATCCGCTCGGGGCTTGCCGACCTTTCGATCGGCTCAGCCGGCAAGGAGGGCGCGTAGCCCCTCGACCATCGACATCGTCTTCGCGATCAGGCCGGCGTCGAGCGGCAGCGGCTGGCAGGACGCCTTTGCGATCACGATCTCGCGCCTGCGATCGATGAAAAGGTTCTGGCCGTGGATGCCGAAGCCGAAGAGGAGCGGCGCATCGCCGTCGAGCAGGTACCACTTGCTGCGGTAGCGCATCGGCAGGCCGGGGAAGTACTCGACGAAGCTGCCGGCGGCCCAGGCCTGCGGGTCGCCGTTGCGCAGCATGTCGTCGAGCCACCGCTTCGGGATGACCCGGCGACCGTCCTCGACGATGAGCTGGCCGACGCGGGCGAGGTCGCGCACCGTCGTGCACATGCCTCCGGCGCAGCGCGGCGCGCCGAGGCGATCGACGGTGACATAGGCGCTGCGCTCCGCGCCCATCGGCTTCCAGAGGAGCTCGCTCATCAGCTCGGCATAGCGCCGGCCGGTGGCGCGCTCGATCACCCAGCCGAGGAGGTCGGTGTTCGGCGAGACGTAATGGAAGCGCCCGCCGTGCGGTCCGTCGGGTTTTTCCAGTTCCTGGTAAAACGATCTCAAATCCGAGGGCGCGTCTGCGGGCTGCAGCGGATTCCAGCCGGTCGCCTTGCGGTACGCGATGACCGGGCCTGAAGTCGCGAGGTAGTCCTCGTCGAACGCGACGCCGGCGCGCATGTCGAGGAGATGGCGGATCGTCGCGCCCTGGTAAGCCGTCGCCGCCACTTCCGGAACCAGGTCCGTCACCCGGCGCTCGGGGTCGAGCGCGGCTCGCTCGACGAGCGCGCCTGCGAGCAGGCCGAGCATCGATTTCGAGACCGACATGAGGATGTGCGGCGCCTCCGGCGCCATGCCGTTCGCATAGCGCTCGAAGACGATCGCGCCGCGGTGCACGATGACCATGCCATCGGTATGGGTTTCCTCGAGGAACGCCTCGATTTCCATCGCGACGGGCCGCGAGGGCAGCTGCCAGACATGCGCCGGGTCGTTCGCAATGTCCGCTGAAGGCACGATCTCGCGCACGTGGTGGAACGCCCAGCGGTTGAACGGCGGCGTGCGCCAGTTGGCGAGCGTGACCTGGCCTTCCGGCGCCGCCGGAAAGCCATGCATGAGGCTAGCCGCCATCGCCGCTCAACTTTTGATGCATGTCAAACCTGCCGGTATTCTGCCGGTTACGTTATGGCCGGTTTCGGACGACATCGCGACTCAGGGATCTTCATGACTTCATACACGTATGTCGAGAAGGAGTATGCCCGCACGAGGGCTTTCGCGTCGATCTGGCGGGACCACATCGACGATGTGTTCGCCGACGTGGCGGGCTATTATGACCGCGCCAACGTCTTCGCCACGCTCGGGCTGCTCAACCCGCTGCGCCGCCGCTTCATCTCGACCGTCGAAACCCGGCGCGGCGAAAAGGTGCTCGACGTATGCGCCGGCACCAACGTCATCGGCATCGATCTGCTCAAGCGCGAGCCCAGCCTGGAGGCTCATGCCATTGACAGTAGCCGGGCGATGCAGGAGGTCGGCGCAGCGTCGGCGCGGGAACAGGGCTTGCACATCAGATCCCATATCGGCGACGTGCACCGCCTGCCGTTCCCCGACAACCACTTCGACCTGGTGACGCTGCAATACGCGACGCGGCATTTGCGGGTGATGGAGGTGGTGTCCGAAATCCACCGCGTGCTGAAGCCCGGCGGCCGCTTCTACCACTGCGACATGGCGCGACCGGCGAACAAGCTCATCGAGGAAGCCTACTGCCTTTACCTGACGGCTTGCGTGCACGTCATTTCCCGGGCCTTCAGCAGCGGCGCAGCGGCGCGGAGGTGCCAGCGCTACTTCGTCGATGCCATCCGTCTCTTCTACTCGACCGAGGAGTTCTCACGCCTGCTCTCGGAGCTCGGTTTCTCGCGCGTCGTCGGGAAATCGGTCCTGCTGGGAACGGTCGCGTTCCACAAGGCGCGCAAGGCATAAGCCGGGTTTCCGGCGCTCACGCCGCGGTGCAGCGGTAGACGGCGAGGCTGCCGAAAAGATTCGGCAGCACGCTGACGGCTTTGCCCTCGTGCAGCGCGAGCCGCTCGCGGATGCGCACGCCCAGGCGCCGGCACAGGTCCTCGAAGTCGCGGATGGTGCAGTGATGCACGTTCGGCGTCTCGTACCACGCGTAGGGCAGCGTTTCCGAGACCGGCATGCGGCCGAGCGCGACCTGCAGGCGCGCGCTCCAGTGGCCGAAATTCGGAAAGCTCACGATCACCTCGTGCCCGACGCGCAGCATCTCGCGCATCAGGAGCTCGGTGCGGTGGATGGTCTGCAGGGTTTCCGAGAGGATCACGCAATCGAACGAGCCGTCCGCGAACAGCGACAGGCCGCTTTCCAGGTCGACCTGCAGCACGTTGACGTCATTCGCCACGCAGGCGAGCACGCTGTCGTCGTCGATCTCGACGCCGTAACCGGGCGCTTCGCGCTCCTGCCACAGCGCGCGCAGCAACGAGCCGTCGCCGCAGCCGAGGTCGAGCACGCGCGCCCCGCGCGGCACCCAATGGATGATGGCGGCGAGATCAGGTCTCACAATTCGATATTGGCGAAGTACGAGCGCAGCGCGGCGTGGTAGCGCTGGTCCCCGAGCAGGAAGGCGTCGTGGCCGCCGGGCGCGTCGAGCTCCAGGTACGAGACGATGCGCCGGTTGTCGAGCAGCGCGCGCACGATCTCGCGGGAGCGCGCGGGCGGGAAGCGCCAGTCGGACTTGAACGAGGCGACGAGAAAGGCGGCTTTCGCCCGGGCGAGCGCGGCTGGGAGGCTGCCGCCGAACTCGGCCGCCGGGTCGAAGTAGTCGAGCGCCTTGGTGATGCGCAGGTAGGTGTTGGCGTCGAAATAGGTCGAGAACTTGTCGCCCTGGTAGCGCAGGTAGGACTCGATCTCGAAGTCGATGTCGAAATCGAACCCCGGCGCGCCCCGCCGCAGGAGCCGCCCGAACTTCTCGGCCATCGCCTCGCCCGAAAGGTAGGTGATGTGCCCGATCATGCGCGCGATGCGCAGCCCCCGCACCGGCACCACGCCCTTGTCGTAGTAGTGGCCGCCGTGGAAGTCGGGGTCGGTCATGATGGCCTGGCGCGCCACCTCGTTGAAAGCGATGTTCTGCGGCGTGAGCCTGGGCGCGGCCGCGATCACGATCGCGTGGCGCAGCCGCTCGGGGTAGGAGAGCGCCCACTGCAGCGCCTGCATCGCTCCCAGAGAGCCGCCGATCGCCGCCGCGAAGCGCTCGATGCCGAGGTGATCGGCGAGCCGCGCCTGCGCCTCGACCCAGTCCTCCACGGTGACCACGGGAAAGTCGGCCCCCCAGGGTTTTCCGGTCGCCGGATTGATCGACGCCGGCCCGGTGGAGCCGAAGCAGCTGCCGATGTAGTTATTGCAGACCACGAAGAAGCGCCGCGTGTCGAGCGGCTTGCCCGGGCCGACGAGGTTGTCCCACCAGCCCAGGTT
>Ga0114945_10002748_pt1 | contig 10144 bp, 11 predicted proteins | sample OV2TP3_FD_87194 | JGI IMG/M metagenome (GOLD analysis project Ga0114945, IMG submission 87194) | Hot spring microbial communities from Beatty, Nevada to study Microbial Dark Matter (Phase II) - OV2 TP3 | ecosystem: Environmental > Aquatic > Thermal springs > Hot (42-90C) | place: USA: Beatty... | reverse complement strand
TCGCTTCGGGGCTTTCGGCTCCGGTGGGCTTCAAGAACGGCACCGACGGCAACGTGCGCATCGCGGTCGACGCGCTGCTCGCGGCGCGGCAGAAGCACCACTTCCTTTCCGTGCACAAGAGCGGCCAGGTGGCCATCGTGGAGACGCGCGGCAACGAGGACTGCCACATCATCCTGCGCGGCGGAAAGGCGCCGAATTACGACGCCGACAGCGTGCAGGCGGCATGCGAGGAGCTCTCGCGGGCAAAGCTGCCCGAGCGGCTGATGATCGACTGCTCGCATGCCAACTCGTCGAAGGACTACCGGCGACAGGTGGAGGTGGCGCTCGCCATTGCGCGACAGGTCGCCGCCGGCGAGCGCCGCATCGTCGGCGTGATGCTGGAATCGCACCTCGTCGAGGGCCGCCAGGACCTGCAGCCCGGCAAGCCGCTCAAGTACGGCCAGAGCGTCACCGACGGCTGCCTCGGCTGGGAGGATTCGGTGCGGCTCCTCGGGGCGCTCGCCGACGCCGTGAAAAGGCGCCGCAAGCAGCGAAGATAAGGATTCGGCATAATCTCGCGAGCCCATGCCGGACCGCCCTCCACAGCTCGCGCACCTCGAGTATCTCGGCGACGCCATCAAGTTCGCGGCGCAGATCCACGAGCTGATTCCGAAGTGCACGCTGCTCGAGAACTTCGCGCCGGCCGAGGTGCGGCTGCTCGCGCGTTTCATGCAGGTGTACCGCGTCGACCCGGGCGTGGAGATCATCCGCGAGGGCGACGGCGGCGACTTCATGCTGATGATCGTCGACGGCAAGGTCGAGGTTCACAGGCGCGACCGCTGGAACACGCCCCAGCTGCTCGCCGTCGTCGAGGCAGGCCGCACGCTGGGCGAGATGTCGATGATCGACGGCGAGGCCCGCTTTGCCACCTGCATCGCGGTGGAACCCGCGCTGATCGCCGTGCTCGACCGCGAGAGCCTGGCGCGCATCATCGTCGAGCAGCCGCTGCTCGGCGCCAAGATCCTGATGGAGCTCGTGCTGATGCTGTCGCAGCGCCTGCGGGCGACCAGCCAACGGCTGCTCGGGCTGCTGAACGAGCAGCCTCAAGGCACGGCGCCGACCCTGCCGTAGACGCGCTGTAAGCCCGCCGGGACGCTCGCCGACTACTGGAACATGCACGCCACCCTTCCCCTGATGAGGCATTACCGCTTCCCGGCCATCGCGCGCGGCCGCCTCGAGACCCTGCAGGTCAACCTCGGATACCGCTGCAACCAGAGCTGCGTGCACTGCCACGTGAACGCAAGCCCGCAGCGCACCGAGATGATGTCGCCCGAGACGCTCACCGATGTCCTCGCGTTCCTCGGGATTTCCTCGATCAGATGCCTGGACATCACCGGCGGGGCGCCGGAGCTGCATCCCGGCTTCCGCGGGCTCGTGACGCGCGCGCGCGAGGTCGGAGTGCACGTCATCGACCGCTGCAATCTGACCATCCTGCTCGAGCCCGGGCAGGAGGATCTCGCCGGGTTCCTCGCCGCGAGCGGCGTCGAGGTGATCGCCTCGCTGCCCTGCTACACCCAGGAGCTGGTCGACCGGCAGCGCGGCAAGGGGGTCTTCGAGAAGAGCGTCGCAGCCCTGAGGCAGCTGAACGCCCTGGGTTACGGCGGGGAAGCGAGCGGGCTGGTCCTCAACCTGGTCTACAACCCGCAGGGTGCATCGCTGCCGCCGGCACAGGACAAGCTCGAGGCCGACTACAAGCGCGTGCTCGGGGAAAACTTCGGCGTCGTCTTCAACGCTCTGTACACGATGGCCAACATGCCGATCCAGCGCTTCGGCTCGACGCTGGTGTCCAAGGGCCAGTTCGACGAGTACATGGCGCTGCTGCACTCCGCGCATCGGCCCGAGAACGTGGCATCCGTGATGTGCCGCACGCTGATATCGGTGGACTGGCAGGGCTTCGTCTACGACTGCGATTTCAACCAGATGCTGGGACTGCCGCTGCATGTGGCGGGAGAGAGGCGGAGCAGAAAGCAGCTGCAGCTCTCCGAGCTGATCGGGCGCGATCTTTCCGGCAACCCGATCGCGGTGCGCGACCACTGCTTCGGCTGCACCGCAGGCCAGGGCTCGTCGTGCGGGGGCGCCCTGCATGGCTAAGGGGGGGCCGGGGCGCAGCTGTCCGCTGTCCTACTGCTACGGCGCGGCTGCGCTTTCAGGGAAACCTGATTTCGAAGCGGAAACCCTGTGGGTCGCGGGCGGCCTCTACGGCAATCCGTTCGCGCTCGAGCGGCTGCTCGAGCTCTACAAGCGCGAAGCCGGGCCGAAGGCGCTGCTGTTCAACGGCGATTTCCACTGGTTCGACGTCGCTGACTTCGGGCAGATAGACGGTGCGGTCAGCCGCTTCCATGCCACCCGCGGCAACGTGGAAACCGAGCTGGCGCGGCCCGAAGACGAAGCCGGCTGCGGCTGCGCCTACCCGGACTGGGTCGACGACGGGACCGTGGAGCGCTCCAATCGCATCCTCGAGCGCCTGCGCGCGAGCGCACGCCGGCTTGCGGAATCCCTGCGGCGCCTCGCCGCGCTGCCGATGCATGTGGTGGCCGAGGTCGGCGGCGAGCGCGTCGCGGTAGTGCACGGCGACGCGGAGCAGCTCGCGGGCTGGGGGTTTTCGCAGGAGGTGCTCGCCACCGCCGAAGGGGCGGCGGCGGCGCGCGCCGCCTTCGACAAGGCCGGCGTGCGGGTGTTCGCGTCGAGCCACACCTGTCTGCCGGTGCTGCAGCGCGTCGCGGCCGAGCGCGTCATCATCAACAACGGCGCCGCCGGCATGCCCAACTTCAACGGCACGCGCTTCGGGCTGGCGACGAGAATCTCGCTCACGGCGTCGACGCTCGCGCTGTACGGCGAGAAGGCGAAGAATCTGTTCGTCGAGGCGATACCGCTCGATTACGACGCCGCCGCCTGGGAGCGGCGCTTCCTCGAGCAGTGGCCCGCCGGCTCGGATGCGCACTGCTCGTACCACGAGCGCATCGTCCACGGGCCGCGCTACAGCGTTGCTGAAGCGCTGCGCCGGGAAGCCGCGCTCGCCGCGTGAGCCGCAGCCGACTCTTCGTGCTGCTCGGCCTCGCGATCGCCGTCGGCGCGTTCTTCGCCTTCGGCGGTCACAAGTATCTCTCCTTCGACAGCATCAAGGGTCAACAAGTCGAGATCGAGTCGTTCTACCGCGCGCATCCCTGGCAGACGGTGCTCGGCTATTTCCTGGTTTACGTCGCCGTGACAGGCCTGTCGCTGCCCGGCGCCGCGATCATGACGCTGGTGGGGGGCGCGATCTTCGGCCTCGTCTGGGGCACGGTGATCGTGTCCTTCGCGTCCTCGATCGGGGCGACGCTCGGCATGCTGGCAAGCCGCTTTGTCCTGCGTGACTGGGTGCAGCAGCGATTCAGGAGCTTTCTGGAACCGATCGATCGCGGCGTCGAGCGTGAAGGCGGCTTCTATCTCTTCACGCTGCGGCTCATCCCCGCGATCCCGTTCTTCGCCATCAACCTGGTGATGGGCCTCACGCCGATGCGCGCCTGGACCTTCTACTGGGTGAGCCAGTGCGGCATGCTTGCCGGCACCATCGTCTACGTGAACGCCGGCACGCAGCTCGCGGCAATACAGTCCCCCGCGGGGATCCTCTCGCCGGGGCTGATCGGCGCATTCCTGCTGCTCGGCTTGTTTCCGCTGATCGCGAAGAAGATCGTCGACGCGGCGAAGGCGCGCCGCGTGTACGCGCGCTGGGCGCGCGCCAGGCCGGCGGCATTCGACCGCAACCTGGTCGTCATCGGCGCCGGCTCGGCGGGGCTCGTCAGCGCCTACATCGCGGCGGCGGTGAAAGCGAAGGTGACGCTCGTCGAAAGACACCGCATGGGCGGCGATTGCCTCAATACCGGCTGCGTGCCGTCCAAGGCCCTGATCAAGACCGCGCGCGTTCTCTCGCAAATAAGGAACTTCAAGAAATACGGAATCAAGCAGGCGAGCGCCGAAATCGACTTCGCGGAGGTCATGGAGCGCGTGCAGCGCGTGGTGAGAACGGTCGAGCCGCACGATTCGGTCGAGCGCTATACCGCGCTTGGCGTCGAGTGCATCCAGGGCGAAGCCAAGATCACCTCGCCCTGGACCGTCGAAGTCAACGGCAAGGTTTTAACGACTCGTGCAATCGTGATCGCTGCAGGGGCGCGGCCTTTCGTGCCTCCGATTCCAGGGATCGACAGGATCGACGTGCTCACCTCGGACAACGTGTGGGAGCTGCGCAGGCTGCCGCAGCGGCTGGTGGTGCTCGGCGGCGGGCCGATCGGCTCGGAGCTGGCGCAGGCGTTCGCACGCTTCGGCTCGAAAGTGACTCAGGTCGAGATGCTGGAGCGCATCCTGCCGCGCGAGGACCCGGAGTTTTCGGAGATGGTCGCGAGTCGCTTCCGCGAGGAGGGCGTGGAGGTGCGCACCGGGCACAAGGCGAAGCAGTTCCTGGCGGAGAACGGGCGCACGGTGCTGCTCTGCGAGCACCAGGGGAAGGACGTGCGCATCGAGTTCGACGCGCTGCTCTGTGCGGTCGGCCGCGTCGCCAATACCGGCGGCTACGGGCTCGAGGAGCTCGGCATCCCCGTGACCCGGGCGCGCACCGTCGAGACCAACGAGTATCTGCAGACGGTCTACCCGAACATCTACGCCTGCGGCGACGTGGCCGGCCCCTACCAGTTCACGCATACCGCGTCGCACCAGGCCTGGTATGCCGCGGTCAACGCGCTTTTCGCGCCGTTCAGAAAGTTTCGCGCCGATTACTCGGTGATTCCCTGGGCGACGTTCACGGACCCGGAAGTGGCGAGGGTCGGATTGAACGAGCTGGAAGCGAAGGAGCGGAGCATTGCATACGAAGTCTCGGTCTACGGCATCGACGAGCTCGACCGCGCGATCGCCGACGAGGAGGCGCACGGCATGGTCAAGGTCCTCACCGTGCCGGGCAAGGACCGCATCCTCGGCGTCACGATCGCCGGCGAGCACGCCGGGGACCTGATCGCGGAGTTCGTCGCCGCGATGCGCCACGGTTTCGGCCTGAACAAGATCCTCGGCACCATCCATATCTACCCGACGCTCGCGGAAGCGAACAAGTACGCCGCCGGAGTCTGGAAGAAGGCGCACGCCCCTCAAGGGATTCTGCGCGGGCTTGAGAAATTCCATGCCTGGATGCGGGCATGAGGTACTCGTCCATTGGTCCCTCAACGACTTTCCATCGTCGTCCCGGCACTGAACGAGGCCGGGGGCATCACTGAATGCCTGCGGGCGCTGGCGCCGCTGCGGCGACGCGGGCACGAGGTGATCGTGGTCGACGGCGGCAGCGAGGACGGCACCCCGGCGCTTGCCGCAGGGCTGTGCGACCGGCTGATCGCAGCCGCGCGGGGCAGGGCGCTGCAGATGAATGCCGGCGCGCACGAGGCGAGCGGGGAGGCCCTGGTCTTCCTGCACGCGGATACCCGGTTGCCCGCGCGTGCGGAGGAGCTGATTTTCAAGGCGCTGATTGATTCGGCGTGGGGGCGCTTCGACGTATCGATCGAGGGCCGCCACCCGCTGCTTCCGCTCATCGCCTGGGCGATGAACCTGCGCTCGCGGCTCACCGGCATCGCGACCGGCGACCAGGCGATCTTCGTGCGGCGCGAGGCCTTCCCCGGTTTTCCAGAGATCGCGCTGATGGAAGACGTCGCGTTCAGCAAGGCGATGAAGCGGCGCGCCCGACCCGCATGCCTGCGCAGCCGCGTCGCCACCTCGGGGCGGCGCTGGGAAGCGCGCGGCGTGCTGCGCACCGTCGTGCTGATGTGGCGGCTGCGCCTGATGTATTTCCTGGGCGCGTCGCCCGACGCTCTTGCCCGCCGGTACCGACGATGATCATCGTATTCGCGAAAGCACCGGTGCTCGGGCAGGTGAAGACGCGCCTTGTCGCGCAGCTTGGCGAATGGGGCGCGGCACGCCTGCACGAGCGGCTGACGCTCGCGGCGCTGCGCACCGCGCGCGACGCCGGCTGCGGGCCGGTCGAGCTGCACGGCACGGCGCGGCACTCGTTTTTCAGCGGCAAGGCCAGCTTCCGCCTGCAGCGCGGACGCGACCTCGGCGAAAGGATGCATCGCTCCTTTTCGGCGTCGCTGCGGTGCCATCGCGCCGTGGTTCTCATCGGAGCCGACTGCCCGGCGTTACGGCCGGCGGATCTGCGGCGCGCCGCCCGCCTGCTTGCCGGCGCCTGCGACGCCGTGCTCGCGCCCGCCGAGGACGGCGGCTATGCCCTGATTGCCCTCAGGAAGGTCTCCGATGTGCTGTTCGAGAACATTTCCTGGGGGACTCCCGAGGTCTACAGCGAAACCCTGCGGCGGCTTTCCCGATTGCGCTACCGCTGGCGCGCCTTGCGCACGGTGTGGGACGTGGATCGCCCGGAAGACCTGCAACGCCTCACAGCGCTCCGCTATTTCGCAGCGCGGTCGCGACCCGCTCGGCGATGAGGCGATAGCCGCGCGCGTTGGGATGGATCGGGTCGGACTTCAGGCTCGCATCCTTCAGCACTTCGCCGATCACCGCTTCTTCGTAGGGCAGCCGGAATTCGGTCGCGATCGCCGCGTAGAACCCCGGCGGCGTCACGGTGAATCCCGGCTCCGGCGTGCCGATCAGCACCACGTCGATGCCGCGGCTCTTCGCGAGCTTCACCATCGCCCGCACGTTGCTTTCGGCCTGCTGTCTTCCAAGGCGGCGCAGGAAATCGTTGCCGCCGATGCACAGCAGCACGAGGTGCGGCGCGTGCTCGTCGAGCGCGCCGGGCAGCCGGGCGAGCGCCTGGGCGGTGACTTCGCCGGGTACGCCGGCACCCACCACGCGCCGCCCGATCAGCTTCTCGAGCTGCGCGGGGTAGCTCTCATTCTCGTTGGCGCCGGTGCCGAAGGTCAGGCTGTCGCCGAAAGCAAGGACCACTGCATCGTCGGGCAGGCGCTCCAGCTTCGGGCGCTCGCCGCAGCCCCCGAGCGAGAGCACGAGGGCCAGGAAAAGTAGGCGTATCCCTGACATGTGGCGCAAGCCGGCGGCTGCGGAGCGCATGTTACACTGCACCGCGGCAGCAGGAGGGAGGAGGGCAACCATGCGGATCAAAAGTCCGAAGGATTTCTGGGCGGGCCTGATGTTCATCGGGTTCGGCGTGTTCTTCATGGTGTGGGCCATGATCAACTACCAGATGGGCACGGCGGTGCGCATGGGGCCGGCCTACTTCCCGACGATGCTCGGCGGCCTGCTCGCCTTCCTCGGCCTCGTCATCTTCGCGGGGTCCTTCGCCCTCCGGGGCCCGAAGGTGCCGACATTCAATTTCCGGCCGCTGATCCTGATCTCGGCCGCCTGCGTCGCCTACGGTTACCTGATGAAGCCGCTCGGGCTGGTGCTCGCGACGGCGGCGCTGGTGTTCATCAGCGCGCTCGGCGGCCACGAGTTCAAGTGGAAGGAAGTGACGATCCTCTACGTGCTCCTGATCATTTTCTCGGTGCTGGTGTTCGTGAAGGGGTTGACGCTGCCCTTCCCGCTCTGGCCCGCAGCCTACAGCTGAGCGGGGTCGCCCGTGGAGATCTTCAACAACCTCTTGATGGGCTTCGCGGTCGCGGTCACGCCGATCCATCTGCTCTACGCGCTGATCGGCGTGATGCTCGGCACGCTGATCGGCGTGCTGCCCGGCATCGGGCCGGTGGCGACCATCGCCATGCTGCTGCCGATCACGTTCAACCTCAGCCCGGTGGCGGCACTCATCATGCTTGCCGGCATCTACTATGGCGCGCAATACGGCGGCTCGACGACGGCGATCCTCGTCAACATCCCCGGCGAAGCCGCCTCGGTGGTCACCTGCCTGGACGGCTACCAGATGGCGCGCCAGGGGCGCGCCGGGCCGGCGCTCGCCGTGTCCGCCCTCGGCTCGTTCTTCGCCGGCTGCGTAGCGACGCTGGTGATCGCGGTCGCGGCGCCGCCGCTCGCCGAAGTGGCGCTCAAGTTCGGCCCGTCGGAATACTTCTCCCTCATGGTGTTCGGCCTGATCGCGGCGACCGTGCTGGCGCACGGCTCGCTGATCAAGGCGATCGCGATGGTGCTGCTCGGCCTGCTGCTCGGCATCATCGGCACCGACGTCAACTCGGGCGTGCTGCGCTTCACCTTCAACATCCCGGAGCTCTCCGACGGCATCGGCTTCGTGATCGTCGCCATGGGCATGTTCGGCACCGCCGAGATCATCGGCAACCTCGAGCTCAGGGACAAGCGCGAGGTCTTCACCAAGAAGATCACGAATCTCTTCCCGACCAAGGACGATTTCAAGCGCGCCTGGGCGCCGGTGCTGCGCGGCACCGCGCTCGGCTCCGCGCTCGGCATCCTGCCCGGCGGCGGCGCCCTGCTCGCCTCGTTCGGCGCCTATTCGCTGGAGAAGAAGGTCTCCAAGACGCCCGAGCGCTTCGGCAAAGGGGCGATCGAGGGCGTCGCCGGCCCGGAGTCGGCGAACAACGCCGGGGCGCAGACCTCCTTCATTCCCATGCTCACGCTCGGCATTCCGGGCAACGCGGTGATGGCGCTGATGATCGGCGCCCTCATGATCCAGGGCATCGCCCCCGGCCCGCAGGTGATGAACGAGAAGCCGGAGCTCTTCTGGGGCCTGATCGCCTCGATGTGGCTGGGCAACCTCATGCTGGTGGTGCTCAACCTGCCGCTGATCGGCATGTGGGTGAAGCTCCTCACGGTGCCGTACCGCTACCTCTATCCCTCGATCCTGGTGTTCATGGCGATCGGGGTTTTCAGCCTGTCGAACAACCCCTTCGACGTGCTGATCATGGCGATATTCGGCGTGCTCGGGGTGGTCTGCGTCAAGCTCGAGTGCGAGCCCGCGCCGATGATCCTCGGCTTCATCCTCGGGCCGCTGATGGAGGAGAACCTGCGCCGCGCCATGCTGCTCTCGCGCGGCGACCCGACGGTGTTCGTCACCAAGCCGATCAGCGCGACGTTCATCATCGCCTCGGTGATCCTGCTGGTGCTGGTCGCGCTGCCGGCGATCCGCAAGAAGCGCGAAGAGGCGTTCGTCGAGCAGACGCCCTAGAGCGCGGCTACGGTCTGAACTTCGATCAGGTACTGCTCCTGGACAAGCCGATCGATGACGAGAAGCGTATTGGGCGGGTAGACGCCGTTCGGGAACATCTTCGGGAATTCGCGCAACCTGAACTGCATGAATTTCGGGATGTCCTGAGAGTGCACCAGGTAGGTCGTGAACTGCACCACGTTGCCCCAGCCTGCGCCCGCCGACTGCAGGGCCTTCTCGATCTGGGAGAACGCGCCGGAGCATTGGGCGTCGAAGTCTCCGCCCGCCGCAAGCATCCCCGCGATGAAGAGGAACTCGCCCGCTTTCACCCGCGCCACGTGCGAATACTGGCCGAGCGGCTTGCCCAGCGCCTCGACGTTATAGATCCTGATGTCCGCCATGGCCCGTCAGCTGGCAAGCGTGCGCGGCTTCTTGCGCGCGGCGAGCTGCGCTTTCAGGGTCGCAACCAGCTCGGCGCGGCGTACCGGCTTGACGTGATAGGCGTTCGCGCCGGCCGCGATGCAGCGCTCGATGGTCGACTTGTCCGACACCACCGATATGATGATCACCGGGGTGCCGGCGTTCGGCGATGACGCCCGTATCTCGCCGAGCACCGCCATGCCGCCGATGCCCGGCATCATCAGGTCCAGCAGGATCGCGTCGTAAGCATAGTTTCCCGCCAGCCGCAGCGCCTGCTCGCAGGTGCCGGCGAGCTGCGCCTCGACGTCGAGCGCCGTGGACAGGATGCGCGCCAGCAGCAGCCGGGTCGACTCCTCGTCGTCCACGATCAGCACGCGGTGCCGCGGGATGGATTCGTCCTTGGCCATGGGGTTCAGCGCTTCTTGCGCTCGTGCCTCCACTGTACGTCGTTCCGGCCGGCATGGCGATTGAGCAGGCGCGCCGCGACGAACAGCAGATCCGAAAGGCGGTTCAGGTACCGGCGCGCAGGCTCGCTCACCTTGTCTTTGTGTCCGAGCATCACCACGGTCCTCTCGGCGCGCCTGCACACGGTGCGCGCAAGGTGGGCTGCGGCAGCGGCCCGGCTGCCGCCGGGCAGGATGAATTCCTTGA
>Ga0114945_10002746_pt1 | contig 10148 bp, 9 predicted proteins | sample OV2TP3_FD_87194 | JGI IMG/M metagenome (GOLD analysis project Ga0114945, IMG submission 87194) | Hot spring microbial communities from Beatty, Nevada to study Microbial Dark Matter (Phase II) - OV2 TP3 | ecosystem: Environmental > Aquatic > Thermal springs > Hot (42-90C) | place: USA: Beatty... | reverse complement strand
GGGCATGCGGCGAGCGCAGGATGGCGCCCCAGAGCATGCCGGGCAGCGCATAGTCGGCGCCGTACTGCGCCCGGCCGGTGACCTTCGGCACGCCGTCCGGACGGTCAGGCCGCGTTCCCACCCATTTGTACTGCTTGGTTGCCACGTCGTTCACCGGCGCCTCCCAATCGACCACTGCCTGGACTCTATCCTTCCGCCGGCTCCCGGCAATTACAAGACGATCGCTTCGCGCCTGCGGCAAGGCTGGGCGGCGCCGAGCGGATTGCCGCCGGAGCCGCTCATTCCGGCCGGCCATGTAAAGAAATCGAGACGGGCCGCGCCGAATCTTTACAACAACCCGGACCTGCTCCGGTCAAGTCGACTGAAAGAACAGGACAAATCTGACGGCCACGCCGACGGCATGGTTCTTGCTCCATTTGTTCCGCCGTCGGGTTACGTTACGCTGGGATCTTGGGATGGGCGAGCCGTTGGCGGGTCAGATGGCGCTGCTGCGCGAAGCCGGAGAGATGTGGCGCTTCGCCGATCGGGCCGGCTTCGCGCCGGAACTGAAGGCGTTGCACCGGCCGCGGCTCGGCCGCTCGCTCGCGGCGGCGGCGCTGGACTGGGGCGTGATCGGGCTCGCCGCCTGGGCGGTGCTGGCGCTCGGCTGGATCGCCGTGCCGGTGGCCTTGCTGACGATCGGCAACCGGCAGCGGGCGCTCGGCAACCTGCTGCACGACGCGTCGCACTGGAGCATGGACGCCGATCATCGGCGCTCGGGCATGCTGGCCAACCTGCTGCTGTGCTGGCCGCTGTGGACCTCGATGGCGGTCTATCGCGACGAGCACAACCGGCACCACAAGTTCCTCGGCGATCCGGCGCGCGATCCGGACTTCATCCACGCGCCGGCCAGCCTGGCGCGCGGCTGGCGGCGCGCCTGGCTCGACCAGGTCCTGTCGCCGGCGATGTTCCGCGGCGCGGCGCTGGGCAACCTGGGGCGGATGGATGCGATGTCGCGGATCGGCGTCGCCGCGTGGTGGGCCGGCTGCCTCGGCCTGCTCGCGTTGCTCGTCGGCGTGCCGGCGGCGGCGAGCTTCCTCGGCCTGTGGATTGCCGCGCGGATGACGGCGTTCCACGCCATCACGGCATTCCGCGAGATCTCCGACCATGTCGGGCTGGAGCCGGGCGGACTGGTCGGCTTCAGCCGCAACCACCCGTTCGGCGGGTGGCTCGGCCAGCTCATCCATCCGCATCACAACGGCTATCACCTGCTGCACCACCTGACGCCGGGCATCCCGTTCCACGCCCTGCCGCGGGCGCACGCGCTGCTGCTGCGCTGGCCGCCCTACGCGGCGGGCGAGCACTGCCGGTCCTACTTCGCCGGCCCGGCCAGCGCGGTCGACTCCTGGGTCCGGCGCTGGATGGCGGCTTAGCCGGCGCGTGCCTCCTCGACCATCGCCGCCATCTCGTCGACCGAATCGAAGCGCTGCGGGTCGAACTCGACGCGCGCGAAGTCGACGCCGAAATCGGTCTCCAGGAACATCACCAGCTTGACCACGGCGAAGGAATCCAGCCGCCCGGCCTTGATCAGCGATTCGCCGTCGGCGAAGGCCGCATGGTCGTCGCGCTCGCGCAGTTGCTCGGCGACGAATTCCCTGATCTTCAAACGATCGCCCGGATCCATTGGTCGACCCCGAATACCTTGAACAGGAAGTCGAAGTGTAGCCGCAAGCTGGCCGGCCGTATGCCGTCGAAGAACGACAGGAAGCAGAAGAAGGCGGCGACCCCCAGCGAGGGCAGCAACTGGCGGCGCCACCACCCGGCCTGCGGGTCGGGCTGATGCGCGTTGAGCTGAGAGATCACGATGCCGGCGACCAGCACGGCGCAATAGAAGGCATAGGCTTCCATGCGCAGCAGGGCGCCGAACAGGCCGTGCTGGACGATCTTGTCGTTGTTCAGCACGAAATGCAGGAAGAAGTTACCGACGCCGGCCGCCATGAAGGTGGCGAAGGCGATGCGCAGCTCCGGGTGCCTTTTGAACCAGCGCAGGTAGGTCGGATAGAAGTAGACGTGCACCATCGCTTCCTTGAAGTAGTAGAAGTAGCGGTTCCAGAACTCGGCGATGGTGCGCGACGAGAGCGGGCGGCAGGAGTTGCGCAGCAGCCGGTAGCCGGCCAGCCGGGCGATGGCGATCACCACATGTCCGGTGACCGCGACGGTCAGGAGCTGCTCGGGGAAGTTGGCCAGGATGCTGACGAAGCCGAACGGCAACGGCGCATCGCCGTCTTGAAGGAAGCGGTCGAACGCGTCGGTGAGCGGCAGAACGCCGAAGGTACCGTAGACCACGCGCCGGAACAGCCAGAGCAGGCCCTTCAAGACGATCGCCCAGGCCAGCAGCTTCAGCCCCTTGAGCTGCGTCACCGCCAGCTCGGCGGCATCCGGCGCCTCGACATTGCGCCAGTTGCCGGCGCTCTTGCCCATCGGGATGCGGTCCTGGCCGAAGAACGGGTGGAATGTGGCGAGCTGCAGCAGCAGCGGCGCCGGCTGGCGCTGGCGCTGGTCGAGCAGCGCGTAGGCCAGGAACCAGAAGCAGGCGGAGAAGGTGGCGACCAGGCTCCACAGCAGGACCTGCGGCAGGCCGTGCAGCAGTTGCGAGCTCGCCAGCAGCGCCAGCGCGAACCAGAGCATGTGTTGCAGCAGCACCGGGCGCCGCCCGATCGGATGGTCGCGAAAACGCCGGGCCAGCAGGATCGCCGCGGCCGACAGCGCCACGACGGCCAGCAGCGAGCCGGCGATCAGGTAGCCGTAGTGGATGCCGGCGCCCAGGTTTTCCTGGCCGACGGCCGCCTGCATGGTCTTCAGGCTGTAGCCGTAGCCGGTGCGCACGATCATCGCCGCGGTGCAGGCGAAGGCGGCCAGCGGGCGATAGGGCCCGGCGAGCGACACCACCGCGGCCGCCAGCGTCAGCTCCAGCCACAGCGGCGTGAGCGGCTTCAGCAGCAGGGCGAAGGCGACGAACAGCGCCAGCTTGCCGGCGACGGTCTGCACGAAGGCCACCACCGCGGGATAGGTTTCGATCGGCGGCAGGCGCCAGTCGAGCGGATGGGCGCCGATGCCCCACCGGCGCAGCGCCGAGTTCCAGGCGAGTGCCATCGGCTAGGCCTTCGCCGCCTCGAGCCGGTCGATCAGCGCGCGGCGGTCGAGCTTGCCGTTGGCGGTCGTCGGCAAGGCCGCAAGCGCATGGATCGCCGCGGGTACCATGTGCGGCGGCAGGCGGCCGCGCAAAGCCTCGCGGATCTGCCCGGCCGGCACGACGCTCTGCGCCACGAAGCCGACGATCGCCCGCGCCACGCCGTCCTGCATCGGCCAGGCGACGGCCGCGGCCTGGTCGGTGCCGCCGACCGCGCGCATCTGCGCCTCGATGTCCTCCAGCTCGACGCGATGCCCGTGGATCTTGATCTGGTTGTCGATGCGGCCGAGGTGGTGGAACTGCCCGGCGGCGTCCTGCATGGCCAGGTCGCCGGTCAGGTACCAGCGCTTGCCGTCGAGCACGGGAAAGCGCTCGGCGGTGATCTCGGGCGCGTGCAGATAGCCCAGGCTGAGCTGTCGGCCGGCGATCGCCAGCTCGCCCACTTCCCCCGCCGCCAACGGGCGCCGGTCGGCGTCGAGCACGGCAAGCTCGGTGCCGGGGTGCGGCACGCCGATCGCCAATATGCCGCGACCCGGCGTGACGATCGGCGCAGCGCCCGGCTCGACCCGCTGGCCGACGCAGTCGACCGTGGCCTCGGTCGGGCCGTACAGGTTGTCGACCGCGCTGTTCGGCGCGGCCCTCTGCCAGGCCTCGACCGAGGCGAGCGGCAGCGGCTCGCCGCCGAACGAGCTGTAGCGCAGCAGCGGGAAGGCGCCGGGCTGCAGCGAGCGGGTATCGCGCATCCAGGCGATCGCCGCCGGAGTCGAGCCCCACACCGTGAGCTGCCGCTCGCGGATGAATCGCGCCGGCGACATCTGCGCGACCGCCGGCACCACGTGCAGCGAGGCGCCGGCGTACCAGGGCAGGAAGATCTCGCCGAGCGAGGGATCGAAGCTCAGTTCGGTGAACTGCGACGCGCGGTCGGCCGGCGTCATCGCCTTGCGCGCGCCGAGCGCGGCGAGATAGGCGGCGACCGCGCCCACCGGCACCATCACGCCCTTGGGCGTGCCCGTGGTGCCGGAGGTGAAGATGATGTAGGCGAGGTCCTCCGCCGCCATGGCGGCGGGCTCGGCGGGCTCCGCGGCGTCGGGCAGCGACGCAAGGTCGAGGACCATCGCACGCCCGGCCGGTGGCCCGGCGCCGGCCGACAGCACGAGACGGATGCCGTCCAGCACCGCCGGCGTCAACAGCGGCAGGCCGCGCCGGTCGACGATCAGCGTGTCGAGGCCGAGCTGGGCCAGGACCGCACGCAGGCGCGCCTCCGGCCAAGCCACGCCGAGCGGCGCGTAGGCGGCGCCCGTCCAGGCGACGCCGAGAACCGCCTCGACGGCGACCAGGCTGCGCGAACCGAGGATGCCGACCCGTGCGCCGGCGCCGATGCCGTGCTCACGCAGGGCAGCGGCAATTTGACGTGCGCGCTGGACCAGCCCGGCGTAGCTGCGCTCGACGCCGTCGGCGGCCAGCGCCAACCGCTCCGGCGTCCGGCGGCTCTGGGCGAACACGGGCGCGGCCGGGTTCCAGGTCATGCGAATGAAGGGAAGATCGAGCAGCCGGACATCTGTAGCCGCTCCACATTAGGCCGGCAGCCGCGGCATCGCCAGCCTGTGACCGCCGGCACGGTCAACCAAGATTCCGCCCCGCGCCCCGCGGCCGCTGCATCCGTTCCCGGTATGGCCGCGTAGCTGGCACGAACCTGAACCGGGCTGGGGCCCCTCGAAGGAGCCGAGACATGCACGAGTTTGACGTTCTGGTGTTCGCGTCGCAGAAGGGCGGGTCGGGCAAGACCACCCTGTCCGGCCACATGGCGGTGGCGGCCGAGCGCGCCGGCGTCGGCCGCGTGGCCGTGGTCGACACCGACCCGCAGGGAAGCCTGCTCGCCTGGGCCAAGTCGCGCGCGGACAGCACGTTGACCGCAGTGCGCAGCACCAGCGAGTACCTGGCCGACGACCTGGCGCGGCTCAAGGAGGAGGGCATCCGCATGGTGTTCGTCGACACGCCGCCGGCGGCCAACGCCTCGATCGTCGAGGCGGTGCGCCATGCCGACCTCGTGGTGGTGCCGACGCGGCCGAGCCCGCACGACCTGCGCGCCGTCGGCTCGACCATCGACATCGTCGAGGCCCATCGCAAGGCGATGATCTTCGTCGTCAACAGCGCCACCGCGCGCGCCAAGATCACCGCGGACGCCGCGGTCGCGCTGTCGCAGCACGGCACCGTGGCGCCGGTCACCGTGCACCACCGCGTCGACTACGCCGGCAGCATGATCGACGGCCGCACTGTGCTGGAAATCTCCCAGGACGGCCGGTCGGCGGTGGAGATGACGGCGCTTTGGGACTACATCGCCGGCCGACTGGTGAAGCGCCGCGAGCAGGCGGTGGCGGAGCTCGCTGGGCGCCGCGGCCTGGCGCCGGCCGCCGGCGATGCGCTGCGCCGCCTGGCCCCGGCCTTCGGCCGACGCGAAGCGGCCGCCGTGGCGGCGATGTGAGGAGCTGGGGACAATGTCGCAAGGCAACAGGTTCGGCTCGCTGAGCGCGGGCATGATCGTGCGCGGCAGCGTGCCGCCGCAGGTGCTGTTCGGCCCGGGCGCGGCCATTCCCGCCGCAGCGCCGCCGCCGGTCGCGAGCGCGCCGGTCGTCGTCGCGCCGGTCGTCGTCGCGGCGGTGCCGCCCGCGAAGCCCGCGGCGGTGGCCGCCATGCGCAAGACAGTGACGTTCCGCGTCGAGCCGGCACAACACCTGCGGCTGCGGGTGGCCTGCGCCGTGCAGGGCCGCTCGGCGCAGGCCGTCCTGGTCGAGGCGCTGACCGACTACCTCGACGGCCTTGCCTGCTGCGAGGCAGCGAGCCCGTAGCCGGCGCGCACCGGCGCCGGCGTCACCAGGCGTCGAGCACGCGCCGCACCGCCTGTGCCAGGTCGTTGCGCGTGAACGGCTTCGACAGCAGCACGACGCCCTCGTCCAGCCGACCGTCGCGCATCAGCGTGTCGCGCGGATAGCCCGAGACGTACAAGGTCCGCATCTCCGGATGCAGGCGCTGCGTCGCCTGCGCGAGGTCGCGGCCGGTCATGCCGCCGGGCAGGATGACGTCGGTCAGCAGCAGGTCGAACGGCCGCTCGGCGTCGAGATGCGCCAGTGCTCCGTGCGCCTCGCCGGCGGCGCACACCCGGTAGCCGAGCTCGGCCAGGGTCGCCACCAGGAACTGGCAGACTTCCGGGTCGTCCTCGACGACCAGGATGCGCTCGGTGCCGCTGGGTCGGGCGATCTCGAGCGCCGCTGCCGCCTCGATCGCCTGTTCGCTCTTCGGCAGGTACATGGTCACGGCAGTGCCTTGGCCGACCGCGCTCTCGATGCGGATGTGGCCGCCGGATTGGCGCACGAAGCCGTACACCATGCTGAGCCCGAGGCCGGTGCCGCGACCGACCGTCTTCGTGGTGAAGAACGGCTCGAAGGCGCGCGCGAGGACGTCGGCGGCCATGCCGGTGCCGGTGTCGCGCAACTGCACCGTCACATAGCAGCCCGGCGCGATCGCATCGGCGCCCTCGTGCGCCAACGCGGCGTCGCGGCGGACGTTCCCGGTCTCGATGGCGATCGTGCCGCCCTGCGGCATGGCGTCGCGCGCGTTAATGGCCAGGTTGAGCAAGGCGATCTCGAGCTGGTTAGGATCGATCTCGGTCATCCAGAGATCCCGCGCCAGCGTCGTGCCGACGACAATGGTCTCGCCCAGGGTGCGTTCCAGGAGCCGGCTCATGTCCTGGATCAGGCGGTTCACGTCGGTCGTCCGCGGCGCGAGCGGCTGGCGCCGGGCGAAGGCCAGCAATTGGCGCGTCAGGCTGGCGCCGCGCTCGGCTGCGCCGAATGCAGCGTCGAGCCGTCGGCGCGACGGGGAGCGGTCGTTCTGTTCGCGCGCCATCTCGATGTTGCCGAGGATGACGGTCAGCAGATTGTTGAAATCGTGCGCGATGCCGCCGGTAAGCTGGCCGATCGACTCCAGCTTCTGCGCCTCGCGCAGCTGGTCGTCGAGCCGCTTGCGCTCGGTCACGTCGAGGGCGATCGTGCCGACGCCGGCCACGTCGCGCCGATCGTCAAGCACCAGGAACTTGACGACATCGAGCGAGCGGCGGCTGCCGTCGGGAAACCGCGCCTCGATCTCGCGCGAGACCGCCCGCCGCTGCGCCAGCACGTCGCGCTCGAGCGCGCCGTCGAACCCGGCGATCTCGGCCGGCAGGACGGCCTCCGGCGGCTGGCCGATCACCTCCGCCACGCCGCGGCCGTAGCGTTCGGCAAACAGGCGATTGGCGAGCAGGATGCGGCCGTCCGTGCCCTTGAGCACCACGGATGCGGGGATGTGCTCCAGCAGGCTGCGCAGGCGGCGCTCGCTGTCGCCTACCGCGGCCTCCGCGCGCTTGCGCTCGGCGATCTCGCCGACGAGCTGCGCATTGAGCATCTGCAGCTGCGCCGTGCGCTCGCCGATCCTGGCCTCGAGGCCGGACTGGGCGCTCCGGAGCTCCTGCTCGACTTCCTTGCGCCGTCGGATCTCGGAGCGGAACACCTCCACCGCCCGGGCCAGCGCGCCGAGCTGGTCGCGGCGCCGGGTATGCGGCGTCCCGCCATCGACCTGTCCGCGGGCGAGGCGCAGCATCGTCGCGGTGATCGCTTCCATCGGACCGGTGATCAGGTAGACGCCGATCAACGTCGCGAGGAACACCGCCGCGAAGTGGATCGCCGCTTCGATCGAACGAGCCAGCACCGCGGCGCGCTGCTGCGCCAGCACCCGGTGCTGCGACAGCGCGACCGTCAATGCGCCGACGCGCTCGGGCCCGTTGCGGCGCTCGACCACGATCTCGGTGGTGGCCTGCGGCCCGGTCGCCGTCCATCCCCGCCGGTCGTCGACGCGGACGAACTCGGCGCCGTTCTCGTCGGTCACCACGGCGGCGTGGAAGTCCTGGTCCAGCGCCAGGCCGTTCAGGATCTGCCGCGCCTGGTCGCGATTGAGCTCCCACACCGCCGTCGCCAGCGACCGGGCGCCCTGGCGTGCCGCGGCCTGGGCCCGCGCGATCAGCTCATCCTGCAGCCGATGCGCCTCCTCCCGCACGCCGTAGACCGACTGCGCCGTCTGGGTGAGCAGGGTAACCGCGCCAACGATCAGCAGCAGCTTGGCGCGCAGGCTGAGCGTGGCCATGAAACGAGGTCGCGGTTCCGGCCCGTCCCGGTTCGCGGCCTGCGGGATGCTGGTGGGTGGCGCTGGTTCCATTGGCTGGCCGCGGTTCAGGGGTGTCAGTAGTCGGGATACTGGTCGCCGACGATGGCGCGGTAGCGATCGACGAACGGCCTGGCGATGCGGGCGACCTCGCCGCGCTCGCGCAATGCCTGGAAGCAGCGGTCGAAATCGCGCGCGAGCGCGGCGTCGCGGAAATACAGGCGCTGCGGGCCCGCGGCGAAGATCCGGCGGAACTGCACCGGCTGCGTCGCGTCGATGCCGGGCTCCTTGCCGGCTGCGGCGTTTGCACGCACCACGTCGATGAAATGCGCGGTGATCAGGCCGTCGGCGAGTATCGCGTCGACCCGCCTGGCGAAGAGCGGGCGGATCTGGTCGAACCGGTTGCTGCGCTCGACATAGCTCGCAAAGCCTGCCACGTGGCGCTCGATGCCGAGAATATTCCGCGCGTTCGGGAAGGCGACGATGTCGGCGCCGTGCAGCCCGGCGATCGTGGTGATGCGGCTGTAGCCGCGGCCTGCCAGCACCGTGGCGCCGTCCTGCAGCAGCATGAAGGGGCGCGTCGAGAATCCGGCGAATGCCTGGTCTGCCTCGGCGGTCGCCAGCGCGGCAAACGTGGCCGAGCTCTCGTATTCCTTCCAGTGACGGCCGAACGGCACCATGGTGAAGCGCGCGCCGTGGCCGCAGCTCGCCAAGGTGGCCTTGATCACGTCGCCGATCCGCCCGGCGCCGCTCTCGTCGAAATGCGGCGGTATGACCGGCGCGACGAAATGCACCTCTGTCGCCGCGGCGGCGGCCACAACCGCCATGCCGAGAAGCCCGCAGCAGATGCCCAGGCTCAAAATGCGCATGTCATTCCCCGTTGTGGCCCCCCGAACTCCTAGCGGCGGCCCGGCCCGACGGCAACGGCAACATGGTTGCCGAGGCATACAACCGGCTTGATTTTCCGAAATTCGCCGTCTGGTGGCGCCGCCGTGACGACCGCGGCGTTTCGACGCGTCAATTCCGGGCTTGCCGCATCGCTCAGCGTACAATAATCGCCAGGCAGATCGTGCCCGCGACCGGCGGCAGCGTCGAGACCATGAAGGCGAACCCCTTGGCGGGGCTGTCGGAGGAGGAGCGCGCCGAAGCCGCCGACTGAAGCCGCGCCGCAACGAAAACGGTGGGAGGAAACGCCATGTTGCAAGGCCTGATCATGGACATGCCCCTGATGATTTCCGGGGCGATCGAGCATGCGGCCAGCTTCCATAGCGACACCGAGATCGTGGCGCGCACGGTCGAGGGCGCGATCCATCGCTACTCTTATGCGGAAGCGCATGGCCGCACCAAGCGCCTGGCCAAGGCGCTGGCCCGCCTCGGCGTGAAGGCGGGCGACCGCGTCGGCACGCTGGCCTGGAACACCCACAGGCATTTCGAGCTGTTCTACGGCGTCTCCGGCTCGGGCGCGGTGCTGCACCCGGTGAACCCGCGGCTGTTCCCCGACCAGATCGTCTATATCGTCAACCACGCCGAGGACGGCGTGATGTGCCTGGACGCCGCCACGCTGCCGATCGTCGAGCAACTGGCGCCGCGGTTCCAGACGGTGAAGCACTACGTACTGCTGTCGGACAGCGCGCACATGCCGGCGTCTTCGCCACTGAAGCTGCTGTGCTCGGAAGAGCTGATCGGGGGCGAGACCGACGACTACGCCTGGCCGAGCTTCGACGAGCGCGCGGCCTCGTCGATCTGCTACACCTCCGGCACGACCGGCAATCCCAAGGGCGTGGTCTAT
>Ga0114945_10002744_pt1 | contig 10153 bp, 7 predicted proteins | sample OV2TP3_FD_87194 | JGI IMG/M metagenome (GOLD analysis project Ga0114945, IMG submission 87194) | Hot spring microbial communities from Beatty, Nevada to study Microbial Dark Matter (Phase II) - OV2 TP3 | ecosystem: Environmental > Aquatic > Thermal springs > Hot (42-90C) | place: USA: Beatty... | reverse complement strand
GTCATCGGTGAGCGCAAAGGCCTTCAGCGGCTTCGGGTCGGAGAACAATGTCATCATCTGATCCGGCAGCAACCTGGCGCGCGAATCGGATTCGCGGTCTATATCCGCGAGCCACGCCCCGGCGAGCACCGCGGCCAGCGCGACGGTTGTTACCATGATGCTGAAGTGGAGGGAGATTCTGTTCATGATTGCTCGACGAGGAAATTCCGAGTCCGCCGCCGACTACGTCGTGGCGCACGCTTTCAGGATACTCTTTCCGTTCCCGCTGGCGGGCCTGCGCGCTTGCGTGCGTGAGAAGCGCCGCACGCGCGCCGCCGTGGAAAAGTCCTCAACGCCTCATACACAGAAATTCGGATACTTCCCGGGCCTCGGGTGCCCCGACTGGCCCGGCTGCTACGGCAGGCTCACGCCCGCGCAGGCCGCCTCTGACATCGAGCGCAGCGTGGCCGCGCAAGGCGGCGAGCACGGCCCGGTGTCGTCGCCAAGGCATGGAAGGAAATGGGCCACCGCTATCTCGCGGCAACGCTCGGCATGTGGACGGTGACGCTGCTGTTGAAGCCCGCCATCGTCACCGCGCACCTGCTCGGCGGAATGCTCACGCTCGCGCTGTTCGTGTGGACCTGCAGCTTTCGCTCGGCGTGGCCAACGTCGCGCTCGGCCTCCCGCTCGCGCTCGCCGCAGCTCGCAACGCCGGCGCAGCGCTTCTGCTCGCTTCGCTCGTCGTGCTAAACTTCTTCACTTTCCGCGGCTTGCGTCCGTCCTGGTGAATACCCAAGTCCTCTCTGCCGGCTTTGCGCAACGCGCCCGGGCTTTTTGCGCGCTCACCAAGCCGCGCGTCGTGTCGCTCATCGTGTTCACCGCGGTGATCGGGATGTTCCTCGCCACCCCCGGAATGGTGCCGCCGCAGATCCTTCTCGCCGGCACGCTCGGCATCGCGCTCGCCGCAGGCGCCGCGGCGGCCGTGAACTGCCTGGTCGAGCGGAAGATCGACGCCGTGATGAGCCGCACGCGCTGGCGGCCGCTGCCGCGAGGCGAGCTGACTGCTCTGCAGACCCTGGTTTTCGCCGGCGCGCTCGGCGGCATCGGCCTGTGGACGCTCTACCACTTCGTCAACGCCCTGACCATGTGGCTCACGGTTGCGACCTTCGTCGGCTACGCCATCGTCTACACGGTGATCCTGAAGCCGCGCACGCCGCAGAATATCGTCATCGGCGGCGCCTCGGGCGCCATGCCGCCGGTGCTCGGCTGGGCCGCGGTCACCGGCGAGGTGACCACCGAGGCGATGCTGCTGTTCCTCATCATCTTCGCCTGGACGCCGCCGCATTTCTGGTCGCTCGCTCTGTACCGCACCGAAGACTACACGCGCGCCGGCGTGCCGATGCTGCCGGTGACCCATGGCAAGGATTACACGCGTCTGCAGGTCCTGCTTTACACGCTGATCCTCTTCGCCGTGACCCTCATGCCGTACGTGATTCGCATGAGCGGCGCGTTCTACCTCGCCGCGGCGCTCGTCCTGGGAGGCATCTTCATCGCCTATGCGCTGCGCATCTACCTCGCGTACAGCGACGACGTCGCCCGGAAGACTTTCTGTTTCTCGATCACCTACCTGGCCTTGCTGTTTGCGGCGCTTCTGGTCGATCACTATCTGTAGCCTCGCGCTGCTCGCCGGCTGCGGCGGCGGCCCGAAGTTCAAGAGCACCGACATCACCGGCGTCGAGTACGGCCGCTCGCTCGAGCTCACCGACCACACCGGAAGGGCGCGCCGCCTCGAGTATTTCCGCGGAAGCGCGGTGGTGCTGTTCTTCGGCTTCACCCATTGCCCCGACGTCTGCCCGACTACGCTAGCCGATGTCGCGGGCGCGCTGAAGCAACTCGGCCCGCAAGCCGAGCGCGTGCAGGTGCTGTTCGTCACGGTGGACCCCGAGCGCGACACGAAGGACGTGCTCGCGAAGTACGTCACCGCCTTCGACCCGCGTTTTCTGGGGATGTACGGCGATCTCGAGGCAACGCGCCGCGTGGCCAAGGAGTTCAAGATTTTCTTTGAAAAGCGCGGAAACTCGGTCGACCACAGCGCGCAGAGCTACGTCATCGACCCGCAAGGGCGGCTGCGCCTGCTGGTGCGCCACGAGCGTATAGCCTCGGACCTGCCTGACGATCTAAAGACCCTGCTGAAAGAAAAGGCCTAGCAGCGAGTTTCAGCTTCGGCTATGGGTCCACGTTTGTGCACTTTGTCACACTTTCTAGCCCGCTGTGCGCCGCCGCAAGGATGCTTGACCTTATATTGGGAGGTGCGTTTCCGGCGGGGGGAACGCGTGCAAAACAAAAAATGGGGGATCCGCGTTGTCCGGCGCGGCGGTTACACGCGCAATGCCCAAGGCACTACGCGTTTTGTTCATCGAGGATTCGCAGGCCGATGCGGAGCTTGCCGTCCGTGAATTGCGGCGGGGTTTCGAGCCTCTGGCGTGGGAACGGGTCGAGACGAATGCGCAGTTAAGAGCGGCTCTTGAAACGGCAGGCTGGGACGTCGTCCTCTGCGATAACCGGCTCCCGGGGTTCAGCGGGCCTGAAGCGCTGAAGATCGTCAAGGCCTGCGACCCCGAGCTTCCGGTCATCCTGCTGTCGGGAACGATCGGCGAGGAAGCGGCCGTCGAGGCGCTCAAGGGTGGCGTCGACGATTACATCCTGAAGGACAATCTCGCGCGCCTGCTGCCTGCGGTCGAACGGCAGTTGCGCGAAGCCGCCGAGCGGCGCACGAAGAAATGGGCCGAGCAGGCGCTGCGCGAAAGCGAGGAGCGCTTTCGCCAGCTTGCCGAAAACATCGACGCCTTCTTCTACCTGACTGACCCGCAGAACACGAAGATTTTCTACGCGAGCCCGGCCTACGAAGTGATCTGGGGACGCAGCCTTCGGAGCCTCTACGAAAACCCGCACTCCTGGTTCGACGCAGTCCATCCGGAAGATCGCGATTATGTGTCGGAGCGCATGGACCGCACGGTCTCCGGCCCCACCGAGAGGCAATATCGGATCGTCCGGCCGGACGGCGCGCTGCGCTGGGTTCGATCCCGGGGTTTTCCTGTGCCCGACCAGGCCGGGGTGACGTACCGCATCGCGGGAATCGTCGAAGACGTCACGGATCACGTGCGCCTGCAGGACGAATTGCGGGAACGCGAGGCGGGGCTGCGCCACGCGCAGCTGATGGCAAAGCTCGCCCACGTGATCACCGGCCCCGACGGATCGTTCGAGACATGGTCGGATACGCTGCCGCAGCTGATCGGCGTCGAGCCTGCCGAGCTGGCGCGAAGCACCCGCGCGGGTCTGGACATCGTGCACCCGGAAGACCGGGAGCTGTTTCGCGCCAAAGCCATCGAAGCAGGCGTCAAGCGCACCCGCACGGAGCTCGAGTACCGGTTACGCAGAGCCGACGGCGCATGGATCCACGTCCGCCAGACGATGGAGCCGCTTCAAGGCGAGCCCGACGCCGAGGGCAGGTTGCGGTGGTTCAACACGCTGCAGGACGTTTCGGAGCAGAAGCGAGCCGAAAGGAGGATCGCTCGCCTGAATCGCGTGCATGCAGTCCTGAGCGGAATCAACTCGCTCATCGTGCGGGTGCGCGACAGGGACGAGCTCTACCGCGAGGCGTGCCGGATCGCCGTCGAGGACGGGAAATTCCCGATGGCCTGGATCGGCACCGTCGATCGCCCGGCGGCGCGGATCAGGCCGGTCGCCTGGAAAGGCGGAGATCGCGAGTACATCGAGGCGATGCCCCTCGCTCTGGGCCTGGACGAAGCCGTCGCGCAGAGGTATGGGCTGGCGCCGCGGGCGGTGGCCGAGCGCAGGGCGATGATCGCGAACGACATGACGAACGATCCGCGCGTGCTGCTGCGCTCGGAGGCTGGACAGCACGGCTTTCGCAGCTTTGTCGTGCTGCCATTGATGGTTGCGGGAGAGGCCGTCGGCGTGCTGGCCTTGTATGCCAATGAGGCCGGATTCTTCGACGACGAGGAGATGAGGCTGCTGCTCGAGCTGGCGGGCGACATCTCGTTCGCGATGGCGCACATCGACAAGGAAGAGAAGCTGAAACGGCTGCAGCGCGTCAACGCAGTGCTGAGCAGCGTCAACGCGGCGATCGTGCGAATTCGAGACCGCCAGGCGCTGTTCCGCGAATCGTGCCGGATCGCGGTCGAAGCCGGCCAGCTTCGCCTGGCGTGGATCGGCATCGTCGACTGGCGGACGGAGAAGATAGCGCCGGTCGCGTTCAGCGGTCCCGAGCAGGGCTTTCTCGGCATCATCCGGCTCTCGACGCGGCGGGACAGCGGCCAGTTCGGCATGGCCGGGCGCGCGGTGAGCGACCGGACCCCCGTCGTGTCGAACGATGTGCTCGCCGACGAGCAAGCCGCTCGCCGCGAGCAGAGCGCGCAGCGCGGATTTCGGTCGGTGGCGATGATCCCGTTGCTCGTCGACGGAGCCGTCGCCGGCGTTCTCGGCCTGCACGCCGCGGAAACCGGGTTCTTCGACGAGGACGAGATGAAGCTCGTGAGGGAGATCGCGGGCAACATCGCCTTCGCTCTCGAACATATCGACAAGGAGGAAAAAGTCAGGCGACTGACACGCGTTCATGCCGTCCTGAGCGGTATCAATGCCGCGATCGTGCGCATTCGCGATCGGCAGGAGCTCTACCGCGAAGCCTGCCGCGTTGCGGTGGAGGCGGGCCGGTTCCCGCTGGCGTGGATCGCCGCCGTCGATCTGCGCGATCAGCTGGTGAAGGCGGTGGCATGGGCCGGCGATGAGGGCGGATTCGTGCAGCTCGTGCGGCCGACCGTCGGCGCGACGGGCGCCGGCAAGGCCGGCCTGAGCGCGAAGGCGATTGACAGCCGGAAACCCGTGATCTGCAACGACATCGAGGCCGACGGCAGCGCCATGCGCTACGCGAAGGAGGCGCTCGAGCGCGGCTACCGCTCGGCAGTGGCGTTGCCGCTCGAGGTGGAGGGCACGGCCATCGGCGCGCTCGTCCTGTACTCCGCAGAGGCCAGGTTTTTCGACGACGACGAGATGAGGCTGCTCAACGAGCTCGCCGGAGACATCTCGTTCGCGCTCGAGCACATAGAGAATACGGCAAAGCTCGACTACCTCGCCTACTACGACGCGCTGACCGGCCTTGCCAACCGCACGCTGTTTCACGAGCGTGTCGAACAGCACGTGGCGGCGGCGGGCAAGGCGCAGCGCAAGTGCGCTGTCTTTTTCCTCGACGTCGACCGGTTCAAGACCGTCAACGATGCGTTCGGGCGGCAGGCGGGCGACGCGTTGCTCAAGCAGCTCGCGGAGCGTTTCGTGGCGGCGAGCGGCGGTGCGGAGCGGATCGCACGCTTCGGTGCGGATCACTTTGCCGTCGTGGCCCCGGAGGTGCAAAGCGAGGACCAGATCGCGCGGCTCAGCGCATCGAGGCTCGATGCGTGCTTCGGGCCGCCGTTCCGAGTGGGCGAAAGGGAGCTAAGGGTGTCGGCGAAAGTGGGAATCGCCGTGTTCCCGGCCGACGGCGCCGACGCCGAGACGCTGTTCAAGAACGCCGAGGCGGCGCTGAAGAAGGCCAAGGCGGGCGGCGAGAAGTACCTCTTCTACGCGCAGCAGATGACCGAGCGCGTCGCCGAGAAGCTCAGCCTGGAGAGCAGGCTGCGCAAGGCGCTGGAGAAAGAGGAGTTCGTGCTGCACTACCAGCCCAAGGTCGACCTGGACGCGCGCCGCGTCGTCGGCGCGGAGGCGCTGATCCGCTGGCAGAGCCCGGAGCTCGGCCTGGTGCCGCCGATCAAGTTCATCGGCCTGCTCGAAGAAACGGGGCTGATCCTGGAGGTCGGCTCGTGGGCGCTGAAGCGCGCAGCGCTCGATCACCGCGCCTGGGTCGAGGCGAAGCTCGAGCCGCCCCGAGTCGCGGTCAACGTTTCGGCGATCCAGCTTCGACAGCGGGATTTCGTGGACATCGTCGAGCGGGCGATCATGGAGGGCGTGGCGCCGGTGGGCATCGACCTGGAGATCACCGAGAGCCTGATCATGCAGGACGTCGAGGTCACCATCGGCAAGCTGAAAAAGCTGCGGGAGCTCGGCATCAAGATCGCCGTCGACGACTTTGGAACCGGCTATTCCTCGCTTGCCTACCTCGCAAAATTGCCGGTCGAGACGCTCAAGATCGACCGCTCCTTCGTGATCCGCATGCTGGAGGACCCGGACACGACGACCCTGGTGCAGACCATGATCTCGCTTGCGCATTCGCTGCGGCTCAACGTGGTCGCGGAAGGCGTCGACTCGGAAGAGCAGGCCAAGATACTGCGCCTGCTGCGTTGCGATCAGATGCAGGGCTATCTTTTCAGCAAGCCGCTGCCGCGCGATGGAATGACCACGCTGCTGCAGGAGAGCGCGTCCGTTGTAGGGAAACCTTGATGGCAAGCCAATACGCGTCTCATTACGCCGGAAATCGAATCCGGTTGGTGCAAAAATCCCGTTTGTGGCGCTACGCAGCCTAGACTGTCATGGCGCGGGGTGATGTTGGGAGCTGACTGCCGCTCCTGGAAGAGAGCGGAGCAAAAAGACGGGAGCGGCGGGTGGGGGATTGATGTTCGTCGTCTTTACCCTTGACGATTGGCGCTACGGCTTGCCGCTGGAGGCGGTCGAAAGAGTAGTGCGAGTCGTCGAAATCACGCCCCTGCCCAAAGCGCCTGACATCGTCGTCGGCGTCGTCAACGTGAACGGGCGAGTGATCGCGGTGGTGAACGTCCGGGCGCGCTTTCGCTTGCCTCAACGGAGCGTGAGTTTGAGCGACCAGCTCATCGTCGCGCGTACGCCGAAGCGCTCCGTCGCGCTGTTGGCGGATTCCGTCGCGGGCGTGATCGAGTGCGCCGAGCAAGAAACCGTCCCTGCGCAGGCGATCGTCCCGGGCATGGAATACGTCGAGGGGATCGCGAAGCTGACCGACGGCCTGATCCTCATTCACGACCTGGGGCGATTCCTCTCCCTGGAAGAGGATCGACGGCTGGGCGAGGCGTTGTCCAATGCATGAAGCTCGAGGCAGGCACCTCCTTCCGGATCAGCTTCTCGCCTCGCTGAGCGAGTTCCTCGCCGAGCGCATCGGGCTGCATTTTCCCAAGGAGCGGTGGCGCGATCTCGAGCGTGGAATGAACGCCGCGGCGCGCGAGCTCGACTGCGAGGACACCGAGGCATGCATCCGATGGCTCGTATCCTCGCCGCTTACCCGGCGCCAGGTGGAGATCCTTGCGAGCCATCTCACCGTCGGAGAGACCTACTTCTTCCGGGATGCGGAGAGCCTGCGGTTGCTGGAGCAGCACGTGCTGCCGGGGCTGATCGGTTCGCGCGCCGGCCGCGAAAGGCGGCTGCGCATCTGGAGCGCGGGGTGCTGCTCGGGCGAGGAGCCCTATTCGATCGCGATGGTTCTCGCCAGGACGATGCCCGATCTGCGCGACTGGAATGTGTCGATTCTTGCGACCGACATCAATCCGCGCTTTCTGAGCAAGGCCTCGCTCGGCGTGTACGGAGAATGGTCGTTCCGCGATACGCCCCCGGGGGCCAGGGAGCTGTTCTTCACGCCGACAGCGGAAGGGCGCTTCCAGATCGACCCCCGGATCAGGGCGATGGTCACCTTCGCCTACCTGAACCTGGCCGAGGATGTCTACCCGTCGGTCGAAAACAATACCAACGCGATGGACATCATCTTCTGCCGCAACGTCCTGATGTACTTCGAGCCGGCGCGCAGCCGGATGGTGCTGCGCAATCTGGGTCTGGCGCTCGTAGAGAACGGATGGCTGTTCGTCAATCCGGTCGAGATGTCTCAGCTCGACGCGCCGCGGCTTGCGGCAATTCACTTTCCGGGCGCCATCGCCTACAGGAGAACCGGCAGGCCCGCGAACCCCGAACGGGTCGCTGTCGCGCGGCCTGCATGGGTGCCGACGGAAATCCACATGCCGGCGCCGGAGCCCGGGCGCGGTCAGGAAGCCGGCGCCGCTTCCCGCGCCGTCCTGGAGGAGCCCACGGTACCGGCGCAGACGCCCTATGAGCAAGCTTCGGCGCTCTACGCGCAGGGGCGCTATGCCGAGGCGGTCCAGGGGCTGCGCGGCGCGCTGTCGCAGGAGCCGGGCGACGCCGCGGCCATGGCGCTCCTCGCGAAGGCATATGCGAACCTGGGATACCTCGCCGAGGCATTGATATGGAGCGAGAAAGCGGTCGCCGCAGAAAAGCTCAATCCAGGCTGGCATTACCTGCTGGCTGCGATTCTCCAGGAGCGGGGCCAGGCCGACGAAGCCGCAGGCGCCCTGAGGCGGGCGCTCTATCTCGACCAGGACCACGCGCTTGCGCATTTCGCCCTCGGCAACCTGATCCGGCGCCAGGGCAGGGTCAGCGACTCCGAGCGCCATTTCAGGACCGCGCTCTCGATCCTGAGCCGGTATCCGCAGGAACAGATCCTGCCTGAATCGGAGATGACCGCGGGAAGGCTGGCCGAGATCATCCAATCCACCGTTTCGGGCGAGGCCGGCGCATGAAGACTGCCAAGCCCGCAGCCCAGTCCCGACGCGCGGCGCCGGTGGATTGGCGCCGGATCCACGCCCGCCTCGAGGCGGCGCGCCAGACGATGGAGCGCGGCTGGTCGCCAGGTCCCGAGGAAACGAAACAGATACTGAAGGCGAGAGCCCGCGCGCTCGCCCGGGAGCCGAAGCGTGAACGGGAGGCGGAAGACACGATCGAGGTCGTCGAGTTCGTCCTCGCGTACGAACGATACGGCGTCCAGTCCTCTTACGTGCGAGAAGTCTATCCCCTGAAAGACCTCACGCTGCTGCCATGCGCACCGCCGTTCGTGCTCGGCATCGTCAACGTCCGGGGACAGATTCTCTCCGTCGTCGACATCAAGAAATTCTTCGATCTTCCGGAAAAGGGGCTCACCGATCTCGACAAGGTCGTCGTTCTGCGCGCCGGATCCATGGAGTTCGGAATCCTGGCGGACCTGATTGCCGGCACGCGCGTCGTCGCCCGGCGCGAGTTGCAGCCGTCGCTTCCCACGCTCACCGGAATCCGCGAGGAATACCTCATGGGCGTCACCGCAGACCGGACCGTGATCCTGGATGCGCAACGGCTGTTATCCGACCCGAAGATGGTGGTGCACGAGAAGGTGGAAACCTAGAACCGAAAGGATCCGCTCATGCGATGGTTTCTTGATCTGTCGACGCGGGCAAAGTTGTTCGCCGGCTTCGGCTCGATGATCCTGCTGCTGGCCATCGTGGCGGCGACGGCCTACCAGGGAATCACCGGAATCCAGCAATCCCAGAGAACGCTGTTCGAAGAGGAGTTCGTCGACGTGGTCGACATCAAGGATGTCCGCGAGGACCAGATCGCCAACCGGGCAGACCTTCTCGCCATGATCGAGCTGGCCAGGCCGGCCGACGTGGAAGCGCTGGATAAAGCGATCAGGAGCCGTTCCAAGCGCGTCGACGACGCCCTCGGCAGACTGCTCAGGCGCAACGCGGATAACCCCGAGAGCCTGGCGAGGCTCCAGGAGCTCGAGTCCATCCGAAAAGCATCGCGCGAAACCCGGCAGTCGGAGTTCTATCCCTTGATCCGCGCGGGGAGGCGTGAAGAGGCCAGGAAACTCTTCACGGGTGTCCAGGCCGAGCGGGATGCCAACATGGACGCGGCTGCGGACGCGTTCGTAAAGCAAACGGAACAACTGGCCCGTGCGGCGCTGGAGAGATCCGAGCGGACTGCCGGGGATTCGGTCCGGCTCTTCGCGATCGTCGGGCTCATCGCCCTCGTGCTGGGCGTTGCGCTTGCGCTGTTCCTGAACCGAGTCCTCGCCGGCCCGTTGAGGGATATCTCGGGCGCCGCCGAACGCGTGGCGGCCGGAGATCTCACAGTGAAGCTGCCAGAGGACAAGCGCGCCGACGAGGTCGGGATGCTGATGCAGACCTTCCGTCGCATGCTCGCCAATCTTCGCGAGGTGACGCGGGAGATCGGCGAGGGAGTGAACGTGCTGGCGTCTTCCTCGAGCGAGATCACGGCCTCGACGACGCAGGTGGCGGCGGGCTCGGCGGAGACGGCGGCTGCGGTGAGCGAGACCACGGCGACGGTGGAGGAGGTGAAGCAGACCGCGCAGGTCGCCACG
>Ga0114945_10002743_pt1 | contig 10157 bp, 8 predicted proteins | sample OV2TP3_FD_87194 | JGI IMG/M metagenome (GOLD analysis project Ga0114945, IMG submission 87194) | Hot spring microbial communities from Beatty, Nevada to study Microbial Dark Matter (Phase II) - OV2 TP3 | ecosystem: Environmental > Aquatic > Thermal springs > Hot (42-90C) | place: USA: Beatty... | reverse complement strand
CTGTCTCACCCTTTTGTCCGGGAGGCTGACCTTCGACTACGACCTGAACCACATTATGGGGAGACAGGAGACGAAGGGGCTCGACCGCCAGGTCGACGAGATCTTCAACCACACCGTGAATCCGGAGGTTGCCCTCGCTTCTTCACCCGCCGATGCCGGTCCGCTCGCGGAGAGCTTCCGGTCGGTGATCTCGCGGAACCACGGGATTCCGGGCGGAACGACACTGAAAGGTGTCCTGTCGTTTCCGGATCTGGTCCCAAATAATCAGGATCAAAAAAGGGGGGTCGTCCGGGAGATTGCCCGTCTCTTGACACCGGCGGTTGTTGCCGGTCTCTCTGAAGAGGAAAAGAAAAATTATGAAGAGCTCCGACCGATGCTCTCCCCCGATGTCGTGACCGCTTCTTCTCTCCCGCCGGTCCTGACCGAAAAATTTCGCGATCGGGAGGGGGGGCTGGGACGGATGGTCTTTATCTTCCCCAATTTCGACATGTCGGATGGGGCGAAATTTATGAGGTTTGTGGAGGAGGTCCGCGAGACCCGATGCGAAAAATGCGAGGGGCCTTTTGTTGCCTCCGGGGAATCGACCGTCTTCTACGAGATCGTGAAGATGCTCTTCCGGGAGGGGAAGTATGTGATCGGATTTGCATTGGGGGCGGTCCTTCTGGCGCTCGCAATCAACTTCAGATCCCCGCGTGCCGTCCTTTTGGCGTTCCTCCCGCTTGGGATGGGGGTCACGGCCACCTTGGGATGGATGGGGCTTTTGGGGATCCCGTTCAACATCATCAACCTTGCCGCGATCCCGGTCCTGATCGGAACCGCTGACGACTACTCGATCCATATCTATCATCGGCTCGCCGAGAGGCCAAGAGGCACTCTGGAAGAAAATTACACCCACGGATTTCCGCCCGTCCTCGGATCGGCGCTGACCACCTTATTCGGATTCGGGTCCCTCCTCGTCGCCGAGATGGGGGGAGTTCGATCGTTCGGCCTTGTCTGTTCCCTCGGGATCCTCATCTCCCTGATCACGACCCTCTTCTGGTACCCCGCACTCCTGTCGCTCCTTCGTCACCGAGCGGGAAAAACAATTGAGAGTGAACCTGTAATCCTTGATGTTTCGTAATATTCATTACACAGTCGGCCACCTGCGGCTCGCACGAGACCTCTCGGAAGCCGCCGCCACAGCGGCCTATGACGATGCGGCGGCTGAGAGGGAGCGCGCGAGCCCGGCCTCAGAGGGCGAGCGACGCGGGTCGAGGAGAACCGCACGGTGGCCGACTGTGTAAACTATCGATGCGATACATCACTGTTTTTTTTCTAGCCGTTCTCCTCTTTCCAACCCTCCTGTGGGGAGAGACGACTGTCAACGTGCCGGCAGGCGATCCGGTCTACCGCGAGATCGACCGACTGGTCAGTTTCGGCCTGATCAAGACCGCCCTCTATGCCCAGCGACCCTGGAGCCGGCGGGAAATTGCAAGGCTCCTGGGTGAGATTCAGGGGGAGGTCCCGCCCGCGCTTCAGGAAACGGTGGAGAAACTGAAGGAGGAATATGGGAAGGAGGAGGGGGTCTTTGCGATCAGACCGTTGGAGAGGATCGAGGCAAGCACTACCTTTTTGGACAGCCCGTCGCGAGAGATCCCGGTCTCAATCGGGATCGGGAGGATCGAGGCGGACGTGAATCCGCTGATCTCTTATGACGAAGGGAGACACTATGCGGAAGGCCATACGCTCTCACTTGAATCGCGGCACCGGGCAAAGATCACAGACTATTTCGCCCTGCAGGCAAGGCCGCGTCTGGAACTCCTGATGCCACAAACCGGCACTACCGAGATAAAGCCGATCGTGCAGGAGCTTGACGGAAAGATCGCCTGGAAAAATCTTTCGCTCAATATCGGGCGGGGGACTGTCGCCTGGGGACAGGGGGAGTTCGGAGGCGGGCTCCTCTCCAACAACGCGCGTCCACTCGACCGGATCCGGTTCGGGAGCGAATCCCCCTTCTTTCTGCCGTGGCTCCTTCGCTACATGGGTCCGAGTCATTTCAATTTTGTGATCGCGAATCTTGGGCCTGAGAGGGAATTCCCCAGGAGCTTTCTCCTGGCCGGCAAAGGGTCGATCAAGCCGGTCACCTTTTTTGAATTCTCCGTCGGGCAGACGTTGATTCTGGGCGGCGAGGGGGCCCCGGAGACCGATGTCGGGGACGCCTTTCTCGATTTCTGGGGAATCCGAACGAGATCGGAGGGGGGGAACATCTCCTCCCGGCTCGCCTCGGTTGAGGGGAGGCTCACCCTCCCCTCCTCGCTCCGTCACACGCAACTTTATCAGGAATTTATCGCCGATGACATCCTGAAGAAGTCGTACGCAAAGACCTTCGAGGATCGGGTCTACTACACCTCAGGCATCCTGATCCCGCGTCTCGATTCCGACGGGACAAGGGATTTGAGGATCGAGTACCGGCATTTTCCGGGGATCGCCTACCGGCATCTCCCGTTCACAACCGGATGGAGCCTGAACCGGAGGCTCCTGGGGGATGAGCTGGGGCCTGACGGGGACGGGATCTCTATTTCAGGAAATTGGAGATGGAAGGAGGCACAGGAGCTGTTCTGGCGAACAGCCTATGAGGTGAGGGACAGCGACCTCTATGCCTTTGTGAGTGTCGGGGAGGATATCATCGACGATGCCCGTGTTCAGGACAACCCCGCCGAGCATCGACTGAGGCTGATCGCTGGAAATCGGTGGGCAATGAACCGATCGTGGGAGATGGAGATCACCGGGGGGTACGAACATGCCTGGAACTTCGGATTCATCTCCGGAAACGATCAGGATAATTTTCTTTTGCAAGTATCGGTCAGACTTGTGCCCGGAACCAGTCGATAGTCGCCTGAAGTCCCTTCTCGAAAGAGACGCGCGGTGCAAGACCCAGAAGTTTCTTCAATCGCGTGACATCGGCATGGGTCTTCCGGACATCCCCCGCCCGAGGCGGCAGGAATCGCGGCCTGACCCCGTTTGAAGAAATATTTTTTGTGATGACCTCGGCCAAAGAAAGGACGGTCTTCGGTTCGCCACAGGCGACATTGACCACCTCGCCCCCCCCCAGATCCCCGCGGAGCGCGGCGAGATTCGCATCGACAACATTCGAGACAAAGGTGAAGTCTCGTGACTGGAGGCCGTCTCCATAGACCGGAGGAGATTCCTTCTTCAGGAGACAGGTGATGAACTTCGGGACCACCACCGCGTAATCGTCATCAAGGCTCTGACGCGGGCCGAAGACATTGAAGTAACGAAGACAGACGGTCGGAAGACTGTACACCTCCGAAAAGAGGCGGCAGTACTCCTCCCCGATCTTTTTTGTCAACGCATACGGCGAGATCACGTGGACCGGATAGTCTTCACGCTGGGGGAATACCTCACAGGTCCCGTAGATGGAGCTCGAAGAGGCAAAGACCACCTTCTGGGCCCCCGCCTCGCTCGCCCCCCTCAAGACATTGACGGTGCCGTTGACATTGACCTCATTGTACTCGCGCGGGAGCTCCATCGACTTGGGGACCGACCGGAGCGCCGCCTGGTGGAGGACAAAATCGACCCCCCGGACCGCCTTCTGAACCGCCGACCAGTCGCGGATATCCCCCTCGACAAATTCGATCTTGCCTTCAACCGCCTGGAGATTCCGAAACCTGCCTGACGAGAGGTTGTCCAGGACCCGAACCTTATTCCCCTCGGCCACCAACCGTTCAACGATGTGAGATCCAATGAATCCGGCCCCGCCGGTTACGAGATGCTGTTTCAAGACCCCTCCCTGTTAAAACCTACGCCCCGTCCTGTCAACTCAAGAGATTTTTAAACCAGAGGCCGATCAGACAAAATTGACATGCTGGGGAGAGAGACCGGCCGGCTCGACAAGCTCCAGACGCCCCTTCCGATACTCGTCCAGGTACTCGTTCACCTTGTGCTGAAGGCACAAGGTCCCGCACATCTTCTGCGCATTGAACCGCGTCGAGGCGAGGTAATTGACCGCTTCCCAGTAGGCCTCCGAGGCCCAAATCTCCTTAAAGCGCCGCTCCACGATGTTCCCCATGTGGAACTTCTTGTACCGCTCGTTAAAGAGCATCCCGCAGGGGGCGACGAGCCCCGAACCGGACATCTGCAGGAGAAACGGGGGACCGTAGCAGCGCTGGTAACTGCGCCTCCCTCCCTCGCGAATCTTCGACCATTTGATCACCACTTGGTAGCCCCCGTCGGAGAGCGCCTCCGCCTCCTTGAGCTGGTCGTAAAGTCCCTCGTACTTGCTGTAATCGACCCCGAGAGAGCCATCTTCATTATCCGAGCAGTGCTTGATGATCGCATAGTCGGGCCTGAGCTCCTTTCCCAACCGGGCGAACGGGACGATCTGATCCCCGTCCTGAGGCATCAGGACCATCTGCATCCCGATCGTGACGGAGAGCCGATTCCGGCGCTTGATAGCCACCATATCCCGGATATTCTGCACCACACGATCGAACCACTCCGGTTTCACACCCATAATCTGGGCGTAACGCTCCCGCGTGCCGGCTGAAAAGTTGATCCGGAGATAGGTGAGGTGGGGCAGGACCTCCTCGATCCTTCGCCGGTTGAAGATGAAACCGTTTGTCCCGGAGGCCATGTCGATCCCCAGCTCATGCCCACGCCGGATGGTCGGGATGTAGGCGGGGGAAAGGATGCTTTCGCCGTCGGAGACGAGACTGATCCCCTTGACCCCGATCTCGGCACAGTCCTCCAGAAAACGGCACATCACCTCCGTGGTGATCACCTGCCGATCATTTTCCTGCAGCATCGCGTAACAGAAGCTGCAGGCGTAGTTGCAGGCCCGGGTCAGCGCCATGTCGATCGTAATCGGGGCGACACGCTCTCCCCGCTCCCACGCCCTTACCCGATCCAGGTGCCAGCCTATCTTGGTCCCATCGAGCAGCAGGCGCTCCGTCTGTTCCTGGGCGACGCTTAACCGCTCATGCGGCGTATGGCGGATCTGTTCTCCTTTCATAAATGCACCCCCTTCGCTTGCCTTGGCTTGTTCTCGTCAAATTTGGGTTGGAGATAAACCTGGAGCGTCGGTTCGACATCGACTCTCAAATACGCCTCCAGATCCAGCAGATGCTGTCGTTGAACCGGATTCTCCAGCGGCTCTTCAAACGCGACCACCACCCGCTGTGTCCCCTCCAGCCGGACCAACTGCAGGAACCGACCCGAGGGATGCTCGCCTATCTTCCGGACAAGGCGGTTCACCCTCTCCTCCTGGGAGGTCTTTCCCCAGGAGGGGGAGACCGGCTCATCGTAGCTGTTCTTCGTCTCGCCCCATTGAGTCTTCTTTCGATAGTCGTTCATCAGTCCCCTCGAAAGGCGCAAGGGGGGCTGAAAGGCGGGATCGGCGTTCGAGACAGCGACCACACCAGCAACCGGAGGGGGCTGCTTCTTGTCACGGAGCGTCTCCTCCAGACGTTGAACGGTGTGATCCGACACCTCTTGCAAAGGCCGCCCCTCCAAAAGACCGCAGAGCCCCTCCAAAAGCCCCCTCTGGGTCACGGAGACCGCGTTTTGATAAGCGGCCTTCCGCACGATCCGTGTCTCCGGATCGACCAACGCCGCGAGAACGGTCTCCTGATCCCTTGCCTCGGCCAGGAGAAGCCCCTTCTCCTCCCGCAGAATCCCCTCGTGATCCTGAACCTTCAAAAGCGGCTCGAGTCCCTTTTGATAGACCGGATGAATCGTATCCTCCAACTGGATCCGCAGTTCGGCCCTCTCCGTTGTCCGCTCGATCGCCACAAGGGCGAGCGAACGGATCTCTTCTTTCCACCGGTCGAGGTCGATCGCCTTGAGCGTCTTGGATCCAAGGATCACGGTCAGGCATTTCAGGTTCCTCTCCTTTGCCGCCTCGATCAGGTTCAGGATCGACCGGGCCGGATCGTCATCCGGGACCCAGATCTCGAGAAAATCGAACTCCTCCATGGAGCGAAACCCCCTGAGCATCGTGGTCAAACTCTGGTGGTACGCCACGACCAGATCCTCGTAATCGATAATGGGCTCCCTGTTTAGCGAGGTATTCATAGAAAAGGAACCAACTGTGTTGCCCGGGCCGCAAACCCCAAAGGAAGGGGACAATCGACCACCTTTTCTTTCCGATCGATCGCCCTCAAAATCCTCCGGCTCGCCTCCTCCGGGGAAAGGATCATCGGGAACCATCCCCTCTTCCACATCGGCGTCCGGATCGGTCCAAAATGAAACGTCGTGAAGGTAATCCCCGACCGGGCATAACGCTTTCTCAAGCTCACGAAGCTGCTCGTCAGTGCCGCCTTGGAGGCGGAGTAGCCGGCCCCCCGATCGTTCGTCAAAAAGGCGGAGATCGAGGAGATCGCCACAAACTGCCCTGCCCCCCTCTGACGGAAGGTGGGGAGGAAACCCTTGACCCAGACCATTACCCCGAAAAGATTTGTCTCCAGCACCTGCCGGTAGCGGTCATGGTCGTACTCCGGCAGGAGGTCAGGTTCATTGATCCCGGCGTTCAAGACCGCCACATCGGGATGAAAGCCGCTCTTTTCCATCGCCGAGAGCGTCGCCTGAACTTGCGACTCCCGGGTTACATCACAGGCGGAATAGAGAAAGTCCCCATTTGAAAAGAGGGTCTGGATCTCCTTCAGTTTCTCCTCCCGGCGGGCGATCCCCCAAACCCGATCGCCCCGGGTGACCAGCGCCCGAACCAGCGCCTCGCCGATCCCCGAAGAGACACCACTGACAAAGACAGAGCGTTTCATGAAAGCGTGATCCCTTCGTCCCCGCCCGGTTTCTGGGCGATCACGGCAAGGATCTTCGCCCGCCTGCGATAATCCTTCTCTCCCAGAAACCAGAGAAGCCCTTCGAATGCCTTGTGGAAGACCCTGCCCCGGTTCGGACGGACCAGACTCGTCCCGTCGGAGTGGGCAACGGCCTGGACTGAGGTGAAACCGCTCTCCTGAAGCGCCCCCGCTATCTCCTCCCCTTTCAGTCCGGGGACCGTCTCGCTGTAATAATCGGCCAGCCGAGCGGTCTCCAGATCGATAACCTTTCCGACCTTCATCACCCGGTAAGAGAGGAACCGCCGGAGGAGCCAGAGCGGTCTGAAGAGCCAATGCCTTTTGGCAAGGCTTGACGGGTAGAAGTTCGGATCGTAATCAGAAAAAAGGACTCCCCCCGGCATCAGCACCCGGAACAGTTCTTCAAAGAGAAGGCGATGATCGTACACATGGTGCAGCAGGAGAAAGCAACTCGCGAGCGAGACGCTTCCGTCAGGAAGAGGGAGCCGGTGGACATCCGCCCGGACGAGGCGGTCGCTCATCCGCCTCGCCTCCCGAAGCATACCGGTGGAGATGTCAATGCCGATCGGCCGCAGACCAAATTCCGATTCGATCTCCATCATGTTCCCGGTCCCGCAGCCCAGGTTCACAACCACCCCCCGATTCACACGGTGGAGATTCGCCCGGAGAAACGCCCGATAGCGCTCCTTGCTGTTGCGATGGTACGAGCCGTACCGCTGGGCCGGATCGCGGTCGTAGGTGGTGGCAATGGCGTCAAAATAACGCTCGTTCGCGGCGACCACCTTCCAGGTCATCTCCATCGAAAGACCCTGATCTGCTTCCATCTCTCCCTCCTTGCCATCCAACCTGCATAAAACGTCGGTTGGCCCCTGTCAAGTTGCCGGTTTTTTACCGCTTTCTCCATGCGATCGGGTACGGAGACGATACCGGAGAACGTGACAAAGATCATGCACAAACATGACAGAGATCAGAGGCGAGAAGGGGCCAATCTCCTAGGATTGTCACATGACCGCGAGAAAGATCCGGTTCCTGTTTCATATGCTCAAGATCAAGGCCTTCGGGATGAAACCGTTCCCTCTTTATGTCAATCTGGTGATCAACAGAAGTTGCAATCTCAAATGTCTCTACTGCTTTGGTGAGTATTACAATCGAAGAGAGAAGGAATATTCGCTGGAGGAGATTAAAGGAATTATTGATGAAATTCACGCAATGGGAACAAGGTATATCCTGATTCAGGGAGGGGAGCCGTTCCTTCGAAAGGATCTGGGCGAGATTATCGACTACATCGATCATAAGGGAATTATCCCCGCGGTCATCACCAATGGAACTCTGACTCGCAGAATCAAAGAGATTCCCCCATTAAAAAAATTGGACAATATCTGTTTCAGTCTGGACGGGTTTCAGGAAGGAAATGACCAGCAGAGGGGAAATGGGGTTTTTGACAGGGTCATCGGCTCTATTGAGGAAGTCAGAAGGCACTTCCCAAAACTCAAGGTCAGAATGAATGTCGTCCTGACAAGGTTTACCGTTGGCGCTTTCCCTGAATTTCTCGATTTCTGCGGGCAAAAAAAAATCGACGTTCAGGTGGGCTCTCTGTTTAAAAACCACCCGATTGCGGCGGCGCCGGAAGAGGTCAAAAGAATGGCGGCTTTTCTCGTTCAGAGAAAAAAGGAGGGGATGAGGATTGTCGCCTCAGCCGACACGCTGCGGTACGTGCGTGACTGGCCCTTTAAAAATGACATTTGGGTTAATCGCGAGCGGGCGACGGCCCTCCTGGGTCGCAAGGCCAAGGAGTGCCAGTACGGAAACTATGAAGCGATCATCGACAGCAACGGGGACGTCTATCCCTGTAATGCGCTTCAGGGCGATCCTTCCTTCCATCCAAAGAACTTGAAAGAGGTCGGAATCCGGGAGGCTTTCAACCACCTTCGGACCAAAAAGTGCTATACCTGCAATATCGCCAGCATGATCGACACCTCCGAAATCATCAACTGGAACCTGAGAACCATTCTGGGTCGATCGATTATGGAATTAAAATGAGACTGCCGGCTTTTGGCAAATGGCCACAAGCGACAGGCCAAAGGGGACCCGGACCACACGCTCCAACAGCCGCAGAACGGGAAGAAGCCGATTCATGATCCCGAATTGACCTTCCTCATGGATTTCCCTCTTGAGGAGCCGGTAAAAAATCCACCACCCGACAGCGCCCACCAGATTGAAATAATGCATATCCAGAAGGGAAAATCGCGTCTGTTTCAGGATGGTTCTCAGGAAGGCCTTCGAGTACCGGCGGTAGTGGCCGTCAATCCGGTCTCCGGACCCATAGAGACACGAATGGGCCGGGACCAGGAGCACCAGCTTCCCTCCCGGCTGCAGAATCTCCTCCATCTTTTGAAGAGCCGCAATGTCGTCGCGAATATGCTCCAGGACATTGATGCAGACGATGGAATCAAACCGGAGGGCCTTCAATTCCGCCAGTTTTTCCGGACGATCCTCCGTCACATCTATCCGGGCAAATCCGAACGCCGGTCTTCCTGAAAACCGCTCCGCGGCATAGCGCAAGGAATCCTCCTCGACATCGATGCCGAAGAGAAGCTCCCTCTCTCCCAGGAGGTCGAGAACGCCTCCGACGCCGCATCCAATCTCCAGGATCCGCTGACCCAGATGCGGCAGAAACTGCTCAAGCTGCCACCGGACATAAGGGCGGCTCAGCGGCTCGTGGTAGAGATAACGGGCGAGCCTTGACCGGACAATTTCTGCAGGACAATTCATAGAGGAAGTTTCTTGACTGGACATCACAGGTGGAATAGGTCTGTCAAGCTATGCAGAAAAGGGTCCTTGTCACCGGAGGCGCTGGCTACGTGGGCAGTGTCCTTGTGCCTGAGCTTCTGGCACGAGGGTACCGGGTACGTGTTCTGGACAAGTTTGTTTTTGGAGAAGAGTCCATCGCCGGTTTTAAAGATCAAATTGAGATTGTTAAATGTGACATAAGAACCCCTCCCCCGGATCTCATGGAAGGGGTTTGGGCGGTTATTCACCTTGCCGGTTTGTCGACTGAGGCAACCTCGTACTACAGTCCCCGCTACACGGACAAGGTCAATCATTTGGGAACTGAGATTATCGCGAAAATGGCCAAGGCCAGCAACGTGGAGCGCTTTGTTTTCGCCTCTTCATGCTCCGTCTATTTTACATACGATACGCCTCTCGTCCCCCCGCTGTATAATGAGGATGAAAAGATAAACACCATCTCTCCCTACTCCATTTCCAAGCGGACCGTCGAAGAAGCCGTTTTCGAGCTGAACGACCAGCATTTCAGACCGACCATCTTGAGGAAGGCAACCG
>Ga0114945_10002741_pt1 | contig 10167 bp, 14 predicted proteins | sample OV2TP3_FD_87194 | JGI IMG/M metagenome (GOLD analysis project Ga0114945, IMG submission 87194) | Hot spring microbial communities from Beatty, Nevada to study Microbial Dark Matter (Phase II) - OV2 TP3 | ecosystem: Environmental > Aquatic > Thermal springs > Hot (42-90C) | place: USA: Beatty... | reverse complement strand
GGAATCGCTTAATAATGCCTGCGCGCTGCATAAGTAAAACCAGAAAAGTATTTCCTTAACGATGCCTCCGTAGAAAGATATTCGTTTTCCCCCCAAAAATAATCGACCAGCACTTCTCGCAGACGAGCAAGTTCTTTCAATCGAGCAAAACCTTTGCTGTTCCCCAAAGTCAGCTCCATCAGCTCAAGAGAGCGCTCGGCAGCCTGCTGGCAATAGAGAGTGTTACTTTTAGCCCGCCAATTCAAAGCCCGTTCCACCTCGCTTCCAATATTTGCCATCTGCTCCAAAAAAGACAACTGGCTCCAGCGGCCTGCGGCAAGATCTTGATGCTGATAACTCATCTTTGAATCCTCTTTTTGACAATCTCAAGGATTTTTTTCTGTATTTCCTTATTTTCTACGCTGCGGCTTCTATTGCCCTGCGACGGGCGCATATTAATCATGGAGTCAAACTCAACAAATTCATCCCCACGGATTTCTGGATAAAGGTTGATTCCCCAAAGATTCTTCTGCTTTGAACCGCTTTCCAGTAATAAAGCTTCTAAATCAGAATGGAGCTCAGCATCCACTGCCATCATCTCTCGGTCAACGTCCACAACGGCCTTTACAAAGTTCCCAAACGTATTGGTGGCCATTTGCTTGAGTTCAAGGAGAGTTATGGGGTTACTTATTATTTTCATAGAGTAAATTCTATAACTCTAGCTAGTGGACGAGTTTTGTAACTGGCTTTGTTCCGAGGAAGCAGGAATATTCTTTACGTTAAAAGATGCGTTAACTATTTGTTGATTGTAGAGGTTGTCAGATTACCATCATCTGTTTATAGCCCATGCAATATCAAATAACAAGGGCTTTTCAGTGTGTTTTTTTCTAAAAAATCTTTGCCATCGCAAATACTCATCTTTACCGATCTTTGAGAGACTCAGATTCCAATTGTATTCTTTCTGCGGTGGTTTTATATCATTCTCATAGAGTCGGGGATATGCTTCTATGATTGTTTCCATAAGGATGCTATCCAGTGGAACGTGAAGAAAGGGTAATAATTTTTTAGCAGTCTTTGAATCAGGCAAGCTTGCCCAATCAACAAACAACTTTATAAAAACGTTAATGGCTTTCTGAGCCTGCCCATAAGAACATTTGCGATTAGCATTCGTCCTGATTTGATTTATAAATTCGGTCACCCACCCATTATGAAACCGATCAAAACTCTTTCTGTCCTTAATTTGCTTCAACCCCGCTATTTTTCTGACTGCCATTTTTTGAAACTTTTTAACCCCGCCTTTCGCAAGAACCCTCCCAATAGAAGGGTTATAGCTCATAAAAGCCATTACCTCGACTATTGAAATTTTTTCATTACTCTTGAGCTTTCTAATAAAACTATCCAACAATACATTCTCCCATTAACGAGTTTCGCAACTGGCTTTACATGGAACGTCCTTTGATTAAAGATTTAGTCCAAATATAAAACGTATTTTAACATCATCCAGAAATGGCAAAAGCTTCCCGCCCCCACAAAAAGATGCCATATTTCGTGGCCACCAAAATTCGGATTAATTCTTAGGCGTCTCTGATTTAAAAAAATCGTACCCGCTGTATAAAAAATCCCGCCTAACACCAGCCAGAAAATTCCACCCATAGGTAACGCGCGTGTCAGGGGAAACCAAGCAATAACAATGAGCCAGCCCATGATAATGAAGAAAGTAAACATAATAACGATAAAGGTTCTGGGAGGATTGCGAAACACTAATTTTAAAATAATGCCCGTAATGGCCAATCCCCAATTGATGCCCAATAAACTCCATCCCCAAGCCCCGCGCAAAACAATTAAACAAATCGGCGTATAAGTTCCAGCAATCAAAAAATAAATCATCGCATGGTCGAGTTGTTCTAAAGTTCTCTGGGCTCTATCTGAAACATTTAAGGAATGGTAAAGGGTGCTTATCGTCCAAAGAGCAATTAAACTTATGCCATAAATACAAAAAGACACGACATGCCATACGGTTCCTTGTGTTGCTGCACGATAAACTAACAAAACAGAACCAACAATTGATAAAAGAACAGCTAGAATGCCAATTAAACTACGAATGGGATATTTTAAACGCTTAAACATTTTCATTGGATTGTCATTATTGTATCAAAACAAAACCCTCTGCAACATATTTTGTCACAGAGGGTTTAAGAAATTAACTCCCCCGCGAGGGCTTCCTGCTCCGCTCAAATGTTTCCGTTCGCCTTTGGCTCACTTCACGTTTGAGCTTCGCAGGACAGGCGAACCTGTGCTTCGCACAGGTTCTTCGCTTCTTTACAGGAAATCTAAATTTTGCGGAGCGCCCTAACGGGCACCCCGCAAAATTTAACTCCCCCAAGTGGACGAATTTTGCCACTGGCTAATGCTCGAATCGAATCCCTGCCTTATTCTTCAACAGGCGTATCTTTGATTTTTGAAACCAATCGGTCATAGATTTGGAAGACTTGCTCAGGACTTGCCTTTTCACCAAAAATTTGTTGTGCAGACGCCCAGCAAAGCTCAAGAGTATCGTTAAGCCAAGTTGACGAATCCCGGACATTGGACGGAACCCGATTACCCCACAGGTCTAACTTTTTATCAAATGGGCTATCAGTTGTAATCATAATTCACTCCTTTCCTTTTGGTCATCGAACCTCTTTAATTTTGCCCTCAGAAATCCCCTCAACCTTAATTTTTGACAAATTCATATCATGGTAAATTGCGTCAATCGCCTCGTCCTTTAACTTCCTAAGGCGTTCTTCCAAGTTGCTTAGCTTATCGGCGGTTGCAGGCAATTCTCTTTGAAGCCCAATAGCTTTTATGAGATTGCTTTTAATGGATAGCCATTTGTCAGGGAAGTTATCTGGCAGAAAAAGCCTTGTATTAAAGAACCAGTCATCATACTCATAAAACTGCTTCTTCACATCTTCCAATGTCGCTTGGGTCAACATAGCCTCGATAGTTTTGATTCGAGAATACGCCTCTTGATTAGCTTGGACTTTTTTCTCTGCGACTATCTCATCCATTTTTATATCAAGCGCAAACCGTGCTTGAATCCAAACCCCAGCAATTCCGCCTAAAATCGCAAGTATTCCACCGATAACGACCTCTAACATTTCAATTTCTTCCATTTCTTCTTAGGTCAATTTTTTTAATATAAGAATTGATACCTTCCGCTAAAAGCCTTCTTCTTTCAGCTAAAAAATCTTCAAAGCGGTTAATCCGCCAAAGCGAACTGTCCATAGGAACAAATTGCTTTTCCAGCAAAGCCGGATTTCGCTTTTTTATTTCTTCCAAATAGACCACAGGCTCGGTTTTTGAGATTGACCTATTTGCCTTTTGCGATAAAAAAGCAAGATTTGCGATTTCGTTAATATCCCGCTTACGATAGTCCTTTTTTAACAGAGTCTTTGGAAAAATATGATGATATTCCAAAGCATGGGAAGACCCTACCCCTGTCGAAGTTAATCTTACCCCGGTAAACCAGTCCTCGGCATTTTGGTTTCGACAGGTCAAGTATGAAGCGAAGAAAAAGGGGCTGTTGATATTTGCGTCATCAAGGTCATCGGGCGAAACCTCAACTCGACCGACTGCCTTTTTAATGTTCGCCAAAAGATTTTCAAATGGATTAGGCTCTGAAATCGTTCGCAGGTCTTGGTCTAAGCTACTCTCGACACTTCCGCTATATCTTCCCCAAATTGAAGCCAATAGGAACCATTGCAGAAGTTTATTTTTCTCAACTTTTTTTATCGGTGTTTTGGCTAAATAAACAGTCGGGATTATCAATGCACTTTGGGTAGGAAGCCAATCAGATGATTCAACCCCCAAGTTTTCACGAATTAAGTTTATTAGATATTCAAGGCTCTGCTTCGTTTTCTCCCATGATTTTTTAACATCGTTTTCGTTCACTTCCCGTAATTTAGGGAATTGGCTTTGTTGAGTAGCAACTGCGGTGATACAGCGGACTAAAAAGGGCAACCCGAGGTCGAAACCCTCATCAACCAAACCATCTTCAAATTCTTCAAATTCCTCACTCACAACCCCCGGCAAACGAAAAGCAAGACGAGCAATAGCCAACTCTGCTTGTCTAAGCCGTGTGCCCTTTGAATTAACACGGACAAATATTTCAGTAACTTGCTCGTAAGAATACCCTCGGAGAGGATAAACAGGAAACAAATATTCCCTAATGCGTTCTACTCGATTTAAGCGGTCAAGTATCTTTCCGGCTTCCGGCAGTTGAAGCAACTCCATATTCTGACAGACCTTTATAGCTCCCATGTTTAGGACTTCGGTTACAGAAACCCATTTTTTGTCACTCCGTATAGCCCTGTTTGTAAGCTGAAATTCTTCTGTTTCGTAGTTAAATCGAATATCCAAATCTTTACCCTTAAAATCTTTTCCCCCAAAAACAAGTTTTAGCGATGTGAGCCGTTGCTGTCCATCCAAGACAAAATGCACTTTCCCCCCGAGAGAATCCTTAGCTTTCTTTGCTCCCAATGCTCTTGATACGGGGTTATCCTCTGTTTCCCAAAGCATAATAGCCCCGGCTGGATAATCGTGATATAGGGATTCGATTAAATCTCTTACTTGGGGTCGATTCCAAACATAACCTCGTTGGATTTCGGGAAGAAGCAATTCCTCACTACGAACCATTTCAACTAAGGAAATTACCTTTTTGGCGGTAGGTTCCATCAATTACCTCAACAAAGAATTTATGGTTAGCGTAAATGTTATTGAGAAACATTATACTTTGCTATAAAATGGGAGTCAATGAAATCAATCCGAGGGATAATCGACCATGCTTAGTTATACCGAGAAATTAGATATACTCGTCCGAGCAATTATAGACGCCATAAAGAATAATCGGACTTATGCGAATCTGAAAAATATATCTATTTTCAAGCTGGATGTATCTATGGGGAGTGGGCTTGCATTCATTGGCCGAAAGGAAGCACTCAAAATCCTTGAAAAACTGCAGTTTAACTATGGGATAATTGAACTTTTAGAATGGAATTATCCTTCACGCACTATCTCGAAGACAATCCTCGGGCATTATGAAATCGATGAAAAAACTGGCAAGAAAACATATATTCCGATAGAAAATCCACAACCAATAAAGACATCCCAGCCTGACCCTAACGCCATCTATTTATGTTTAAAGCCAGAGTTTGAGAATTGGCATTATTTGACTATGAGAACCACTCCCTGAATATGAACTTAGAGCGAGGTGTGAAAATATGAAAACAAACGTCAAGAATGAACTCATCAAAAGGAAGTTTTTCCGGCGATTGCAAGAAGCCGAAGGCTTGGCAGACTCAACCATCGACTGCATAAACAGAGCAATCGTGCTCTTTGAAGACTTCACAAAAAATGCTGATTATGCCAAGCTCAACCCGGATAAAGCCATCGCCTTTAAGAAATGGCTTGAAAAACAGTCTTTGTCCGTATCAACCCGGCACGGACATTTGCGGAGCCTCGTCAAATTCTTTGCTTGGCTTTCAGGTGAGCCCGGATACAAAAGCAAAATTTCATTGGATACCGTCGCCTACTTGAAGTTGTCCCGGAAAGATGAACAGATAGCAAATCAATACACAATGCACGATTTCCCGGCAGTTGAGTATGTCCGCAAAATTGCCGACTCAATAGAAATCAACAACGAAATCGACCTGCGTGATAGGGCTATGATTGCTTTTGCCGTTCTAAGCGGAATACGCATTAAGGCATTAGCGACCCTTACACTTGGCTGTTTCAATGAGGAAACTTTGCTTATCAATCAAAATCCCCGGCAAGGCGTTGAAACGAAATTTGCCAAGCATATCCTGACGACCCTTTTCGTTTTTGACAAAAAATTGCTCGAATATGTAATTGAATGGGTTAAACATCTGCGGTCAAAAGGATTTGGCTCCCAAGCCCCGCTATTCCCCCGGGCAAAAGCCGAACATGGCGAAAACAGCCTGACTTTTACGACCGCTCAGGAAGTTGTTCCGATTTTTTGGAAATCAACAGGACGAATCAGGGATGTTTTCAAACGCCGAGCCGAAGAAGCTAACTTGCCCTATTTTTCACCCCACACTTTCCGAAGCACGGCGATTGACTCCGCATTAAAGTCATGTAAAAACGGTGCGGAAATAAAAGCCGTCAGCCAGAATGTCGGACATGAACACGTCGCTACAACCCTGCAATCATACGCAAATTATGACCCGATGACGTTATCGGGGATGATTAAACGGCTCAACTATGGCAAAACCGAAACAAATGATAAACAAGATAATCCTTGAACACTCTTAATATAACGCTATACTATGCAAGAAAGGACAAGCCACATGCCGGACCTCATCAAACAACTCGAAACATACCGCCTCGAAAACAAGATTTCACAAGAAGAACTTGCCGAAAAATTGGGCGTTGCCTTCTCAACCGTCAACCGATGGCTCAACGGCAAAGCTCAACCTAACAAGATTCAAAGCTATCACATTGAAAAACTTTTGCATAATCATCCTAAGGAGCAAATGAAATATGCCCATAATTACAAAAGAACAAATTGATAATAGACGATACTGGATAGACGAAATTAGCCGTGTAAGCGGAAATTTTGGTTTGGATTCTGACAAAATCGAACAAGAACTTTCAAAAGAAGTCAAAGATTCAAAAACAATTAGCCTTTTAGGACATTTGAGGCTGTGCGGTGTCATCCCAGAGAAATATGGACACGACACGAGCGAAGAAAAATTGTATTCAAAGTATACTGACATCGTAATTCACGAGGCTTTTAAGGCGATAGGGTTCAATAGTCTTGTTTTACGGGTGCGAGCAGATGTTGCAGATGTTGAATGTGTGAATGACCAATACAGCTTCGTAGCTGATGCAAAAGCCTTTCGATTGAGCAGAACTGCCAAAAATCAAAAAGACTTTAAGGTGCAAGCTATGGACGGATGGAAGCATGGGAAACCGTATGCGATGATTGTCTGCCCTGTTTATCAACTTCCAGCTCAAACAAGTCAAATCTATCAACAGGCAATATCGAGGTCAGTCTGCATAACAACTTATTCCCATTTAGCTGTGTTGGTTAGATATGCACTATTATCAAATCAAAAGAAAGCAATGATAGCTGTTCATGAAATGTTCAAAACACTTGAAACGTTAAACCCATCAAAAGAAGCAAGTAACTATTGGCAAGCGTTAAATCGTAACCTTTTACATCACGACAATAAAATTACTTCGTTATGGTCTAATGAGAAAAAAGCTTCGGTGGAATCAATCGACATTTCCAAAGAGGAAGCCCTTTCATTTTTAGCGTCAGAAAGAGAAAGAATTATGCGCTTATCGAAAGATGAAGCAATAAAAGAAGTGCTTAAATCGAGGAAAATTGAGAACAAAATCCGTGCCGTAAAATGTGTTTCTGATAATGGACTCCTTGAGGCAAAGTAAAATATGAACGATAATTTTCTGGACAAAATTACTTTCGGCGACTGCCTTGAGTATATTCCGAAGTTAAAAGACCAATCCATTGACCTTTTCTTATCAGACATTCCTTATGGAATTAACCTTGACGATTGGGATGTGCTACATAACAACACAAATTCTGCACTATTAGGAAACTCACCAGCACAGAATGGCAAGTCCGGCTTCAAACGGCGAGGCAAACCAATCAATGGCTGGGCTCAATCCGATAGAAACATAGGTCTTGAGTATCAAGAGTGGTGCGAGAATTGGGCGAAAGAAACATATCCCAAAATGAAGAATGGGTCTTCCCTGTTTGTTTTCGGTGCAAGAAGAACCATCCATAGAGTTATAAACGCTTTCGAGAATAGCGGATTTCTTCTCAAAGATGTCCTAAGCTGGAAAAAGAAATCCGCCCATCACAGAGCCCAAAGAGTTAGCATTGTATTTGAGCGTCGAGGGTTAAAAAAAGAAGCTGAGAAATGGAAAGGCTGGCGACTTGGGAATTTAGCCCCAATATGGGAACCCATCGCATGGTTTGTGAAGCCGTATAAAATTGGGGGCACTATTGCCGACAACATACTTGAAAATGAAGTCGGAGCGATGAATATCGAAAGCTGTTTGATACAAGGGTCAAGCCCAACAAATCTACTGGAATTTGGTTTCAAAAATAGCGAGAAACGATTGCACGAAGCACAGAAACCCGTTGACTTAATTGCCTACTTAATAAAACTTTCCACTCAAGAGAACCAAACGGTATTAGACCCCTTTATGGGAAGCGGAACTACGGCGGTTGCCTCGAAGGAATTAAATCGCCATTTCATAGGGTTTGAAATAAACAAAAAATTTTACACTGATTCGATGAGTCGTTTAGCTAAAGAATCACACAACAAAAACAATAGACAAACCCAGTCAGAACTGCTTGAGCATTAACATGAAAAATACTGCTAAGTATTTTCCACTATACAAATTTCTGAAAAGAAAAAACAGCAATCTTATACGTCTTACGAAAAAACAAATTCGTGAAATTCTTGGATTTAATTTGCCCAAAAGCTCCGAAACAAACACATGGTGGACAAATAGCCCAGAAAATGGACATTATCATGCTTATGCTTGGGTTGACGCTGGTTTTGAGGCAAAAATTTCAAACAACATAATTACTTTTGTAAAACAACAATAGTTATGAACCAAGCCCTTCTCTACGTCCGGGTTTCAAGCAAAGAGCAAGAAAAAGAAGGCTGGTCTCTGGACGCTCAAGAGAAGCTCGGCATAGAATACGCCCTTCGTCATAACCTCAAAATCGTTAAGACTTGGAAGGTTCAGGAATCAGCTTGGAGCAACAAAAAGGAACGGGTTGCCTTCAACCAGATGATTGAATATGCCAAAAAGCATGACGAGGTCAAGAACATCATCTTTGACATTACTGACCGCATGACCCGCAATGATTTCGATAAAATGAAAATCATTGACCTCATCAAGGACTTTGACAAAACCATCCACTTTTCACGCTCCAACAAAATCATCAATAAAAATTCCGGATCCGAAGATATTTTCATGCTCGACATTGAGGTTGCTGTCGCCAAGAAAATGTCGAACGATATTTCCCGCAAATCGCAAATGGGTATGCTTGAAAAAGCCGAGCAAGGGTTTTACCCTTCCACCGCCCCGTTCGGCTACCGCAACAATAAAATCACCCGCCTGATTGAACTTGACCCGAATGATGCTCCCTTTGTCAAAAACGCCTATGAGCAGATGGCGACAGGCAACTACTCAATCGCCATGCTTGCCGACTGGCTTTTTGAGCATGACTTCAAAAGCAAAGGCGGAACAAAAATTTACAAGAGCGCTTTGGACAAGGTGCTCAAAAATCCAATCTATCATGGCGTTTTCCGTTGGAGAGGCAAACTGTATCAAGGCAACCATGAAACCATTATCACCAAGCAACTCTTTGATGAGGTGCAAGCGGTCTTTGAACGGAAAACAAAACCCTACAAGACCCGTAAGGGCTTTGCGTTCAACAACCTCTTAAAATGCGGAGAATGCGACTGCAAGGTTTTAGGTGAGGAAAAGAAACATCGGTATATCTACTATCATTGCAGTTTTTCAAAAGGTCGGCACAACGGAATCGGCTACATCCCGGAGAACCGCTTGGCAGAAATGTTTTTGCCCTGCGTTAAAGCAGTGACTCTGCCGGATGATAAGATTGACTGGCTCAAAGAGAACTTCCGTCAACGCTATAAAAACACGGCTCAAACAGCCCAGAACAGGCTTCTAAGGCTTCAAAGCGAGCATGACAAGGTCAATACTCGATTAAGCAAACTCTATGACCTAAAACTCGACGGCGGGATAAACGAGGAAATGTTTGCCAGCAAGGAAAAAGAATTTCAAACGGAGTTGATGACGTTGAAAGGACAGCTTAATTCAGTCGAGAAGGTCAACCCGAACTTTTACGAGGACGGCTGTAAAATCCTCGAACTCTCTAACCGCTTGTATCCGTTATACGTTAGGTCAAATCACCAAGAAAAAGCCCATTTACTCAAGCTGATAGCCTCGAACTACCGGCTAACTGATGTAAGTATAATCCCCACAATAAGAAAGCCCCTCAGCTTTATAGCCGAAGGGCTCTCTCGTTCACAATGGCTCCCCCGCGAGGGCTCGAACCTCGGACCTAGTGGTTACACTTAACCCGATATTGTTATCGGAAGTGGACTATCTCTTCTCCAT
>Ga0114945_10002740_pt1 | contig 10171 bp, 12 predicted proteins | sample OV2TP3_FD_87194 | JGI IMG/M metagenome (GOLD analysis project Ga0114945, IMG submission 87194) | Hot spring microbial communities from Beatty, Nevada to study Microbial Dark Matter (Phase II) - OV2 TP3 | ecosystem: Environmental > Aquatic > Thermal springs > Hot (42-90C) | place: USA: Beatty... | reverse complement strand
TTAGTTTCTCAAAGATTTAATAATACTTGGACTGCTAAAATTCCCCAGTTTAAAATAGTACAAGAAGTAAGTGTTTTTCATGCAAGTTGTTGGGATGATTATAAAAAGGCATTAGTATCAAAGAAAACCACGACTTTTGAGACCCATCCCACACCTTTTAGTAAGGCTAGCAGGAAAGAAGAGCATTGGTAAGTAGAATAAGTCTCAAATTATTTAATTCTTAATAAATTCAACTATTTTATTGTAAACATCAGGTGTTTTTGATGGAGAAACCATGATTGTATGTAAAGTGCCATCATAATTTGAATTGGTGTACTTCCAATTTTCTGCTCCTTCTAATTTCACACTTGAACTGCAAATAACATCATCCCATTTTTCATTAATATCATTTAGTCCCATTATTAAAAAGAGTTTTTTATTTCAGCAAAAATTCTGTGTTACATATATCAATAGACCTTCTTTTGAGGTTATAGATACTCCAATTCCTTGTGTCAACCAAAAAGGTTTTAATATATTTTCTCTGTGCCCTTGACTCTTCATCCAGCCACTAACAGTAAAATGTGTCACATCTTCTAGCATATCGCTGCCAGACTGCTGGGCATAAGACAGTGCAATACGATTATATAAATCTAGTACAGACTGTTGATAAAGTTTGCTAGCATCATCAAATTTTATTCGATTATGAGATATATTTTCAGCCCCTCCATAAATGTACCTATCTTCTCTAATTTCACAATTGAATCTAGCTTGTTTGTATCTATCTGAGAGCTGCTGGCCATCTGGTGAGTCATGGTCAAAATAATCTCTTGTTGCCATATCAATACTATGTCTTTTAGCAATTGATGCTAATTTGTCATTCCATCTTAATGGACGAAGTCTTCTCTCTACCCTCTCTTTATTTACTAATTCATGTATCCTTTGTGCTAAGATATCCTCAAGTTCTTGGACACTTTTTTCACTGTGAGCTGTTTGTCCAGCGTATATTGGTGTTGGATTAAATAATCCTTGTTCTAATACCTCGTAAGCTGGTGCTAAAGCATCCCCAACTACTAGAAGTGCCATTAATCCACCTATTCTTGATAACTTTACTACTCTTGAAGTTAGTTCCATATTGTGCTCAGCTCTATAGTGCATGAATCAAGTATATTAATCAAAAGATAAACTATGTGATTAGAGTGTATAGTAAGTATTTAAATCTTTCTTATTAACACTACTATAAAGTAGTTCCATATAAACTTAACCACTAAAAAAACCTTATATCAAATCAAAGAAAAATCTCCATTAATAATAACTGGTTTGACAGCTTCTATTTCAGATTTATAACATCAGAATTCCACCATTGTAAATGAAAGGGGGTTAACAACCAAAGCATTATTCAGTGGAATTCCGAGTGTGCTCAAAAACCACGGTGCAGTATTGCCTTTAGCAACATGTCGGTAAATGCTATGCGTTTCCGATCATGCTCGCAAATCAAAGATTTGCGACATGCTACCAGTCTTTAACTGTGGTTTTTGACATATTCAATTTCTGGAATAGGATTCATTAGGAATATCCTTTTATTCAATACATGAGCAAATCCTATCTCCATTAGAGTATTACCTCCTATATAATTCTTGATGCCTTTTTTATCATAATTCAACACAAGAATTGCATCACTTTTCCTAATCTTTTCCCAGAATTTACTAATTGCGTCATTTTCATTCTTGTGAAATAATGTAAGTTCTTCTTTTTCTCTTTCAGTTTTGCCTATGCACTCATTGGCAAAATCAGAAACAAAACCCCATGACCTAGTTTTTCAAGCTCTTTCTTAGTGTCTAGCATCTTCTCAGAAAATATCATACTAGCACAAATAGCAATTTTCATAAAAGATTTTAATGCTTATACTTATATAAAGATTTTGTCAATGACCACAGAGAACATAAAATTAAGATGCAGTAAATTATTAATAATTCTTAAGGGACTAACTTTTATCACTTTGATTTTTTCCTTTTAACTTGCAATTTTTGGTATGTTTTCTGCATCTCAGTCTCTTACTTAGAGGTTACTTTGTTTATTCTTAAACTTTGCAACGATGCGTGTATTTTGTATGCTTGTCGGTCCGCCACATATAGCTGGACATAGGAAATCTTTAGATTTCCTAACTTCGAAATCCAAAGGTTTTCGAAACATCAATAATAGGCGGACAGGTAGACACTATGCGAAACGTTTGCAGATTATATTATCATTAGTATTATTATACACAAAGTGATTCGTATGCAAAATATTAGATGTATTTAAATTAAAACAGCTTTAAGTTAATGATATCAAACCATTATTTAGAAATATTTATATAAAAGCTCATTTACCTAATTGACTATGGCTACGATAGAAGGTAGGGTTAGTCCTACAGATTTATTAAAAGAATTTTATACTACACTGGGCATAGGAGAATCTGATCTTCAAGAAAAATGGAGAGCTATGAATGATTATGTAAGAATACCAAATTTCTCCGATGAACGTAAGCCTGCTTTGTACGAGCTAGAACAGCAATATCTAAGAGATAAAGATTATAATGTTTAGAATTTATAATTTCTTTAAACTAAGAAATTAGTAGTTATATAGTTTTAGATAATGCAAAAATATTTATTCATATAGTAAAATATTAGTTCAATGGCAAAAAGAGTGTTTATCATACATGGATGGGGAAGCAATCCTGACAGTGGATGGATACCTTGGTTAAAAAAGGCTTTAATGAAAAAAGGATTCCAAGTATTAACTCCTGCTATGCCAAATACATATCGTCCAAAAAAAGAAGCTTGGATAAAACATATTGCAAAGATCATAGGAAATGTAGATAAACAGTGTTATTTTGTAGGTCATAGCCTTGGTTGTATTGCAATTCTTAGATACTTTGAGAGTTTAAAGAGAGAAGAAGAAGTAGGGGGCTGTATTTTAATTGGTGGACCTTTAGATAATAGAGGTTATTATCATGAACTAGATTCTTTCTATATTAAACCTATAAAATGGGATGCAATAAAATTACACTGTAAAAAGTTTATAGCAATTTATTCAAACGACGATTACTATGTACCATTATATCATGCTGGGGTTTTAAAAAAAAGATTAAATGCAGAACTTGTAATTAAACATGGCATGAAACATTTTAGTGGCTCTGATGGTTTCACTAAGTTGCCCATTGCTCTAGAATCTGTCCTGAAATTATGTAAAGCTTAAGTCATAGTATACACAGCATATTTGATTATAGAGGATTTAATTATAAGATATTTTTATATACATCTAGATTTTCTTAAAATTAATGGCAAATTATATCCCAGATTATACTCTAAAGGTTATAGAAACAAAGCTGGAAACACATGATACAAAAAGCATCAAGCTAGATATAAAAGGGATAGATATTCAATATAAATCAGGACAATATCTAATAATGACCTTTCCAGAGTTAGTAGATCAAGAAAAGAGTAATCTAAGGGCTTTTACAATATCTTCTTCTCCAACTGAAAGAGATTTTATTATGGTAACCACAAAATTAACAGGCAGCAAGTTTAAGGAAAAGCTTAATCATCTAAAAATTGGTGATAAGATAAATGTAAAATTACCTTTTGGAAGATTTACTTTAGATGAAGATTATTCTAGCCATATTGTAATGATTGCTGGTGGCATAGGAATAACTCCTTTTAGAAGCCATATTAAATATGCAACTGACAAGAATTTACCATTAAAGATTACTTTACTTTATTCCAATAAAGCACCTGAGGAAATAATTTTTTATAGTGAATTTGAGCAGCTTATGAAATTTAATCTCCACTTAAAGGTTATTCATACTATTACAAGACCTGAAGAGTCTAAGCAAAAGTGGGGTGGCAAAATTGGAAGGATAGATGAGAAAATTATCAAAGAGTTTGCTACAGATTTTGGTAATACTTTGTTCTATACATGTGGACCTCCTGCAATGGTTGATGGAGTGATAGCTTTACTTAAAGAAATGAATGCAAAACCTGAGAATATTAAGATTGAGAAGTTTGTTGGGTATTAATACTCTTTTATTCAATTTATCAGTTCATTTGCAATATTATTTGTAGCATATCCAATACCAAAATGCATTGTATAATTTTCATCTATTTTTGCACCGCTATACCACATCTTATACTTACTTCCATTTAGCAATACTGTTGGTGAACTTACAACCCATGAATCCCAGCTTCCAGCTGGCCCTTTTGGAAGAAAAGTGCCTTCATGTTTTTGCCATTTAATGCCATCAGAGGAGGTGGCATATATATCTAGAGCATTACCACCAAAGTACCACAATTCATAATATTTTTCGTTATTCAAGACAAAAAAGGCAGAGTTGATTACTTTATTTTCATATGGACCATTATAGACTTCAAGAACAGGATTATTGCTATATAACTCCCAATTACTTCCATCAGCAGATGTAGCATAGCCAATTCCATAACTCATTGTCTCATAATTAGGTGGATTGTATGTTATTCCTATAAACCACATCTTAAAAATCCCATCTTCTTTGATAACGGTAGGGTCAACAGATGCCCAGCTGTTCCATTCGCCCTTAGTTAAATCCCCAGCTTTTATGACTGGATTATTTTTGTCTTTTGTCCAGTTAATACCATTATTGGAGGTAGCATGCCCAATGCGATAGATCCCTTCATCACCATCTCCACCAAATTTATTTACAGAGCTATACCACATATGATACCCAGTCTCATCTTTTACTACTGTAGGAGTTTCTACAACAGTAGCATCATAAGTTTCCCTTGCACCAACTCTTAAAACTGGCTCTGGATGAATACCCCATTTAATGCCATCTTTAGATTCAGCATAACCAACTTGTGTCAAACTTTTTTTTTCATCAATTGGCATATTAGCACCAAACCACATTTTATACATACTTTCATCTCTCATAACAAATGGATCTCCCATCATTTGATTCCATTCTCCTTTTTTTCCTTCATAAATTATAGGATTACCAGAATACTTTACCCAGTTAAACTTAGAAATTTGTTCTTTTTGACTAGCACAACCATTAATAATAATTACAAAGATAGTTACAAAAATTAAAAAAAGCGCCTTACTATTTTGTTTTTTGTTATTAAAATTTAGCATATGAAATGCAACAAAACTCTTTATCTCTCTCTTATACATAACTAAATAATAATCAGTCATGTATTTAAATATAATGCTGGCAATATCTAATCAATTCTTTTCACATCAAGAGCATTCGCATCAAAAGCATTATTAAACGTAACATTTAAATTAAGCTATATTTTAATCCATTTTCTGATGGTATTTGTGCATAACATTAATCCAGTATTATTTGACTTTACACTATTTGGGTTACATCTTGAGATTAGATATTATGGCTTATTCTTTGTAATATCTTTTATTATAACATATTATCTTATTAAATATTTAGTAAAACAGAGAACGTTAGAGCTTACAGATAGCGATGTCTCAGATCTTGTGCTTTACATACTTATTGGTGTTGTTTTAGGTGCAAGGGTATTTTATATAGTTTTTTATAACCTTCCATTCTATGTAAAAAACCCATTAGAAATATTTGCAGTATGGCATGGCGGTTTATCATTCCATGGTGGTTTAGTAGGAGCTATAATTGCTGGATGGTTTTTTTGTAGGAAAAAGAAAATAAGTTTCTATAAACTAGCAGATATTGCAGTAATTCCAGCTTCAGTTGGATTAGCACTTGGCAGGATTGGAAACTTCATTAATGGAGAGTTATATGGCAGACTTACAAATGTCCCTTGGGCAGTAAAATTTCCATTAACAGAAGGCTACAGGCATCCCAGCCAGATTTATGAGTCAATGAAAAATGTTGTAATATTTATTGCTCTCTGGACTATAAAAGACAGGAAATTAAAAGAGAGAAAATTACCTGATGGATTTTTATTCTGGACATTTATTACTATGTATGGTGCATTAAGATTTGCAATAGAGTTTGTTAGAGAGCCAGATCCACAACTTGGCTTTATAATAGCCAACTTTACAATGGGGCAATTGCTAGTATTTCCAATGTTTATAATAGGGGCTTATATGCTTTATATGTTGAAGAAAAATGATAAAAAAGATTAAAAATTTATAAAAATGACTGATATAAAGCACTGGGAATCAATGTACGAGAAATCACCTGGGCAGATACCATGGGAGATATATGAGCCTCCAATTGAACTTATTGAAGTCATAGAAAATCAAATAGTAAAACCTTGTGAGACTCTTGATATTGGATGCGGCACAGGTAATTATGCTATATATTTATCTAAGAAAGGTTTTACTGTAACTGCTATTGACATTTCAGAAAATGCACTTGCAATCGCTAGAGAAAAGGCATTACAAGCAGGTGTTGAAATAACCTTTATAAAGGCAGATGCGCTTGAGCTAACACAAACTCTTCACAAAAAATTTGGTTTTATACTTGACTACAGTCTTTTGCACCATATTCCATTAGAAAATACAAGAGTTTATTCCCAGCAATTTAAGAAATTGCTTCTGCCCAAAGGGAAACTGTTGATGATATGCTATTCTGAAGAAGATGAGGATGCAAAAGGACAGAAGACAGCTGTTGGGAAATATGGAAACATAATGTATTATCGCAATGCTAATGAGATAAGAGACGCTTATCAGGGCTTAAAAGAGATTTACTACAAAAAAGCAAGGCTCGGAAATCACTTACAGCATGCTGGGCATTGCTTTCTTTTTGACAAATGAAAATTAACAAAAATTTATTATCAATCATTATTTGCATTATTATTTTATTATTAATTATACTTTTCTCTATTTTCATTGAATACTTCTTTCCTTTTCCATCAATATTAGTTCCACAGTAGCAGAATGAGAAAACAAAAAGAAGCAAAAAAAACTAAGGATGAGCAAAAAGACATATTAAGCAATTTTTTATTAGGTGTAAAATTCAGAGAGACTTTAACCTCTATTCTAAATAATAAGAGCTATTTATTTTTACCAGGTATATTTGATATATTGCTATTATCCTTTTATGGGTTTATATCAAGAAACATATGGGTAAGAATTTTAGAGCATGTGCAAGCAATAGCCTTTGTTGCACAGAACAAACCATCAGAGATTAGCAAGAATATACCAACTGAGGGTATTATTGGAGCTTTTGCAGGTGATGCAACTGCCTATTATCTAAGAAACTTTTTGCTACTATTATTAATTTTAACAATAATTACATATTTTCTATATTGCCTTTTCCAATCTATTGCCTGGTATTTTGCTAAAAACCAAGATATAAAAAAAACAGTATTTTATAAGTATTTATTACAATTTTTCAGGATTAATATTTTATGGTTTATACTATTTCTAATTTATTATTCTATTAATGTTATTTATGGCTATACTGCACAAAGAGCATCAAGATTTAACCAGGCTACTAATGCTAGCTTAGTCTTCTGGAGCTTGATAATTTTCCTAACTTTAATAGCATATTTTGCTTTTATATCATATGGTTTGATAGGGAATTATAGAGATAGAGTAATTTATAAAAGAGCTCTTATCCTTGGAATACGTAAAGTGCACACCCTTATGCCTATGTTTTTAATAATAATTGGGGTCTTTATAACAATTAATTATCTCTTAAAATTTGCAGCTTTAGCAAATGAATGGATTGCTATAATATTTGGATTTATTTTAACTATGCCAGCTTTAGCATTCACTAGACTATACTTAATAAAGGTTATAGAAGGTGTGGATAAATGAGGTTCAAGAGAAGAAGCTTATATTTTTTTGCAGCAATACTTAGTATCCTATTTGTCTTATTAACGTATTTAATAGCAACAAGAAATGGTAATAATACTCAAGATCTGGAAGAAATTCCAGAGCACCTTAAAGTGCCTTTGCGAGATTACCCTAGGCAAGACTTTATTAACTATGACAAAGTTGGAAAACTAGGTAGTGTTCATGAGCACGCAGATATTATAATCTATGTTAATGAGCAGAAACTTGACTTGTCACAGTTAAAATACCAGTTGAGAGATAAATTCGTGCATCTTGAAGAAAGAAGAGGAGATGTTATACACAAGCATGCAACTGGTATAACAATAGGATACTTCTTAAGCACTTTAGGATTTAAGTTTGAAGATAAGGGTAGTTGTTTAGTCTTAGATGATGAGCAGAAATTGTGTGAAACTAATACTAAAAAGCTAAAAGTTTATGTAAATAATAAATTAATAGATAATTATAAAGATTATGAGTTCTTTGATATAGATAAAATATTGGTTAGTTATGGCTCTGAAAATGAGCAACAAATACAGCAGATATTGGGAAATATAACTGATAACGCTAAAATATTTAGCAAGAAATAAGAACCTTAGCAAAAAAAGAATAACCTAATTTTAGCTAAAAGTAAAAGCATAGAGCACGAAATCATTACTATCTGTCACTAATTTTAGTTCATGTTTTTCAAAGTCTTTTGAATTAGTAAGGTTGTACATATCAGGTCTGTCTACTAGGATATAAGTCTCTCCAGTTTTGCTATCAATCTTCACATCTTTTCCCATGATACTGTTTGGCACATAAGTTCCATCTATCATAACTACCACTTTGAAAGCTCTTCCAGAGTAGGATGAAAAAACAGCATTAGCCCTTCTCCCGACATATCTGAGTAAAATATAACCTTGTTGACCTTCTTCATGTTTTAAATACTCTTTATGCTGTGCCCAGTCTCCATTAAGATAAACAAGATGTTCAACATGTTCTTTTACATCTGTATAATGCTGACAACTTCCAGGAATACAAACCTTAGAGTTTCCAAAACCTTTACTTCTAGCATAACCAAGATAAATCTCAGGGGTTATGAAAAGAAAGCCTCTTGCAGAAGTTTTGTCCTTTATTTGTGAAATTAGCTTTTCCTTGTCTAGTTTGGCTCCTGCCTCTTGTAAAGCCTTTCTTAGATTTTGCTCTATCTCCTCATAACCGCCTTCTCCAACATGATCATAAACTATTTTACCATCTTTATTAATCAGATATTGTCTAGGCCAGTAGCTATTTCCAAATGCATTCCATACCTCATAGTCAGAATCAACAGCAACAGGGTATTCTATGCCTAATCTTTTAACAGCAGCTTTAACATTATTGACATCTTTCTCAAAATCAAACTCTGGGGTATGAACACCGATTATAACTAAGCCATGCCTTGCATATTTCTTATGGAGGTCTTTCAAATGAGGAATTGTATTGATACAGTTGACACAACTATATGTCCAGAAATCTATCAAAACAACTTTACCATTTAACTTTTTAATATAAAGAGGCTTAGAATTAATCCAAGCTACAATCCCCTTTAATTCAGGAGATCTTCCAGCTAATGCTCTAATAAAGTCCATTATGGAGTTTTTTTGTTTTTTATAATATTTAAAGATTGTGGATACATCAGACTTCTAATACAGATCACTATATAATATAACTATAGGAAATAACTTTAATTTTCGTATATATTTATTATTTCCTAATAAGCAAATCACAATGGAAATATACGAATATTAGTGTGATTTGCTATAATATAATTATTAATTATTACTATCCTACATTATATGACTACCTTCTCAGAAAATATATTAAAGTAATTATAAGTAAAACTATCACTATAGAAATATAAAACCACTTATTGTAATATATTATTACTTTTTGCTGAGTTTCTTGTTCAGTTTTCTGTTCTGTTTTAATATCTGGCTTAGTTTCTTGTTTATCCTGCGTATCTACTGATTCACCATTTATTGGAATTTTAATAGGCTTTTGAGTTGGTGAACTACTATTTGATGCATCTAATATTGGTCTTAAGTTTTGAGTCTCTGGTTGTGCTGCTCTAAAATTTTGAGACGTTTGTGCTTGTGATATTAACGAGGATGGTTGTGGTGAAGCAGTCTTTTCAGACACAATCTGTTGTAAATTCTGTATCTTTTTCTGATCTTCAGGTTTAAGCCATGGTATAGCCTGATTAAAAGATTCATTAATAAGCTTTAGATCGTAACCATTATCAATTAATTCCTTTTTTATATTCTGTGGATCTTCACCCTGACCAACTTTATCAGTAATATACCTAATCATGTTCCAATCTACCATATTAGCCTAGGAAAATAAAAGAAATTTAAAAAGGTTTTGTAGTTTAGTCTTGACAAAATTACTT
>Ga0114945_10002739_pt1 | contig 10172 bp, 10 predicted proteins | sample OV2TP3_FD_87194 | JGI IMG/M metagenome (GOLD analysis project Ga0114945, IMG submission 87194) | Hot spring microbial communities from Beatty, Nevada to study Microbial Dark Matter (Phase II) - OV2 TP3 | ecosystem: Environmental > Aquatic > Thermal springs > Hot (42-90C) | place: USA: Beatty... | reverse complement strand
GTGGTCGGCATCCTTCAAGATGTACCCACACGCCCCGGCTTGAACCGCGGCCACAATCCGAAGGTCGTCGTCGTGGACAGACAACATGAGCACCTTGATCTCCGGCAGGCGCTCGCGGATCAGCCGGGTGGCCGTGACGCCATCGAGTTTGGGCATGTCCACGTCCATCAACACCATGTCCGGCTTTACCTTTGTGACGACGCTGAAGGCTTCCTGTCCGTCCGTGGCCTCGCCGACCACCTTGATGTCAGGCTCCTGCTCCAGCAACAGCCGTAAGCTCTGCCGGAAGAGCCGTTGGTCTTCGGCGATTACGAGCCTGATCGACACCCATCGCCTCCTTTCAGCGGCAGCGCGACCGAGAACACCGCTCCGCCTCGCGACCGGTTGGCTGCCCAGATGCGGCCATGATGGGCCTCTACCACGAGTCGACAGAAATGCAGCCCGAGGCCTCGTCCGATGCGAAGATCATGGCCGTCCTTTTTCCGGTGGAACATTTCAAAGATGTGCGGAAGCTCGTTGGGGTCCACGCCCGGTCCTTCGTCCTCCACTTGGACAAGCAGGACAGGTTCGCCCAGGAGGCCGAACCGGGAGTCGGGCTGCCCCTCTTGCGTCGGGCGGGCCGAGAGGATGATGATCCCATCCGGGGGCGAATATTTCAGCGCGTTGTGCAGGAGATTGATCCCGACCCGTTGGAGCCGGCGCCGATCGCCGGAGATCGTCACATTCTCCTGAGGCAGCCCTACCCGAATGTTCACCCCTTTCGCTTCGGCTTCTGACCTGAAGAGATGCGCTACTTCCTGCAACCAGGCGTTCACCGAGAAGGTCGAGGAGACGAGGGGCAGGCCTGAGTAGCTTTCCTGGTAGACATCGAGCATGTCGTTGATCATCCCGAGCAGCAATTCGGTCGTGAACTGAAGGTCCCCGAACAGCCGGCGCACCGGTTCCGCCTGCAGTTCCGCTCGGTTGGTGAGCAACTCCAGGGTCTTCTTGATCCCAGCCAGCGGATTTCGGATATCATGCGCGAACATCGAGGCGAACTGGCTCAGCGACGCAAGACGCTCGGAGCGGAGGAGCTGCCGTTCGAGCTGTTTTTTCTCGGTCACATCGCTGAGCTGGAGCAAGATTTCCGAAGGGCTTCCGACCTTCTCTATGGGCACCATGTCCAGCTCCATCGTAAGCGTAGCTCCGCCCGTCGTCGGTACGTGCACCTCGACGGTTGCCCCTTCTTTTCTGGTCGCCAGCACCTCCCGGAGCAGGTCATAAAAATGTGGCCGGTCCTGTTCCACGAAAAGTTCGGCCGCCGGCGTTCCGATCACCTCTTCTGCCTGGCAGCCCAACTTTATTTCAGCGCGCCGGTTCAAGGCCCGCACCAATCCGCTCTCATCCACGATCAGCTTTGAATCGAAGGCATGGTCCCAAAGCATCCGGTAGTGTTGTTCGGAGTTTGTGAGTCCGCGGTTCGCTTTCTCCAGTTCACTCAGGTTGCGCTGGGTCTCCCGCGATGCAGCGTCCAACCTCTCTGCAAGCCGGTTGAAGCTGGTCACCAGCGTCTCGATTTCCACGCTCGCCACGTTTTCCCCGAACTCAAGGCGCTGCGTCTGTCTGCCCTCCCCCAACAGGTGGGCACGCTCGACCAAAGCCTCGAGGGGTTGGACGATGCGGCGGGAGAGTCTGGATCCTAGCAATACAATGAGCCCGATCGCTCCGGTCCAGAACCCTGCCAGTTTCCACAGGAGAATCCGAGCTGGCTCGTAGATCTCCTCCGGATCTTGACGGACGAGAATATGCCAGTGACGTTCTTGCGCAATGGGAGCCGGTAGCGCGACCGGCGAAATCCCAACGATCCCGCCTCGGCTTCCGTGTGTATCGTCCTGGACTTCCGCCCAGACGGCTCCGGATTGAGCAGATCCTTCGATGAAGCCGTCCGTCTTCGTGTGCAGGCTGGGGGGAAGGATTGGACAAACCAACACCTGGCCGTCTTGACCCAGCAACATCGTGTGGCCCGTCTTCCCGATACGGGTTTGTAGAATCGAAGCAAAGAGACCGTCGGCCACGATCGCAACCTTCAGCGCGCCGAGGACGGCTCCGCCTTCTGAGATAGGCACTGCCACCTCCCAATAGCCCCGGCCTTTCTCATCCAGGCGGAGATCGCTCGCCCATGGACGTCGCTGCCCGAACACGATCGGCCACCAGGGTTGCTGCGCGTAATGAGCGCGAGCGGTCTCACTTGTCACCCCGCCGATCAGTTGGCCCTGACGGGAGACGATGGCCAACGAGTGGAAGTACTGTCGCTGCTCTTCACGCCATCGTTGGAGCTTCGGTTTGTCCAGTGTCAGTCGGACCCCCTGCCTCAACGATTCGCGGACTTCGGGAAGCGCGCCCAGCCGCTCTACCCACTCGATCTCCTTCGCCAATACCAAGCCGACCTTGTCGGCGCTGTGAAGAGCGAGTTCCTGGAAGTAGAGACCGATGGTTGCGCGGCGAGTTTCCTTGACGTGCCAGTACGCGTATCCGAGGCCGAGCGTCCCGGAGAGCAAGCCGATAAGAAGGATGGATAACGTGATCAAGCGCTGGAGGCTGGTCCGTTTTCCCACGGGTATCTTAACAGCCTTCAAGATGGAAGCATTGCAATCCAAACGCCTGAATTTATGGTCAGGCGACTAGGCCGCATGCTTGGTGTCGGTAGTGGATTCCTCAGGATGTTCTCCGTGGGATCCGGTCTGTCCCGTCTCGGTAGTCTCCGGCGTCTTGTACATAAACACGATGCATAAGAAGAACACCGCGAGCATCATCGCCAGCCCGGCCACGATTCCCAGGTATCCCCAAGTTCCCCATTCTGACATGTTCATCCCTTTCAAGTGACGACGCTGGATGGACTCGCCCTCTTCTATCAAAGTGCAAGGGTGGTACCATGTCGATTAGCTTATAACTTATTGATCTGATAAGAGTTCCCTCAGGCAAGGCCTAACTCGTTGATTCAGTTCAACCAAGAAACACGCCAAATCCACCAAACGTTAAGTGACTGCGTGCGCTTATGATGGAAAAGCCGCGTAGGTGAATGCGTCCAGAAGTGCCGCGGGAGAGTGCGGTGATTGACGTGCGGGGGAACTCACGTGGTCACATCAGAGATCCATTGGAGGTAGTCGGCGGTGCCTTCCAGAATCGGAAGGGCGATGATCTCCGGCACGCTGTAACTGTGGAGCGTCTTGACGGCGCCCGCCAATTCACGAAACCGGGCGCGCCTCGACTTGACCACCAACAAGACTTCATCTTCTTGGGAGAGCTTCCCCTCCCATGAGAACAGGGAGCGGACCTGGGGCACGATGTTGACACACGCGCCCAGCTTATCTTCCACCAACCGGCGGGCGATTTTCTCGCCCTCTTCGCGGGACGCCACGGTGATCAAGACCACGATGGCCTCCCCGCCTGCCTTTACCTGCGCTCGCTTTTCCATGCCGCCTCCCTGGGTGTGACATTGCTACTGTACACCCAAGAGAACCTATGACGGAAGGGTTGACAGCGGAGAAGAGGGACGGCGATACTATCGTCTGGTAGGAGGGCCACCAATCATGAGCATCACCATGACGCCCCAGGAGCTGAAGCAAAAGATGGATCAGGGCGAGAAGATCGTCCTGATCGACGTGCGCGAGCCCTGGGAATACAATATCGCCAAAATCGAAGGCGCCGTCTTGATGCCGCTCGGCACCTTCGCGTCCGAGTACAAGAAGCTCGACCCGAATGCCGAGATCGTCATCCACTGCCACATGGGCATGCGCAGCATGGACGCCGCACAATTCCTGCTTCAGCAGGGGTTCAAGAACGTGAAGAACCTCACCGGGGGCATCAAGGCGTGGTCCCTGCAGGTGGATCCGTCCGTGCCCCAGTATTAGGACGGGCTAGGGCGTACGCTCCGTTTGGCGGTAGTACTCGACGGTTCGGGCCAGGCCTTCCTTCAGCGAGATCTTCGGCTCCCAATCCAGCTCGCGGTGCAGTTTGGTCGAATCCAGCGAGATCATCAGTTGCTCGCCTTTCTTGGCCGGCCCGTGAACCTCGTGGATGGACGGATTAATGAGTCCCGCCAGGATGCCGAATAGTTCGTTGATGCTCGTCTCTTTCCCGGTGCCGACGTTATAAATGCCCCGGGCCGCCTTGTTCAAGGCCGCCACGTTCGCTTCCACCACGTCATCCACATAGATGAAGTCGCGGGTCTGCCGGCCGTTGCCGTTGATGATCGGCTGTTCGCCGACCAGCATCTTTCGCGCAAAGATGGCCACCACTCCGGCTTCGCCCAAGGGGTCCTGCCGGGGCCCGTACACGTTCGCGTACCGCAGGCTCACGAATTCCAGTCCGCCAGCCTCGTGAAAGTAGCGCAGGTATTCATCCCCCACCGCCTTGCTGATGCCGTATGGCGACGCCGGCCGGATCGGATGAGACTCCGACACCGGCAGGCCGTGGGTTTCCCCATAGACCGCGCCTCCTGAGGACGCAAAGATGATCTTGCGCGCGCCATACTTGATGGCGTTCTGCAAGACATTGAGCGTCCCAAGAATATTGTTCTCGGCATCGAAGATCGGGTCCTGCACGGAGCGGCGCACGTCCATCTGGGCCGCGTGGTGGCTCACGATCGCCGGGCGCTCCCGACGAAAGACCCGCTCCAGCCACCGGCCCCGGATATCGGCCCGGTAAAACTTGGCCGCGCGATTGACGTTCCGGCGCTTGCCTGTCGAGAGATTGTCTGCCACGACGACCTCGAAACCCTCCTGGACAAGCCGATCCACGATGTGCGATCCGATGAAGCCCGCTCCGCCTGTCACGAGAATTTTCATGACCGATGCAACCTGATCAGATACTCGATGTTGCCCTTCTGCCCGGCAATCGGGGACGGCACCTCGCCCTCCCAGACCCAGCCCTGCTCCCGCAGCACGCGGCGAACCGACTCGACCGCTTCGCGGCGGAGCGCTTCGTCCCTCACGATTCCCCCCTTCCCGACTTTCCCCTTGCCGACCTCGAACTGGGGTTTCAACAAGGCCACCACCTGTCCATCGGGCTCCAGGCACGCACGGACGGCCGGGAGAATCAGGGTAAGTGAAATGAAGGACACGTCAATGGTCGCCAAACGAACCGGTTCGGGGATCCGCGTCCGATCCAAGTATCGGGCATTGCACCGGTCAAAGACCACGACACGGGGATCCTGCCGGAGCCGCCAGGCGAGTTGCCCATAGCCGACATCCACGGCATAGACCTTGGCCGCCCCGCGCTGGAGCAGACAATCCGTGAAGCCCCCTGTGGAAGCGCCCACATCGAGAACCACCATGCCGCCGGGATCGATGCCGAAGGCGTCCAGCGCCGCCGCCAGCTTGAGGCCGCCGCGCCCGACGAAGGGATGCGCCGGACCTGCCACCTCGATGGGGGTTCCCGGTGTGATCGCCTGGGAGGCCTGGTTCGCCACGCGGCCCGCGACCGTGACCGCGCCTGCCAGGATCAGGCCCTGCGCCCGCTGACGGCTCTCGGCAAGACCGCGGTGGACCATCGCCATATCAAGACGCTCGGTCGGCTTGTCGCCGACCATCGTCACTCCATCAGTCCTGGTCGTCGCCGTTGCCCTGTCCGGTCTTCGTGATATCCTCGAGCTCAAAGGAATGCGTCCGTCTCTTGCCATCCTTGTCTTTGACGAGAATTTCCACCTTGCGCTCGGCGTCCTCCAGCATCTTGAGGCAGGTCTTCGACAGCTTGATCCCTTCCTCAAAGATGCGCATGGAGTCCTCGAGGGTCAGCTCGCCCCGCTCCAATTCGGCGACGATCGTCTCGAGCCTGGCCAGGGCTTCTTCAAATTTTACGGTCGCCACAGGCTCACCATCTCCATCCCATTCGTTCCGGCATTATACGCCGTCGGGATCGCGAATCAACTTGTCTGTAAATCCTCGCCGGCTCGCCTCACCTCGCAGATCAGCTCGCCTGAAGCCAGTCGCACGTGAACGCCGTCTCCTGGTGCCACGGCGGAAGCCGCCCTGAGCAGAGTCATCTCGGGCCACCGGCGGGTGATGCTGTAACCGCGTCCGAGGATGGCCAAGGGACTCAGGGAATGAAGCGTGTCGGCCACCGCCTGGAGCGACCGCCGCCCGAGCGCCAGCGCAACACGGATGCGCTGCTCCAGTCGGGTCCGCAATTGCGGCAGCATCGCCAACCTCTGTCGAATCCGATGGACCGGGCTTTGCATCAGCACATCATGTCTGAGGGCCTCAACCACCGTCCGCACCTCACGAACCTTAGCCGCGAGCGCCGCGCGCAACCGCATCTCAAGATCGTCTCGTCGCAGCATGGCCCGCTCGACGAGCGCGGCCGGATCGAGCAGGGCCCGCCGCTCGGCCTCGACGCGCCTGCGGCGATCCCGGATGCCCACCCGGATCCCCTGAACAGTCCGCCCCCAGAATCCCTGCAACCGGATCAAGAGTTCCTGCCTATCCCGGACCACCAGTTCGGCCGCCGCCGACGGCGTGGGCGCGCGCACGTCGGCCACGAAGTCGGCGATCGTGAAATCGGTTTCATGGCCGACGGCCGAGACGACAGGGATGCGGGAGGCCGTGATGGCTCTGGCGACGATCTCCTCATTGAACGGCCAGAGGTCCTCAAGGGACCCCCCGCCGCGCCCCACGATCAGGACATCCAACCCGCCGACCGCGTTCAACTCCTCGATGGCTCTGGCGATCTCCCCTGCTGCGCTTTCCCCTTGGACCGGAACGGGGCTCACCAGAATTCCGATCCCAGGAAATCGCTTCCGGGAAACTTGAATGATATCCCGGATCGCCGCTCCCGTCGGCGACGTCACTACGCCGATCCGACGGGGGAAGAACGGAAGGGGTCGCTTTCGAGCCGGATCAAACAGGCCTTCGGCCGCAAGACGCGCTTTGAGTTGCTCGAAGGCCAATTGGAGCGCGCCCAGTCCTTTGGGCTCGGCGTATTCCACGATCATCTGGTAGTCGCCCCGCGGTTCGTAGACCGTGATCCGTCCCCGGCATACTAAATGGATCCCGTCCTCCAGAGCGAAGCGCACCAATCGCGCGACCGACCGGAACAGGACGGCCCTGAGTTGGCTGGAGGAATCCTTGAGGGTGAAGTAGGCATGCCCGGAAGAAGGCACCCGGAGATTCGACACTTCGCCTTCCACCCATACATCGCCAAAGGCGGCCTCAATGTGATCGCGGAGGAGAGCGGTGAGGTCGGAAACGGAGAGGATGGTTTTCGGGGTTGGGCCGTCGGTCGGCATCCCGTCAATCCATAATACGAAGTCGCTCGATTGAAACAGCCTTTCCGACGGACGTGTCCACGTCCAGCAGCACGGCGGAAAAGACACACGGGCCGGCGGCCACTTCGAACCGGCGCGGCATCTGGGTCAGAAACTTCTCGATGGCGATCTCCTTCTTGATCCCGATGACGGACTCGGTCGGGCCGGTCATCCCCGTCTCGGTCAGGTAGGCGGTGCCCTTGGGAAGGATCCGCTCGTCCGCCGTCTGGACGTGCGTATGCGTGCCGAAGACCCCGCTCACCTCCCCGTCCAGGTACCAGCCCATCGCCATCTTCTCCGAAGTGGCCTCGGCGTGCATGTCCACGACGATCGTCCGGGCCTCCCGGCGAAGCGCCTCGACCTCGTGGCGGCCGACGCGGAACGGACAATCCAGCGTCGGCATGGACACGCGCCCCATCAACTGCAGCACGCCGACCTTCTCGCCCGACGCCGTCGTCATGACCACGCTCCCGTTGCCGGGAACTCCCTTCGGGTAGTTGGCCGGACGCAGCAACCGCGGTTCGCCTTTGATGTAGTCAATGATCTCCTTTTTGTCCCAGACGTGATTCCCGGTCGTGAGGACGTGGACGCCTACCTTGAATAATTCCCGGGCGATGTCGGGCGTGATGCCGAACCCGCCGGCGGCGTTCTCGGCATTCCCGACGACGAGGTCTACCCCTCGTTCCCCGACAAGCTTCGGCACATGCCGGGCGACGGTCTTGCGCCCGGGCTCACCTATGATGTCGCCGACGAAGAGGATTTTCATTGATTAGCCACCAGCGGTCAGCTATCAGCGGTCAGCCATGAAACCTTGGACGCTAGCTGAAAGCTGATCGCTGACAGCTTCCACGCTGTTCACTTCGCGATGTCAATGTACCTGCTCTCGCGGATCACCGTCACCTTGATCTGGCCGGGATAGGTGAGCTCCCGTTCGATCTTGCGGGCCAGGTCTCGCGACAGCACCGCGCATTCGGCGTCCGTGATGGCCTCCTGTTTCACGATCACCCGGATCTCGCGTCCGGCTTGAATGGCATAGGCCTTCTCCACGCCCTTGTAATCCACGGCCAATTGCTCCAGTCTTTCCAGGCGCTTGATGTACGCCTCCACGGTCTCCCGCCGGGCCCCAGGGCGAGCCGCCGACAAGGCTTCCGAAGCCGCGACAAGCACGGTCTCGGCGCAGATCGGTTCCACCTGCTCGTGGTGCGCCGCGATGGCGTTGACGACCCGGGGTTCCTCCCCATATTTCTTGGCGAAGTCCGCTCCGATGATCGCGTGCGGACCCTCCTCCTCCTGGCTGAGCGCCTTGCCCATATCGTGCATGAGGGCGCCCCGCCGCGCCAGCTTGATGTTCAGATCCAGTTCCGAGGCCATGATCCCGCAGATGTATGCCGCCTCCCGAGCGTGGTAGAGGTTGTTCTGGCCGTAGCTTGTCCGGTATTTCAATCGGCCGAGGAGCTTGATGATCTCCGGATTGACCCCGGAAATCCCCAACTCGAAAAGCACTTTCTCAGCCTCCTCGATCATCATCTTGTCGAGATCGGTCTTGACCTTCTCGACGACCTCTTCGATTCTGGTCGGGTGGATGCGGCCGTCGGCCATCAGCCGCTCCAATGCGACCTTCGCAATCTCCCGGCGCAGCGGGTCGAACCCGGAGATCAGGACCGCTTCGGGCGTCTCGTCAACGACCAAGTCGATCCCAGTCGCGGCCTCCAGGGCCCGGATGTTGCGCCCTTCACGCCCGATGATCCGCCCCTTCATCCCGTCGTTCGGGATCGAGACGACCGAGATCGTGGCGTCCGACACGTAATCGCGCGTGATGCGTTGGATGGAGCGCGTGATGATCTCCTTCGCTTCCCGATCGGCCGTCTCCTTGGCCTCATCCTGGATGCGCTTGATCATTTTCGCGGCATCAAATTTCGCCTCCTTTTCGACCTCGCACAAGAGCGTAGACTTGGCCTCCTCAGAAGTCATTCCCGAGGCCTGTTCCAACGCCGCCCGGCGTTCCCGGATTACCCGTTCGACTTCGGCCTCCTTCTCCGCCGCGGCGGACTCCCGAAGCGACACGATCTTCTCCTTCTTCTGGAGTTCCGATTCGCGACGGTCGCAATTGGAGACCTTGCGGTCGAGGCTCTCTTCCTTCTGAAGCAACCGCTTCTCCAGCGCGAGGATTTCGGCCCGCTGAGCCTGGATCCCCTTGTCCAGGTCGGTCTTGGCCTGAACGATCATGTCCTTCGCCTCAAGGCGGGCTTCCCGAGCCCGCGTCTCAGCTTCCTTCTCGGCCGCCCGGACGATGTGGGCGGCGCGGTCCTCCGCATCCCGCAGGCGTGCAGCCGCCGCCCTCCCTTGGATGAGCCACAAGGCAGCGGCCCCGATGGCGATGCCGACAATCGTTGCGATGAATATGCTGGCTGGTTCCGTAATGGCTCCCCCCTTCCTGACCCTTGGGCGACTTGCTCCTTCAGGCAAGCCCGCACCACGGGTTTCGTCGTTCTATCCAGGAATGGGAGATGGAGCGCGCCGGTTGACGGCAGACGGAAGAGCGATGCCTACAAAGCAACGACGGAAGGAACTGATTTACCCCACGGGCACGCGGACGATACTAAGGGGAGGCTGTGATCCTCGGAGATTCGCCATCACGTAATCTTTTTCCGCTTGATGGAAGAGGCCCACCCCGCATCACGGGCTTGACTCGGTGCCTCTGTCCCTTCACCTCCACTGCCTTCTCCAGGTTCGTCCCTTACCCCAAATCATTTGGTGTGTCCGCTTCGTTGCTCTGTTTTGGTGAAACTTCGTATCCTTCCTCTTCTACCTTGTTTGGCCTTACAATCGCACCTTGCGCGTCGTCAGGCCATTCACCGACGGGCCTATCCACCTCCCACCGCATGTTCAG
>Ga0114945_10002738_pt1 | contig 10175 bp, 8 predicted proteins | sample OV2TP3_FD_87194 | JGI IMG/M metagenome (GOLD analysis project Ga0114945, IMG submission 87194) | Hot spring microbial communities from Beatty, Nevada to study Microbial Dark Matter (Phase II) - OV2 TP3 | ecosystem: Environmental > Aquatic > Thermal springs > Hot (42-90C) | place: USA: Beatty... | reverse complement strand
CCGGAGCATGTGCGCGGCAAGCTGCTCGTGGCGACGCCCGATCTCGAGGACCCCAACTTCTTCCGCACGGTGGTGCTGATGCTCGAGCACACCGACGAGGGCGCGCTCGGCGTCGTCTTGAACCGGCCGACGATCGCCGAGCTCACCGAGGCGGTGCAGGCCGGCTACCCGACGGTCAAGATCTTCACCACCGACATCACGCCCAGCCGGCGCGGCCGCATGGTCCGCTTCGGCGACATCTGGGAGATCTTCAAGGTGCTGTCCCGCGCCGGCGGGCTCGGCGTCATCCACGCCGAGGACGACGACATCGTCAGGCACATGTACGAAAAGCTGTTCGCCGAAAACCGCACGGGCTTCGAGCACATGGCCGAGGTGCATAACGCGTTGTCGGAGGACCTGTCGTTCCGCCGCATCATCCGTCTGGCCGAAAACATCGAGGGCATGGCGCTCTACATGATGCACGTCAGCGCGGCCTCCGGCGTGCAGGCGATCGCCGAGAGCCGCTCGCGCGGCTTCCCGATGTACGGCGAGACGCTGCACCAGTACCTGCTCTACACCAGTGACGACTACCGCAGGCCGAACGGCCAGATCTACCACACCTATCCCTCGCTCAAGTCGAAGCGCGACCAGCAGGGGCTGTGGGACGGTCTGGCGAGCGGCGACCTGCATTGCGTCGGCACCGACGAGGTGTGCTGCAACCTGGCGGTCAAGGTGCGGGGCAACCGCGTCGACGACACCACCGGCGGCAGTTCCGGCGTCGAGCCGCTCATCGCGGTGGTCTACACCGAGACCGTCGAGAAGCGGGGCTATTCGCTGGAGAAGTTCGTCGACGTCGTGTCGACCAATGCGGCGCGCATCCTGGGCTTGTATCCGCGCAAGGGCGCCATCGCCGTCGGCAGCGACGCGGACATCACGGTGCTCGATACCGGCCAGCGCCGCACGGTGCGGGCGCAGGACCTGCACGAGAGCGATTACACCCCCTGGGAAGGCAAAGAGGTCGGCGCCTGGCCGACGCTCACCATGCTGCGCGGCAAGCTCATGGTCGCCGACGGCAAGTTCCATGGCGACCTGAAGGATGGGCAATACCTCAAGCGCGGAATCCCGCAAGCGATCCGCGCGCGTCGGGCAAAGGAGCAACGATGAAGGTCGCCTGGTTCCACAAGTTCGGGGGTCCCGAAGTCCTGGTCTGCGAAGAGGCGCCCAAGCCGGCGCCCCGGGCGGGCGAGGCGCTGGTGCGCGTGCGCGCGGTGGGCATCAATCATGTGGACCTCGACCACCGGGCGGGGACCTCCCGCATTCCGCTCACTTTCCCGCACATCCTCGGACGCGAATTCGCCGGCGAGATCGCCGGCCTCGACGGCGACGCGGGCAGCTTCAAGGAGGGCGACCGCGTCTGGGTCACCTGCCGCCTGCCCTGTCGTAAATGCGACCTCTGCCTGGGCGGACGCGACAACCTGTGCGTGCAGGAAGGCTACTTCGGCCTGGATATCCCGGGCGGTTACGCCGAATACGTCAAGGTGCCGATCGCCAACCTGAATGCGCTGCCGTCGCAGGTCAGCTTCCAGGCCGCCGCGGCGGCCCAGATCGCCTTCGGCACCGCCTGGCACGTGCTCATCAACCGCGGATTTCTCCAGGCAGGGCAGACGGTGCTCATCCAGGCGGCCGGGTCCGGCATCGGCAGCGCCGCCGTGCAGGTGGCGAGGCTCGCGGGCGCGACCATCTTCGCCACCGCCGGCAGCGACCGGAAGCTCGAGCAGGCGAAGGCGCTCGGCGCGCACCACCTCATCAACTACAGCAGGGAAAACTTCTCCGAGCGCGTCATGGACCTGACGCGCGGCAAGGGCGTGGACGTGATCATGGAGCACATCGGCGGCGAGGTCTTCACCCGAAGCCTGCGGTGCCTGGCGCGGGGCGGCATCATCGTCACGGTCGGCGCGCATGCCGGCGAGGTCGTGCAATTCGACATCATTCCGTTCTTCCGCCGCGAGCTTCGCCTCGCCGGATCGAAAAACGCTTCCGTCCTCGAGCTGCGGGCGGTCATGAATCTGCTCGCCGAGGGCAAGCTGAAGGCGGTGATCCACAAGACCTTTCCGCTCGCCGAGGCCGCCGAAGCCCACCGGGTCGTCGACTCTAGAGAGATCTTCGGCAAGGTGCTCCTGCTCCCCTAATCGTTGACCCAGCTGGTCGACAATCCCTGGTTTTACGTCGCCGCGCTGCCTGCGCTGGTCCTGACGGGGATATCCAAGGGCGGGCTCGGCGGGGGCGTAGGCGGGGTGGCGGTGCCTCTCATGGCCCTCACGATCTCGCCGGCACACGCTGCCGCCATCATGCTGCCCATCCTGTGCGTGATGGACCTGCCCGCCATCAGGGCCTACTTCGGCCGCTGGGACAGGCAGCAGATGCGCATCATCCTTCCCGCCGCCCTGGCCGGGATGGTGGTGGGCACATTTACATTCCGGTACCTGAACGACAGCTGGCTGCGCATTCTGCTCGGCATCATCGCGCTCGGATTCGTCGCCAGCAATCTGCGCAGGACCAACCCCCCTCCCGCGCGGCCCTCCCGGGCGAAAGGATGGTTCTGGGGGAGCATTTCGGGCTACACCAGTTTCGTCGCCCACTCCGGCGGGCCGCCGTTTTCCGTCTACATGCTGCCGCTCAAGCTGGACAGGACGGTCTTCGTCGCCACTTCGGTGGTTTTCTTCGCGGTGGGCAATTACGTCAAGATCCTCCCCTATCTGTGGCTCGGTCTGTTCGATTCGCGCAACCTCGCGACCTCGATCGTGCTGTTTCCGGTCGGGGTCGCCGGCGTTTATCTCGGCGTGTGGCTGCACAAACGCCTGAACCAGGCGCTGTTCTACCGGATCATTTTCGTGCTGCTCGGGCTGACCGGCGTCAAGCTGCTCTACGACGGGATCACGCGTTTATAGCTCGCGCGCCTGCGGTGCCGGCTAGGACACCACGTGCACCGGGCCACAGCACGAGGTCCTGCGGGCTATCGACGTCAAACGCAACTCTGGCGTTGAAATGCACGATCGGCGGGAACCCGGCGCGCATGGCTTCGCTGCAGTGTCCGAGGAAGCTTCCTCTCCCGAACCGGAATCTCAGGCGTGCGTCCCGGGGAAGGAGGATTGCATTGGTGCCGGTGCGATGCCTGTCGGGGCAGATGACGATGCCGCTGCCGCGGCGGGCACGGTCCGCCAGCTCGCGCAGATCGCAGGGGCGCAGGGTGGGCAGGTCGGACGCGATCAGCAGGACAGCGCGTGCGCCGCGGCGGCGCACTTTGGCCATGCCCTCGGCTGCGGCGCGGTTGAGCCCGGGACCGGAGGTCTGACGAACCGTCTGCACGCCGCACGCGGCCGCGATCCGGAGGACGCGGTCGCACTCGCTGATCACCGCGGTCCTCGCCGGTCCGGGGAACTGCCGTGCGGTCGCCAGCATCCGGCGCAGGAAGAACTCGTTGAGCGCCCGGCGGGCATCGTCGGCCAGGACCGTGCGCAGCCGGCTCTTGCCGCTGTCGAAGGCCTTGACGGGGATGAGCAGCCAGGGGGTCACGCGGTCACCCGTTCATGGCGCGTGCTGGTTCCAGCTTCGAGGCGAACTCGAGCGTGGTCCGCGCGAGGCGCGCCTGATCCTGCGGGCTCCTCATCAGCGCATCGGTGATGCAGACGCGCAGCCCGGCGGCCTCGATCTCGCGGCGCAAATGACGATCGCGCTCGTCGATCACCAACCCATCGGCGAGTCCCGAGTACAGCCGTGCGATCGTCGCGGCCGAGGGCACCTGACCGAGCTCGCGCATGATCTTGGCCGCAGGACCCTTGACCGCGGCATCGCCGATGATCGGCGACACCGCGACCACCGGCACCTTGCGGGCCGCGATCATCGCCCGTACGCCGGGCAGCGCGAGGATCGGGTCGATGCTCAGATAGGGGTTCGACGGGCAGATCAGGATCGCGCGCAGCCGCGGATCGGACATCGCCGCGCGCAACCCGGGACTCGGCGCGGCGCTTTCTGCCCCGGCATATTCGAGTGCGCGCACCGCGGGCTCGCAGCGGCGGCGCACGAAGTAGTCCTGGAACGCGAGCGGGCCTGCGTCGGTGTGGACGATCGTCTGCACCGGCGCGTCGCTCATCGGCGCGACTTGATGCGCCACGCCGAACGCACGGCATAGTGCAGTGGTCACGGCGGACAGGCTCTGGCCCCCGTTCAGCCGGCGCGTTCGCTCGATGTGGGTCGCCAGATCCTGGTCGCCCAGGCGGAACCAGGTCTCGCCGCCGATGCGCGCCAGCGCATCCATGAACCGCCACGTCTCGCCTTCGAGCCCCCACCCGGTCAGGCTGTTGCCGCGGCCGGCGAGCGCGTACATCACTGTGTCGAGATCGGGCGAGATACGCAATCCGAGGTGCCAGAAATCGTCGCCGGTGTTCACCGCTACGACGAGATCATCCGGCGGGCATAGCTGGGCGAGCCCGTTCGCAAGCCTGGCGCCGCCGACACCGCCTGCAAGGGCGAGGATCACGCCGGCTCCACGCGTCGCACCACCTCTTCGAGCGGTCGTCTCGAACAGGGTTTGCCTTGGGCGGCCGGCACCCCGAGGGTGATGATCGACTGAGGCTGCCAATCCGCCGGCAGGGCCATGACGGCCCGCACCGTGTCCGGGCAGAACAGCGGCGCGCACATCCAGCAGGCGGCGAGCCCGGCCGAATGCGCGGCAAGCAACAGGTTCTGCACGGCCATCGCCGTGCTCTGGACCGCCATCAGGTACTCGGATTCGCGCCGCCGCGGGTCCGGATAGGCGTCCATGTCGAGCGTCGTCGCGGCAACCACCACGACGACCGGCGCGGTCGTGATGCGCCGGATCGAACGCCCTACGTCAGCCTCCACCACGTCGGCCGCATCCCCGTCGCGCAGCCGGTCCGCGCGCAGCCGCTCGCCCATCGCACGGGCGAGCGCGACCTTGAGATCGGAGTCACGGATCACCGCGAAGCGCCAAGGCTGACGATTGTGGGCCGAGGGCGCGTTGACCGCGCAGCGCAGCAACTCGTCGACGAATTCCGGCAGGATCGCCTCGGGCGCGTAGCGACGGATCGAGCGTCGCGTTGCGATCAGATCCGCCATGGCGCGGAACGCGGCGTGGTCGATCGCGGGCGGTGTGAGCATCGCCTGGCTAGCGGAACAGGTCGCGTTCCCGCGCGCGCACGAGCTCCTGTGCGCTGCCTTCACGCCGAGAATAGGGAACCCCGCGCGCAAGTACGACCGGCCGACCCTCGTCGCCCTGGCCCATGAGCAGCGAGGCTGCCGATGCGAGCTCGTCGGCGAGGCCGACCTCGGTAGCGCGCAGCGTGCGCTCGTAGAGGTCCGGGCGGCCGCGCAGGTCAACCAACGCCGGCAGGCCTGCGACCCCGAGTGCCACCCCGACCGTGCCATTGCGCCAAGCGCGGCCGTGGCTGTCGTTGATGAGCACACCGACGTCGGCGCCCGTCCGCGTCCGGAACTGTGCCCGCAGCGACGCGCAGGAAGCGTCCGGATCGCGCGGCAGCAGAAGTGCTGCATCGCCGCGGTCCAGCCTGACGTTGGACTGATCGATCCCGGCGTTCGCCATCACAAACCCCAGCCGGTGTGCGACAACGATGACGCCGAGACCATGGCGCACCACCTCATCGGACTCGGACAGGATCAACTCGACGAGCCGGGGATCCTTTCCCGTCTCGGTCGCGAGCGCGAGCGCGCGGGCCGAGGGCTGAATCGTCCCGAGGTCCACGATGCGCCCTTCGGCTTTGGAAACGATCTTCTGTGCAATGACCAGCACGTCGCCGTCTCGCAGACTCTCGCCGCAAACGGCAAGAGCTTCCAGAATCAGTGCAGCGAGATCATCGCCGGGCCTCACCAGCGGGATCCCGGGCGGCGCTATGAGCCGGAGCTCTGTCGCTCGCTGCGCGGCGCCCACGAGATCGAACGGGTCGCGCGCGGTCACGGCACAGCCTCGGGAACCCCGGTCACTCGAATCCCCGCGCCGGAAACTTTGTAGCGTATGTTGATGGCGATCAGGATCGAGGTCAGGGCCTCGGCGGCCGCGGAGTTGCAGATCGGACCGGCGTGGTAGGCGCGCAGCCCGATATCGCGCGCAAGCCCGATGACCGTCTCCCGCGCAGCGGCGTCATCCCCGCACACCAGCACGTCGCAGTCGACCGCATGAGTGGGATCTTTCAGGAAGTGCGCCGAGACGTTCTGGAAGGCCGAGACCACCCGCACCGACTCCCCGAGCAGCTGCTGGATCGCGGCCACCGCCGAGCCACCCGCCGGAAGCTGCACGCGGCTCGCCTTTGGCGGGACGAGCGGCACGGTCGCATCCACCAGGATCTTGCCGCCGAGGCTCTCGCGCGCTTCTTCAACAGTGGCGCGCTGCGCGGCATGCGGGACCGTGAGCACCACGATCTCGGCGGCCGCGGCAGCAGACCGGTTGTCCAGGAAGCTGATCGAGTCGGTGCCGGCGAGGGCATTCAGCTCGGCACAGACCTTGGCCGCCTTCTCGGGACTGCGCGATCCCAGGATCACGCGATGGCCAGCCCGGGCCCAGCGTAGCGCGAGGCCGCCGCCCGCAGCGCCGGTCCCCCCCAGAACAGCGATCGTGCGACGGTGCGCAATCAGATAAAACTCCTTTTGTCGTCGATCAGAGCGAAGCGGTTGCCGCGGAAGCGGTGCGCGCACGCCGGCCCGCGGGCGTGAGGACCATGGGCGCGAGGGGCGCGGCGGCGAGGGACGCCGCGCGCCGCTCCGCCCCGACCGGCCCGTACAGGGTCGTGCGCTGCATCGGCACCCGGCCGGCGGCACGGATGAGCGCCTCGATGTCCGCCGGCGGCAGCTCCTGGCCGTGCTGCGTCCCGGCCGAGCGCGAGATGCTCTCGTTCATCAGCGTCCCGCCAAGATCGTTGGCCCCGGACTGCAGGCACACGCCAGCGCCCTCGCGCCCCATCTTCACCCACGACACCTGGATGTCCGGCAGCACCGGGTGCAGGGCGAGGCGGGCAACCGCGTGCATGAGCACGGCCTCGCGGAACGTCGGACCTTTGCGCGCGCGCCCCTTGAAGTAGAGCGGGGCCTCCATGTGAACGAAGGGCAGCGGGACGAACTCGGTGAAGCCGCCGGTCTTGGCCTGCAGGCGGCGGATCGCCAGAAGATGCCTTGCCCAGTGCTCCGGGGCCTCGACGTGGCCGAACATGATCGTCGCGGTGGTGCGCAGACCGACCCGATGAGCCGACTCGATCACTTGCAGCCACTGCGCGCTGGTGAGCTTGTCGGGGCAGAGAATGGCGCGCACTTCGTCGTCGAGCACTTCCGCAGCCGTTCCCGGGAGGCTTCCCAGCCCCGCCTCGCGAAGCCGCGCGAGGAAGGCTTCGATCGACAGGCCGAGCGTGGCCGCACCGTGCGTCACCTCCAGCGGCGAGAACGCGTGCACATGCATCCCCGGCACGGCAGCCTTTACCGCCCGCAGCAACGCGAGGTAGGTTTCGCCGCTGTAGTCGGGGTGGATCCCCCCCTGCATGCACACCTCGGTGGCGCCCCGCGCCCACGCCTCGCGCGCGCGGCGCGCGACCTCTTGCAGCTCCAGGTCGTACCCGGGTCCGCGCAGGCCGCCTGACCTGGCGGCTTTGGAGAACGCGCAGAAGCTGCAATGAAACGCGCAGACGTTCGTATAGTTGATGTTGCGGTTCACCACGTAGCGCACGACCTCGCCCACGGTTTCGAGTCTCAGCTCGTCCGCGGCGGCGCATACGGCATCGAAGTCCCGGCCGCGCGCCTCGAACAGCGCGATGATCTCGGCTGTCCCGAGCTCTTCGCCGGCGCGAGCGCGCGCAATCGCACGGGCGATCGCGGGCGCGACGGGCCCAGCCATCGCCGGTACAGGACGTTCGAGGGGCGGCGTCAAGCGCAGTCCGGGGGACCAGCCGTCGGTGCGCGCATAGCCGCTCGCGTCCATCGCACGAAGCACGCGAGGCGCGAGCCGCGAGTCCTGCCAGCGCGCGCTGTCGCGCGCGTATCGCGGATAGACCGGGAGACGCTCGACCAGCACCTTGCCAGCGGCCTCGGTGTGATGGCGCAGCATGGCGATCTCGGGCCAGGGAGCCTCGGGGTTCACATGGTCGAGCGTGACGGGGGACACGCCGCCCCAGTCATTGATACCCGCCGCGAGCAGCAACGGATACTTGCGGGGCGTGAGGTTCGGCGGGGCCTGAATGTTCATCTGCGCGCCGAAGACGAGTCGTGCGGCCGCGATCGTCCACATCAGCTCTTCCAGGTCGGGCTCCGGCGCACGCGCGAGCTTCGTATTCACCTTCGCCCGGAAGTTCTGCACGATCACCTCCTGCAGATGTCCGTATTCGGCGTGCAAGGCCCGCAGAGCGAGCAGCGAGTCGATGCGCTCCTCGCGCGTTTCGCCGATGCCGATCAGGATGCCGCTGGTAAATGGGACCTGGAGCTCGCCGGCAAGCCGTATCGTCTCCAGCCGCGCTGCGGGGACCTTGTCCGGCGAGCCGTGGTGCACCTGCCCGGCGTGGCACAGCCGCTCGCTGCTTGTCTCGAGCATGATCCCCTGCGAAGCGCTCACCGCACGCAGCATGGCGAGCTCGGCTCGCGTCATGACTCCCGGGTTCGCGTGCGGCAGGAGCGAGGTCTTCGCCAGAACCAGCTCGCACATCGCCGCCAGGTACGCGATCGTACTCGGGTAGCCCAGCCGTTCCAGGTGCCGTCGGGCGACCGCGTAACGCAGCTCCGGCCTGTCCCCCAGCGTGAACAGCACCTCATGGCAGCCCGCCCGCTCGCCCGCTTGGGCGATCTCCAGCACTTCCTCGGGCGTCAGAAACGGCGCATCAAGCGCACGCGGACTCGTCGCAAACGTGCAGTAATGGCACACATTCCGGCACAGCCGCGTCAGCGGCACAAACACTTTACGCGAATAAGAGACAACAGCTCCGTGTCCCTGGTCGCGCAGCTGCGCGGCCTCGCGAAGCAGGCACTCGAGTGGTTCGCGGTGCAGGATCTGCCGCAGAAGGCGAGCCTCGATCATGCGTCACGATACTACGGACTTGCCTCAATGCGCTCAACGGGCGCAGGATTTGCCCTCCCATGACTTTTGTTCGCGGAGCGTCCATGGACGATCTCAACCGCCTTAACGCAGCCGAGGCCGCGCGGCAGATCGCCGCCGGCAGGATCACCTCCGAGCAACTGGTCAGGGCCTGTCTGGATCGCATTGCAGCGCGCGAGAGCGAGGTCAGGGCATGGGCGCACTGTGATCCCGATGCGGCGATCGCGCAGGCCTGCGCAGTGGACAGCGCGGGCGCCAAAGGCGTGCTCGGCGGCGTACCCGTCGCCTTCAAAGACGTGATCGACACCGCCGACATGCCGAGCCAGTACAACTCGCCGATCTACCGCGGCAACCGTCCGCGCAGCGACGCCGCCTGTGTCGCGCTGGTGCGCAACGCGGGCGGCATCGTCCTCGGCAAGACGGTGACGACGGAGTTCGCCTGGCGCATGCCCGGCCCCACGCGCAATCCCCACAACCTCTCGCATACGCCCGGCGGGTCGTCGAGCGGGTCAGCGGCCGCGGTGGCTGATTTCATGGCGCCGCTCGCCTTCGGCACCCAGACCGGCGGCTCGACGATCCGCCCTGCCGCTTTCTGCGGCATCGTCGGCTACAAGCCGAGCTTCGGCACGATCAATCGCGCAGGGCTCAAGGCGCTCGCGGAGTCCCTCGACACCATCGGCGTCATGGCGCGCACCGTCGAGGATTGCGCGCTGCTCGCCCATGCGGTTTCGGGGCGCGCACTTCCCGATTTCGCCGCTGCGCTCACCCACGTCCCGCGCATCGGACTGTGCCGCACGTCACGCTGGAAGGATGCTTCACCCGACACGCAGGCGCTGCTGGAAAGCACTGCCGCCGCTCTGTCCGGCAAGGGGGCTGCGGTGCACGAGGTCGAGCCGCCCCCGGATTTCGACCGGCTCTACGAAGAGCAGGTGCTCATCATGGACTTCGAAGCGGCGCGCGGCCTCGCCTGGGAGCGGTTCAATCACCCGGACCTCCTGAGCGATCAACTGCGCAATAACCTCGCCGCTGCCGCCGCGATGCCGCGCGAGAAATACGATGACGCGATGCGCCATGCGAGGGTATGCCGGCGGGTCAT
>Ga0114945_10002736_pt1 | contig 10179 bp, 6 predicted proteins | sample OV2TP3_FD_87194 | JGI IMG/M metagenome (GOLD analysis project Ga0114945, IMG submission 87194) | Hot spring microbial communities from Beatty, Nevada to study Microbial Dark Matter (Phase II) - OV2 TP3 | ecosystem: Environmental > Aquatic > Thermal springs > Hot (42-90C) | place: USA: Beatty... | reverse complement strand
GGCGAGGTGGTGTCGATCCTGGGGACCCGCGAGACGGCCGCGCTGGTGGCCATGCAGGCGCCGCAACTGGGCGTGGACGACTGGACCTTCGCCTTCCAGAGCCAGGGCATGTCTAGAGGCCCGTGGCTGGGACCGACCGTACAAGAGACCATCCTTGCGCTGCGGCGGAAGGGCCACGGCGGCGTCTTTGTGCAGCCGGTGGGATTTCTCTGCGACCACGTCGAAGTGCTCTACGACATTGACGTCATGTTCCGCGCGCTGGCCGCACGGGAAGGCATGCGGCTGTGGCGCGCGGAATCGCTCAACCTCTCGCCCACGCTCATCGCCGCGCTGGCCGATGTGGCGCGCTCGCGCCTCTTGCCGGAAGGGGGCGAGTCGCGGCCGACGGTGGTGCAGATCTCCCCGGCCCGGCAGTGACATGAAACGCATCGCCATCGTGGGCGGCGGCATCGCCGGGCTCAGCGCCGCCTTCGATCTGGAAACCGCGCGGCAGAAAGGCGCGCCGCTCGAATACGCGCTCTTCGAGCGCAGTTCGCGCCTGGGCGGCGTGCTGCGCACGGAGCGCGCTGCCGACGGCTCGCTACTCGAAGGCGGGCCGGATTCGTTTCTCACCGAAAAACCGTGGGCGGCGGAGCTTTGCCGCGAACTGGGGCTCGAGGGCGAGCTCATCGGCTCGAACGACGCCGAGCGCAAGACTTTTGTGGTTCTCGACGGGCGCCTGGTACCGCTGCCTGAGGGTTTGCAGTTCATGGTGCCCACGCGCGCGTGGCCAATTCTTTTCTCGCCGCTCTTCTCTTTTTCCACCAAGCTGCACATGGCGCGGGAGTGGTTCGCGCGGCCGCACGCGGCACGCAACGACGAATCCGCAGCGGAGTTTGTGGCGCGCCACTTCGGTCGGGAAATGGTGGAGCGCCTGGCCGACCCGTTGCTGGCCGGCGTTTATGGCGGAGAGGCAGAAAAGCTGAGCGCACGCGCCGTGCTGCCCCGCTTCGTGGAGATGGAGGAAAAATCCGGCAGCTTGAGCCGCGCCATGCTGCGGGCGAAGTCCGCGCGCGTGGGCGCACCGCCGCCGCTCTTTACCTCGCTGCGCAATGGCATGCAGCAGATGGTGGAGGCGATCACGGCATGCCTGGCGCCTGCGACGCTTCACGTCGGCGCCTGCGTCAGCCGGGTGGCACAGCAGGAAAGCGCGTGGGAGGTGCGCCTTGAGGGCGGAGAGAGCAGCCGTTTCGACGGCGTGATCCTCGCGTTGCCGGCCTACGCTGCTGCCGGTTTGCTCGCGGAAACCGATGCCGCGCTTGCCGCCAAGCTGGCCGAGATTGGCTACAGTTCCTCGGTCACGGCGACGCTGGGCTACGCCGCCGCCGCTGCCGAGGGCGCCGGCTGCCGCCTGCCGGCAGGCTTCGGTTTTCTAGTGCCGCGCGGCCAGGGCCGCAGAATGCTGGCCTGCACCTTCGTGCAGCGGAAATTTCCCCACCGCGCGCCCGAGGGACGGTGGTTGCTGCGCGTGTTTCTGGGCGGTTCGGCGGACGAGGATACGATCTTGCTCGACGATGGCGCGATTGAGACTGTTGTGCGCCAGGAACTGAAGGAGATTCTCGGCCTCGGCACCACACCCGAGTTCGTGCGCATCTTCCGCTGGCCGCGCTCCATGGCGCAGTACGAGGTCGGGCACCTCGAGCGAGTGCGCGAGATCGAGCGCCTGCGCGCGCAGCACAGCGGGCTCTGGCTGGCGGGCAACGCCTATTCCGGCATCGGTGTTCCCGACTGTGTGCGCTCGGGGCGCGAGGCCGCGCGCGCGGCGGCTCGCGCCTAAGTGCAACACAGCAACAGGACACGGGTTCTAAGAGACAATGGGGATGCCAAGATGAGAGCGAAGACCACAAACGTGTTGCCCATCGCGCTTCTGGCGCTGCTGGTGGTGGGGGCGCTTCCAGCGCAACACGAGGCCGAGCAGAAAAAGGAACCGGGCACGCCCGCGTCGGACGCGGCGGGAGCCGACCAGGCGACCCGCGCCATGTCATCGCGCCAGGTGGACATGGGTCCGCACATGAAGATGACCACGCTGCGCCCGCCGCAGGCCGCCGACGCCAGGCGCGCCGAGCGCGTGGTGGGAGCCGCGCGCATTGCACTGGAAAAATACCGCGACGTGCGCGTGGCCGAAGCCGACGGCTACCGCATTTTTCTGCCCCAGGTGCCGCAGAAGATGTATCACTTCACGAATTACGCCTACGGCTTCGAGGCCGGGATGGGATTTGATCCCACGCGCCCCACCTCGCTGCTCTACGAAAAAAACGGCGACGAGTACCGCCTGGTGGGCGCCATGTACACCGCGCCCGCGCGCTTTTCCGAAGAGGAACTGCACCAGCGCATTCCGCTGAGCGTGGCGCAATGGCACGCGCACGTAAATCTTTGCCTGCCGCCCAGCGAGAAACGCCGCCAGGCCTGGGGACGCAAACCGCGCTTCGGCCTGCGCGGGTCCATCGCCACGCGCGAGGAGTGTGAAGCTGAGGACGGATGGTTCATCCCGCAGGTCTTCGGCTGGATGGTGCACATGTATCCCTTCGAAACCGCGGCGGAGAAAATCTGGTCGCTCGAACCGCAAAAGCCGGGGAAAGAACACTCTCACTCCCACTAGCAATTCAGGCTGGAGATTGAATCGCGAATACGGGGGTCAGCGAAGCAGTGAGGTTTCCGCTTCCTTGATGGCGTGGCGTAATTGCGCAACCGCGCGGGCGATTTCTTTTTTGGTGGCGATGGCGGGCGGGGCCAGCAGCAGATGGTCGCCGGCTCGGCCGTCGGCGCAGCCCTGCATGGGATAGACGAGGACGCCGCGCCGGGCCGCAGCTTCCGCCACGCGTCCGGCAAAGTTGCCTTCCGGATCGAAGGGCTGCTTCGACTCCTTGTCGGCAACAAACTCCACGCCGCGCAACAGGCCGACGCCACGCACATCGCCCACGCTGGCGCACTGGCGCAATGCCTCAAGTTCCTCTGCCAGAGCCTCGCCCATCGCGGCTGCGCGCGCCACCAGCTTCCTGCGGCGCATGTGCTGCAACACGGCGCGGCCCGCGGCAACGGCGAGCGGGTGCGCGTTGTAGGTAAAGCCGTGCATGAAGGCACCCGAGCCGCGCGCGATGGCCTCGACCACATGACGCTGCGCGATCACGGCGCCCAGGGGCGCGTAGCCGCTGGCGATCCCCTTGCCGCAGACCAGGATGTCCGGCGCCACCTTCCAGTGCTCGACGGCAAAGTTGCGACCGGTGCGCCCGAAGCCAGTCATGACCTCATCGGCGATGAGAAGAACGCCCGCGCGGCGGCAGATGGCAGCCACGCGCTCCAAGTAGCCGCGGGGCGGGGTCACACCGCCCAGGGTCGCGCCGCTGGCCGGCTCGAAGAGAAAGGCGGCGGCCTGGCCGCGACTCGCAGCGATGGCTTCTGCCACTTCATCGGCGTAGCGCCGCGCGCAATCCTTGCAGGCGTAGCGGCAGCGATAACAGTACGGAGGGTTGACCTGCTCGAAGGACTCCGCCCGGCGCGTCATGGGAAGGTAGAGGTCGCGGCGGCGGGGATTGCCGCCCACCGCAATCGCGCCCAGGGTGGCGCCGTGGTAGCTCTGTTTGCGGCTCAGGACGCGAAAGCGCTGCGCTTCCCCGCGTTCCACGTGGAACTGCCGCGCGAGCTTGAGCGCGGTCTCGACGGCCTCGGAGCCGCCGCAGGTGAAATATACGCGCCCGCCGCGGAACTTGGGTCCGGCGAAAGCGAGGACTTCGGCGGCGAATTCTTCGGCGCAGCGCGTGGTGAACTGGCTGGAGTGCACGAACTCGAGCTGGCGCGCCTGCCGCACCATGGCGGAGGAAATTTCCGCGACGCCGTGGCCGATGAGGTTGACGGCGGCGCTGCCCGCGAGGTCGAAGTACTTGCGGCGCCCGGCATCCCAAATCCAGGCGCCGCGGCCGCGCACCGCCTGGGGAAAAGTTTTCCGGAACGAGCGAGGGAAGAGGGCGGAGGCTTGCGATTTGCGCGGGCGCGGGGGCACGGGCAGCGATTATCCGGCGCGCGGCGCGCGGGTGTCAAAAATCCGGCGTTGACAGAACGCGGCTTCGGCCTTGAGACTCTGCGTTTGCACAAATCAAAAGGGGGAGAATCCATGAAGCGTAGCCTGACACCTTTCGCCTTTCTTTTTTTCGTCATCAGTGGGAACAGCGCTGCAGCGCAACGCGCCATCAAGACGGCGGAGAAACCTGCGCCGGAGACCGTTTACGTCAAGGCGGGACGGCTGTTCGACGCCACCAGCAACCAGGTGAAGGAGAACATGGTGATCGTGGTGGAAGGCGAGCGGATTGCGAAGGTGGCGCCCGCGGCCGAGGCGAAGATTCCCGCGGGCGCGAAGGTGATCGACCTGGGCAAGGCCACGGTCCTGCCCGGTCTGATCGACTGCCATACGCACTTGAGCGGGCGCGCCGACCGCTACGACGAGATCTACAACTTCAAGGACACGCCCTTCCAGAGCGCATTTGCGGCCGTGCTGCACTCGCAAAAAACTTTGGAGGCGGGATTCACCACGGTGCGCGACGTGGGCTCGTGGCCGTTTCTCGCCGTCGACCTCCGGCGCTCGATTGACGAGGGATTTCTCGTGGGCCCGCGCGTGGTGGCGTCGGGGCCGGGGATTTCCATCACCGGCGGCCACGGCGACCTGAACAATTACTCGCCGCAGACGCGGGTGATGATGTTTCCGGAAGAGCGCGACTACGGCATTGCCGACGGCCCCGACCAGGTGCGCTGGGTGGTGCGCGCGCAGATGAAGTACGGGGTGGACGTGATCAAGATTGTGGCCTCGGGCGGCGTGCTCTCCAAAGGAGACGATCCGGGCTCGCCGCAGTACACCGTGGAAGAGCTGCGCGCAGCGGTGGAGGAAGCGCACGCCGCCGGCCGCAGGATCGCCGCGCATGCCCACGGCGCGCAGGGCATCAAGAACGCGATCACGGCAGGCATTGACTCCATCGAGCACGCCAGCCTGGTGGATGACGAAGGCATCCGCATGGCGAAGGAGAAGGGCGTGTACTTCGTCATGGACATTTACAACGACGACTACATTCTGGGCGTGGCGCGCGAGTTCAACATTCCGGAAGAGTTCATCGAAAAGGAAAAGAAGCTCGGCCAGTTACAGCGCGACAACTTCCGCAAGGCGTACCAGGCGGGCGTGAAGATGGCCTTCGGGTCGGACTCGGGCGTGTATCCGCACGGCGACAACGGCAAGCAGTTCCGCTACATGGTGGGATACGGCATGACGCCGGCGGAGGCCATCCGCACGACCACCGTGAACTCGGCCGATCTTCTGGGGCGGTCGAAGGACATCGGCACCATCGAGCCGGGCAAGTACGCAGACCTGATTGCGGTGGCGGGCGATCCGCTCGGCGACGTGCGTCTGCTCGAAAGCGTGGGCTTCGTGATGAAGGGCGGGAAGGTATACAAGGACGCGCTCACGGCAGGTTCCAAGTAGCTGCGGCTCAACGCCGATGCCGATAGGCTGAGGAACAGCTAGGACCAGTTGCGGCGCTCCACGAAGGTCGGCGGCTCGTAGGTGCGGCCGGCGGCCAGACGGCGGGCCTCGCGTCGCGCGCTCCACAGCAACAGCGGCCCGAGTGTGAGGCGCACAGTGCGCGCCGCCCAGCCGAACTCCTGTTCGATCTCCTGGCGCAGAGCCCGGACTTGCCCGCTGAGTGCGTGGTTGGATGCGCAAAGGCGACGCTCCATGGCCCAAAGCGCCGCGGCGTAGGCGCCGCGCAACTGGCGCACCTCCCACTCGAAACGCCGCCGCACCCGGGCGTCTGGGGAATTGCGGTAGCGCTTCCAGCCCTCGAGAACGGTCCGGCAGATGCGGTAAATGCTGGGACCGTTGCATTCGTAGTCGCGCAGGAACGCCCAGTCGAGAAACTTCTGCGAGTCCTCGGGCGCGATGGCGGCGTGGCGGAAGTTGAACTGGTATTGACCGTGGATGTCGGCCAGGTCCACACCCTCGCGCAGCAGTCCTTTTTGTTCCACCTCGCGGTAGAGCGGCGTCCCGGGCACGGGCGTGTAGAGCATGAACTGGTGGAAGTCGGTGACGTGGGAGACGGCGTGTTCGATCTCGGGCACGATGTTTTCCGGAGTGTGGTGTTCCAGGCCGACAATCGTGGAGCCCAAAAGCTTGATGCCGTGGCGGCGGAACTCGCGCGCCAGTTCGCGGGTGTCGGCGCCCTGCAGCTTGGCGTACGAGGAGTGCGGCGATTCCAGTCCCATCCAGATCCAGGAAACGCCCAGCTCCACGAGTTCCTGCATGGTGTACTTGCGAATGGCGTTGGCCGAGGAAAAAACATAGAGCGCCCAGCTCTTGTCTTCCTGTTTCATGCGCTCCAGCAGGCGTAATGCGCGCTTGCGGTGCAGCAGAAAGTTTTCGTCCATCACGAAGAAGGAGCGCACGTGGAGCGCGGACTCGATCCGGCACATGACCTCGAACAGCTCGTCGCCGGTTTCGTAGAAGTTGATGAAGCGACCCTTGCCGCCGAAGAAGGACGAGGTAGTGCAGAAGTTGCAGCCCATGGGGCATCCCACGGAGGGGATGACGGTGGCGGCGGTTGAGCTGCCGGCCGCGGGAATGCGCAGTCCCATGACCCGCATCCCGAACCCGGAGACGATGGGAGGATGGCGGACGGGAGCCTCCATATCCTCGCCCAGATAGCGGCGCATCCAGCGGATGCCCTCGCCGCGCACGATGTGGTCGGCATCGAGCATCTGTTCGATGCCCGGAATGGCGGCCACGTGTCCGCCCACCACGAGGACGGAGTGCGGAGAGATCTGGCGCACCATGCGGCACATCTCGCGGACTTTGCCCAGATTGACGATGATGGAAGAAATGCCCACAACGTCGTAGCGATGCCGCTGCAGCTCGCGCGCGAAACGCCGGCGTGTGGGAAAGTCCAGCAGCGTGCAGGGCGCTGTGATGTTCTGCTGGATCAACTGGATGCCCCAGGAGCGGTGGAACATGCGCAGGGAAAACTCTCCCTGGGCCCGTGTCACCTGATTGTGGTAGAGCTCCATGGGATTGAGGGCGCGGCTGCCGAACTGGTCGTCGCGCGCGTAGGGGCCGAAGACGGAGCTCAACAGCACCCGCGCTCGCGTGCCCTTGGGATGTCTTTCCATGGATGGGTTTCCCGTCGTTCGTGCGAAGGAGAATCATACGGAGAAACAAAACCGGCGAAGGTAATAGTCTTGTAATTTCTGGTTGCGGGCGGGCGGGCGCTGTGGTCGTGCTACGATGCGCGGCAACCGGAAGCACGGATCTGACCATGATCGGCCGGACGATCTCCCATTACCGCATTGTGGACAAGCTGGGCGGCGGCGGGATGGGTGTGGTCTACAAGGCCGAAGACACGCGCCTCGGCCGGCAGGTGGCGCTGAAGTTTCTCCCCCCAGACGTGGCGCAGGACCTGCATGCTTTAGAGCGCTTCCGGCGGGAAGCGCGGGCGGCCTCAGCGCTCAACCATCCCCACATCTGCACCATCTACGACATCGGCGAAGAGGGCGGCGAGCACTTCCTGGTGATGGAACACATGGAAGGCTCACCCTTGAAGCACCTCATTGCGGGCCGCGCGATGGAAGAGGGAAGGCTGCTCGATCTCGCCATCGAAATTGCCGACGCGCTGGACGCGGCGCACGGCGAAGGGATTGTCCACCGCGACATCAAGCCGGCGAATATTTTTGTTACCAAGCGGGGGCATGCCAAGGTGCTGGACTTCGGACTGGCGAAGATGACACCGGCAGAGGAAGCCAAGGTGGATTCCGGTGCTCTGACCGCGGCCAGCGATAGGCAACTGACCTCGCCCGGCTCGACCATGGGCACTGTGGCCTACATGTCGCCGGAGCAAGTGCGAGGCAAAGAACTGGACGCGCGCACCGACCTTTTCTCTTTCGGCGCGGTGCTTTACGAGATGGCGACGGGCACGCTGCCCTTTGCCGGAGAAACCTCGGGAGTGATCTTCGACGGCATTCTGAACCGGGCGCCGGTGGCGCCTGTAAGGCTGAACCCGCAAGTACGCGCAAAGCTGGAAGAGATCATCCAAAAGGCGCTGGAGAAGGACCGCGAACTGCGCTACCAGACGGCGGCGGAGATGCGCGCCGACCTGAAGCGGCTGCAGCGCGACACGACCTCAACCTCCCTGACCGCGATACCCGAAGCCGCGCGCGCGCCCGCGTCAGCGAAGAAAAGGGGCGCGTGGCTGGCAGGGGGAGCGCTCCTGGTGCTGCTGGTGGCGGCCATTCTGTGGCGGGCGGCGCGCAAGAATAGTGAACCAACAGCGGGCAAGCGCCAGACGACGGTAGCGGTGCTGCCGTTCCAGAACGTAGGAGCAAGCCAGGAGATGGATTATCTGCAGGTGGCGCTGCCGGACGAAATCGCCACGGCGCTGAGCTACGCACCGTCGCTGGCAGTGCGCCCCATGGCCATGACACGCAAGTATGCGGGCGAGGCCCTGGACGTGCAGAAAGCCGCCAAGGAACTGGCGGTCGCCAACCTGGTGACCGGGCAATACGGGCGCGAGGGCAACCAGTTGCGCGTGACGCTGGAGGCGGTGGACACGGCGGGCAACCGGCTTCTGTGGCGGGAGAGCGTGAGCGTGGCGGCCGAGGACGCGCTCACCCTGAGGGAACAGATTTCAGCGCGAGTGCGGCAAGGCCTGCTGCCGCTGCTGGGTGTGACGGCGACGGCAACTGGCGCCACGCAGCCCCGAAGCCCGGAAGCCTACGAGCTCTTTCTACGCGCCAACGCGCTGCCCACCGACCCGGAGCCAACGCGCCAGGCCCTTGCCATGCTGGAGCGCTCCGTAGCCCTGGACGCCGGCTTTGCGCCGGCCTGGGGTGCTCTGGCCGGGCGGTATTATTTCTATGGGAGTTACGGAGAAGGTGGTGACGCAGCTTTGAGACGAGCGGAACTGGCTCGCCGCCGCGCCCTGGAGTTGGATCCGGGATTGATTACAAGTGTCCGTGGCCTGATTGTTTCGAAGACGGAAACGGGCGATTTAACAGCAGCCTACGACCAGGCGGCAGAACTCCTGGAAAAGCGGCCGGAGAGCGGGGATGCGCATTTCGCCATGGGCTACGTGCTGCGCTACGCGGGGCTCCTCGAAGAATCGGCCCGGAAGTGCGAGACGGCGCTGGCGCTCGACCCTGGAAGCCGGGGCCTCCGTTCCTGCGGCTTCACCTTCACTCAACTGGGGAAGTACGACCGAGCCGCCGAGTTTTTCCAGCTCGATGCCGGCAGCGAATGGGTAGCCAACAACATGGCGGGGCTTCTCATGCGCCAGGGAAAGCTGACAGAAGCGCGGAAACTGATGGAAGGCCGTCCGGGTCTCGACCCCTTCGTCCTACGCTGCCTGCAGCGCCGCACGATGCAAGAAGAGACGCCACTCACGTCGGACGAAACACAAACCTGGCTGGGGTTGAGCGATCCGGAAGCGATGTACCAGTTCGGTGCCCGGGCGATCTTTTGCGGGCAAAGGGAAACTGGCTTGCAGCTCTTGCGGCGCGCAGCGGAGAAGCATTATTGCGCCTATCCGCTTGTGGAGCGGGATCCGTTGCTCGAATCAGTTCGTAACCTAGCGGAGGTCGCGCGCATCCGCGAGCTGGCAAAGAGCTGCCAGCAGGAGTTCCTGAAGCACCGCGCGCGGCGCGGGCGCTGAGCGGTGCCATCGAAGTGCCCACATGCACAATTCCGGCGGCCGTGTGCAGCGTGTAGAATCGCGGCGTTGAAGCCGCGATGATGGCCACACCTCCCGAGTCGCCGATGTCGCCAAACGCCGAAAGCCGCCTGCGGCAGGCGGCGCGGTTGCTCGATCCTCTGCACCAGCACAGCGCCTTTTCTGCGGCGGTGCTGCTTTCCACCACGGTGCTGCTCTCGCGCGTGATCGGCTACCTGCGCGAGGCCTATATCGCCTACGCCTTCGGCGCAGGGACGGAGACCGACGCCTATGTGGCCGCCTTCACCCTGCCCGACTGGCTGAACTACCTGGTGGCGGGCGGCACGGCCTCCATCACGTTTCTCTCCATCTTCACGCGCTACGTCTCGGCGGGGCGCGAGGAAGACGCGAAAAAAGCGTTCCACGTCATTCTGACGGTGATGACGGCGGTGCTGGTGGCGGGCATCGG
>Ga0114945_10002735_pt1 | contig 10181 bp, 8 predicted proteins | sample OV2TP3_FD_87194 | JGI IMG/M metagenome (GOLD analysis project Ga0114945, IMG submission 87194) | Hot spring microbial communities from Beatty, Nevada to study Microbial Dark Matter (Phase II) - OV2 TP3 | ecosystem: Environmental > Aquatic > Thermal springs > Hot (42-90C) | place: USA: Beatty... | reverse complement strand
GGGTGAGGGTGGGGGTGAGCGCCCCGCCTGTCCCCCCCATCCTGACCTTCCCCCTCGCCGGGGGGAAGGGAACCTCTGGGATCGCCCTTGACAATGTCCCAATCTCTTGTGGACCGATTTAGGTATGACTCCCCCACTCGGGATATCCGGCTACATCTGATTCCACGCCTCTATCGTCCTGCCAACGGTCCAGCCAATCCTCCTCAATGGCCGATTGCAACCGCTGCGCTAGAATAGCGCTCCCTGCTACCTCATCCAGGAACACATAGCGTCCCTCCTGCTTCAGGAGATTGGCGATGTGTTGGGCATCCTGCCGGGTCAGGAAAGGACCCACGCGGACGCGGTAGTATCGCCCCAGGGGGCCGTCGCGCGTCGCGATATACGTTGCAGGATACCGCTCGTACAGCTGGTCCCGAACCGCGTAAGCCTGTTCCAGCTCTCCGAAGGCCCCGACTTGTACCTCGTAGAAGACGTCCTCGGTGGGGTCCTGCAACTGGAGCGCCTGCTCCGACACCACCACTCGGACTTTGCCAACGCCACGCTCTACCAGGCCAAGGCTATCAGCGGCGGCATGGGAGAGATCGATGATGCGACGCTTTGGCTGGACAAAAGGTCCGCGATCATTGATCTTGACCTCAACCTGTTCCTTGGTCTCCAGGTTCGTGATGAGTGCCTTCGTCCCCAGGGGCAGCTTGCGATGCGCAGCCGTCAGCTCCCGGGTCGAGAAGCGCTCCCCGCTCGCGGTCTGACGTCCATGGAACTTTTTCCCATACCACGAGGCCCATCCGACCTGTCCACGGGTGAGAGCGCGAGACTCGGCCAGCACGCCTGAGAACATCAGCGCCATGCAGGCAACCATTATGGCAACCATAAACCGTCGCCATGGCATGTGCCACCTCCGATCATTACCGATGGTCGAGGTTGTATTGAGCAACAAGTGTGCCAGGCGAATAAGCGCAGAAACACGCCAATTCTCAAGGGATTGCAAGGCGAAACCGGGTGCCCAGTGTAGGGATTTTCTAACGGGCCTGTAGGTATTTGCCTGCAGATTGGAGAGGTGACCGGTCGCCGATCGAAGGGTGATGTTGAGCGCTCAGATGGGCGTATCCCTGGCTTTAAACAGCTGGGGATCAACCGCATGCTTTCGCAGCATCTTATAAAACTCAGCCCGGTATCTTCCGGCGAGCCCTGCGGCCCTGGAGACATTGCCTCTCGTCGCGGTGAGGACTTGCACCAGATAGGAGCGCTCGAACTCAGCGCGCGCCTGCTTGAATGGCAGAAGGCTGGTCTGTGGGCTCTGAGGCTCCTGCCTTCCCAGCAGCAGGAGGTCAGGCGTCAGGATCCGATCAGAGGCCAGCACGACGGCTCTCTCGATCACGTTGGCCACTTCGCGGACGTTGCCCGGCCAGTCGTACGATAGCAGGCGCTGCATGGCCTCCGGCGAGAAGCCCTGCATGTCTTTCCCCGTCTCCTGGCTAAACTGCCGCAGGAAGTGATGTGCCAGCAGCGGGACATCCTCTGACCGCTCCCGGAGGGGAGGAAGAAAGATCGGAATGACATGGATGCGATAATAGAGATCCTCGCGGAACTTTCCGCTGCTGACAGCGCTCCATAAGTCCTGATTGGTGGCTGCGATCAAGCGGATATCGACTTTCGTGGGCTGTCCGGCCCCGAGTGGGAAAAACTCTCGCTCCTGCAGCACCCGCAAGAACTTGACTTGCAGCGCGGCAGGGAGCTCCCCGATTTCATCCAGGAGGAGCGTGCCGCCGTGCGCTTGATGGAGCAGGCCCGGTCTGGCCCTGTCTGCTCCGGTATATGCCCCTCGCATATGCCCAAACAATTCGTTTTCCAGCAGGCCCTCCGGGATCGCGCCGCAATTAATGGCCACAAATGGCCCTTGTGAGCGCTGACTGGCCGCATGGATAGCCCTGGCGATCAGCTCCTTCCCCGTGCCACTCTCCCCATAGAGGCAGACCGTGGAATCCCGTGCCGCGATCAACGCTACCTGGTGGAGGACCTGCTGCATCTTTTCGCTCGAGGCGATGATATTGTCGAAGTGGTAGCGTTCTTGCACCAGGGTCCGCAGCCGTGCCACCTCGCCTCGCAGACGCCGCACCTCCAGAGCTTTTTCTAAGCAATGCAGGAGCTCCTTGGGGTCGAAGGGCTTGGTCAGAAAGTCATACGCCCCCTTCTTCGTGGCCTCCACGGCATTGGCGATCGTGCCGTGGGCGGTCAGGATGACGACGGGGAGCGACGGCTGCAGGCGCAGGAGGTTCTCTAAGAGGGCGATGCCATCCATTCCCTCCATCCTGAGGTCGACGATGGCTGAATCGAAGACCTCCTCCTCCGCATGGGCCAACGCCTCCTCCCCGCTCTCCGCCAGGGTGGCGCGGTAGCCCGCTCCTTCCAGACGAATCTTCATGAGGGTGCGAAGGTCCTGATCGTCATCGACCACGAGGATGTTTCCGCCAGCCATGGGCTTCCTCAACGTGACAGCGCTCGCTCCTTTTTCTCGATCTCCAGGTCGATCTCTCGCGACCGGGTGATTTGCTCTCGCAAGCCTCGGATCGTGGTTTCCTGTGTGCGGAGATCCGCCTGTAACCGGCGGCGACTTTCATCCAGGTTCAGGTGCTCGTGCAGGAGGGCGATCCATGCCTGTCCCTGATACGCCAGGGGGCTGCGCGGGTACTTTTTCAGGAGCTGGGTAAAATACTGCAACGCTTTAGGGTGGTTGCGATAAGGGCTCTGGGGATAGGCAGAGAGAAAGCCCAGGTTAAAGAGCGCCACATCACAGTCTCCGCTCCCCTCACACTGCTGTAGCCGCCTCTGGTTTTCCGCGAGAAACCCGGCGAAGTTCTTGTGTTCCATGACTTTTTGGGGGGGAAATACCGACTGCGACTGGTTCACGAAAAAGGCATCAGCGCTGCACCCAGCCAGGAGGCCCGTCAGTACAATGGTCCCCCCCCATTTACGCCACATTGCCCGCTCCACTCTGGGGGGAATCGATGGCGACCGGCTCAACGCGCTTACTGCTATCGACGGGCAATAAGACGATGAACGTGGAGCCCTGCCCCACCCGGCTCTCGACCCAGATCTTGCCGTCATGCGCTTCCACGATATGGCGGACGATGGCCAGGCCCAATCCCGTCCCGCGCGGGCCATTTCGCTGTTGCTGAGGGCTTTGATAGAATTTGTCAAACACCCGCTCCAGCTCTTCGGGCGCAATGCCAATGCCCGTATCAGACACTCTGACCTCGACCCAGCCTCTCTGGCTGTCCTCCCCTGTCTCATGCGTGGCGGAGACCTTGATATGTCCCTCCTCTGGGGTGAATTTGACCGCGTTGCTGAGGAGGTTGTCGAACACCTGCTGCATGCGTGGGACATCCAGGGACACGCGAGGCAGCGGTGAGGACAGGAGCACTTCGAGGGGGATGCGCTTTTTCTGTGCGACGAGCCGGACTGCCTCGACACTGCGCTGGATCACGTCTGTCAGATCGCTCGGCACCAGGATATACTCCATCATCCCGGCCTCCATTTTGGAGAGATCGAGGATCGATGAAAGATGATGGGACAGACGCTCACTGTGCCGCCGTATGGCCGTAAGAATCTCCCGTTGGGAATCGGTCAGGGGGCCAGAGATCTCCTCCCACAGCAGGGATGTCCCCTCCTGAATGGCTGTGAGTGGCGTGCGGAATTCGTGCGAGATATGGGCAATGAAATCCGCCTTCATGGCATCCAGCTTCGCCAGACGGTGAGCCATCCAGTTAAAGGCGCGGGCCAGCTCATCGACTTCTCTGGGAGCTCGCAGCTCAAGGGAGCGGAGAAAATCTCCTCTGCCGACCTGACGTAACTCCCGAGCCAGTATTCGCAGTGGCCGACTCACCCCGCGCGCATGCACGTAAGCCAGCAACACCGCGATTCCGATCCCCCCCGCGGTCAGCCAGCCCACGACTCGGGCGGCAAAGGCCCCCTGGTCGCGGGCCTCAGCAGTCTTGTGCGCGATTCCCTCTTCGCGAAGGCGGATCAGGCCATCGATGCCCGCAGCGATCGCATCGCTGAGCTCGGTCCTGTCGGTATTGGAGACGCTGCTCGGAGACGAGGTTGGGCTCAGCGCCGTCGCATATTGGGAGTGCATGTCCTGGATCTGCCTGAGCAGGTCGTGCTCGGCCGGACTCTCGAGGAGGGGGGCGAGCTGCTCCAGAGCGCCGTGGAATTCCTGTGTTCCCGCGCTGAAGCGGGTATAGTAGACCGGGTCTTGCAGATGGACGTACTTCTCTGCGTTCCGCATCTGGGTGAAGAATAACTTGAGCAGCCGCTTTTCTTCGTCGATCGTGACGGAATCTCGACTGAGTATGGCGGTGGTCAAGTCGGTCAGATGATAGAGTTGCGACAGGGCATACAGGCTGACGAGCAGGATCAGAGCGATCAGTGAGATCTGTGCCAGGATGACCCGCCAGAAGATTGGCAGACGCATGAAACGTCCCTCGGCGATGGTACCCCCTACCCTATGCCCTACAAGCTTCCGGGGAGCACGTGCTCAGCCAGCTGACTCCATCCGGCGCAGCTCTAGAGTACAAACTCTGCGACCGTGATGTCAATGTGTGGCTGACATCGGGAGGCAGCAGGAGTGCCGGGCTTTATCCACTGCCACGCAGGCGAGGATCCAGCAGATCCCGCAGGGCATCGCCGAACATGTTGAACCCGAAGACCGCGGCGCTCAAGGCCACCCCCGGCCACATCGCGAGCCAGGGGGCCTGATACATATAGCTGAGTCCCTGCAAGCTCAGCATTCCTCCCCATGTGGGGTGGGGAGGCGGCACCCCGAACCCGAGAAAGCTCAACGACGCCTCGAGCAAGATCAGGTTCCCCAGGCCAATAGTGGCCACCACGATGATAATCGCCGCCACGTTCGGGAGTATGTGTAGTAGCATGATCCGCAGGCTGCTGCCGCCGAAGGCCTGCGCCGCTTCTATATACGCGTTCTCTTTCACCGACAACGCAGCCCCGCGGATGATACGGGAGTTCTGAATGCCGAAACTCAGACCCAGAACCGCGATCACGTTGAAGAGTGCGGGGCCCAGCAGTGACATGATGGTGAGCAATAGGAGCAACCCTGGGAAGGCCTCCCACGCATCCACAAAGCGCTGCACGACCAGGTCGTAGCGGCCCCCGAAGAAGGCCGAGGTGACCCCGATGAGCGTCGCCAGGAACGTCCCCAGCGCGGCGGCCCCCAGGGAGACGGTGAGCGACACGCGCGTGCCGTAGATGACGCGACTCAGGAGATCCCGGCCCAGTTGGTCCGTTCCCATCCAGTGCTCGATACTCGATCCACGAAAGCGGTGGAGCAGGCTCGTCTGCGCATATCCATACGGGGCGATGACGTCTGCGAAGATCGCCGTACCAAGCATCGAGAAGACGATGAAAGCTCCCAGGAGCCCGAGGGGCTTCTCCCGGATCAGACGGACCCACACCTCTAGAAAGGGAGAGCGCACACGGGTCCCGATCGCCCGTCGGCCGAACGTTCCCTCGACTGACTTTCCCCTGGGAATCATCGCCCCCTTCCTGCAGGCGTTTCTCTCCCTCCTCCACCCCCACCCTCTCCTGCATCGAGGGGCGAGGGAGCGAAGGACCTAACGATATCGAATGCGGGGATCGAGGTATGCGTAGCTGAAGTCCACGATGAGATTCAGCAGGAGCGCGAAGACGGCCCCGATCAGATTGATGCTCTGCACAACCGGGTAATCGCGGCGAATCAGCGCCTCGAAGAAGAATTGCCCCATACCCGGCAGCCGGAAGATCGACTCGATGATCACCGATCCGCCAAGATAAAAGTGGATCTGCAGGCCAAGGATGCTCACCACAGGGATCAAGGCGTTTTTGATGGCGTGCTTCAAGATCACACCGCGCTCCGGCAGGCCCTTCGCCCACGCGGTTCGGATGTAATCCTGGCGCTGCACCTCGAGCATCGACGAGCGCATGATTCGCATGATCGGCCCCGCCCGCGACACCCCGAACACTGCGGCCGGGAAGATCATGATCTTGAGGTTCTCTGCGGGGTCGGTAGTCAGGGGCACATAGGTCCACAGCGGCGTCCAGCGGAAATAGATGGCGGGCAACACCACGACCAGAATCGCCAGCCAGAAGAACGGCATCGCCAGCGCCAGGATGGCCACACCCCTTCCGGCATAATCGATCCAGGTTTCCTGCCGGACGGCCGACACCACCCCCACCCCGAGGCCGAAGCTGACCGAGATGACCATGGTCAGCAGGGCCAGCTCGAGGGTCACCGGGAAGCGCCTGGCGAATTCCACCAGGATACTCTCCTTCGTCCAGAGGGAATGCCCCAGGTCAGCCCGCAGCAGGCCGCCCATCCACTCGAGATATTGCACGTGCGCCGCTCCATCGAGCCCGAGCTCCCGCCGTAACGCCTCGACCGTGTCCGCATAGGCGTATCCCTCCAGCATCTGGATGACCACATCCCCCGGCAGCAGGCGCATCATCAGAAACACCCCCAACGTCACCAGGAGCAGCGTAGGCACCATGAGCAGGACCCGTTTGAGGAAATACTCACGCATGGGAAAAACCCTTTACCGTGCGACGTTACATTCTCTCATCCGGGGACCTTTACCGTTGCACGTTGAACCTTGAACATTGAACGGTTTTTATTCATTTATCCAGCCATGCCGCGATCACCTTATGGACCATGGTTTGCCCGATCTTGGGCGCGAAGCCCTTCAGGTACGGTTGCTGGACCTGATAGGAGAGCCCTATGGGAATGTACACATAGTACGCCTTGTCGGCCAGGTAGCGCTGAATGTTGTGGACGATGCGCTTGCGTTTCTCGGGGTCCAGCTCCCGCCGTTGGGCGATGAGCATGGCATTCAGCTCGGGATCATCGATATGGCCGCGGTTGTTCGGCTGACCGGGGTAGAAGACGCCGTAGAGAAAATCATCCACCTCGAGGAACGGGGTGATAGGCCCCATGGCGAGCTTGTCGAACTTCCCCAGGTAGGTGGTGGAGATGTATTTGCCGTACTCCTCGGGCTGGAGCTCGATCTTGATCCCTACTTTGCTGAGCTCATCCACCGCCAGCTCATAGCGCGAGGGCCAGGGGGTCGGATATCCATGATGATGGTACATGGGGGTGGTGAAGCCCCTGGGATAGCCGGCCTCGGCCAGCAGGCGTTTGGCCTCCTCACGGTCGAATCCCACCAGATACTTCGCCCTGGCTGGGTCTATCTCCTTCGCATCCAGCCTCCACTCCGGCAGGGCACACGGGATAGGCCCGGTCACGAGACATCCTTCACCGAATTCCAGCGCCTCCAACCATGCCTGCCGATTGATCGCGAGGGAGAGCGCTCGACGCACGTGGATGTCGTTGAAGGGGGGCTGATCCGTCCGCATGTAGAACTTCCCCCAGTTGAGACTCTGGTACTTGAAGAACTTCAACTCCGGGTTGGTGCGCCGCAGCGGGATCGCCTCCTCCCCCGCCAGGAGACCTGCCACGCCCACGAAATCCACCTTGCCTGTCCGCAGCAGCGACAGACGCGCCGCAATCTCCGGAGTCACCTGCCATTCGATGCCATCCACGTAGGGCAAGCCCTTGATGTAATACTCGGGATTGCGCTTGAAGACCAGCTTCACCCCTCGATCATAGCGTTCCAGGATGAAGGGACCCGTCCCAATGGCTGCCTCTGGCTTATTGAAATCGCCGTAGCGCTCGGCCGCCTCTTTCGGCAGGATGAAGTTGTGGGAGGGGGTTGCGAGCTGGGCCAACAGCGGGGCGAACGGGTGTTTGGTGACAATCTTCACGGTAAAATCGTCCACGGCTTCGACGCGGTCTACATCGTCGAAGCGCGCCCGGAAGCCGGATTTGGCGGCGAAGCGATCCAGGGAGTATTTCACGTCCTGAGCCGTCACCTCGCGCCCATTCACGGGCGGCTTGTTATGGAACTTCACCCCCTTGCGCAGGTAAAACACCGCGGTCTTGTCGTCCAGGTACTCCCAGCGCTCCGCCAGGTCGGGGAGGATCGTGAGATCGTAGGGGTCTTTCTGCTCATGCCCATAGGGGAATCGTACGAGGCCGTTGTAGATGAGGCTCCCGATATTGTGAGGCAGGAAGGAGATGCTCAGGTGCGGGTCGAGATTGGGGGGCTCCTGTACGGCGACGCGGAGGATTCCCCCATATTTGGGCTTCTCGCCAGCGGTAGTCCCTTGCGCAAAGGCGGGGGTGCTTCCGGCAGCTAAGAGCCAGAGCATCAGGCCGCCCAAAGCAGCGATACAGGAGCATACTCCCGCGCGGCTGAGAGATGGGTATTTCCTCATCGTACGTGACCTCCTATGCATCGGAATCGCCGAACACTGTCTGCGTCTTCGAAGGGGAAGATGGGGACGCACGCGGAACGAGCCTGAGGCCGCGAGATGGTGGGGATGCTATCGTCAGGCATGGGTCATGTCAAGCGAAATCGGTGCCCGGCGTCAAAGGGTTATGCTAAGATGCGCCGCGGCTCGCCAGTCAGGATCAGATATACACAGGTGCAGGGGCCAGGCGTCGCAGGCCTATGGGAGGGGAAGGAGATGCGATTCTTCGGCTTTGGCAAAAAGCGTGCGTCAAATGAGACTGCCGATTCTGCTCAGGCAGGCTCCCGGTCACAGGCTGCGGATCCAGGCGCCTCCGCCTCCTCGGCCCCGGAGATCGTCGTCTATGGAACGCATGAGGGGGGCCGGTGCCGTCAGGTGCGGGGATTGCTGGAGAAGCGGGGCTATGTCTATAAGGATGTGCGAGTGGACGAGGATCTGAGCACGCGAGCCTGGTTGCAACGGACCACGGGAGATGATTCCCTCCCGAAAGTCTTCATCGGCACCAGGTGCTACGGAGGCTTCGAAGATATCCAGGTCCTCGCGTTTGAGGGGACCATCGACCGTATTCTGCAGGGGGAGGAGGTCGAGCAGGGTCCGCAAGACGAGTTAGCAGCCATGAAGCAGGAGATGAGCCCTTCCGCGATCCTCACCCTCCTGCGCAAGGGGGAAATCCTCACGGTGAAGGAAGGGGACATGGAGATGGATGCCTGGGCCGAGCCCCTGGCGAACCCGCCTCAGATCTATTACGAGGGGCTCCCGCACCCGATCCAGGAGATGGGCAGGATTGTCGCAGAGATGGTGACACGTCTGCGGGCGGGGGAGATCGAGCTGACGTGGAAGGAGGAGGATTGAGGTCTGCGGGAAACGGCATCGTCGAAAAAATAATTGGAACTTTTTGCGCGGTGCTCCGTCTAAAGCATGGAGAGGTATTCTGAGCCGGCGCATGTAGTATCGGTTCACACGTGTCAAGCCGCCCCTCCAATGCATCGGTTGCCATGATGGGGAGGGCCTGATTGGGCTGTTAGCAGAGGAACACCGCAGATGCGTTTAGGCATTCTCGTTGGAGGTGGCCCCGCCCCTGGGATTAACAGCGCCATCAGTGCGACGACGATCGAGGCCGTGAACGCTGGTCTCGAGGTCGTCGGCCTCTATGACGGCTTCGAACATGTGATGGAGGGACGCGCGAACGCCGTCCGCCCCTTGACCATCGCCGATGTCTCCCGCATTCACTTTCAAGGCGGCTCGATCTTACGCACCTCGCGCATGAATCCAACGCGTGACCCGGAAGCGTTACGCCGCACTGTGAGGGGGCTGCAGGAACTGGCTATCACATGCCTCGTGACGATCGGGGGCGATGATACAGCTTTTGCGGCCTTTGAAGTGGCGAAAGCTGCGCAAGGCGCGATTCGAGTGGCTCACATCCCAAAGACAATCGATAACGACCTTCCACTTCCTGGAGGCATGCCCTCCTTTGGCTTCGAGACCGCGCGCCACGTCGGTACGGAGCTGGTCCTCAACCTGATGGAGGACTCCCGGACGACCAACCGCTGGTTTTTAGTCGTGGTGATGGGCCGGAAAGCTGGGCATCTGGCCCTAGGCATCGGCAAGGCTGCCGGCGCCACCCTGACGATCATTCCTGAGGAGTTTCCACAGACGCCCCTCGCGCTGCGAGACGTTGGGCTCGTGCTGGAGGGGGCCATTTTGAAGCGTCGGGTGATGGGGCGTAAAGACGGCCTGGCTGTGATTGCCGAGGGCATCGGGGAAAAGTTAGACCCTGAGGAAATCGCCAAGATACCCGGGGTGGAAGTGGTGTATGACCC
>Ga0114945_10002732_pt1 | contig 10187 bp, 11 predicted proteins | sample OV2TP3_FD_87194 | JGI IMG/M metagenome (GOLD analysis project Ga0114945, IMG submission 87194) | Hot spring microbial communities from Beatty, Nevada to study Microbial Dark Matter (Phase II) - OV2 TP3 | ecosystem: Environmental > Aquatic > Thermal springs > Hot (42-90C) | place: USA: Beatty... | reverse complement strand
CACGGTCTCCTCGATCGCGCCGACCGCCAGCGTGGCGTCCACGGTAGCCGTGAAGTTCGAGGGCAGCTCGATACCATCGCGCACCACCGTCCAGAAGCCCGCCAGCGTAAACGTCACGGCGTAGACGCCGGGGCGCAGCCCGACGATCGAGGCGGTGTTCACGATACAGCCATGAGATTGTTTTAAGAGAGGAACCGCCGCGCGCGTGACCTGAAACAGGCCGCGCACGTTCACCGCGAAAACCCGGTCCCACTCCTCGAGCGACAGCGTCTCCAGATCCTTCGGCTTCCAGGAGGCGGTAGTGCCGGCATTGTTGATGAGCACGTCGAGCCTGCCGAACTCGCGCTCTATGGCCTTGATCATGGAGCGAACCCCGGCCTCGTCGCTGACGTCGCATTTGGCGAGGAGCGTCTTCGCGCCGAGCTTCCCGGCAGCGGCGGCGGTGTCCCGCGCCGCGGCTTCGCTGGAGCTATAGTTGATCGCCACGTCGTACCCGGCGCGGGCCAGCGCGAGCACCGCGCTGCGGCCGATGCCGGTGGCTGCTCCGGTGACCAGGGCGGTTTTTCTGGACGTCACGGCGGGGCTGTTCTAGGATGGGAAGTGAACATGTTCATGTTCGCATGGGACGCTGTCAAGAGGAGGCTGTGATGGGGAAAATACTTGCCGTTCTGGCGCTTGCGCTTTCCGCCGCCGCGCAGGCGCAGCAGTGGCCGTCGAAGCCGGTGCGCGTCATCGTCAACGTCGCGCCGGGCGGCGTCGCCGATGTCACCGCGCGCGTGCTCGGCGCGCGGCTCACCGAGACCATGGGCCAGGCGTTCGTGGTCGAGAACCGCGCCGGCGGGGACGGCTACATCGGCTTCGAAGCCGTGGCGCGCGCCGAGCCGGACGGGCATACGCTGGTGTATTCGCCCGGGAGCAGCATGATGATCGCCCCGCACGTCGTGAAGCGCGCCGACCTCGACCCCGTGAAGGCATTGACCCCGGTGGCCGCGACCGGAGGCGTGTCGCTCTACATCCTTCTGCACCCGAAGGTGCCGGCGAGCGACTTCAGCCAGTTCCTCGCGTACGCGCGCGCCAATCCCGGCAAGCTCAATTACGGCACGCCGGGCAACGGCACCTCGCCGCACATCGCGACCGAGGTGTTCAACCGCGAGGCGGGCGTGAAGATGAACCATGTGCCCTACAAGGGCGCAGGCCCGGCGCTCAAGGACCTGCTGGGCGGGGTCATCGAGCTCGCGTTCGATCCGGGCATCGGCATCGGCCAGGCCAGGGCCGGCAAGCTGCGCATGGTGGCCGTGGCGGGCCCGGCGCGGCATCCCGACTTTCCCGACGTGCCCACGCTCGAGGAAAACGGCATCAGGGGCGTCGACGGCGGGCCGCACTTCGGCTTCTACGCGCCGGCCGGCACGCCGCGCGAGCCGATCGAAAAGCTCAACCGCGAGGTGATCCGCCTGATGCAGGAGCCGACGGTGCTCGCGCGCTTCAAGGCGCTCGCGGTCAACCTCGCCGAGCCGATGACGCCCGCGCAATTCGCCGCCTACGTGCGCGCGGAGCACCAGCGCTACGCGAAGCTCGTGCCGGCGCTCGGCATCTCCCAATGAAAATCGACTTCCACGTCCACATGCTGGACGAGGAAGTCTTCAAGGCGGCCGCCAACAAGACCGTCTTCACCGGCTTCGGCGCGAACCCGGCAAGAGCGCCGCGGCCGGGCACGGAAGGGCTGCTCGCGCGCATGATGCAGCCGGCCGACATCGTCGAGGACATGGATTCGCGCGGCATCGACATGAGCGTCATCACCTCGAGCACGGTGCTGCAAGGGACCTCGTGGGCGGACCCGCAGACCGACCTCGCGCTCTGCAGGCGCTGCAACGACACCGTCGCCGACTGGGTGGCGAGGTTTCCGGCGCGCTTCATCGGCATCGCCGTGCTGCCGCTGCAGGACGTCGGTCTCGCCCTGAAGGAGCTGGAAAGAACCGGATTCAGGGTCGTCAACGCGGGTGCCTGCTACAACGGAGCGTACCTCGGCGATCCGGTCTATCACCCGTTCTGGGAAGCGATTCTGCGCTGCGACGCGACGGTCTGGATCCATCCCGAGGGCGTGCGCGATCCCTGGTTCCAGCGCTACGCGTTGTGGAACTCGGCCGGGCAGTCGATCGAGGAGGCGAAGGTCATGGCCTCGCTGATCTACGAGGGCGTGATGCACAAGTATCCGGGCATCAGGATCGTCATTGCGCACGGCGGCGGCTATTTTCCGCACTACCTCGGACGCATGGACCGCAATACCGCGAACCGCCCGGACACGGTGAAGAACACCGGCGGCAGGAAGCCGAGCGAGTTCCTGCGCTCGTTCCACTACGATACTTGCGTCTACGATCCCCGGGTGCTCAAGGTGCTCCTGGAGCGCATCGGGCCGGACCGGCTGGTCATGGGCAGCGACTATCCCGTGGGCGAGAAGGATCCGGTCGCCTTCATAGAACAGAATGTTTCTTCAGAAGAGCAAAGGCAGCTGATCTGCGGCGGCAATGCCGCGCGCCTGCTCGGAATTCAATGACGCGGCTGCTGATTCTCCTCACCCTGCCGGAGAAGGTGAGGATGCAGTACTACGATCACATCCGCGCGAAGTTTCCCGCCCTGGCGGTCGACATGATCGATCACCACGGCAAGGCCGGCCCGTATGTCGGGGACGCCGATATTCTCCTCACCTTCGGCCCGATGATGGCGGATCACGTCCTGGCGGAGGCGAAACGCCTGAAATGGATCCAGGCGCTCGGCACCGGGGTCGACGGCATCACGGATCAGCCCTCGCTGCGCGAGGGCGTGATCGTGACCAACATGCACGGCTTCCACGGCGTGCCGGTGGCGGAAGCCGCGATCATGGCGATGCTCGCGCTCGCGCGCGGCCTGCCGCGCGCGCTGCGCAACCAGGCGCAGCACAAGTGGGACCGGTTCCCCGCAAGGACGCTCAAGGACCAGACCGTCGGCATCTTCGGCGTCGGCGTCATCGCCGCAACCCTCGCGCCGATGTGCAAGGCGTTCGGCATGAGGGTGGTCGGAATCAGCTCGACAGTGCGTGAAGTCGCGGGTTTCGACAGGATATTTCCTCGAAGCCAAATCGAGAGCGCGGTCCGGGACGTCGATTTCCTCGTGCTGCTGACTCCCTACACCCCGCAGACCAAGGGCATCGTCGATGCGAAAGTGCTTGCCGGCATGAAGCCGTCGGCGTTCCTCGTCAACCTCGCCCGCGGCGGCGTGGTGGACGAGCCCGCGCTGATCGGCGCCCTGCGCTCGGGCCGCATCGCCGGGGCGGCGCTCGACGTCTTCGGGCAGGAGCCGCTGCCCGCGGCGAGCCCGCTCTGGGACCTGCCGAACGTGATCGTCACGCCGCACCTCGGCGGATTCTTCGAGGGCTACCCGCAATACGCGCTGCCGGTCGTCGAGGAGAATTTGCGGCGCTTCCTCTCCGGCGACGCCGGCAACCTGCTCAACGTGGTGAAGCGATGAACGAGCGGCTGAATACCCCGATCTCCGGCGCGGAGCCCGAGCGGCGCTGGGCCGCGGTGCGTGCCGCGATGGCCGGCGAGCGCATCGACGTGCTGCTGATGCAGGCCAACAACGACTTCATGGGCGGCTACGTCAAGTACTTCACCGACATTCCGGCGACCAACGGCTACCCGGTCACGGTGCTGTTCCCCAGGGACGAGCGCATGACGGTGATCGGCCAGGGGCCGATGGGCCTCGAGCGCGAGCTGCCGCCCGAGGGCGACGGCATCCGCCGCGGCGTAGCGCGCTTCATGGGGACCCCGAGCTACGCCTCGGTGCCGTACACGGCGAGCTATGATGCGGCGCTCGCAGAAAAGGCGCTGCACGGTTTCTCGACCATAGGTCTCGTCGGGACCGCGGCGATGTCTTTCGCCCTGGTGGATTACCTGAGGAACAAGCTCTCGAAAGCCCGGTTCATCGATGCCTCCGACCTCGTCGACCGCATCAAGGCGGTCAAGAGCGACGAAGAGATCGCGCTCATGCGGCGAGCCGCGGCGATGCAGGACGCGGCGTGGCAGGAAGTGCTCAAGGCCATCAGGCCCGGCATGCGCGACCTCGAAGTCGCCGCCGTCGCCGAGCACGCCGGGCACCGCCATGGCAGCGAGCAGGGGCTTTTCCTGTGCGCTTCGGGCCCGGTCGGAACGGCCGCCATATTCGGCAATCGCCACCTGCAGAACCGCGTCATCCGCGAAGGCGATTACTTCACGCTGCTGATCGAGAACAACGGCCCCGGCGGCTTCTATACCGAAATCGGCCGCACCTGCGTCCTCGGAGCAGCGTCGCAGGAGATGAAGGACGAGTACGAGTTCGTCCTCAGGGCGCGCAAATTCACGCTCGACATGCTCAGGCCGGGCGTATCGCCGGGGGAGGTCTGGGACGCCTACAACGCTTTCATGCGCGAGAACGGCAGGCCGGAGGAAAAGCGGCTGCACTGCCACGGCCAGGGTTACGACATGGTAGAGCGCCCGCTGCTGCGGCACGACGAGCCGATGCCGCTCGCAGCCAGCATGGTCGTCGCCTGCCATCCGACGTACGCCACGCAACGCACCTACAGCTGGATCTGCGACAATTTCCTGATCGGCAGCCGCGGCGCTGCCGAGCGCCTGCACCGGACTGCGGAGAAGATCTTCGAACTATCATAGCCGCATGAAGGTCGGCTTTATCGGGCTAGGGCAGATGGGGCGCGCGATGGCGGCGCGGCTGATCGACGCCGGCTACGAGCTGAAGGTCTGGAATCGCACCCGCCGCGACTGCAAAGGAGCGGAAGTCGCTCCGGACCCGGCGCTCGCCGTTCACGGCGTCGAAACGGTGATCACCATGCTCGCCGACGATGCCGCGGTGCGTGCCGTATGGCTCGACGGGGGGCTCGCGGCGCGGCTGCCGCGCGACGCCGTGCACGTCAACATGGCGACCGTGAGCCTGGGCATCGCGCGCGAGCTGGCGCAGGCGCACGCCCGCGCGGGGAGCAGCTACGTCGCGGCGCCGGTATTCGGCCGGCCGGCGGCGGCGGCGAAAGGCGAGCTCGACGTCATCGCGGCGGGCGCGCCGGCTGCGCTCGAGCGCTGCCGGCCCCTGTTCAGGGCGATGGCGCGCCGGGTGTTCGTCGCCGGCGAGACACCCGAGCGGGCGAACGCGGTGAAGATCGCGCGCAACTTCCTGCTGGCGACGGTGATCGAAGGGCTCGGCGAGGCGATGTCGCTCGCGCGCAAGGCCGGCGTCGATGCCGGGAAGTTCCTCGAGATCATCACCAGCACCTCTCTCGACGCGCCGGCCTACAGGAGCTACGGCAAGCTGATGGTCGAGCGCTCGTATGAGCCCGCGCAGTTCACGATGACGCTGGGCGTCAAGGATATCGAGCTCGCGCTCGCGACGGCGCGCGAAGCGGGGGTTGCGCTCCCCACCGCCGAGCTGATCCGCGATAATCTTCTCGATGCGATCGCACAGGGCGCGGGCGGCAAGGACTGGGCCGCGCTCGCCGAGTACCTGCGCAAGCCATGAAAAAGACCACGCCGCCCCCGGACCCGCATACCCGCAAGCCGGGCTTCACGCCGCCGCCGCTCGCCTGCGACGCGCACTGCCACGTCTTCGGCCCGGCGGCGAAATTTCCCTACGCGCCCGACGCTGCATATTGGCCGCCGGATTCGCCGTTTGAGGCCCTTCAGGAACTTCACAGGAAGCTGTCCATTGAAAGAGCAGTCATCGTCCACGCGAGCTGCCACGGCGCGGACATGCGCGCCACGCTGGATGCCATCGCGCGCTCGAACGGCCGCTACCGCGGCACCGCCATCATCGATGCATCCGTTTCGGAGAAGGATCTTCAGCGGATGCACGACGGCGGAATCCGCGGCGTGCGCTTCAACTTCGTGAAGCACCTCGGCGGCCGGCCCGATATGGGATTTTTCAGGAGGACGGTCGAGAAGCTTCCGCATCTGGGCTGGCACCTGATCCTGCACCTCGATTCGAGCGACATCGTCGAGTTCTCCGACGAGCTCGGGAAGATTCCCGTCCCCATGGTAATCGATCACATGGGCAGGGTGGCAGCGGCCGACGGCCTCGAGCAGAAGCCGTTCCAGGTGCTGCTCGAGTTCATGAAGAACGACAACGCATGGGTCAAGATCTGCGGCGCCGAGCGCGTGTCCTCGAAGGGACCGCCGTTCACCGACGCCGTGCCGTTCGCGCGCGCACTGATCGAGGCCGCCCCCGGGCGAGTGCTGTGGGGCACCGACTGGCCGCATCCCAACGTCAGGCACATGCCGAACGACGGCGACCTGGTGGACCTTTTCCCGCTGATGGCGCCCGAGCCGGCGCTGCAGAAGAAGATCCTGGTAGACAACCCGGTGCGGCTATACGGCTTTTGAGCGGCGGCGCGTATCAGCGGGGCTGCCGGCGCTCATCGCGAGGGGCGACGTAGACCGCGCCGTCTTCGATCTTCACCTCGAAGACCTCCAAGTCCACCGTGCAGGGGGGACCTACCGCTTTCCCGGTCGGAATGTGAAACAGGCCCTGATGCAGCGGACACTCGATGTTCTCGCCGCAGATAAAGCCGTCGGCAAGGCTCGCATGTTCATGCGTGCAGATATCATGGCTGGCGTAGATCCTGCCGCCCATGTTGTACAGGCAGACTGGATCGTCGCCGCATCTCACCAGCAGGGTTCCGTCCTCGGGCACATCGTCGATCGAGGCCACTTTGCTCCAGTCTTCGCTCATGCGATGCGCCGTATCTACGGTCAGAGCGGCGTTGCCAGCATCGAGGGCACGGAGAAGCTGTCGACCATGACGCGCTTCTCCCGGAAGAGCAGGCGGCCGTCCTGCCTGACTACCTTGTCGGCATAGCGCCCGACGCTGAAGAGCTTGGATTGGCCTTCCAGGTTGGTCTGGAAGACGGCGTAGTTCGCCCCGACCTGCCAGACGCCCTCCTGCTCCTCGGTCACGCGCACGCCGCTGATGATGTGCCGGTCGTAGTGCGGGTTGAACTCGTTCGCGTTCAGCAGCGACACGATGCGGTCGCGCAGGACGTTCTTGTTGCTGCAGTAGATGAGCGAGGCGGGGAGGTTCTGCTCGACGTTCTCGCGCGGGATCACCTGGTAGATCGAGTCCTCGGTGAAGAGCTCGAGCCAATCCTCGTAGCGCTCGGAGTCGATGCGCTCGGCGTACTCGTCGAGCAGCTCGCGCACGGCTTCCTTCATGGACTGAGCGCTCATCGCACGGCGCCCTCGGGCTCGATGCCCATCAGCTCCGCGTAGTAGGACCAGAACCCGCGGCACGGCGTGTCGTTGACGCGGTGCTCGAGGCGGGTCGGGATCGGCCCGCCGCCGCCCATTTCGATCACCGAGCAGGCCTGGCGCTCGCCGACCGAGGCGCGATGCGTGATCTCGATCGCCTCGCCGTCCTCCATGGAAACCAGCCCTGCAGGACCGACGAAGTTGGCCTGCAGCAGGCGATGCTGGTGCTTCTCCTGCGAGTCGTCGGCGTAGCCGAACAGGGTAAAGACGAGCTCGAACTCGTCCGGGCCGAAGGTGCGGACCTGGCGCGCCGCCAGGCTGTTGGAGATCTGGTGGATGGTGCAGTTCGGGAACAGGCTGCAGATCGCGAGGCTGATGCCGTCGCCCCATTCGTCGTCGAACTTCACGATGCCGGGCGCGGTCAGCCGCAGCCGGCTTTCGTGCACCTTGTTGTCCCTGTACAGCGCGCTGAACTCGGCGTCGGCGTCGGTACCGAGCTTCGACCAGGTGAGGTTGTGGCGGTGGCGCTCGTCCATGGTCACGCCGCCCGTCTGGGTGACGCGGCTCAGCCCGAACGTGGACTGGAACTCGTGCAGCAGGCTGCCGTGGTAGGTGTCGCGCGTATTCTCGAGATAGAGCTTCCAGTTGCCCTGGATGCGCTGGCGCTGGTAGCCGAGGATGCGGATCGGCCTGCCGAAGAGGCGCTTCAGGTGCCCGGTGAACACCGGGCCGAGGTAGCTCTCCAGCGGCTCGGCGTCGTCGCGGAAGCTGACGAAGATCACGCCGCAATACGATCGCACTTGCAGGCGCTGCAGGCCGTGGTCTTCGGTCTTGAAGTCGGCGCTCATGCCGCCCTTGCCCTTCAGCCCGCGGCGAAAGGGCAGGCCCTGCAGGCTGCCGTCGAGGTTGTAGCACCACTTGTGGTAGACGCAGATGTGCTCCTTGGCGTTGCCGCGATTCTCGCGGCGCACCAGCGCCCCGCGGTGCGCGCACCGGTTTACCATGGCGTGGATCGTGCCGTCCTGCGCGCGGTTCACGATGACCGGCGTCTCGCCGATGAAGCAGGTGCGGAAGTCGCCCGGGTTCGCAATCTCGGCCTCAAGCGCCGCGTAGGACCAGACCGGACCCTTGAAGATGCGCTCCTGCTCCAGGGCGTAGATCTCGCGGTCGTGGTACAGCCAGTACGGAACGCGCGAGTAGTCCCGCCGGGGGAAGGTCGCCTGGGGATTTTCGAGCTTCATGTGCGCCTCAATGACGGTCAAGTACAATTTCCAATAGGCTCGAATCATATCCTCAAGACCCGCAGGGTGCCTGGAGCGCGATGACATGAGCGGAATCGTGGTACGCAATATTCACCGTGCCGACGCCGGCACGATCGCCGTGCTGGAGCGCCTCGGCGTTGCCACGGTTCACGAAGCGCAGGCGCGTACCGGCCTGATGCTTCCTTACATGCGGCCGCTGTGGCGCGGCGCGCGCATCGCGGGAAGCGCGGTGACGGCGCTGTGCCACCCCGGCGACAACTGGATGATTCACGTCGCCTGCGAGGTGGTGAAGAAAGGCGATGTGCTGGTGGTGGCCTGCTCGAGCGAGAACACCGACGGCGCGTTCGGCGAGCTGCTCGCCACCTCGCTCAAGGCGCTCGGCGTCAGGGGCGTGGTGCTCGACATGGGCTGCCGCGACGCCGCCGAGATCAGCGAGATGCGCTTCGCGCTCTGGTCGCGCGCCATCTCGGCGAAGGGAACCGTGAAGGCGAGCATCGGCGCGGTCAACGTGCCGGTCGTGTGCGCCGGCATCGCGGTGAAACCCGGCGACGTCGTGGTCGCCGACGACGACGGCGTGGTGATCGTGCCGCGCGCCGAGGCGGCGAAAGCGGCAAAGGCGGGCGAGGAGCGCGAGAAGAAGGAGGCGGTGAGCCGGGCGCGGCTGCAGAAGGGCGAGCTGGGCCTGGACATCTACGGCATGAGGAAAAGCCTCGAGGAGAAGGGGCTCAAGTACATCGACGGCCCGCTGGACTGAGCGATGGCCGGGCACATTGCTTTCATCGGTTTCGGCGAGGCGGGCCAGACCATCAGCCGCGGGCTCGGGGAGGAAGGCGTGGGCGGCATGCGCGCCTACGACCTGCTGTTCGATCAGAATCTCCTGAAGAAGGAAGCCTCGACGCTCGACGTCGGCGTCGCCCGCGATCACGTCGACGCGGTGCGCGGCGCGGACATCGTGTTTCTTGCCGTCACTGCAAGCTCGAGCCTCGATGCGGCCAGGTCATGCCTGCCCGGCCTTTCCGCGGGGCAGCTGCTCCTCGACATCAACTCGGTCTCGCCGCAGCGCAAGCTCGAGACCGCGAAGCTCGTCGCGCCGAGCGGGGCGTGCTACGTGGATGTCGCGGTAATGGCGCCGGTCGCACCCTACAAGCACAAGGTGCCGCTGCTGGTGGGCGGGCCAGGCGCCCGCGAATTCATGGGCCGCAAGGACAGGCTCGGCCTGGTCGCGGAATTCGTTTCCGACGAGGTAGGGCAGGCCTGCGCGGTGAAGATGTTCCGCTCCATCATGGTGAAGGGGCTCGAGGCGCTGATGCTCGAGAGCATGCTCGCCGCAAGCCGCTACGGCGTCGAGGACCGCGTGCTCGCCTCGTTGCAGGAAAGCTTCCCCGGCTTCGACTGGGAGCGCATGTCGGGCTACATGATCGAGCGCATCGTCAGCCACGGCCGGCGCCGGGCCGAGGAGATGCGCGAGGTCGCGGCTACGCTGCGCGAAATCGGGCTCGAGCCCGTCATGGCCGAGGCGACAGCCCGGCGCCATCAGTGGCTCGCCGACCTCGAGCCGAAGAAGTTCCTGCCGGCGAGGACGGAGGAACGCGAGCGGCTTCTCGCCGCGATACGCGCCGCATGCGGCTGAAGACCTAGAGGAGTTATTTCGATGATCGTCGAT
>Ga0114945_10002731_pt1 | contig 10188 bp, 8 predicted proteins | sample OV2TP3_FD_87194 | JGI IMG/M metagenome (GOLD analysis project Ga0114945, IMG submission 87194) | Hot spring microbial communities from Beatty, Nevada to study Microbial Dark Matter (Phase II) - OV2 TP3 | ecosystem: Environmental > Aquatic > Thermal springs > Hot (42-90C) | place: USA: Beatty... | reverse complement strand
CTGCGCGCTGCTCGCGGGTCACAGGCGTGGGCAAGACGTAAAGGGTTCGCCAAGGAGGTGCTATGCCGAGTAGTTCAGGTTCGGGCCGGACCAAGCGGCAAAAAGAGCGCGACCGGCAGGACAAACAGCGCGCCAAAGCAGCCCGCAAGCTGCAGCGCAAACTGGAAAAGCAGCGCCCCAGCGACGCCGCCGACCTTGACCTATCCGATGCGCCGCCGGAGCCGTCCAACCCCTAGCCGCATTCCGTCCCGCCTAAGCAACAACTCTATAGGGACAAACTTCCGGGTGTCCGATCGGTGATGGACGCAATCGACAGCCTAGGCTGGGTCTTCAAGACGAACAGTGACGTCGCGAACAAGGCCAGGCAGGTAGCGTTCAGCAAGAGCGACGCGATGCGAGGGAACCCAAACGCAACCGAAGAGATGGGGTTAAAGAGCGCGGCGATTACGACGAAGGCAAGGCCCCAGCGGAACTTGTCCAGCCGGTAGGACTGCGCAATTACGAGCAGGGCCCCGGCGAAAACAGCGAACTCGAACAGAACCTGGTAGCCACCGTACGGCCGCCAGAACATAGCGCCCAGCAGCAAACCAATCGCCACCAGTTTCATGATCGTAGTATGCATTTGAAACCTCCAGGTTTGGTCATCTGCGGTCAACGAGGAGGGCTTCAGACGCAGGGAAAGGTTTCCCGCAAACATGTCAGCCTGCTGGTTGGGTTGGGCTAAGAGAGAATACTTCAGATAGGCTGACTTAGCTCAGATGATCTGAAAGAGGCGCAGAGATACAACTCGCTCACTTATCAGTTTCACACGTGCTGGCATCTGCTGTCAAACACGCCGGAGGATGCGGTGCTGGTAGCGCTACCGGGAATCGAACCCGGGTTTTGAGATTGAGAATCTCACGTCCTAACCCCTAGACGATAGCGCCCTAGAAGCAGTGGCCGGTGACTGCGGCACAAAAATTATGGCAAACGACCACGGAAAACGGCCGCAGGCTGGGGTTAGCGGCGCAGCTGTTTCTGGCTTCCGTTCTCGCTTCAGTTCAGCCGCCGCTCGATGGCGTTGACGACGGTGCGCAGCATCTTCACGCGGGCGTAGTACTTGTTATTGCCCTCGACCGCGGTCCAGGGAGCGTAGGCGGTGGAGGTATGCAGGAGCATGTCCTCGACGGCCTCGTGGTACTCGTCCCACTTGGCGCGGTTACGCCAGTCCTCTTCGGTGAGCTTGTAGGAGCGGTAGGGATCGAGCTCGCGGTTTTTGAAGCGGCGCAACTGCTCCTCCTTGGAGACGTGCACCCAGAACTTGCAGATGACCATGCCGTAGGAGTGCTGGTGGGCCTCAAACTCATTGATTTCGGCGAAGGCGCGGCGCCACTCTTCTTCGCTGCAAAAGCCCTCCACGCGCTCCACCAGGACGCGGCCGTAATAGCTGCGATCGAAAATGCCGAGGTGGCCGGCGCGGGGCAGGTTGCGCCAGAAGCGCCATAGATAATGATGCGTGCGCTCGTCGCCGCGGGGAGCGGCATAGCTGGAGACGGTGTAGCCGCGCGGGTCGAGGATTTCAGCCACGCGCTTGATGGCGCCGCCCTTGCCGGCGGCATCCCAGCCTTCGAACATGCACAGCACCGGCGCCTGCTGCTGGAACATCTCAAAGTGCAGCTGGCGCAGGCGCACCTGCAGGGCGCCGATTTGCTTGTCGTATTGCTTGGGAGAAAGCTTGCGGTTCAGGTCGAGCTTATCCAGCATGGTCAGCCTCCGGCTACGTCGTGCAAAGCGGACGTGCCTCGAATCTTTCCTTCCACAGGACCAAAGCCCTGTCGCGCGCAAAAGTCACACCCATCACGCGCCTACGCGGGAATGGCTTCGGCGGTCTTCTTTTCTTCCTCGCGGGCGCGTTGCGCGTCGCGCACGGTGCGCGCCTCGCGGGCCTGCTTGGTGGCGGCGCGCGCCGCGGCAGTGCGGGAAACGATCGCCGGGTTCTCGGCGCGCCGGGCCAGTGCCTCCTCAATGCGCGCCACCATGGTCTCAAACACGCGCACCCGCGCCCAACGCAGGTCGTTGGCTTCGATCACCGCCCAGGGAGCGTTGGCGGAATTGGTCTTGGCCAGCATCTCCTCCACGGCCTCCAGCCAGCGGCCGTACTGCTTGTGGTGGCGCTTGTATTCCTTGCTGATTTTCCAGCGCAGCAGCGGATCGCGCAGAGTGTCGCGGAAGCGCTTCTTCTGCTCCTTTTGCGAGATGTGCAGCCAGAACTTGACCAGGACCTGCCCATCATCGGAGACCCAGCGCTCAAACTGATTGATCTGTTCGTAGGCCTCGCGCCACAACTTTTTCTTCACCAGCTTGTCGCAGCGCTCCACCAGCACGCGGCCGTACCAGGAGTGGTCGAAGAGCGCCATCTCGCCGTCATTGGGCAGTACCACCTGGTAGCGCCAAAGAAAGTGATAGCGCTGCTCCAGCGGGGAGGGCGCCGAGCCGGGATAAATGCGGAACAGGCGCGGGTCGAGCTTCTCCACCAGCTTCTTGATCACCTGGCCCTTGCCCGCCGCGTCCCAGCCTTCCAGGCAGATGACGACGGGGATCTCGGCCTTCTGCGCCGCGTACTGCAACTGGCGCAGCTTCTCCTGCAGCTCTTTCATGGACTTGGAGTAGACGGCTTTGGGCAGCTTCTTTTTCAGATTAAGAGTTTCCAGCATGGCGCTTTCCTCAAAAGACCGGTTTTCCCGGTTCGGGTCGCAGGGTTGGGATGTGCTCTCTGTGACGGGGAAAAAAATTGCGCAGGCTTTGTACCACGGACGCGGAGCAATTTGCACCTTTTTTTGGGTCACGGTGGCGGAAAGCCCGCCAGGCCGTTTCCGTGAATGGTTTTTTGAAGAAGCAGAAATGCAGCTTGAAAAGGGCCGATCACAGAAACAATATTTTTGGTAAGTAATTGATTTACAGGCACTTGATAAATTTCCCAGAAGGCACTTGACAACCCTGGCTGGAGGGAGCAGAATCTCACTTTTTAGGCGAATAAAAAGCGAAACTAAACTAAGGCGCGTGCAAGAGGCGCCAGCGCCGAACTTCCTGCAACGAGGTTTTCTCATGCAGCCCGCCATCCTTATTCCTGTTTCCTCGCCGCCGGAAGCGGAACTCCTGCAGCGCGGCGTTTCGCCCCGGTGGGGGGCGCGCGAACTGGCGAAGCACCTGGCCCTGCCCGGGCTCCTGCGCGAGCGACCGGCACCGGAGACGGTGGCCACCGGCATTGCGGAATTGGACGCACTCACCGGCGGGGTGCCCCGCGGGGCGCTGACGGAGATCTTCGGCCGGCCGTCTTCAGGACGCACCAGCCTGCTGCTATCGCTGATGGCCGCGTGCACGCGGCGCGGCGAAGTATGCGCATGGGTGGACGCAAGCGACGCCTTCGATCCGCACTCTGCCGCAGCCGCGGGCGTGGAGCTGGAAAGGCTGCTGTGGGTGCGCTGCAGGAACCTGGAGCGCGCGCTGCGCGCCACCGACCTGCTGCTGGGAGCAGGCGGTTTCGGGCTGGTAGTGATGGACCTGGGCGACATCGCGCCGCGCCAGGCGCGGCGCATCCCGCTGACCTCCTGGTTCCGCTTTCGCCGCGCGGTGGAGCCTACGCCCACGGTGCTGGTGGCGCTGGAGCAGGAGCCCTGCGCCGGGAGCTGCGCCTCGCTGGCGCTGCGGCTGGAGCCGGCGGGCGCGCACTGCTTCCCCGCCCCGCAGGAGTGCGCTCCAGCACACGCCTGCCTGCTGCGCGGCCTGCGCGTGCGCGCCGAGGTGGTGCGCTCGCGCCTGCATCCGGCGCGGCCACCGCGCTCCGCGGCCGCGGCGTTCGCGCTCCGGGCGGCATGGGCGGGATGATTTTTTGCGCCGCGCGAGGAATCATTGCCATGCCGTTTGCTGCGCTCCACGTGCCCGATTTCCCTGTGCAGGCGGTGGTGCGCCTGGAGCCGGAACTGCGCCAGCAGGCGGTGGCCGTGCTGGAAGGCGCGCCGCCGCTGGAAGTGGTGGCGGCGGCCAACGCGGCGGCGCGCGCCGGCGGCGTGGAGTCCGGCATGAGCGAATTGCAGGCGCGGGCGCGCTGTGCGGCGCTCATCCTGCGGCGGCGGGTGGCGGAGCAGGAGGAGACGGCGCAAGCGGCGTTGCTGGACTGCGCGCGCGGTGTTTCTCCGCGCGTCGAGTGCGCCGCCCCGGACACGGTGGTACTCGACCTTGCGGGGCTGGAGCGGCTGCTGGGCCCGCCGCAGAGGACGGCGCAAGCGCTGGCCGGGCGCGCCGCGCGCCTGGGATTCGAAGCCCGCGTGGCCGTGGCCTCGAACCCGGACGCCGCTATCTACGCGGCGCGCGGCTTTCCCGGCGTCACCGTCATTGCCGCGGGGAAAGAGGCGGAGCGGCTGGGCGGCCTGCCGCTGGATGTGCTGGGCGCGCCGCAGGAAATCCTGGAAACGCTGGACCGCTGGGGCGTGCACACTTTTCGCGCTCTGGCGGCGCTGCCTCCGGTGGCGGTGGCGGAGCGCCTGGGGCAGGAAGGAGTGCGGCTGCAGAAGCTGGCGCGGGGCGCGGAGATGCGCGAGCTTGCTCTTGCCGACGAGCCGGAACATTTTGCCGAGGTTCTTGAGCTGGAATCGCCGGTGGCGCTGCTGGAGCCGCTGGCCTTCGTGCTCCACCACATGCTGGAGCAGATTTGCGCGCGGCTGGCGGCGCGCGCGCTGGCCACCAACGCACTCCGGCTGCGGCTGGAGATGGAAGCGCGCGCGGGCGCTCCTTCCACCTGCGAGCGCACGCTGCGGTTGCCCGTGCCTCTGGGCGAGGCACGTGTCTTCCTCAAGCTGCTGCAACTGGAGCTTATGGCGCACCCGCCGCCGGCGCCGGTGGTGAAGGTGACGCTGGCCGCCGAGCCGGTGAAGCCGCGCGTGGAGCAGCACGGGCTGTTTCTTCCCCAAGCGCCGCAGCCGGAAAAACTGGAGCTGCTGCTGGCACGACTGGGTGGCGCGCGGGAGGATGCGGCGGTGGGCACGCCGCAGGTGGAGGATACGCACCGTCCTCGCGCCTTCCGCATGACGCGCTTCCATCCTGCAGCCCGCCCGGGCGCGGCGGCGCGCAAGCAGTCCGGCGGCGCGGCGCTGATGGCGCTGCGCCTGTTTCGCCCGCCGCTGGCCGCCACGGTGGAGGTGCACGGCGGGCGGCCGCAGCGCGTCTCCACATCCGTGGCGCGCGGCGCGGTGGTGTGGCTGGCGGGACCGTGGCGCGCCTCCGGCGAGTGGTGGGAGGAAAAGAACGGCTGGGCGCGCGACGAGTGGGACGTGGCCCTGGAGGACACGGGCGGCATCGCGTTCTTCCGCCTCTACCGCGACCTGGCCAGCAGCCGCTGGTTCCTGGAGGGAAGCTATGACTGAGTACGTCGAGCTTCACGCGTGCTCCGGGTTCAGCTTCCTCGAGGGCGCTTCCCTGCCCGAAGAGCTGGCCGAGCACTGCGCCCGTCTGCAAATGCCGGCGCTGGCGCTCACCGACCGTGACGGCGTCTACGGCGCACCGCGCATGCACCTGGCGGCGGAGAGAGCGGGCGTGCGCGCGCACGTAGGAGCGGAGATTACCGTCAAGGAATTTTGGGGGGCATCGCCGGATGGGGCCATCGGATCCCTGGCTTTCCGCTTGCCGCTGCTGGTTGAGACCCGCGCCGGCTACCAGAACCTTTGCCGGCTGGTGACGCGCATGAAGCTGGGCGCGAGGAAGGGCGAGGGCGCAGCCCGGGAAGAAGACCTGGCGGCGCACGCCGCCGGGCTCATCTGCCTGACCGGCGATGATGAGGGTCCGCTGCAGGCGGCGCTGGCGCAAGGCGGCATGGAAGCGGGCCGGCGCGCGCTGGCGCGCCTGGCGGAGATTTTCGGCGCGGGCAGCATGTACGTGGAGCTGCAGCGCCACTACGCCCGCGAAGAGGAAGCGCGCAACCAGGCCGCAGTGGAAATTGCCCGCAGCCTGAGTTTGCCGCTGCTGGCGACCAACGGCGCATGCTACGCCACGCCGCCGCAGCGCGAGCTGCTGGATGCGCTGACTGCGATCCGCCATCACCGCACGCTGGCCACCGCCGGCCGCCTGCTGGCGAAAAACAGCGAGCGCCACCTGAAGCCGGCAGCGGAGATGGCGCGCCTGTTTGCCGACCTGCCTCAGGCCATCGGCAATACCGGGGAGCTTTCCGCGCGCCTCGGGTTCACGCTGCGCGACTTGGGCTACCGCTTTCCCCGCTACCCCGTGCCCGCGGGCGAAACCATGACGTCGTTTTTGCGCGCGCGCACGGAGGAAGGCGCGCGCCGGCGCTATCGTCCCTACCACGCGCGGGCGCGGCGGCAGATTGCGCGCGAGCTGGCGCTGATCGAAAAACTCGACCTCGCGGGCTACTTCCTGATTGTGTGGGACCTGGTGCGCTACTGCCGCGAGCAGGGCATTCTGGCGCAGGGACGGGGCTCAGCCGCCAACAGCGCCGTCTGCTACTCGCTGGGCATCACGGCCGTGGATCCGGTAGGGATGGACCTGCTCTTCGAGCGCTTCCTCTCCGAAGAGCGCGGCGAGTGGCCGGACATCGACCTCGACCTGCCCAGCGGCGAGCCGCGCGAGCGCGTGATCCAACACGTCTACCGGCGCTACGGCGAGCGGGGCGCGGCCATGACCGCCAACGTCATCACCTACCGCGGGCGCTCGGCGGCGCGGGAGATGGGTAAGGCGCTGGGCTTTGACGCGGCCACGCTCGACCGCCTGGCGCGCCTGATGAGTTCCTGGGAGTACCAAGACCCCGGCGACACCGCCGCGCGCCAGTTCCGCGAAGCCGGTTTCGAGCTCAGCCATCCGCGCATAAGAAAGTTCTTTGACCTTTTCCTGGCCGTGCAGGACCTGCCGCGCCACCTGGGCCAGCACTCCGGCGGCATGGTGATCGCCGAAGGCGAGCTGGACGCGGTGGTGCCGCTCGAGCCCGCCTCCATGCCCGGCCGCGTGGTGGTGCAGTGGGACAAGGAAGACTGCGCCAACCTGGGCATCATCAAGGTGGACCTGCTGGGGCTGGGGATGATGGCAGCGTTGGGGGACGCGCTCGAGCTCATCCGCGCAGGCCACGGCGAGGAGGTGGACCTGGCGCACCTGCCGCCGGACGATCCCGCCGTCTACCGCGCGCTCCAGGAAGCCGACACCGTGGGCATGTTCCAGGTGGAGAGCCGGGCGCAGATGTCCTGCCTGCCGCGCCTGCGTCCGCGGAATTTTTACGACATCGTGGTGGAAGTGGCCATCATCCGCCCGGGACCCATCGTGGGGCGCATGGTGAATCCCTACCTGAAGCGGCGGCAGGGGCGCGAGCCGGTGCGCTACCCGCATGCTTCGCTGGAGCCGGTGCTGGCCCGCACGCTGGGCGTGCCGCTCTTCCAGGAGCAGTTGCTGCGCATGGCCATGATCGCCGCCGGGTTCACTGGAGGCGAGGCCGAAGAGTTGCGCCGCGCCTTCGGCTTCCGGCGCCCGCAGCCGCGCATGCGGGAGATGGAAGACAAGCTGCGCCGCGGCATGGAGCGCAACGGCATCACCGGCCCGGCGCAGGATGAGATCGTGCAGTCTGTCACCGCCTTCGCGCTCTACGGTTTTCCCGAGTCGCACGCCGCCAGCTTCGCCCTGCTGGCCTATGCCAGCGCCTACCTCAAGTGCCATTACCCGGCTGCCTTCACCGCCGCCCTGCTCAACAACCAGCCCATGGGCTTCTACCAGCCGGCCACCGTGGTCAAGGACGCGCAGCGCCACGGCGTGCGCGTGCTGCCGGTGGACGCGATGCGGTCCGAGTGGAAGTGCACGCTGGAAATTGCGCAATTGCGAAATTGCGGACTTGCTGAATTGGGTAAAAACAATTCTGCAATTTCGCAATCCGGCAATCCGGCAATTCCACCGGCCGTGCGTCTTGGTTTCTGTTACGTCAAAGGACTGCGGCGCGAGGCCGCCGAAGCGTTGCTGCGGGAGCGCGCGCGGGAACCTTTCTCCTCGGTGGATGAGCTGGCGCGGCGCGTCCCCGAGCTGCGCAAGAACGAGCTGGTGACGCTGGCGGAGATTGGGGCGTTGAATGCGTTCTCCGTTCCCGGTTCTCAGTTCTCCGAAAAATTCGCGCAGCAGGTGCATCTGCGAACTGCGACCCGGGAACCAGGAACCAGGCTCCACCGGCGCGACGCGCTGTGGCAGGTGGCGCGCGCCGCGCGGCCGAGCGGGCCGCTGCTGCAGGAAGCGGCCGCGGCGGAACCAGGCTCGCCGCTCGCCCCCATGCGCGCCGAGGAGCGCCTGGTAGCCGACTTCCGCGGCACCGGGCTGAGCGTGGGCCCGCATCCCATGGCGTACCGGCGGGCGAAGATGGAGGCCCTGGGCGTGCAGCGCGCGTGCGATTTGCCGCGCCTGGCCGGCGGCCGCCGCGTGCGCGTGGCCGGATGCGTAATCGCGCGGCAGCGCCCCGGCACCGCGCGCGGCTTCGTCTTCCTCAGCCTGGAAGACGAGACCGGCATCGCCAACGTCATCCTCACTCCAGACGTCTTCGACCGCCAGCGCACCCTGCTGGTGAGCGAGCCGTTTCTGGTGGTCGAAGGCAGGCTGCAGAACCAGGACCGCGTGGTCTCGGTGCGCGCCGAGCGCGTCTTTTCCCTCGCCGTCACGCGCGCGCAAATGCGCTCCCATGACTTTCACTGATTGCCCGCGGAAGGAGCGCTTTTTTTCTCCCGCTACCGAAAAATCCACAGGCGAACTTGGTACAGTGAAGGACACCCGGGATGCAGGTGCCACACCGCCCGTTTCCCGGCATCTTCATAGGCGGAGTGATCCATGGCCACACAGAAACGACCCGCAGCCAGCCCAGGCCGAACGCGCAAGAAACCGACCACCGCCGCGACTGCGACTTCCCACCTTGCGCCCGACTTGCAGGAAGAAATCAGCCGCCGCGCCTACGAGCTTTACGAGGAGCGGGGCCGTGAGGATGGACACGCCGCCGAAGACTGGCTGCGCGCCGAAGCGGAAGTGCGGGAACGGCACCGGCAGCGCTCCGCCTGAGTCGGCGAATGCACGCTCAGGAAGCACTTCGCCCCTAGCGCTTGGTGGCTGCGTCCGTGCACGCCAGCCTTGAGGGTTATGGCGGGTGGTTCCCGCTCAGAAGCTCGCGCATCTTCTTTGCCAGGTCGTCGCCGTGGAAGGGTTTTTCCAGGAAGGCGGACCCGGGCACCAGCAGGTCGCTGCTCGACATTCCCTTTTCCGTGTAGCCGGACATGAAGAGCACCTTGATCTCCGGGCGCTGAATCCGCAGTTGTTCCACAAAACTCCGTCCATTCATGCCCGGCATGATCATGTCGGTCAGCACGGCGTGGATGGCGCCCTGGTGCTGGCGGATCATGTCGAGGGCCTCTTCGCCGCTGGCGGCTTCCAGCACCGTGTAGCCTCGCGTTTCCAGGAACTCTCGCGAAACACGCCGCACACCTTCCTCGTCCTCCACTAGCAGGACGGTCTCGGTGGCGCGGTGGGCCGATTTGGCCGGGGTCTTGGCGGCCGCGTGATCCAATTCCGCTTCCACGCGAGGCAGGTAGATCTTGAAGGTGGTGCCGCATCCCGGTTCGCTGTACACGAAAATATTGCCGCCGCTCTGCTTCACGATGCCGTAGACCGTGGCCAGCCCGAGGCCGGTGCCCTCGCCCTGCTCCTTGGTGGTAAAAAACGGCTCAAAGATGCGGGACATGGTTTCCTCGTCCATGCCGGCTCCGTTGTCGCTCACTGCCAGCAGGACGTAGGCGCCGGTTTCGGCGCTGCCGTCGCGGCGCGCGTAGGCTCCATCCAGGACGGTATTGGAGGTTTCAATAATCAGATCGCCGCCTTCAGGCATGGCGTCGCGCGCGTTCACCGCCAGGTTCAGCAGCACCTGTTCGATCTGCCCGGGATCCACCTTCACCCGGCCCAGGTTTTCTCCCGCAATCACATTGAACCGGACGTTTTCGCCGATCAGACGGCGCAGCATCCTGCCCACCTCGCCTACTACCTGGTTCAGGTCCAGGACTTTGGGGGCCAGCACCTGGTTGCGGCTGAAGGCCAGGAGCTGGCGCACCAGTGTGCTCGCCTGTTCCGAGGCCTGCATGACGTGCTGAGCGTTGCGCCGCAGGATATGGTCGGGGCCGAGTTTGTCCATCATCAGTTCCG
>Ga0114945_10002729_pt1 | contig 10193 bp, 4 predicted proteins | sample OV2TP3_FD_87194 | JGI IMG/M metagenome (GOLD analysis project Ga0114945, IMG submission 87194) | Hot spring microbial communities from Beatty, Nevada to study Microbial Dark Matter (Phase II) - OV2 TP3 | ecosystem: Environmental > Aquatic > Thermal springs > Hot (42-90C) | place: USA: Beatty... | reverse complement strand
GAAGCCCTTGATGTAGGAGGTCAGGTGCTGGAAGGCCCCGTTCATGGCCGCGAAGGCCGCGGCCGAGTCCTCGCTCCTGAGCCCACGGGTGAGCATTGAGACTATGTCGAAGTCAGGCTCCTCGGGCGCCTCGTCCCTGCGGTAGCGCCTCCTGGCCGTGGAGGCCTTGTCCGGGTCGAGCTCGGCGAGCTTCTTCATGGCCTCGTTGTAGTTGCCACGGCGGATGAGGTCCAGGACCTGGAGGCGTATGCCCTCGTTGCCCTTCAGGATCTGCCAGGCCGCGGGGTCCATGACCTGGACAGTGGCGTCTCCGGCCGCGTCCCTGCCTCCCCCGGTGAGCCAGTTGATGGCGCGGTCCAGCCACCTGAACTCGTACCACTTGTCTGAGTCCGTGGCTTTGGAGCTGGCGTATTTGTCCATGTAGAGCTGGAGCTCGTTGACCATGTCCAGTATCCTGAGGTCCGCGGAGAACTTCTGGACCACTCCCGAGAGGTTGGCCTGGAAGACCTTGAGCTGGTCCTCCTGGCGCTTGAGCTCCTCCGCGCTCAGGAGGACGGAGTCTCCCAGGAGCGCCAGCAGCCTCAGGAAGTCCCTCTCGATCGGGGCAAGGCCGTCCTTGATCTCCGAGATCGAGATCCTGCAGGCCAGGGCCCGGAGCTGGGAGTCGAGCCTGTCGAAGAGCCCCAGGGCCTCCCGGACCTCGGGCTTGAGGTTGTCCCGAAAGAGGGTGTAGAGGTCTCCCTGCACCTGCTGGCTCCCGGAGTACCTGGACCTGAACTCCTCGGAATAAAGGAAGATGTTGAACTGCTGGGACTGGTAGAGGGCCTTGAGCTGCCTGGCCTGGGCGAGCATCTCCCTCATGTCCTCGGAGAGGCCTCCCAGGTCCAGGGTCCTGCGCCTGGCCCGGGTGAGGGAGTCCGAGAAGGAGAAGGCCACCTCCTTGATGAGGGCCTCCCGGGACCTGGCCTCGAGCTCCTTCATGGCCGGGAGGATATCCCGCTCGGCCTTGCGGAGCATCTCCTCGGCCTGGGCCTTCATCCCGGAGTCCGAGGCGATGCCCATCCCGTCCTTGAGCTTGTTCTCCTTGAGCCTCCAGACCTGGACGGCCAGGGACTGGAGCTCGAAGCGCTGGATGTGGAGCTGGGCCAGGCGCACCCAGCGGTCCATCTCGGCCAGGATGGCCTGGGTCTCCTGCTCGGAGAGCTTGGGATTAAGCATCCTCTCCTTGATCTTCTCCGGGTCGTAAAGCCTGCGCTGGGCCTCCGCCGCGAAGCCCAGGTACTGGATGGCCTCGCTCGCGATGAGCTTGAGCTCGGCGCTCATGTGGAAGTTGTGGTTTAAGTCCGCCCAACTGGAGAGCCAGGGGACCAGGCCGGTGCCAGGGATGTTCCCCTTCTCGAAGTTGGTGAGCATGGCCTGGATCTCCTCCAGGCTCATGCGGGTGATGTCCACCCCGGTCTCGTCCTTCTTGTCGAAGGGGTTGAAGGAGATCCCGGAGACCATGGTGAAGTAGTAGACGAACTGGGCGAGCAGGGTCTTCTGGAGGGTCTCAAGCTGGCTGGTGTTGTAGTAGGCCTGGATCCGGGTCTGGACGCCCTTGAGCTGCTCGGCCAAGGCCTTGAGCTCCAGAGCCGTGAGGTTGGGGTCCTTCTCGATCCTGGCCTCCAGCTCCCTGGTCCTCGCGTCGAACTCGAGGATTTCCCTCGGAAACTGCCTCTGGAGATCCGCGAGCTGCTCCCTGAGCCTGTCCTTGGACTCCTGGGGGACAGCGGGGTCCTCCAGGAGATCCCCGATGTCCGGCCGGTCGTGGAAGATCCGGATCACGGTGCGGACCATGTTGGCGAAGCTGCGGCTGTAGGCCACCTTCTGCTTCTCGGAGCCGTTCTCGAGGCTGACGTAGCCCAACTGCTCGATCACCTCTGCCTTGCGCACGGTGAAGCGCCGGAAGTCGCTCTGGAGCTTCTGGACCTGGACGTCCTGGGCTGTCTCCCCGAGATTGGCGTTGTAGGTCCGGTAGCGCTGCTCGTTGGTCGAGTCCACCACGCTCTGGGTGTGGGTGCGGGAGTCCTCGAGCTTGCCGACCGCGGTCGAGGTGTTGGCGAAGAAACGGGTGAGGATGACCCCGGGGTCTCTGCCGTTCAAGTTTTGGAGCTCGCCCTGGAGCCGGCGCAGGGGCTCGAGGAGCTGGGGAGCGGAGGCCAGATGAGGATCCATCCGCCGCAGGTACTCGATCGCCCTGCGGCGCATGTCCGGATCCAGGCGCTCGAGGAGCTGGGGGTTCTCCTCCAGGAGGCGCAGGGCCTCCGCGATCTGCGGATCGTAGACCTGGTAGAAGCGGTTGGTGTGGGGGTCGAAGACGCGCCGACCCTGGCCCCCGGCCTGGGCGAAAAGAAGCAGGCCCTCCACGCCTGGTCCGTAGGCGAGGATCAGGGCGCTTAAGGCAGTTGCCAGGAGCTTGCGCGGCATGGGCTTCATTGGAATCAGTGTAGCCGGCAGAGGCCCAATCCCCCAGGGCCCTAGGGCCCAGCGGACTTTGGGACCTAGGGCCCAGCGGGCCTGGGCCTTAAGGCCTACGCCGGAAAGCGCGGGATGGTTACTTCTGCGTCGGCGCGGGGGGCTCTTCCAGGTACGGGGTTCCGGTGGCGGGGACTATCCAGCGCTGGGAGTAGGACGTGGCGGAGCGGTCCGTGTAGACGACTACGTTGCCCCCGTTCTTGTTCTTGTCGCTCAAATGCAGGTCAATAGTGGCGTTGGGGCGGGAATCTTGCATCCTGCCCCTGTCCGCCGCGATCCTGGCCTTGAGGAAGGCCATGAGCTTTCTGCGGTTGTCCGTGTTCTCAGGTCCGCCGAAAAGCGAGCTGTCCTGGCTTGTCTGGATCATGGCCATGGCCAGCTCGAGGCTGGCCTCGTTGAGTCCCGGTACCGGGTCGTCGGTGTAGACCGTGAGCACGCTCTTTTGGGAGGGCGTCGTGGCATTGCGCTCCTCCACGAGCCAGGCCACCTTGGGGAGCTGGGTCGTCGTCGCGACCCCGCGCTTGGCCTGCAGGGCCTTCTTGGAAAGGTGATAGACGGTCACTGAAAGCACCTCGTAGTCCTCCTGACGGCCGTGCCGGGTGATGCTGAACCTGCCGTTCACGATGCTCTCCAGGGCGACGCGGTCAAGCTCGGACGGCGGATTCTTCACCCCCACGATCGTGACCCGGAGGTCCCCCTCACCCTGGGCTCCCTCGATGCTGGAGAGGTAACCACCCTGGGCCTGGAAGAGAGCGTTGCCGTAGAAGCAGAAGTAGCTTCCCCCCTCCGCCACCCAGTACCTGAAAGTCCTGCCTCCGGAGGAGAACTCCCTCCTGTTTCCAGGGTTGAACTGCTCCACGGAAAAGGAGCAGGCCTCCAGGCTCTCGGAGCCGCCGGTGGGGGCCCTGGTTGTGGCGCCCTCCCGCGCCGTCTCCTCCTCGGTCTCCTCGCTGGTCGCGCTCGTGGTCGTGGTCGCGGTCGTCGTAGAAGGAGCGGTCGTAGGAGTAGTTCCCGGCTTGGGGGGGGTCTTGGGAGCCTCCTTGGGGAAGTCGCAGTCGAGCTTGAGCTTCTCGCAGGTCTTGGGCTCGAAGTACTTGTGCTTCTCGTTCCAGGCCGCGTACCAGAACAGGGGCTTGCCCTCCTTATTTTTGCCCGAGAAGCCCAGGGGGGAAGGAGAGTCCGTGTTCGTCTCGGGCCAGCCGTCCGGGCCCACCTTGTTGACCTCGGCGAGGAGGGTCGGCGAGCGGCCTGGGTGGGCTCCGATGAGCTTGCCCTCCTTGTCTGAGGGAAAGTAGAGCCAGGAGCCGCTCGAGCCTGCCTGGCCTATGAGCTTGTAATGGCGCTTGCCCACGCGCTGCACGACCCCCTCCTCGGAAATCTGCTTGGCGCGCTTCCTGGTCAGCTCGCCCAGGGAGGTCTTGATCCCGCCTTCCGCGGAGCCGAAGGCGATGGTCCCGTCCTCCCCTATCGCCAGCTTGTAGGCATGGCCGTCCCTCGTGAGGGTGACGGGATTCTCCCCCTGCTTGATGTCGAACCTGTCTCCGAAGATGTTGGGCGGGGTGGTGTCGTCCCCTGGGTTTGAGATGTCGTAGATCCCCAGCTTGTTGACCATCCTCATCTTGCCGTCAGGCCCCCTCTCGCGGACGGTATGGAGCTTGATCGAGACCCTTCGGCCCTTGCCCTGCGCGCCAGGGATCGGGATCCAGCCCACGACCGCCCCCCTCTCGTAGAGTCCGGAAAAATCAAAGGCGCTCACCTCCACGTCCTTGGGGAGCTTGTCACTTCCCCCGCCGTCCGTATCCGTCGTCTCGCTGGAGGTCTCCAGGTCCTGGAAGTGCCTCTGGATGCTGAGCGAGATCTCGGCCTTGACCCGAGTGTCCTTGAGTATCCTCTCAGCGTGGGTGGCCGCGCACTCGAAGAACTCCAAGCCCCACGTGCCAGGCTCCCTGCCCGCGTACTGGCCCTTGTAAACGTAGCAGGGCTGGCCGCTCACCGGGGGGTTGTCCCGGCGCGCCTTGGCCTCCTCCTTGGTCCAGAGCTCCATGTTGACGTCGAGCTGCCTGGCCCTCTCCGTCTGCGAGTCGCTCAAGACCTTGAGGGAGGGAAAGGGCGCGGCCCAGGCAGGCAGGCCCTCGTCTTCTCCCATCACGAAGTAGAGGATGGCGACGCTCCCGGGCTTGCCGGCCGCCTTCTGGATCCAGGCCGAGGGGCTCTTCTCGAGGACCGCAATGTCGGGCTTGTTCTGCCTGGCCTCCTGGGTGAGGTAGCCCTGGTCCCCTGATTTCGAGATCAGGAAGCGGAAGAAGCGCTTGGCGATGTGCTCCCTGACATCAGAACTCTCAGCCACGAGCCTGGTCAGGATGTTGATGGGGTCCAACTCCGCAGGCACGCTCCCGTCGGGGTTGAGGACAGGCTTTGCCCCTGGCTTGGGCGGCTCCTCGGTTTTTCCTTGCGCGACAGAGCCCTTCTCCTCCCCCAGGGCCTTGGCCAGGACCCTGGCCGCCTCCTCCTCGTCCTCCTCCAGGACTTCCCCCTTCAAGTATTCAACGAGCTTGGCGAGAGCCGAGTCCAGGTTCTGGCCCTTGGCCTGGGAAAGCCCTTCAAAAGCCTTGGGATCGCGCGCGGAGAGGCTCTGGAAGGTCCTGGCCACGGCCTCCCGATGCTCTGGAGGAACGGTCCTGCTGTTTAGGACCACGTTCCAAATCTCTTCGCTGATCCCATCCGGGCGCTTGCTCTCTTGCAGGGCCTGCCTGGAGGGCTCAGGAACGTCCGAGACAGCCTGGACCCTGTACTTCTTGCCGTTGAGGTTGACCCAGAGCTTCCGTGTCCTCCTGCCCTTCTCGAGGGTGGCCACGGACTTCTTGGCTTGGTCCTTCTCCGTGTAGAGGGCCTCGGTGCCTCCGGGCTGTAGCCCTGCGAGCTTGTCCTTGGGAAGGTAGAAGTACGAGCTTCCAGCCTTGATCACGGCCCAGCCATCGGCCGCGCGGGAGGGGGAAGGGGAAAGGATGAAAAGAAAGGCGAACAAAAAACTCATGAGGGATTTCCGGGGTTTCATGGTCTCTCCATACCGCCTTGTCTCAAAACCTGATCTATGTTAGTTCTCCCCCTTGCCTGTTTCAAGGGCCAAAGGTCCTAGTGCTGCGACCGAGACATAACGTCCGATTTGGAGGTCCGAGCCTGAGACGATTTCGCGAAGCGACGAGGGAGCATAGCGACAGCTATGTGACCGAGGAGCGACAAAGAAATCGGCCAGGATCGGACCTCCCCGCTATTATGGAATTGAGCCTTCATAATATGCAAATTTTCCTCATGAGCGGGGCCGGGCGATTTTGGGCTGCGCCTTCGTCACTCGTCGCTCACGGACCTTCAGTACGCTCGCTCCTCCTTCCTCGGCTCCCTCCAAAATCGCCTCGGCCAAACGGACGTTATGTCTCGGTCGCAGCACTAAATGGCTCACGGGTTGTAGAGCAAGGGCGCGACCTGGGAAGGCACTTGGCCGGCCGCGCTGATGGGCACCGGGACCAGGGTCTTGTGGATGGCCCGAGCCTTCTTGGCGTCATCCCCGGCGATCTCCCCGAAGGAGTTCTTGGCCGCTGTGACCTTGTCAGGAGCTGGATCAGCGGCGCCGTCTCCCAGTTGCCCCAGGATGGCTTTGCTCTTTCCCACGAAACCAGCATCAGTGTCCTTGGGCCCCAGGGGCATGCCCTGCTCCGCCTGGATGGGCGCCTGGCCTCCTGAAGCCACCTGGCCGTCCAGGGAATACTTGGCGTAGACCAGGGATTTCTTGACGTTGCCGTTCGTAGGATCCAGGGCCCGCTCAAGGATTTCCAAGGCCTCCTGCTGGTCCCTGTTGAGCCGCTCAGCCTCCCTATACCTGCGCCTGAGGTCCTGGGCTTCCCGCGTGAGGTCCTGGTTGTAGCCCTGCAGGGCCTGGGCCCGGTCCCCCATTTGAGAGTTGTCCCGCCCTGCTGTCGTGAGCATTCCAAAGGCCCCTGGGTTGCCAGGGCTCCCATCCCCCATGAGCTTCTCCTTGCCGCTCTTGATGAGGCTCCCGGCCCTGGCCAGGAACTCCCTGAGGCCCTTCAAGGGGCTGTTATCCCCGCCGTAAGGCTGGTAGGAGCTCTGGGCATTGGTAAGCTTGGTTCCAAGCCCCTGATCCGCGATCAGGGCCTCGAGCCTGCCCATGGCCGCCCTGGCGGCCGTAACGTTGGCGGCCGTCATGGGATTCGTTCCGAGGGCGGTCAGGATGTTTCTCGCCTCGGTCTCGACCTGGGCGCTGAGAGTCTGGTTGACTGAGCCCGCGTTGGCAGCGACAGTGCTCACGGCAGCGGCCGCGCTGGTCAGGATGCCGTTAGCCCTGTTGAGCCTGGCGATGATGCTGCCCTCCTCCGGGGCGGCCCCGCTCAACAGGTTGTTTCCCTTGCAGGCCTGGATGGCTCCTGTCCCGTCAAGGGCATAGGCGCTCTCCGAGACGCTCCTGGAAGCCCTGTAGGTGTTCCCCCAGGTCCTCTGGTTCAAATCATAGTTTACCGCGGTTCCAGGGGTCTGCCCGGGCACGTCCCTGGGGGCAGTGGCGATCTGCTCGGTCTGGGCGCAGATGTCAGCGGCCCTCGAGGTGGCGCCTACCTCGCTGTCCCCCCGGGTGGGGTCCCTGGGCCTGGGGATGTCCCTCACGCCCCTGCGGTCCTCGGTGGGTCCGGAGCTCTCCTCGCCCCCGGGCTTGAGGGAGCAGTTGGGATGCTCCTTATTTCCTCCTCCCACCCGCTCGAAGATGGTGGTCCCCGTCCGGCAGTAGGGCTTTTTGCCCTCAAGATCCTCGGTGCACGGCACCACCTTGCTCCTCTTCACCTTGAAGCCGTCGGAGCACTCCCAGATGTCCTCGCTGGCGGCGCTGCCGCCTATGCTCCCGACCAGGTCCGCCACCCCGGCCGAGATCTTCTTGAAGGGGGTCATGACGGCCTCCTCCAGCAGCTTCTCCTGGAGGTTGGGCCAGAGCATGGCCTGCTTCTCCTTGAGCTTCCACTTGAGGTCAATGGACTTGTCCTGCTCGGCCTTCAGGCGCATGAACTCCAGGGACTCGCCGGCTGACTTGCTTCCCTTGTCCTGGCTCTGGGAGGAGGACTTGTCGTCTCCTCCCTTCTGCCCCCCGAGCCCGCCCTGGGAGACGTTCCCGGAGAGGTCCCGGGAAGCGGCCTGCTCCAGGGCCGTGTAGGCAGGGCCGGGCCTGTTCATGTCGGATCCGGCCGCGGCCGCGGCCTTCTTGAGATCCTCCATCCCGCCTCCCCCCTTGCCCGGGCCCCTGGCCCCGGCAGCTCCTCGGTAGCCGCTCGCCGGGCGCACGTTGAGCAGGTCCCTGCCCGCGGCCTGGTTGGGGACGTTGGAGGCCGAGATCGGGGGAAGGGAATAGCTCCCCCCCCTCCCCCTGAGGCGGCTCCCAGGCCCCTCAAGCCTCCTGCGCTCAAGGGGATCTTGGGGACAGGGAGGCTGGCCTTCTTGGTCGCCTCCTTGGCGCCGGCAGTTGCCGCGTCCCTCAGGGCGGTCTTCCAGTCCTCCTTCTTGTCCTCCTTGGGAGGAGCGCCGGCGGGAGGCTGCTGGGTGGCCCCCGGGCCCATGACCAGGGCCGAGGGATCGCGCACGTTCAATGGGGTGATGATGTCCCCCCCTGCTCCCACCAGGCTCCCCGGGGCCAGTCCGCTCAGGCCCCCCTCGTAGGGGGAGCCTCCCTTGCCGAACTCTCCCCCGCGGAAGCCCCAGCCCTCCTTGAAGGCCCCCTGCCCGCTGTCCGGGCTCATCAGGAAGTGCTCGGCCAGGGGGGCCATGAAGAGGACTCCCAGGCCGGCCAGGATGAAGGCCAGGTCCTTTTTCTTGAATTGCTTGAGCCGCTCGATGAGGGAGAGGCTCGAGGCCAGGCCCTTGATCTTGAGCTGGGGCTTGGGGGACTCCTTAAAGCTCGGTATCTGGGGCTTATTCTGCTCTTCCATGGCTTTGCTCCTTCATCGGCAATCCTGATGCTGGTAGGGGCCCTCCTGCTGCATGATCGGGCAGTCTTTGTAGTGGGCCTGCATGTCGCCGTCGAGGCTCCGGCAGGCCTGCTTCATCCTGTCGACGAGCTTCTTGCAGTCCTTGGCCTTCTTCTTGCTCTTGCAGCCTCCCCCTCCGCAGTCCTTGGCCACCATCTTTTTGGAAAGCTGAGTGATCTCCTGCTGCTTCAAGGTCACAGGGCCCGGGGTCCCCCCTGAGCCCAGGTACTTCTCATTGGACCTCTTGCAGGCCTCGGCATCCTGCTGCATCTTCCTGGCCTCTTGATCCAGCTTCTGGAGATTGGAGTCGCTGGGGATGTTGGGATTGGGCAGCAAATCCCCGCCCAGGTCCGGGGTGGCGAGGACCCCTCCCGAGCCCGGGCCCACGAGGTTTCCGTCGTAGACAGCCCCGGTGTTCACGGCCGCGTACTCAGGAGGGCAGTTGTTGGTGGCGGTGCAGAGGGGATCTCGGGCCATCATGGCCCTGGCCCTGCCGTCGGCGAGCTGGGTGAAGGCCTTCTTGGAGGGCCTGACCTGGACCCTGTGGGAGGCTGCCTGAAGCGAGGTCCTGGCCTTGTCCAGGTTCTTCCTGGAAAGCCTGCCCTCCTCGGCCCTGACCCTGAGGCTGCCGGCCCTGGGGACGCTGGTGCTCTCCAAGGCGGAACCCCTGGCGTCTGTCTTGAAAGCCGCCGCGCTGCCGTCGAAGAATCCCCTCCCGGCATAGGCTCCGGCCCCGAACATGGCCAGGGTGGGATTGCTCCCTCCTGCCCAGGCCTTTCCCGCCCCCGCGGCAAAGCCCGACTCCGGCCCCTGGCCTCCCGCGACCAGCTCCTCGCGGGAGAGATCCACCTCGGAGTCCCCTGCTTCCTCGGGATCAAAGACTCCCTTCACCGGCTCTTCTCCCTTGAGCTTGGCCGCCAGGCCCTCCCCGCCGGGGCCCTCTGGATTTCCCCTGACCATCTCCACCGAGGAGGGCCCGAGACCAGCCCCCCCGCCTGCCTCGCGCAGGAACATCCCCCACCCAGAGTTCTTGTCCTGCCTGGCAGCCTTGAAGCCTGCCAGGAGATCGGAAAAAGGCCTCTCTCCCCTGCCCCCCAGCCTTGAGGAAAGCCAGGCAAGCCCCGAGGCCACCTGGCTGCCCAGGGGAAACCTGGAGAGGGCTTGGAGGCTCAATCCCAGTAGGTTCAAGGGGGTAAAGATGAAGAGGAGGAGCACCACCACCAAAAGCAGGGGGGCCAGGACCTTGTGCCTCCTTAAAAGAAGGAGGAGGAAGGCCAGAAGCCCCTTCTTCCTGTGGCGCTCCAGAAACGAGGACATGAATAAACCCCTTAGTCCCAATGGGCGATGCCCACTCCCCCGCTGATTCCAGAAAGGGCGGCGCCGATCCAGGCGGCAAGTTGCAGTCTCCAGGACTGCGCCTCCATGGTTGTTTGTTCCGCTCCTTCAGGGTTCAAAGCAACTATTAGGCCAGCGGCTGTCGTCAACGCGCCTGTGATCGTGAACATCCAGCCCTGCCATTTCTGGCCCATGGAAATGATCGCGATGCCCATCAAGGTGGTGATGAATCCCAAGCCGGCCACTATCCCTCCAAGCCATTGAGCCCAGGCTTTTCCCCAGACAAGATGAGAAGCCAAAGCCGCAAGGATCAAGAGAATGGTG
>Ga0114945_10002728_pt1 | contig 10195 bp, 8 predicted proteins | sample OV2TP3_FD_87194 | JGI IMG/M metagenome (GOLD analysis project Ga0114945, IMG submission 87194) | Hot spring microbial communities from Beatty, Nevada to study Microbial Dark Matter (Phase II) - OV2 TP3 | ecosystem: Environmental > Aquatic > Thermal springs > Hot (42-90C) | place: USA: Beatty... | reverse complement strand
CGCCTCAGGTACTCGTCCGGATCGATCTTATCGTCCTCGGACCGCCTGTTCAGCAGATTCTGGAGGCGCTCGCTCGGATGGCGGCGCAGTTCCTCCGGCGTGCCGATGAACAGAACCTTGCCTTGATCGAGGACCGTGACGCGGTCGGCGATCTTGAAGACGCTGTCGAGTTCGTGCGTGACAACCACCACGCTCATGCCCATGGCGTCGCGCAAGCGCAGGATCAAATCATCGATGGTGGACGCGACGACCGGGTCGAGACCGGCCGAGGGCTCGTCGCAGAACAGGATCTTGGGATCCATGACGATGGCGCGGGCGAACGCCGCGCGCTTGATCATGCCGCCCGACAGCTCCGACGGCATCAGGTTCTCGAAGCCGGCAAGATTCACGACCTCGAGCTTCATCCGAGCCATGATCTCCATCGTCTTGGGATCGAGGTCGGTGTGCTCGTAGAGCGGCAGCATGATGTTCTCGCCGACCGTCATCGAGCTGAACAGCGCCCCCCCTTGAAACGCGACGCCGATCTTCTTTCGGAGTTCCAGCATCTCGGTCTGGTTCAGCGTGTCGATGTCGTGGCCAAGAACCTTGATGGCGCCGGCGGTGTGGCGCTCGAGCCCCATCAGGTGGCGCAGCAGCGTGCTTTTCCCGGAGCCGCTGCCGCCCATGATCACCATGATCTCGCCTTCGCAGATGTCGAGTGAGACACCCTTCAGGATCATGCGCGCGCCGTAGTGAGTGACCAGGTCCATGACCTCGATCATCTTGCTTTCGGGATTGATGCGCGGATGGGTATTCATGCGGCGTTCAGCGGTGGGTTCTTCAAGAGCGCGTCACCACGAAGGCGAAGATCATGTCAGTGACCACGATCGCCGAGATCGACAGCACAACCGCGCGCGTCGTGACTCGGCCAACACCCTCGGCACCGCCGCTCACCGAAGCGCCGTTGACGACACCGATCACCGCGATCAGCACGGCGAAGATGACGCTCTTGCCGAGCCCATGCATCAGGTGATCCGTGTTCAGAATATCGATCACCTGATCGGCGTAGGCGGCGAGCGACAATCCAAGCTCGGCGTTGACGTAGAGGCCGGCGGCCAGCAGCCCGACCACGTCGCTGAAGAATGTCAGGCACGGCACCATCACCAGGCAGCCGAGCAGCGCCGGCACCACCAAGAACCGCACTGGATTGATGCCCATCACATGCAGCGCGTCGATCTCCTGGTTGATCTTCATGGTGCCGAGCCGGGCGGCGAGCGCCGAGCCCGAACGGCCGGCGACGAGGATGCCCGTGATCAAGGGCGCGAATTCGCGCGTCACCGAGAGCGCGATGCCGATAGTGACCCGCGACTCCGCGCCGAACAGGCTCAACGTGTAGATGCCCTGAATCGCCAGCATCACGCCGATCGTCGCCGACATCAGGGCGATGATCGGGATCGCCTGAATGCCGATTTCCATCATCTGCGCGAAGACGGAGCCGACGCGCACCGGTTGACGCAGCCTGGGACCCAGGATCAACCAATACAGGCTTTCGACGACCAGCGCGGCGCCCGTCCCGATCTCCTCGACGACGGCAACCGTCGCGCGGCCGATCTTTTCGACCCGGTGCGCGGCCGACGGCGGGGCGTCGCTCATGGCCATGACGCGGATCGACCTCGGGCTACTTGCCGATCCGGCCAAAGCCGTCGGCGACGGACACGCAGATGGTGAAAACCTTGTCCATACGCGCGAGCTGAAGGACGCGCATGACGCCGTCACTGACCGCCGCCAGCACGAACGCGTGCCCGCCCTTGCGCGCCATCTGGTAGGCCTCGACCAAGGAGGCGACGCCGGAGCTGTCGATGTAATGGACGCCGGACAGATCGACGAGGACCGGCACCTTGCGGCCGACGCAGTCGAGCAAAACCTTGCGCGCCTCGGGCGAGCTCTTGAGATCGACGTCGCCCTCGAAGCCGACGACGACAGCGCCTCTTTCTTCCCTGACGTGATGCTTCATGCGCCTTTTCTCATGCAATGCGTTTAACCATTTTCAGGACGTTCCCGCCTTGGGGCGGCGACGGCAGAAAGGCCGCCTCGTCCATGATCTCGCGTATCAGGTGGGTGCCGAGGCCGCCGGGCCGAATCTCGTCGAGATCGCGCGGCTTGACCTTGGCGGTATCGATGGTCGGGGCGAAGTCCTTGAGCAGGAACACCAAGTCCGTCCCTCGCCGGTAAACCTCCAAGATAATGTCCCCGTCTGATGCCCCCTGATAGGCATGCCGAATAACGTTCTGGCAGGCCTCGTCCACGGCGATCACGATATCGCGAGCCACCCCCTCCGAACAACCGTTAAGCCGGGCGGTCTCCGAGACCGCGCCGCGCACCAGTTTGAGCCGCTCGGCCTTGGCCGGAAACCGGAGGTCAAGCAGCCGTTCGCCGACATCGGCGGTTGGTCCGGCGGGCGGCGTCCGCTCGGCCGCGCCGGCACGCGCCGCGGCAGTGGCCGCGTCGTCGATGACGAGCAGGGTCAGGTCGTCGCGCAAGGCGACGTCGGCGCGAGCGATGCGACTGGTGACCGCGGTCAGGCGCTCGGCGGCCGGAAGACCGGCGTTTTCGCTCATCAGCCGCTTGAACCCGGCAACGCCGAACTCGCTGCCGTCGGCGAGATAACCCTCGGTGACGCCGTCGGTGAAGACGTAGAACGCGCCGCCGTCGAGGCGAAGCTGGGCCTCCGGAAACCCGGCGTTGCCGAACATGTCGGGCGGCGTGATGCCGATCGGCGGGGCCTCGGCCTCGAACGCCGTGAAGGCGCCGCGGCGGTCGTGAAAGAGCGGCGGTTCGTGGCCGGCATTGGCGATACGCACGGCTCCGGTCGACGGGTCGTAGACGCCGGCGACCATGGTGATGAACATGCCGCGGGTCGCAGTTTCGCTGATTTCAGCATTGATCAGGGAAAGAAGATGGCCCGGTTCATGAATGGTCTTGCCGAGGCAGCGGAACAGGCTTGCCGCCTTGGCCATCAGCAACGCCGCGTTGATGCCCTTGCCGGAGACGTCGCCGAGCGAGAAGCAGATCCGGCCGTCGGGGAGCGCGTAGAAATCGAAGAAGTCGCCGGAGACCGTGCGCGCCGGGCAATTGACGCCGTGGACCGGAAAGTCGTCGGCCGGCGGCTCGGGCAACAGCGAGCGCTGGATTTCCGCTGCCAGCTCAAGCTCGCGGCGCACCCGTTCCTGCTCCACCAACTCCTCGGCCATGCGGGCGTTCAGGATGGCGAGCGCGGCGGACGAGGCCAGCGTCTGCAGAAGCGTCAGATCGGCGTGATCGAACAGGCCGTTGCCGCAGCGCTTGTTGACGAGTTCGATGGCACCGATGCGTTCGTCCTTGACGCTCATCGGCGCGCACAGGATCGAGCGGGTGCAGAACCCGGTCTGCTGGTCGACGACCCGGGTGAAGCTCGGATCCCTGGAAACGTCGCGCACGATTTCGCCGACGTTCGTCTGCACGGACCGTCCGACGATCCCTTGATCCGCCTTCAGGGCCAGGCCGCGGATTTCGGTCGGCCCGACCGAGGCGTGACAACGCAACGTCTGGCCGGCGTCGTCGAGTAGGAACAGGGCCCCGGCCTCGGCCTCGACGTAGCGCGCGATGCAGGCCAGCGCGCGGGCCAGCGTGGCGTCGATGTCGCGGGTCGAGACGAAGTCCCGCCCCATGACGGCCAGGAGCTCCATCGGGCTCGCGATCTCGGCGCCGTTCTCGACCGTCGGGTTTTCCGGAGGATTGCGGCCATCCATGCCTCCACTATGCCCGGAAATGTCCGAAAGGGTAAATGCCAACCAATCATGCCGAACCACGTCCCATGCGGCTCGATATCAAGCTCAAGACAACTCAGGCGATTTTGATAACGCGGCACGATGATTTGTGGCGCCACGCGCATTCCTTGCGGTCAACCGCTCCCTTGGCTCAAGCCATGGTAGCGGACGGTGCGCGGGCGCGCGATTACGCCCGAATCGGAGGTCGGTGGCTGTCTACAACTGACTGATTTTGTGATGTTTTCCGAAACATCATACCGCAAACGGCATTCCCAACTACGCCCTCCTCTGGTATGGTGTCGGGACACGATCGGGCCGCCAAACAGACCTGGGAAACCGATCCGTCTTTTCGCCAAGAACCAGGGAGAGCAAGCCACCGATTCCTGCGACACGGCCGGCGACCGAGGAGCATAACGGGATGGCCGGCTCCGCGGCGAGGGGGTTTTGCCTTTTCGTCATTGTCGTAACGGCCGCAGAATCGTTTTTGCCAGTCGCTCATGAACCGTTCCGACCCGTCGCCTCAAAACCGGAGCGCAGCGAACGACGCCCACACCGCCGGCGCGGACGCCGGCGGCCACCGCGAAACCGAAATCAAGCTGCAGATCGATCCCCGGTACCTTCCCCGCTTGCGGCGTGCCGGCTGGCTGAAGAGCCTCGCCGCCGGCCGCCCCAACACCCAGCAGCTCCGGGCGACCTACTTCGACACCATCGACTTCAAGTTGCGTCAGGCCGGGCTGACGCTGCGCGTGCGCAAGGAGGGCCGCCGCTACGTGCAAAACATCAAGGCTCGCGACGAGACCAAGGGCAGGTTCACGCGCAAGGAGTGGGAAACGGTCGTGCCGAAGGGCGAGCCGAGTCCGGACGCGATGGCCAAGCTCGCCGACGCCAAGATCGTTCCGCGTCTCAAACCGGAGGACCTGGTCCCGGTGTTCCAGTCGAGCGTGTGGCGCGTCCGCCGCGAGCTCACGCCGACGGCCGGCAACCGGGTCGCATTCGACGTCGATGTCGGCGAGATCAAGGCCGGTGAGTCCTCGGAGCCGATCTGCGAGGTCGAGCTCGAACTCTTGTCGGGCGAGCCGAAGCACGTGTTCGACCTGGCCCTGAAGCTGGTCGACGAAGTACCGGCGCGGCTTTCCACCGACGCCAAGTCGGATCGCGGCTACGCCCTTCTGGTTGGGCGCCATCCGGAGTGGCGCAAGGCGACGCCGCTCGTCCTCGATCCGGAAGCGCCGGCGGACGAGGCCCTGGCGCGCATGATCGTCAACGGCATCGACCACTTGCACGCCAATGAAGCCTGCACGCTGGCGCGCGCCCACATCGAGGGCATCCACCAGATGCGCGTCGCGCTGCGCCGATTGCGCTCCGCGTTCACGATCTTCAAGCACGCGCTACCGAGCGAACAGCACGCGGAGTTGACGCCGGAGCTCAAATGGCTGATCGGGGAGTTGGGGTCGGCGCGCGATTGGGACGTCTTCATCGCCGATGTCCTGGACCCGATGAGCCGCTGGCAGGCCGACGATCTCGGCCTCGGGCTCTTGCGCGAGGAGGCGGCCAAGCGCCAGGATGAAGCCTACGCCCGCGCCCACGAGGCCATCCGCTCGACCCGCTACACCCGGCTTTTGCTGCGGCTGGTGGCGTGGGCTGAAGGCCGCGCGTGGCGCGCCCATCCGGTCTCGGACGCCAGCGTCGACCTTTATGGCCCGACGCTGGCCTTCGCCAACCGACTGATTGATGGGCGGCACTGGCGGCTGCTCAAGGCCGGCAAGCACTTCAAGCAGCTCACCGACGAGGAGCGGCATCGGCTCCGCATCCGGGTCAAGAAGCTGCGCTATGCCGTCGAATTCTTCCAATCGGTCTACCCGCGCAAGAGAGCCGCGGGATACCGCGACGCGCTGGTCGAGCTTCAGGACGGCCTGGGCGGCCTCAACGACCTCGCGGTCGCACGCGAGCTTCTCGCGCGCATCACCGGGACAGCCGAGGGCGACGACGTCGAGCGGCTCCACGCCGCGAGCGGCATGGTCATTGGCTGGCACGCCCATGTTGCCCAGGACCATCTGAAGGGCGTGAGCAAGACCCGGAAGCGGTTCACCGCGCTCAAGCCGTTCTGGATTTAGGCCCTGTCTACATAGGCGCGCGCGGGCTGGTCACGACACGCGGACCTTCACGTAGCGGCCCGGCGCGTCCTCGATGGCCTTGAGCTTGCCGCGGCCGGGGATGCGGGGCGCCGCCTCGCCGCCGGCCGAGTCCTTGAGCCACGCCATCCAATTCGACCACCACGAGCCCTCGTGGCGGGTCGCGGCCGCCAGCCAGGCGTTCGGATCCTTGGGCGCCTTGGGGTTGGTCCAGTAGCAGTACTTGTTGGCCACCGGCGGATTGATGACCCCGGCGATGTGGCCCGACGCCGACAGCACGAACTTGACCGGGCCGGCATACAATTGGGTCGCGGCGTAGGTCGACTTCCAGGGCGCGATATGGTCCTCACGGGTCGAGAGAAGGTAGACCGGGATCTTGATCTTCCTGAGGTCGATCGGAACGCCGGCGAGCTTCATCCCGCCTGGTTTCACGAGCCGATTTTCGAGATACATCCGGCGCAGATAGAAGCTGTGCATCATCGCCGGCATGCGCGTCGAATCGGAGTTCCAGTAGAGAAGGTCAAACGACAGCGGATCGCGTCCCATCAGATAATTGTTGACGACGAACGACCAGATCAGATCGTTGTCGCGCATCAAGTTGAACACGGTCGCCATATGCTGGCCGTCGAGATACCCCTGGCGCTTCATATGGGTCTCGAGCTGAGCCAACTGCTCGTCGTCGATGAACACGGCAAGCTCGCCGGCATCGGTGAAGTCGACCATGGTGGTGAGAAACGTCGCCGAGGCGATGCGGTCGTCGCCCTTGGCCGCGAGGTAGGCGAGCGTGCACGCGGTCAACGTGCCGCCGATGCAATAACCGACGATGTTGACGGAGGCCTCGCCGGTCGCCTTGGCGATCGCGTCGAGCGCGGCCACCGGCCCCTCCCGCATGTAGTCGTCGAAGGCCTTATGGGACAGCCGCTCGTCCGGATTGACCCAGGAGACGACAAAAACCGTCTGGCCCTGGTCGACGGCCCATTTGATGAACGAGTTGCGCGGCTGCAGATCGAGCACGTAATACTTGTTGATCCACGGCGGCACGATCAGCAGCGGACGCTTGGCCACGGTCTCGGTCGAGGGCGCATATTGGATCAATTGCATGAGGTCGTTCTCGAACACGACCTTGCCGGGCATGACGGCAATATTCCTGCCGGGCTCGAACGCGCTGGCGTCCGTCATCGAGATGCTGAGTCGGCCCTTGCCCCGTTCGAGGTCGGTAAGCAGGTGATCGAGCCCTTTGATCAGATTGGCGCCGCGCGTCTCAAGGGTGGTTTTCAAGACCTTCGGGTTGGTGGCGACGAAATTCGTCGGCGACAGCGCGTCGACGAATTGGCGGGTGTAGAATTCGACCTTGCGCGCCGTTGACGGATCGAGGCCGTCGACGTTGCGTACGGTTTCCTGGACCCAACGCGCGGTCAGCAGATAGGACTGCTTGATGAAGTCGAAGACGGTGCCTTCGCTCCAGACCTCGTCCTTGAAGCGCCGATCATCCTTCGCCGGCTCGACGATCGGCGCAACATCCTCGCCTTGCAGGCGCTTGGCCATTGTTTGCCACAGCGCGGCGTAATCCTGCCACAGCTTGGCCTGGGCCTCGACCAAGCGCGCGGGATCGCTCATCAGACGCTGGCCGAGCTCGACGAAGGCCTTGGCGATGATCACCGGATCCGGGATCTGGAAGCCTTGGTCTTGATTCTGGCGTTCGACAACGGTCTCCGCCAGACGCTGGCCGCGCGCGGCGAAGTCTTGCATCGCCCGGGACAGACGCTCGGCATCGCCGGCGCCGTCGTTGGGAGGCGGGGTTTCAGCCATCGCTTAGGACTCCACCGGTTTCGATCGGCATTCGGTGATCAAGGATAGACCGGAGCCTCGGCCGAAGCCAACCGGATCGACGGCGCTCACTGGCCGCCGGGATGCGCCGGCTCCTCGGTCGAGCGGAAGCGGAACTGTAACGCCACGGCGATCGACTTGACCGGGCGCAGCAGGAGAACCGCGCCGCCGAGCACGAACGGCCCCCACAGGACGGCGTGGACCCAGAGCGGCGGCTCGAAGCGGATCTCGACGAGCAGCGCAAGGCCCACGACCACAAAGCCGAGGATGAGGATCACGAACACCGTCGCGCCGTCGCCGACGTCGTGCTCGTCGAAGCCCAGCCCGCACGCCGGGCAGCGCTTGACGATCTTCAGATAGCCGTCAAACAGCGGGCTTCGGCCGCAGCGGGGACACCGACAACGGGCGCCCCGCCATAGGACCTGCAGCAGCGATAGGGGCGCCCCGTTTCCTTCCGGCATCGGCCGGTGGAACCGGCCGGACGGCATGTCAACCCTTGTAGCCGTAGCTCCCCCACCAGTAGATCCACGTGAACAGGAAAATCCACACCACGTCGACGAAGTGCCAGTACCAGGCCGCCGCTTCGAAGCCGACGTGCTTGTCCGGCTTGAAGTGGCCCTTCATCGCGCGGAACAGGCACACGGTCAGGAAGCAGGTGCCGATGATCACGTGCCCGCCGTGGAAGCCGGTGGCGAGGTAGAAGGTCGACGAATAGATGCCGTCTTTGAACTTGAAGGCGGCGTGCGCGTACTCGTAGGCCTGGGTCGCGGTAAAGATGACGCCGAGCGCGATGGTGAGGATCAGGCCGATCACGGTGCCGCGCTGGTTGTCGGCGCGCAGCGCGTGGTGCGCGTACGTCACCGTCGCGCCCGAGCTCAACAGCACGAGCGTGTTGAAAAACGGCAGCGTCCACGTCTCGAGCGGGATCACGCCCTTGGGCGGCCACGGCGCGATCGCCACTTTGCTCAGGATCGGCATGCTCGAATGGAAGAACGCCCAGAAGAAGGCGAAGAAGAACATCACCTCCGAGGCGATGAACAGCAGCATGCCGATCCGCAACCCGTGCGACACCGGGTCGCTATGATGACCCTGGAACGTGGCCTCGCGGACCACGTCGCGCCACCACCCGGCGAACGTCACGAGCAGAAGCGTGAGACCGGCCGCCAGACCCCATGGCGGGCCCCCGTGCATGAACCAGATCAGCCCGGTCGCCGACGTGAACGCGGCGATGGTGCCGACAGCCGGCCACGGGCTCGGCTCGACCATATGCCAGGGATGCTTTTGCGAGTGGCTCGCCATCAATCCTCTCCTGTCGCGAAAGGGATAAAACGGAAATGAACCAGGTCTAAGTCCTGCCGGGCTCCCGGCGGTTCTCGGCGCTCTGGCGGACAGCCGAGACCGTGCTGTCCTTCGGCGGCTCCTTGAGCGCGCGGAAAAACGTATAGGACAACGTGATCGCCCGCACCTCGCGGGTGTCGCCGTTCTTGTGGATGTCGGGATCGACGTAGAACGACACCGGCATCTCGATCTCCTCGCCCGGCTTCAGCGTCTGCTCGGTGAAGCAGAAGCACTCAAGCTTGCTGAAATAGGAGCCGGCCTTGTGCGGGCTGACGTTGAACGTGGCCATGCCGGTGATCGGCCGATCGGACGTGTTCTTCGCCTTGAAGAAAACCAGCGTCTGCTCGCCCAGGCGAACCTGGACCCGCCGCTGCTCCGGCGCGAACGTCCACGGCAGATCGCCGTTCACGTTGGCGTCGAATTCGACCGTGATCATCTCCGCGGTCGGCTGCACGCGCTCGGCGGCGGTCTTGACCCGCGCGCCGGTCTGGGGCGTGCCGCCGTAGCCGGTCACCTGGCAGAAAAGCCGATAGAGCGGAACCGAGGCGTACGCCAGCCCCACCATGCCGCCGGCGACGGCAAACAAGGCGGCCGCGACCACGCGGTTATTGCGGCGGGACGTCGGCATCCGCTCTCCTGCGCTCCGATGGCCCGCTCAGTGAGCGGCCTTGAAATCGAGCTTCGGCGTCTCCTCGAAGGTATGGAACGGCGCCGGCGACGGGACGGTCCATTCCAGCGTTGTGGCGCCTTCGCCCCACGGATTGGCCGCGCACTTCTCCTTCGCGGTGAAGGTCCTATAGACTACGTAGAAGAAAAGAAACGTGCTTAGCATGGTGATCAGCGCGCCGAGGCTCGACACCATGTTCCAGCCCGAGTAAGCATCCGGATAGTCGGGGACGCGCCGCGGCATGCCCGCCATGCCGAGGAAGTGCTGCACGAAGAAGATCATGTTGAAGAAGATGAGCGTCAGCCAGAAGTGCCACTTGCCGAGCGTCTCGTTGTACATGCGCCCGGTCCACTTCGGCAGCCAGAAGTAAATGCCGGCGAACGCGGCGAAAAGAGCCCCGGCGACCATCACGTAGTGGAAGTGCGCGACCACGTAGTAGGTGTCGT
>Ga0114945_10002727_pt1 | contig 10197 bp, 8 predicted proteins | sample OV2TP3_FD_87194 | JGI IMG/M metagenome (GOLD analysis project Ga0114945, IMG submission 87194) | Hot spring microbial communities from Beatty, Nevada to study Microbial Dark Matter (Phase II) - OV2 TP3 | ecosystem: Environmental > Aquatic > Thermal springs > Hot (42-90C) | place: USA: Beatty... | reverse complement strand
CGTCGATCACTTTATCCTGATCTTTTAACGTTAAGTCAGGAAAGATTGGCAACAGAAGAATTTTTTCCCAGACTTTTTCTGTCACTGGAACATCTACTTTAAATTGCTTGTAAATAGAATAATAGTGGCTTGGCATATAATGAACACTTGTTGCTATGCCTTTTTCTGCAAGATAGGAAGACAGATTGTCTCTAATTTTAGCAGGGACTTTAATCACATAGTTGTGGTACGAACTTACAGCATAGGGTCTTACAACTGGAAGCTCAATCCAAGGCACGTCTGATAAGGCTTTATTGTAATTCTGCACGATTTTTTTTCGCTTCAAGTTGTTAGCTTTTAGTTTCTGGAGTTGAGCCAAACCAATTGCTGCCGCAATATCATTCATTTGATATTTCCAACCTGTTGAAACTACATTGTACTGCCATTTTAGTTTTTTCCCTTTGGCTCTTTCCCACGTGCCTTCGGAAATTCCAGACCAAGCAAGAGATCGAGCATGCTCAATATCCCTTTTTGAGGAACCAATAAGCATCCCGCCGTCTCCAGTTGTCAGATTTTTTATCGCAGCAAACGAAAAGGCGGAAAAATCTCCAAATGTCCCAACGTGTTTATTTTTGTAATAAGAACCGGTCGCGTGCGCGCAATCTTCTATTAGTGTAATATTTCGATTTTTGCATAATTTTAGAATCGGGTCTAAACCAACTGGATGCCCACCATAATGAACAACAACAATTGCCTTTGTCTTTCGAGTTACTTTTCTTTCTATATCTTTTGGATTGCTGCAAAGCGTATCATAATCTACATCACAAAAAACAGGTATTGCCTTTTGCATTAGAATTGGATGATTGGTAGCAACAAAAGTAAGAGACGGAGTGATAACCTCATCTCCTTTTTTTATTTTTGAAGAAACGATTGAAACATGAATGGCCGCACTTGCGCTGTTAACTGCAACTCCATAATTTCCTCCAATATAGGATAAAAATTTTCTTTCAAATTCTTTTGTTTTTGGACCGTTGCCTATCCATCCGCTTTCAAGAACTTTAGATACTGCTTCTTCCTCTTCTTTACCAAGAGACGGCCTAAACACCGGAATCATATCTGCCAATTATATCATTCTTACAGTTTTCTTAAAATTCCCAACCCAGTTCCGAATAATACTGCAATATCAGAGACAATCTGCGCAATTGGTAGTAATAGTCTTGCCTTAAAATCTGTAACTAAATCTCGCATCTTCCAAATAGGCCAAATCAAATAAATTAAAACAATCCCAGGCAAAAAATTACGAATTACTTCATTTTGAAATGAAAAAAAGAACAATACAAGCCCAACAGTGTATCTTATAAAAACGCCAATGATCTTAAGATTATGGGTTGACGTTTTCTGAAGAGGGTGCCACCAAATTCCTGCTTGTACATCTCCTTTTGCGTAATAATAAAATTTCAATGCAGCCCCCCATAAGTTTTTTGGGACTTCCCAGTCAACAAGCGCATCTTTTACGCGTTCAAATCTTGCATTCAGTTTAATCGCTCTATAATTAAACAGCGTATCCTCACCTGCTCTATCTAATGCTTCGTCAAAACCACCAATCTTTTCCCACAATGATTTTTTAAATGCTATAGATCGCGCTGAAGGCAAGAAGAGCTTAGAATCAAACCTTTGTGGCGGAATTCCAAGATACACCGCTAAAGCCTTCTGAAAGGGTTGTGATCCCCTCATTCGATAGAATCCTGCAACAATATCTACATTTTCTTTAAAAAAAGGTTCTGTAATCTTTTGCAGCCAGTCTTTATGCAAAACGCATCCTGCATCTGACATCGCAATAATATCAAAAGTCGCCTTTCTTATCCCATAATTCCTGCCTTGAGCAATGGTTAAACCCGTTTTTGTTAATGGTCTAAATTTTATTTTTTTTGATTTTGGGTTTTTATTGAAAATTGCTCGCCTCGCTGAAGACGAGTCGAAGCGGGCTCGCCTCGCTGCGAAGCGGGAAAATTGAAAATTGAAAATTCTTAACAGTGTACTGTCAAGGCTTCCTCCATCTACAATCACAATTTCGTCAGGTAGTCTTGACTGGGAAAAAACCGACTGTAAAAACTTTTCTATTGTCTTCTCTTCGTTTAAGACCGTTGCGACAAAAGAAATCTTCATATTTGGTAATGTCTTTTTAAGGTCTCACCTTGCCTCGCAAGGTGAGACCTTTTTATGCCAAAGATTTAGATACGTACTTACTATATTCTTCCAAGTCTGACTTTTGACCCATTCATAGGCTTTATCAACAATTCTATTTTTTTTGTACCAATATTGTATAAAATATTGAATTTTGTCTGCGAGCTGCTCTGCAGATTTATTAATTATTATCCACTTTGCAAACGGCGCCATTTTTATATAATCCTCTTTGAGTGGATTATTGTAAACCGCAAACACCAAACGTTTATTTATCATTGCTTGCATCATAGACAGATAAGATGAAGCAAAAATTATGTCTGCCTTGTTTATGTGTCCAGCTAAATCCTCCACGAACCCAAAAACCTTACCATATTTTCCGGCGTTCCCTCTTAATGATCCATCGCCACACGCCTCAAACTCAAAATTTATTTTTTTCTCTTTTAAAATATCCAGAGTTTTTAAATAAATTGGGACCCCTGTATCTTCCTCCATTCTCCCAATAAATAAAATTTTTAACACCTCGGATGGTGACGAAGGCATCAGACTTTCGGCTCCTCCGAGGTGGACGTCTATGCCTCCGTATGTTACATGGTCTGAGTTCGTACCGTACCACTTCTTAATATATTCTCCTACGCAAATATTTCCCCATGCTAATCTTTCGCTAATTTTCCTAATTAAGATTGCCCTTTTTGATGGAGGAAATTTTGTTTCATATCCATGAAATGTGGTAAAAACAGGTTTTTTTAAATAGAAAAACCTAAAAGGAAGATACCAAAAAAATACATCGTGAACATGAATTACATCTGTTTTTTTAATAAGGTCTCTATTTTTCCAAATCTCACGCCAAATTCTAAACTTTTTAAACCAATCATTTTTTCCAACAGAAAGTCTGTATATATCTATTCCTTCTATGGTTTCGAAAGATTTTAACTTTGGATGATATTGTTCGGTAAAGACTACAACTTTGTGGTTATTCTTCAAAAGAATCTTACCAATTTCTAATGCATGTTTTTCAACCCCACCAATATGCGGATAAAATAAGCGACTAAAGAAAACAACAGTCATATAGCAAGGAGTATATCGCTTTATAATTTTATGGCAGTTCTAAATCCCTGGCCTCTTTGACCCGGCTGAGTAGACTTTGTGGATCCGGGAGGAATCGAACCTCCGACCTTTCGCATGTGAAGCGAACGTTCTGCCACTGAACCACGGATCCATTCAAATTTATCTTACCACAACTCACGCTTATTGACAAAGCATATCAACTCTGCAATAATTATTTATCTGTTTGTAATCAAAAAGATTTTTTCGTTTCTTATAGATAGTATACAAAGCTTACTCGTGGCTGCTGTGGTATTTTTTGTTGTTTACGTGTTTTTATTTAAACCTTTCCAAGTAAGCGGGCAATCCATGTATCCTACTTTTCACGATGGTCAGTATATTCTTACCAATATTATATCGCTAAGATTTGAAGATCCCAAACTAGGCGATTCTATTGTTTTTAAAGCACCAAACGACCCAGAAAAAGATTTTATAAAAAGAATTATAGGCATTCCACAAGATAAAATTTCCATAAGAGAAGGCAAAGTGTACAGAAACGGCACACTTCTTGATGAAAGCGCGTACTTAAGAGCAGACGTCATAACAAGTCCACAGGCTTTTCTTGCCGAGACACAAGAAGTAATCGTACCAAAAGGCCATTATTTTGTTTTAGGAGACAACAGAACACACAGCGCTGATTCCAGAGAATACGGTTTTATTCCCAAAGAAGACATAATCGGAAAATCGTTCTTTCTTTATTGGCCAATTAATGAAGCAAGGTTCATCAAAAACCCTTATGATTAGTAATGCAAGCCCCCCTTTTTTATGAAGATAATGCTTCACCAGAGCAAAACTTGTACATATTTTTAAACTTTTCCCAAGTAACGTCAACATCACCACGAAACATAAATATTATCTTTGCCGAGATTCTAGATTGAGATATTCTTACTTCGTCCACATTGAACTTTTCTTCCAAAACTTTTGCCATTTTGTCAAATTCAGGCATCCACCTTTTGTCTCCCTTTCTATGAGATTCCTCTTTCTGGACTGTAACCTTTACTTTTCTTGCCTCATCTTCTGTTTGTCTTACAGTGTAATTCTCCCTTAAAATTCTCTTAAAAAGATCTAACATCAACTGCGTATCTCCCAACGATATTAAGGGCCTAACATGGCCTTCGGTGATAACTCCCGCGATCAAAGCATCTTTGATTGCATCAGGAAGCGATAAAAGTCTTATAGTATTTGATACTGTGGGCGCGCTTTTGCCTACTCTTTTTGCCACTTCGCTTGTACCAAGACCAAAATCATCAATGAGTCTCTTATACGCTTGTGCTCGCTCTATAGGATTTAGGTCTTCTCTTTGAACATTTTCTACAATAGACATTTCTAACATTCCTTGAGGGGTTGTTTCTTTAACCACTACTGGTACTTTAGCTAATCCCAAAATTTTGGCTGCGCGATATCGTCTTTCCCCTGCTATTATCTGGTAACCTGCAGGAGTCTTGGCAACAACGAGTGGCTCCAGGATTCCTTGTTCTCTTATAGAGTCAACCAATTCGTCCAAAGAATGCGGCTGTATTATCCCTCGTGGCTGAAGAGGGTTAGACTGAAGAAGATTAACATCAAGCTCGTAAATGTTCTCTTCTGGGTTTGTCATAGATTAAAATAAACCTAGTGTTTCTTATTGATCTATAATTTCTGCAATTTTTTTACCTTTTAGGATTTTAAAATTTACTACACCTTCTTTTGTAGCAAACAAGGTAAAGTCTCGACCCATAGAAACACCCGCTCCTGAAAAAAACTTGCTGCCTTTTTGTCTTATGATAATATTGCCAGGATATGCCTTTTCTCCACTATAAAGCTTAACGCCTAAGCGTTTTGATATTGAATCTCTATTACCCTTAACCGAACCTTGCGCTTTTGTATGAGCCATACCTTTAATATATCAAATATCAAATATAATCCTTGTGCTTTCTGTGAAAACAATCCCATTCTATTACCATTTTTCACAGATGTCAATAGACTAAAATTTACTTTGTCAAAATTATATCTTCTATCTTTAATCGAGTGAGTAGTGGCCTAAACCCCATTACGCGTCTATATCTTACTTTTGCCTTAAATTTTGCCACTCTTATCTTATCGCCTTTTATCTGATCTAAAACTTTGGCTTTAACTTTGGCATTGATAACGTTTGGTTTGCCTATCTTAATCTTACCGTCTGAAACCACTAGCAAAACATCGTCAAGCACCGTTTCCTTATCGACTGCAATAGGAAGTTTATCAACTTCTATTACACTGCCTTTCCTAACCTTATACTGTTTCCCACCTGTTTTTACTATAACGTAGTCCATACAATGCATTATAACAAACAATCAGGCTAAATTCCATAACTTTCTTCGTAACCGTCCACGATTTGACAAAGTAATTTATTCTTCGATCCGTCAGTTGACGGAGAGAAGTTTTCAACGGTTTTAGTTCTCGTCCGTCAGCCGACGGACTCGAACCATAAAAATTTTAGAAACTCCTAAACACCTACTTTTCTTCTTTAATTGTGGACAGACTAGAAAGAATTCCTAAAAAAATAAAGCTCGACAGCAGCGAACTTCCTCCGTAAGAAACAAACGGAAGCGTAATTCCAATAATAGGCAGTATTCCTATATTCATTCCAATGTTTATAAAAAACTGTACCAGAATAAAAAAAAATGTAACAATAGAAAAAGACTTGCAAAACTCATCTTTGCTACGGGAAAAAATCATAAAAATTTTGTACAAAAGTATAAAAAAGCACAAAATAACAACAACGACGCCCACAAACCCAAGTGCTTCTGCTAAAGTTGCAAAAATAAAATCAGTATGGCGTTCTGGTAAAAACCTCAACTCCGACTGTGACCCTTGCCCAAGACCCCTTCCTAAAATCATGCCCGAACCAACAGCTATTAAAGACTGAACCGCATTATAGGAGAGACCTAAATAGTCTGAAGGGTCAAAAAAACTCGTCACTCTTTCTCTTTGATATTCATGAAGAAAATTCCATATAATTGGCAGAATCATCCCCAAAAAAATCAGTGCCAACAAAAACAATCTCAAAGGAAAACCATATACAAAAAGAGCTAGTGCGACAACAGACGAAAAAACAACTGCATTACCTAAATCAGGTTGTATAGAGATTAAAAAAACAACAGGAACTAACATGCCAAGAACAAAGAAAAAGGCTTGATGTAACGACTTGCTTTGCCCTGACAGAAACGAGGATAAAGAAACTCCAAGAAAAGGTTTTATGATTTCCGAAAACTGAATGTTAATTCCAAGTATTTGAAACCATCTTACTGAACCCCTTGTTTCCACCCCAAAAAACAAAACCAAAATAAGCAAAACAAGCGAAATAATATAAATTGGCAATGGGTGCATTTTAAGAAAAGAATAGTTAATTTGAGAGAAAAATATTAAGAAAAAAATAGAAATAATAAAAAATATAAGTTGATTTCTAAAAAGCTCTGCGTTTATAGAAAAAAGAGTAGCCAGGCTTATTATAACCAAAACCACTGCGGGAATAACTAAACCGTAGTTAATTGCAGAAAGAAAGTTCTTACTCATTTTATAGCCACCAAAAATCTATCTCCTTTTTGAAGCCTTTTAACTAATGCTCTTTTTTTAATATAATTCTCCCAATCTCTTGGCCAGAACGGCAACGTAACAATTATTTTATCATCAAGCCTTGTGCCAAGCTTTTTCCTTTCTCCTTGAATTTTTCTTACAATTTCTCGCGCTTCCCCCTCATCTTTTAACTCCTGGGTAATCCCTGTATCAAAATCAACCATAAACTCCCCCTTTTCTTTTACAAACTTCACTCTCTTAACATTCAATTCGTCTTTAATCAAATCTACCAATTCGGCGTCAATTCTGTCCGCCGAGTTGGCGGACTGAATTCTGAATTCTGAAAGCGGTTGTCTCACCTTAATTCCCAACTCTTTTCTTCTAGCATGTCCAAGCTCTGCAATCTTTCTAACAAGATCCATATCCTTAATCAATTTCTTGTTAAACAAACTCTTGTCTCCCTTTGGATACTCTTCCAAATGAACAGATTCTTCTCCTGTTAGATTTTTATAAATTTCCTCTGCTATAAAAGGTGTAATTGGTGCTAGAAGCTTGCTCAAAGTTACCAAAACTCCATACATGACAGACAAAGCAGTATTTTTGTCTTTCCCCTCTACCAAATAACTAACACGTTCTCTTGTCCTTCTGATATACCAAGTCGAAAAATCATCAATAACAAAGTTTTCAATTTCTCTTATAGATGCTATCGTATTATATTTTTCTAATCCCTCCCTTACCACCTTAACCAACTGCGTAAGTCTTGCCAGTATCCATTTATCTAGCACAGTCAAGTCTCCTCTTTTCAAATCGCAATTCCAATTTGTCAGATTAGCATATGTTACAAAAAAATTGTAAACATTCCATAGAATCAACATCATTCCTTTAACTTGGTTTCTGTATTGCTCTTCCGAAATTAAAATGTCCTCGCCATTCATAACGGGTGAAGAAAGCAGATATAGACGGAGGGCATCACCACCATATTTTCCAAGCATTTCTCTGGGATCTGGATAATTACCATAATTTTTACTCATCTTTCTTCCGTCTGTTCCTAAGATTACGCCTTCAACTTCTACATTCTTAAATGCATGAGATTGGTATAAAGCGGCACCTATGACATGCATAACATAAAACCAAGCCCTTATCTGTCCTGTATACTCTGCAACAAAATCCGGAGGGAAGAAATCTTCTAGCTTCTCTTTTTTGTTAAAAGGGAAATGCCGTTCGGCAAAAGGTGCGCTTCCCGCCTCTATCCATGAATCTAAAACTTCCGGCGTGCGATGTGCATTCTTGCCGCATTTTTTACATTTGACAATAATCTTGTCTATAAAGGGCTTGTGAAGATCTGTTATTTTTTTACCTGATGCTTTTTCAAGCTGGGCAATGGATCCTGGAACGAAACGCTCCTTACAGCTTGTACATTCCCAAACTGGCACTGGGGATCCCCAATAACGATTCCTTGAAATATTCCAATCAGGAGCATTTTCCAAACTTTTTAGAAAGCGCCCGTACTTAAAATGTTTTGGGAACCAATTTACCTTCTCATTGGTTTTTTTCATTAGAGGCTTTAAAGTCTGCACATCGACAAACCAAGCATCTAGTGGCGCATAATAAAGCCTTGTTGTGCATCTCCAGCAAATCGGCACATTGTGAGGAAGTTCTTCGTCTTTGTATATAAGTCCTCTACTTAAAAGATCTTCATTTACAGCCTTATTCGCTTTAAGATAGTACATTCCCCCAAATTTTGGTACATCTTGTTTTATTACTCCTTCTTCGTCTAGATGCATTTCCACATGAATATTGTTTTTGCGCATTGCTTTTAAGTCTTCTTCTCCATAAACAGCGATTGTTACAATTCCTGTTCCTTCTTTTGCCGTGACAAAATCCCCGCCAATAATTTCAAACGCTTTCTCGCTAGATTTTATTGAATAGTAATCATAATGTGGAATAAACTTCTTACCAATAAGCTTTCTTCCTCTAAATTCATCTAATATCTTGTAAGGAGTATCCTTGCGCAAGGATACTCCTTGGGATGACTTTGCCAAAATATATTTCTCATTTCCTTGCTGAACTTTTACATAGGTAAGTTTGGGATTAACAGCCAGGGCTGGGGTAACAATTTTGTTCCAAGGCGTTGTTGACCAAGCCAAAATATAGGTATCTTTTTCATCTTTAAACGGGTATTTGTATACCGTTGAAGAATCCAAAACTTCTTTATAACTGTTATCAAGAGCAATTTCAAAATTAGATATAGGCGTTGCACACTGTGGACAGTAAAGTGTTACCCGAAGACCTTTGTAGATATAACCTTTGTCATACATTTGTTTAAAAACCCACATTACTGACTCCATATATTCTGCACCCCACGTTTTATATGCATTTTTAAAATCTACCCACCTACCAATACGATCAACATACCATTCCCATTCTGCAGAAACTACATTCACATATTTTTTACACTCTTGAATAAATTTATATATTCCAATGCGATCCTCTATTTCTTTCTTTGACTTAATACCAAGAACATTTTCAACTTTATTTTCAACTGGCAATCCATGGCCATCCCATCCCCATACACGCCGAACTCGATACCCTTTCATCGTCCAATAACGCCCGAATACATCCTTTGGAATACTTGAAAGTAAACTACCATAATGTGGTGTACCCGTGACAAACGGCGGCCCATCCAGAAATGTCCACTTTTTGTCCTTTGGTCGAAATGTAACAGATTTTTCGAAAATTTTATTCTTCTTCCAATATTTTAATATTTCTTCTTCCAAATCTGGAAAATTTACGTTTGGAGATATCGGCTTAAACATATTGTGTTTTATATTGTAGTCTAAAACCCAAAAAGCATCAAGATATTAAACATTTATTTTATCCTAAGATGTTTTCTATAAGCATAATACACCTCTTGTTTGCTATACTTAACCCAACAAGATGAAAAAAAGAATAATTTTATTCGCAGTATTAGGAATTCTTATTATTTTTTTAATCTTTCTAAGACCTACTGTTTCTGCAGCCAAGGTACTATTGCTTGCTTCGGAGGAGTTTCCTCAAATACCAATTAAGCCTCTTGGTGTTTTAACAAAGCAACCAGAAAAAGAAAGCGTTGTAATTACCTATCAAGATAAAAAAATTCTTGGCGATCTTTTTGTTCCCAAAAGCACTCAAAAGAAACCAGCCATCATTGTCGCTATGGGAGTAAAAACGTCAGATAAAGATAAACCCACTCTTTTGGGCTTTTGTGAAAGCTTAGCCAGACTTGGGTATGTAGTCTTATGGCCAAGGCTTGAAAATCTAGAGAAAGATATTACAAAATTTGAAGACCCACAAACTTTTATTGACGCTTTTGGGTTTCTCGAAAAGCAAGATTACGTTGACAAAAATAGGATATCATTT
>Ga0114945_10002726_pt1 | contig 10200 bp, 3 predicted proteins | sample OV2TP3_FD_87194 | JGI IMG/M metagenome (GOLD analysis project Ga0114945, IMG submission 87194) | Hot spring microbial communities from Beatty, Nevada to study Microbial Dark Matter (Phase II) - OV2 TP3 | ecosystem: Environmental > Aquatic > Thermal springs > Hot (42-90C) | place: USA: Beatty... | reverse complement strand
TTAGGCGCTCCAGGTCCACGCGCAGCTCGCGTGCCGACTGGTAGCGATGAGCCGGATCCTTGTCGAGCGCCTTAAGGATGGCACTCTCCAAGCCTGGCGACACGCTGCGATTCACCTCTCGAGGCGGCACCGGGGCCTGATTCAGGATGGCATTGATGAGCAGGGGCCCGCTTTCGGGAAAAGGGCGGTGGCCGCTGGCCATCTCATAAAGCACGGCACCCAGGGCGTAGATATCCGTCCGCGAGTCCGTTTCCTTGCCGGTTAGCTGTTCGGGCGCCATATAGGGGAGCGTGCCCACGGCGCCCTGCGTCTGGCTAAGACTCTCCGTGGGGGCTGCTTCGTCCACCGGCTGCAGCAGGCGAGCTAGGCCGAAATCGAGCACTTTGGCCTGACCCTTGGGTGTCAACATGATGTTGCCCGGCTTGAGGTCGCGGTGGACGATGCCGCGTTCATGGGCTTCCTCGAGCGCTTGGGCAATTTGAATGCCCAGGTTCAACACTTCCTTTTCTGGAAGTGCCCCGCCAGCCAGTTTCTGCGCGAGACTGAGGCCGGAGACATACTCCAGGACGAGAAAATCCACGCCGTCCTGAGTGTTGAAGTCGAAGACAGTCTCGATGTTGGGATGGCTGAGCTTGGAAAGCGTCAGGGCTTCCTTGCGGAAGCGCTTGCGGGCGGTTTCGTCGGCCAGGCTGCCTGCCGGCAGGACCTTCAGGGCAACGTCGCGCTCCAGGCGCTGGTCGAGCGCGCGGTAGACTACACCCATTCCGCCGGCACCAATCTGCTCCCGGACCCGGTAATGGCCGAGCGTCTGGCCGATCACGGCAACACTCCTAAGGCCCGGATGTTAGGCCCGGACTTCTGGGCAAGTCAACGCGCGCGGCCGGGCATAGGCGGAGAGGCGCCCAGAGGCGCGGCGCTCACGATTCTCTTCCCTTCCTCGACCAGAATCCACTGGCCGGCCTTGACGTTGGTGAACCGGTCCACGGTGCCGCTGGGCCAGCGAACCTCCACCTCATCCGCCTGCGAGTGCAGACCCAATCCGAACGTGAGCACCAGTTCGCTCTGGGACAGGTAGCTGGAGCCGCTGCGCAGCACCTGCTGCTGCCTGGCGTCGCCAGACCGAACGGAAACCACAGCACCCAGGCCGTTGCGGTTGGAGCGTGTGCCTTTCAATTGGATGCGCAAGGAGCGGTTCTGCGAGCCGTCGTTGCGAAACAGGTAGGCGGGGCCGCCATTGGTGGTGACCAGCAAGTCGAGGTCGCCGTCGTTGTCAAAGTCTGCATACGCGGCGCCGCGCGCGACGCGCGCGCGCGCAAAACCTGCACCCAGGGACGACGTGGTTTCCTGGAAACGCCCATCGCCCAGGTTGCGGAAGACGTGCGGAGGCTGGGCGTAGGAAACGCGCCTCTGGATGCGCTCGATTTCGTTTTCAATGTGGCCGTTGGCCACAAAGATGTCCAGCCAGCCGTCCAGGTCGTAGTCCAGGAAAAAGCAGGCGAAGCCCAGGGTAAGAAGACTATTTCGTCCCACTTCGGAGCGCGGTGCTTCATCTACAAACAGGCCGTTGCCCTCGTTGTGATACAAGGCCATCATCTGGTTGGAGAAATTGGAGATGAGGATGCTCGGCCGTCCGGAACGGTCATAGTCCGCTGCGTCCACTCCCATGCCGGCGCGGGCCACTCCGTCTTCGCTGAAGGCCACGCCCGCGAGCACGCCCTTTTCGGTGAAAGATCCCTTGCCGGTGTTGACGTAAAGCTTGTTGGGTTGCGTATCGTTGACCAGAAGCAGGTCCGGCCAGCCGTCCTGATTGGCGTCGAGAACGGCGATGCCCAGTCCCTTCGAGGTCGGGTCGAAGAGGCCTGCGGCGCGGGTGGTGTCCTGAAACTTGCCGTCTCCCAGGTTGCGCCACATGCGGGCCGAAGCGCCGCGATAGGACTCTGGTGTGCAGTAGGACTTGCGCGTGCCATCCAGCGTACAGAACAGGTCGTTCTTGATCGACCACTGGACGTAGTTGGCGACAAACAGGTCCAGGCGGCCGTCCTTGTCGTAATCCACCCAGGCGGCGCTGGTGGAGAACTCGTCCGGTCCTGCGAGACCCGCTTCCTTCGTAACATCCGCAAAAGTGCCGCGGCCGGTATTGCGAAAGAGCCGGCTCTGGCCCAGAGCGCTGACAAACACATCGTCGTGGCCATCGTTGTCAAAATCGCCCACGGCCACGCCCATGCCATAAAGGCGAACGGCCAGGCCGGCGGCGCGGGTCGCGTCGCTGAACGTGCCGTTACGGTTGTTGCGGAACAGCTTCAGAGTCGAAGGGCGTTGCGGGCGGCCGGGCCAGTCTTCGCCGTTCACCAGCAGGACATCCTGCCACCCGTCGCCATCGAAGTCGAGAAAAGCCGCGCCGGCGCCCAGCGTTTCCGGCAGGTACTTCTTTCCAAAAGCGCCGTTGTTATGGGTGAAGCGCAGGCCGGAGGCTTGCGTGACATCTGTGAACTGTTGCACCGGCTTCGCGGACTGCGTGAGGGCTGGAACTGCGCTGCAAAGAACCAGCACCATGCCAGGGATGCAACGGCTTTGCCTGCGCATCAATCGGCCGTCCTGGGTTTCTGGGATTGGCTTCCGGGGCTGCGGGCGGACACCACATTCTTCCGGGGCTGCGGCAGTTGTGCGGAACCGTGCTCGTGGATGGACTGGCGCTCGTTGTTGTCTTCCGGATTGCGCTGCCGGTAAGGCCCGGTGATGGCTTGCGCGGATTCATCGGCCTTGAAGCGCAGGTAACGCTTCTCGTGCTCCCGCGCCCGGGATTCCTGGCCCATGCCGTTGTAGCAGAGCATCAGGTTGTAATGTGCCTGCAAGTCTTCGGGGTCGATGGTCAAGACGGATTCGAACTCGCGTACGGCATCCGCGTAGCGACGCTGCAGGAACAGGATGCGGCCCAGGTCATTGCGGGCAACGCGGTCACGAGGATACTGCGCCAGCACCTGTCGCAGGTGGGTGGCGGCCTGGTCGTAGCGTCCCTCGGAGCGCAGCACGCGGGCCATGAAAAAGTGGGCGCGGGCGAGACTGGGACGCAGCTTCAAGGCCTTCTCGAGCACCGGCCGCGCGCCTTCCAGGTCGCCTTCCTGCACCCGGGCGCGTCCCATGTTCACCCAGCCGTCGGGGTTGGCGGCATCGAGCCCCGCAACCTGCTCAAACGCGGCTTCCGCCCCCTTCAGGTCGCCCTGCAACAGCAGGCCGATTCCGTAATCGTTCCAACGCTCCCAATCGCGCGCGTCCAGGACCACCTTGGGCGCGGGAAGTTCTGCTCCCCGAGGAAGAACTACCAGGCTCACCTCGTCCTCGGCCAGAGTAATGATAGGAAGATTGGGAATGGCTTTCACCTTCCCCGAAACGCGGCTGGTATCGCCGGTGAAGGTGAAGCGCCCGTCGTCGTAGTCAGGGGTAAACGCGGCGTGACTTTCCGGCGTGCGCACACCCGCGAAGGAGAACTGCGTGTTCCACCAGGAAAACTTGCGATAGTGCAGCCTGGCCTGAAGACGGATGTTGCGGCCGGCGTCCTGCGGCACGCGCAGGCGATAGTGAACGGTATCCGCCGCGCCGGGCGGGATCAGGCGCACGTAGACCACCGCGCGCGCGGCCCAGGCGTTGCGCTTGTTGATGGGATTGCCGCGAGCGTCCACCAGCAGCGAGCGATAAAAGTGCGCGCTCTTCTCCACCGGCCCCTTCCCGCCATCGTCGACGCTTCCGCTCCAGAAAAGCACTCGCCCGGTGTCGTCCGTGGCTTTTAGCTCCAGCCACACATCGAAGGCATCGACGGTTCCACCGGGGAAAAAGTGCCCCACCTTGCGCGTGCGCACCACCACATCCACGCGCACGTCGTCGCCTTGCCGCACCGCCGCGGACATGCGATTGAGCGGAGCGCTCACCGGGGCATGCTCCGGCGCCGGACCGCCGGGCGCGGCCAGGTCCGCCTCCTCGCCCACGGCGAAGGTCGTGGCCAGGTCCCGGGCCAGAGCTTCTCCGCCGGCGCCCGACGGCCGTGCGCTCGACAGGGCAAAAATATCCACGCTGACGATTTTGTCTTTCAAGAAGCTTTCCGTGACCGCCAATTGTTCGGCGTCCATGTTGGCCACAGGAAGCGCGGTGTTCGCCCCCGGAAAACGGTGCGAATGGACTTTTCCGGCGATGTTGCCCTGGTCGCTGGAATCCACCAGCGGCATGTGGCAATCCGCGCACTTCTGCGGCTTGGGCGGATAGTAAAAGGAGCGCGCGCCCTGGCCGGACACGCCGCTGGCCTGCCAGTTGTCGTACTCGTTAAAGCCGCGGATCCAGCGATAGTGGTTCACCGGACCGTCGAGATGCACCTTGTGGCAGGTGGAGCAGAATTCCGCCGTCTGCTCGCGCATGAACGGCTTAAGGAAGGCGCGCCGGTGCGGCTCCGGATTCAGATGGGTGAGGTAATCGTGCACGCCGCGTACGATCGGATTCTCGCTGGCGGCAAGCTCGTGCAAGCGGGGATATTCCAGCGTGAAATCTCCCTGTCCCATGGTGCTTTTCACATGAACAATGGAGTGGCGCATCATGCAGCCAAGGCCGGCGTGAGACTCGGGACGATCAACGATCTCCTGGATGGGCGTGTCCATCATGCCGCTGAAGAGGATGGCGGGGTCGTGACACCCGCCGCACCACTTGGAAGGACGCGTGCCCACGACTTCCTGCATGTACTCGATGCTCTTGCGGTACCACTGGTTGTTAAAGGAGGAGAAGCGGTGCGCCGAGCTGGTCCATTGGCGATAGATGTCGCTGTGGCAGCGCTGGCAGGCCTGCGACTGGGTGAAGAACTTCGACGGGATCTTTTTCCCGTCGGTGGTCTGCGCCGAGCTGGGGAAAAACGGCCCCTTCGCGCCGTCGCCTTCCAGGTCCATGGTTGACGGAGGCAGGCTGGGGTTGGCGATATGGGATGCACGGCGGGGAAGCTCGACCCGCGCGTAGTGTGCGGCGGCGGATACGGCGAAGACTGCAACTCCGGCTGTCACCAATCGCAGGAGGCCGGCCGCCGGGAGCGGGGAAAACCAGCCGCGTTCCCCCATCCAGGCCACCGCCAGCAAGGCAATGCCGGCCACCGACAAAAGGATGTGCGCATAGAGCCACCCCCAGGACGGTCGCACGGTTCCGGTGACGAACAGCGCCACGCCCACGAGGGCCCCTGCAGAGAGAACCAGCCACCCCGACCTGCGCAATCCTGACCAGGAACCCATTCGCGAACGCAAGAGCCGCAACAGAAGGACAGTCAGCGCCAGGCCCGCGAGTCCATGGGCTCCGACGGCTGCCATGTAGAAAACGTTAGGGCCGGGAAATGCGTAGAGGTACGCGCCGGAAAGGATCAGCAGCCAAAGAAAAAACTTGGGCGCACGGTTCATCGTGAAGGCAGGGCTGCAATTGTTGACTTTCGCCAGCGCAATGTCAACGCGGAGCAGACTCACTGGCTTCCCGGCCATTCTCCCCGTACGCAACTCGTCCGCGCGCGCTTCGAGGCCGCCTGGCGCGACGCGGATACCGAGCTGCGCCTCGAAGGTCTGTAACTCAGGGCAGTGCTTGCAGCGTGGTATTGACCAGAAAAGGGTCGTCGAACGTGGTTTGTTCGCCGGCTTTCTTTCCCTTGACCGGCATGAGGCGCGCGGTCAGCGGTTTTTTCCACTTGAAGGCCAGCGTGGCCATGTCGCCAAGGATGCGCTCCAGTTGCTCCTCCGTCACGTCGCCCGGCAGAGGCACGGTGTCCAGCCCGGTGCCGCAGACTGCTGAGTACGCCAGCAGAGCGTCCACGGTCAGCCGCCCCTCCGCCCATCGCCGGGCCAGAACAGAATCCTCCAGCACCGGCACCATCATCCCGGAGTAACCCGTCTGCTTCACGGGAAGCGCCCTCAGGACACGAGTCACCAGTGCCGCTGCCGTCAGCGTGCCGCTGGAGCCGACCGGGGCGCCGGTAAAGTTTTCCAGGGCCTCGCCGATGGAGACGTCGCGCAACGGCGCCGGCGAAAGATCGATGCCCTCGTAGCGCCAGCCCAGCTCCGGCTCGAGCTTCCGTGCTACCGCTTCGATGGCGGCGGCGTGGGGGCTGAGCGCGGCTTGCAATCTCACTTCGGCCAGCGCCACGTCACCGCCGGTACCGTCCAGGGCCTCCGCCACCACGTTGGCGGCCTGCCAGGCAATGGCAAACTCTCCGCCCTCGCCCCGGTTATAGGCTCCGGGGAAAAACGGCCCGTGCGGCCCCAACATGGCGATGGCAGCAAAGTTGAAGTTGCCATATCCGCCGGGAGAATTCTCCGCCAGGTCTTTCATCAGGCGCGCCGCCGCGCGCACCGACTTCCAATGCACGCCATCCTCGCCTGCCACCACCACCGTTCCGCTCAGCAGCTTGGAGTCGCGCATCACCTCGGCCAGTAGATCCACAAAGCGCGGGTCGTCGGAGTCCGCCTCCATCGCCGGGCCGATGGCGGGCGAGAACGGTTCCTTTGCAGCCAGCGCCTCGTACTGGCGGAAGAATTCCAGCGCCTGCTCGCGGCTCATGGCACGCACGTATTCCGGAAAAGGCTGCGTGGCAATGCGCAGGTCTTGGATCTCATAGCCCGCCTTCTCGAACGCGGACCGCGCCTGGCGCAGCTTCTTCATCGTCTCCGCGACCTGCTGCTCGTAGCGCGCCGGTTCCAGGCGGATGAAGGCGGTGACGGCGCGGATTTTCGGCCTCTCTGCGGCCACGGCGAGCGTTGCCGCCGCGCACAAGCCGATAACCAGGAGGAGCAGACGGGCGATGCCCGGGCGCATTCGCAACTCCTTATTGCAGTGGGTCTAATGGTGCAAAGTGGAGGCCGATTCTATCAGGGAACTCGTCCCCGCATTTCCTCTTGGAGCCCGGCGTGGGATACCGTTCGACCGGGAAACTCAAGATTGCATGAAGATGGTGGCCAGGGACGGAATCGAACCGCCGACGCCGGCCTTTTCAGGGCCGCGCTCTACCATCTGAGCTACCTGGCCACACCCTTAAGGGAACGGGCGGGCGCCATTCCCGAATTCCGCTTTTCCTGTTTCGCCTCCCGCGCCGGTGCGAACCGCAACCATAGGCTCCGGGGCGAGAACTCCGGGAGAATGATCATTCCTGGACGTGCCGCGGGCCGCAGCCCGCGGAGCCTGCGGAGGCATGATTATAGCAATCTCCGCCGAATAGCCCCAAACCGGGCTCGATTCCGTCATCAGGCTCCTTCCAGTTGGTCTCGGCCAAGCCCCAGATTCTGGCCGAACCGGTCGAAAACCACCCCCTCGGAGCAGACCCGGCCCCCCCAAAAAGGAACAAGAAAAAGTATTGCCAAATCTTCCGTTTATCACTATAGTTCCTCCCGTCTCTTGGCCGTCGGGGGTGGGTCGAAACCGGCTGTTCTGGATAGCCCTCCTTCTAGCGGATTCATACAGTCTCGGATTTTTTCTGAAGCTTTAGATAGCTTTGGTCTGATGGTCCTGTTCCAGGGAATTGCTGAAAGCGTTCTACCTCGAGTGGAACGCACAGGAGGCTGTATGAGCAAGTGGACTCGGTTCGCGCTGCTTTCGTTTGCCCTCGTAGTTGCGACGTCATTACCCGCCTTTGCCGCCTCGCAGAACGCCGTGGTATACGGCACGGTATACGATGCCGCAGGCAGTCCCATGCCCGGCGTCTCCGTACAGTTGGACAACGCGGCCCTGGGCTTCTCGCGGTCTACGGTCACGGGGTCTGACGGCTCGTACAACTTTGCCGAGGTGCCTCCGGCGGACGACTACAAGCTCACCGCCAGCAAGGACGGCAAGAACCTCGACATCCGCAGCGGCATCAGCGTCAACGTGGGCGACGAGCGCGTAATCCTGCCTCCCCTGAAGGAGCAGGCTGCGGCGGCTACGGCCGGGGGGCAGGTGGTGGAGCAGAAGGCGGCCGCATCGGGAGTCGCGCTGGAAACGGTCAGCACTACGATGAGCGGCGTGATCACCGGCGACCAACTGCGTTCCCTGCCGCTGTATAACCGCAACTTCCTGGCTTTGGGCCTGCTGGCGCCTAACGTGCGCGAAACTGAGCCTGGCTCAGGCCTGGCGGGAGCCTCGTTCAGCGTGGCCGGCCTCCGGCCCTCTTCGAATGCTTTCCTATTGGATGGCGCGGATAACGTGGCCTCCAGCTCGAACCAGGCGATTCCCTTCCAGGTGAACGACTCCATCCAGGAATTCCGCGTGGTCTCCTCGGCGGGAAGCGCCGAGTACGGCCGGAACAGTGGCGGCACGGTCAATGTGGTCACCCGCCGCGGGGGCAACGCCTTCCACGGCAGCGCCTACGGCTACTTTGCCAATGATGCTTTGAACGCCGAGAGCCCCTTGTCGGTGTACAACGGGACCACGTTTGACCAGGCGGCTGCCTACGCCGGGCCTACGACGGGAGCTGTCGCCGCAAACCAGGCACCCCTGAACTACAACGACTACGTGCGTAGCGCGCTGGCCTCGGGCTTCTGTACTAATTCTCTGGATGCCTTCACCGGAACTCCGGGCCCTAATGCTTGCATCACCGGCAGCGGCGGGGGCTTCTTCGGCGGTGGCGTAGGTGGCGGTCCGGGGTTTACCGGACGCAACGACCTCTTTGATCCCGCTGCCATTCTGGCCGCCAACGACAGCCGTTCCATACCGTTTGACTCCAAGCAGTTCGGCGTGAGCATGGGCGGCGCCTTGAGCAAGGACAAGCTCTTCTTCTTCGGCAGTTATGAAGGGACAAGGATCAACAACCCCACGCCCATCTTCGAGCGCGTGCCTTCGACGTTTGACCGCACCTACGACCCGCTGGGCAGTGGACAATTTCAGTTTGCCGCAAACGATCCGAACTATCTGCTCTCACGGGACATCCTCAGTCTGTTCCCGGCGCCTAACGTGGTTGGCGTACCCGGCGTGCTGGAATTTTTCAAAGGCGAGGCGCCAAACTACACCAACGTGCATAACGGACTGGTACGGCTGGATTATGCCCAGTCCTCAGAGCGCAACTGGAGCGTGCGCTACGCGGTGCAAACGCTCGATCAGTTGCACTCCGCCACCCTGCCCGTGCAGTCCACCTACCCCGGCAACGGGGCCTTGCGCGACGCGCTCAACCAGAACCTGAGCATCAGCTACTCCCACGCCTTTTCGCCCAACGTGATCAACGAGCTGCGCCTGGGCTTCAACCGCTTCCGGGTGGGCGAGACTCCGCAGGACGCTTCCTTTGACGCTACTACTCTGGGCGTGCCCGGCTTCAACCTGCCCAGCAGCTCCATGATGAGCATCTTCCTGCACGGCATTGACCCGCAGTACAGCGGCGCCACCCCGGGCTTCAATGGGGCCATTGCAGGCAATTCTGAATCCTCCATCATGTCGCCAACGCTGGACTACCTGTTCCCCTTTGCCCGGCTGGGCGCACCCCTCATTGCCCCGGGAAACCGCGAGGATACGACCCTGTTCCTTGCCGACGGCCTCTCCATCACCAAAGGGCGGCACACGGTAAAGCTGGGCGGCGACTTCCGCAAGCTGCGCAACCGCGTGAACAACGGCGCCTTCGCGCGGGGATTCATGTATTCCGGCAACATCGGGGAGTTCACCAGCGACAGTGAAACCTGCAATGAAGGTTGCGCTTTCGGCGGCTTTTTCGGCGCTGCCGATTCCTTCTCCAGGCCTTCCTTTGACTTTGCCCAACGCCAGGCGGAAGCCTTTGCGGGCCGTTTCGATTCCTATGCCGTCTCCGGGTACGTGCAGGACACGTGGCGCTTCCATCCCCGGTGGACCGTCAACGTGGGCGTACGCTATGACTACTTCTCGCCTCCCCAGGAGCGCGACGACGCCCTTTTCAACTACGAGCCTCTGGCCAATGGCCTGGTGCGGCAGAACCGGCCTGGCGGCATATCGGATCCGTACGGGCTCACCTGCCCCAACCAGCCTACAGTCAATGAATCCATTCCTTTTGGCCTCGTGAATAACCCGTTTAATACCCCGCCACCGCCGTTATGGTCCTGCAACCCTAGTGCAGCGACCGGACAGATCATCAATTCCGATTTGTGGAACCTGGCGCCGCGCGCCGGCCTGGCCTGGGACGTGTGGGGCGACGGCAAAACGGTCTTCCGCTTCGGCATCGGCTGGTACTACGACCAACTGCCCACCAGCCAGATGTACCCGCTGCTG
>Ga0114945_10002725_pt1 | contig 10200 bp, 10 predicted proteins | sample OV2TP3_FD_87194 | JGI IMG/M metagenome (GOLD analysis project Ga0114945, IMG submission 87194) | Hot spring microbial communities from Beatty, Nevada to study Microbial Dark Matter (Phase II) - OV2 TP3 | ecosystem: Environmental > Aquatic > Thermal springs > Hot (42-90C) | place: USA: Beatty... | reverse complement strand
TGACGTGATCATTGCCGAGCGAGGCCGGCACTGATGCCTTTCTACCAATGCGATTCCAGCGGTCTGATCAAGCGCTATGTCGATGAGGTTGGCTCCGATTGGGTCAGAGCCATCGTGGATCCCTCTTCCGCGAATATCATCAGTATCGCTGACATCACACGGGTAGAAGTCACCAGTGCACTCGCTAGACGCGCTCGCGAGGGCGTCATCACACTGATCGAAAGAGATGAGTTGATCCAGACCTCCCGAGCCCCTGCGCGACGCAATATCGAATCGTCCCAACTCAGCCACGGATCATTGACCTCGCCGCTGAGCTTACCCAACGCCATCCGCTGCGGGCTTACAACGCAGTGCAGTTGGCTTCCGCCAGTATTGTCAATCAAGCGTTAGTTGCTTATGGCTTGCCACCCCTGATTTTCGTGACCGCAGATGACCCCCTCATCGCCGCAACGCGCGCTGAAGCGGTGATAGCCGAGAATCCGAATTTGCACCCCTAGCACAAGCAACGAATCGGAAACGGCGTCACGATCCCCCTGATCCCCACCTCAGAGCTGAGCCGACCGCGTGGTACCATGATCTGGCGAATCAGCACAAGGTTGGGCGCCGCCAGGACGGCGAGCCGTGCCGCCATGGTGACCTATTCCGCGCGACGGCTCACAAGGGCCTATAGCTGCACCATCCCCATCCAGAACATCGTGCTGTTGCCTACGTCGATGTCGTACTTGCGCGCGAAGGCGAGCTTACCGTCCTGGCCGATGCGAAACACCGACAGGCACGCGGGCACGTTACGCACAGTCGCCCCCTCCCGCACGAGCAGCGACCTGATATGCGCCGCGACCAGCATGCGTCCGCTCGGGTCGATGTGGAACGTGCGGCAGTGGATGCCCTGGGTCTCGGTGTGATCGATTGGGGTCGGCTCCCCGGTCTCCTGGTTGATCAGGTAGGTCACGAGGGTGTTCTCGCCTCCGACGAAGACTTGCTTGCCTTCGAGCTCCCTGGTGGTGTCGGCGCGATTGACGCCATACACGAAACGCCCATTCGGATGCACGTGCACGGTGCCCGCAGCCTGCCGCGATAGGACGTTATCGGGCCGGGCCAGGGTCTCCTTTCTGAAGAGCGGCATCGGCGACAGGGTATCGCCGTCCAGCGCGAACATGTTCAGCTTGTTCTCGCGTTCGAGCGAGACATAGACCCACGGCTTGCTCGGATGGAAATCGAGATGCCGCGGCCCGAAGCCGTAGCCGCCATTGGGAGCGACCGAGACCTCGTTCGTGAGCAGCCCGTTCCGGTAGTGAAACACCTTGAGCACGCCCGGGTCTTCGGGCTTGTCCCCGGTGGGATCGTTGCCGCGTGCGGCGAGGATCACCAGGCGGTTATTGGCCGTCACGCGCACCTGATGCGCATAGATTCCGGGGTCGATGGCCCCCGGCTGCTGCACTTCCTCCCCGAGCGTGGCGTCCCGGTTGATCCGGTAGACCCGCAGCGCGCTCGGATTGTTGAAGGCGACCAGCACGTGCTCAGAGGGGATATCGGTCGTCATGTGGATGGGACGCGAAGGGAGGGGAATCGGCTGGCCGTGCGGCGTCAGCGCGCCGGACGCATCGATGCGAAAGGCGCTGACGTGGTGCGTCTCGCCGACGACCCCGCCCCGGCCGGGCGAGCTGTTACTGGTCGCCACATAGAGATACTGCCGCGACACATGCGGCCACGCATACTGTACATTGGCCGGGAGCGTCACCGAGGCGCGCCGGGTCAGCTCCGCTCCTGACACATCCACGTCATACTGGGTGAGCCTCGGTCCGACGCTCGCGTAGAGGGCGACCCTGCTGGACTCTCCCTGCGCCCGGGAGATGTTCGGTCCGGCCGCTGTGCTTTCAAGAAGTGACATCAATGTGCGACGACTCATCATCATCCTTCCCTTGTTGGTGCCCCACAGGTTTCAAGCGCTTCCCGACGCGCCATGCGTTCGCTGCACACGCCTCCCCCTGCTGCTCGACCGAACCACAGGACATTGGTGCACGCTGACCGGCGATTCAACCAGGTCCCTTCCCCCCGGCGAGGCTGACTGGGGGAGGTATGCTCTCCTCTGCGTGATAAGGTACGGGTGAGATATTCGAGATCACCTGTTGAATTGGCAAAGGATTCATCTCCTCCCCCCGACGCGGGGGAGTTTTTTCTAACAGGAGGTGGGGGGGAAGGGAAACGGGGAGCTGGGACGTCTGACTTGCGATGGTGTACCTCCCCCAGTCAGCCCCCTGGAGGGGAAAGTTGTTTCTAATAGGGGATGGGGGGGAAGAGTCAGGCATGACTGGATGGTCCCAGGCTTGCGGCAAAGTCCAGCCAGACGCGGGCGCAAGGCACGGGGAGCACGTGCTGGACAAACCCGCTGACGCCGGGGAATACCACGGCTCGTCCGTTGGGAAACAGGTCGGCTACGCTGCGGAAATCCCCCAGCACCTCCTCGCGCAAATGGGCTGCCGCCAGCACCAGGGTTGGGGTCTTCACGCTGCCCAGCAAGGGCCGCAGGTCGCCCCCTGGCGCGCGCCGCTGGAACTCACTGACCACACGCGGGGACGTTGCGGCCATTTGTGCGGCATACCAGCGGATATATGCCGGAGGCACCAATTGCGGGTCCAATCGCCGCCCGATGGTGTGTTCCACCCAGGCAGCGACGCCCTCGCGGTCGATCATATCGGCGGTCTCCGTATGGTGAGCATCGAAGGTCACGGGGGAGGTGCAGGCGGTCAGCGACAACAAACGGTCCTGGTGCAAGGTCGCGAAGCGCATGGCGATCGAACCTCCGACCGTCTCTCCGATGAGGTGGACTTTGTGGAGGTCTAACCGGTCCAGGAGACCCAGGAGGTCCTGGGCGAAGTTCTCCAGGGACCAGGGATACCCTGGCTCGGGAACGGACGACTGGCCCATGCCGCGCATATCAAACCGGACCACGCGGTACCGCTGGGCGAGAATGGGGACCCAGGCATACCAGAGTTTGTGGTTCTTGGCCATGCCGTGATGCAAGACAACGGTCTCCGGCTGGGTCCAGGGGTCGGTGAAGTCATCGATGGTGTAGAACAGCTCCGCGTCATCTTCTAACCGTACGTTCATCACGACACCTCCGTGCCACTGCAAACTGCTCTCAATCGAGCCACACACCATTGGCACACTGTAGCGTAGCATGCGCTGCGCGCGCGTTCACCGGGCCGCTGGTGGTGCTTCGTGCGCATAACGCGCGCGACGGGGCGCCAATACACACATGCATAAATCTCAATCGAACCACACGACATTGGCACACGCTGGCGGGCGATCCCACAAGATCCCTTCCCCCCGCCGAGGGGGAAGTCCTTCCTAATCCCTTCCCCCCTGGAGGGGGAAGGTGGGGATGGGGGGAGAGATCTGCGGCCCGCTTTAGCGCAGGACCGCTTCAGCCATACGCTCGAGCTGTTCGCCCATGGCGGCCTCAGTCTCCACGTGCTCGGGCCGCACCACGACACGGTCGGCGCCGGCATTCAGGAACGCCTGCACGGTCGCTCGGTCCGGAAGAGCGCCATACACGGAGATGCTGATCGACCTGGGGTCCCGCCCCGCCTCCTTCGCCATGGCGTCGAGTTGGCCGCGGCTCTTCTCTATCTCGGCGGGGGTGATGCGATTCGGCAGCCAGCCGTCGGCATGGGCGACGACCCGGCGCAAGACATTCCTGGCGTGTCCCCCGAGGATGATCGGCGGATGGGGTTTCTGGGCCGGCTTGGGGTAGGACCTGACCAGGGGAAAATTGAAATAGCGGCCGTGGTACTCCGCCTCGTCATGGGTCCAGAGCGCCTTCATGACCTCGATTGCTTCACGGGTCTGCGTCCAGCGGTGCTCGAAGTCTCCACCCATCAGCTCGGTCTCTTCCTTCAGCCAGCCCGTGCCGATGCCGAACAGGAAGCGGCCGCCGCTGAACAGGTCAAGGCTGGCAATCTCCTTGGCCAGCAGGAGGGGATTGCGCTCGGGAACCAGGGTGATCCCCGTGCCGAGCTTCAGGGTCCGGGTGACCCCCGACGCCCTGGCCAAGGCGATGTAGGGATCGGTGAAATGGGAATAGGTCCAGGGGATGGCGCCGCCCGTGGATGGAAAAGGGCTGGCGCTATGGACTGGGACCGCGGGGTGCTCGGCGTACCAGATCGACTCGAACCCGAGCTCTTCCGCTTTGCGGGCCATAAAGGCCGGGTCGATGGTATAGGCCGGCAGCGGAACGGAGGTACCGATGTTCATGATGTGAGGCTCCTCTGCTGTGACGTCAACACGCAACGTCGAAGGGACATGGAAAGACGAATACGAAGCAACGCCAGGAGGTTTCTAATTCGCCAGCGGCACCGTCGCGGTGACGCAGGGCTCAGCGCCGTGCGTCACCGTCGTGTGGCCCTTCCCCGTGGTGTCCTCCACCAAGCGTGCATCGCCAGGCCCGAAGATGTGCTTGGAGCCGTCCCCCAGGCCGATTTCGAGCTGGCCAGAGAGGATGATGACGAACTGGCGACGCGGGGCTGGATGCCAATCCTGGAATCGTCCCGCTGGCGCGCTGCGAAAGGTGATCTTCGTCGTCTCCAGACCTTCGGTCCAGGCCGGCGTCTTGCCCAGGTCAATGGGCTCGATGTGGGATTGACCATCTGAACCGCTGTAGAGTCGAAACGTCCCCATGTGTGCACCTCCGTGTGGTTTCTCCTGTGAATGCCATGAAGATACTTCACCCAGCTCGCGAAGAGTTTCCGCAGCGCGCGAGGCTCAGAACGCCGGGCGTCGCAACACCCGCGGATCGATCTTGCGGGGAATGAGCTGCCCATCGGTGGGCGAGCCCAATAGCTGGCCGTTCGCCACCATGACCTTGCCCCGCAGGATCACCGTCGTCGGCCACCCCTCGATTTGCCAGCCCTCCCAGGGGCTATAGTCCCGCACGTGCAGGTCGGCCATGCTCAGCGTCTTCTTGATCGCCGGGTCGATGATGGTGATATCGGCGTCGCTGCCCACGGCGATGGCCCCCTTGCGGGGATAGAGGCCCAGCAGTTTGGCGGCGTTGCTGGAGGTGACGGCCGCGTAGTCCTCGAGGGACATCCCCCGGCGGACCACCGCTTCCGTGTAGTTGACCCCCATGCGGATCTCAATGCCGATGTTCCCGCCCCGGACGTCCATGACATTGCGCCCCGCAATCTTGTCCAGATAGGTGGTAAAGCTGCTGTCGGTGGCCGTGAAGGAGAGATCGCCCCGCAGCAAGCCATCCCACAGGAAGCGCTGGTCCTCCTCATACTTCAAGGAGGGGTATGTGTGGTACTTCATCCCATCAGCCTCTTTATAGCGGTCGCAGGTAAAGGAGAGGGCCAGCGTCAGGACCTCGCCATAGACCGGCAAGCCGCGGCCGCGGGCCTCCGCGATGGCGTCCAGGCCCTCCTGAGCCGTGACGTGCACGAAGTAGGTGCCGGCTCCCGTGCGCGCGGCCAGTCGCACTACCTGCTGGAAGGCCAGCTCTTCCACCAGCTTGGAGTGGACGAGATGGACGTTGTACCAGTCCCACTGGCCCCGCTGCTGCGCCAGGAGATAGTTGTACATGACCAGCTCATCGTCCTCGCCGTGGACCGCCAACACCCCCCCGTGCCGGGCAATTTGCCCCATGAGGTGCTCCAGGCGCCCGGTGTCGATCCTGGCGATGGGGGTCAGGCTGGTCTGTCGCCCTTCGGGGGGCCGGATGTCGGTGGTAAAGATTTTGACGCTCGGGAAGCCCGCCGCGACGAGCTCATGGTAGCGGGCGATCGAGTCAGGGGGGGTGCGGTTGGAGTAGATGCAGTGGGTGGAATAGTCCGTATAGGCCTGGCCGCGCCAGGGCGCCAGATAGTCATGGATCCCCTGGGCCAGGTCCCCTTCGTTCGGCACAGGCGCAAAATCGATCACCGTCGTCGTCCCGCCCCAGATGGCCCCCAGGGAATGCTCCAGCGGCCCGGCATTGGGCACCCCGGGCACCAGCGTACGGGCGCCGGGCTGCACGTTGGCGACGGCGTGGGCGTGGGTCTCGATGCCGCCGGGCACCACAATCTTCCCGCGGGCGTCGATGACCTGGGTCGCCTCGGCCGGGAGCATGCCCGGAAATGCTACGCCCACAATCTTCTCGCCCACGATCCCCACGTCCCAGTCGCCCGCCCCGGCTGGGGTGACGACGCGACCTCCTTGAATGAGCATGTCGAGCATGGTTGACCTCCATGGTCCGAGCGGGGGACCCTGGTGAGGTCCAGGACACAGGGTCCCTTGAGCTCGGTGCAGGAAAAGCGCATCCATATCGAGGGGGAACGGCGGCCCGGACCGCTGCCGACTTCCCAGGCTCCGCAGCATACCACTGTTGCACGCTCGGTGCTAGCCCAGAACGTGCGACGGTCTCTCCAACCCGTGCGCCCCAGCATTCTATCATGACGGCATTTCCCCTAGTGCGCAAATGCCTTTCCCGTTTGTCATGCTGAGCGGAGCGAAGCATCTCCTGAGACCCTTCGTTTCACTACTCATGATCTTCATCAATGTATGTCAAGTTCATGCCATCGGGCCTGCCGCGCCGCGGCATGGGGTTCTCAGCATGACAAACGGGAAAGGCACTTCCACCGCACTGTACTAGGGGCTTCCTCCAGCGCCTGGCAAGCTCCTCAGAGAGGCGGCGGTTTGTGCAAGCCTGGCACGCATATCCCGGCAGTGGCAGGGCATGGCACCAGCTGTGGCCCCGCCCTGCAGCGACCGCAGCTTCGTCCCATGGCCGGCTGTGAAGACCTCCCGGAGCGTCAGGCCTGGCTCGCCACCTCCCGCATAAAAAGACGCATTTGCCCCAGGGGGTCGGGTCCGCGGGGGACGAGAAAGAGCGCGTGGACACCAGCGGCTTTCCACCGGCGCACCTTGTCGATGCATTGGGCACGGGTACCTACCATGTCGTGCGCGTGGGGGTCTTCCTCAGGGCGCCCGGCCGGCTGCACGACCCCGATGCCCGCTGGCCTTGGGACGAAGCCGGGGCCCCCGATGCGCGCCAGCTCGTCGGGGTCTTCGGAGATAAACAGCGCCATGGTCGAGACGGCGTTGGGGAAGGTGGCCGGGTCTTTCCCGACCTGCACGAGGAACGCATTGAGTCGCTTCACGTCCTCGGCGAACTGTTCCGGGGACTGATGTCCAGGGCCAGCGGAGCTCAGCCAGCCATCGGCGAGGCGCGCGACGCGGCGCAGGCCCGCGTTGCTGCCCCAGCTGCCGATCCAGATCGGCAGGCTGGGCTTCTGCACGGGTGTCGGTTCTAAGGTGACGCCCTCGGTCGCATAGAAGCGACCCGTAAAGGGCTCAGCCCCGGGAGTGAGATAGGTCCGCAGCGCCCGCACGCCTTCCTCAAAGCGGGGCCACATGTCGTGGTGGTCGATTCCCACCACTTCATAGTCACGGAACAGCGAACCCGTACCCACGCCAGCGATGACGCGTCCGCCGGTCAGGACATCCAGCGAGGCATACTGCTTGGCGGCGACCAGGATGCCGCGCGGGGGCAGGACCAACACCGACGTCGCCAGACGCATGCGGCCTGAGGCCTCGGCGATGGCGGTGAGCACGCTGAAGGAATCCATGCCGGCCTCCAGGCGGTCCCCCACGACGGCATAGGCACATCCCATCTGCTCAGACTCTTTCGCAAAGTTCGCCAGGTATTTCCAGGGAGAGGGTTGCTCGGCAATGCCACCGCGTGGGATCGTGATTCCGAAGTCCATAGTGCCTCCCATGTATCACATGCCATAAGCCTGCGTGAAAGATGAACCGAAATGGGGGGTCCCCGCTTCTCATTCCCGGATCATCAGGGCCGCGCGGCCGAGCACATCTCCCTTTTCGAGGCGCTCATGAATCGTCAGAGCTGCCTGGGCGTCGAAGGGACATTTCTCCGTCACGAGGGGCCAGATGTCGCCGCGCGCGGCCAGCTCAAGGGTGTCTTGCACCTCTTGCCGCGTGCAGTAGCGGCTGCCCATGATCTCCAGCTCCTTGGAGAGTAAGTCACGTCCGAGGGCCTCGAAGGGCGTGGCCCCACCCCCGCCCCCGAGGGTCACCAGCCGCCCACCCGTGCCGAGCGCCTTGATGCCGTCCGTCAGCGTCCTGGCCGTGGAGACGAAGTCCACGACCACGTCCACCCCGTGGCCGCCGGTGAGGTCAAGCAGGGCCTCGGTCATCCGGCCACCCGCGGCGTTCACCGTATCGTGCGCTCCGACCTCGCGACATTTCGCGAGCTTCTCGTCCACCACATCGACCGCGATCACGCGCGCGTGCGCCCAGCGGGCCATCATGACCATATGAATCCCCACGCCGCCCCCCGCGCCGATGACGGCCACATGCTCCAGGGGAGCGATCCGTGCCCGGCGGATGACCTTGTAGGGCGTCGCCACCGCGTCGCAGAGAACGGCCACCTCACCCGGATGCTTTTTATAGGCGAGCCCTTCCGGCAGGCGGATAAAGCAGCTGGCCGGCGCCTTCAGGTATTCCGCGTAGGCCCCGTCGATCTGGCGCCCGACGTAGCCCTTGAAGTTCGCGCACAGGGGCGGCCGGTTGAGGCGGCACCACTTGCAGTGGCCGCAGGTGATGTAGAAATAGCAGGTGACGGCGTCGCCGATCTTGAGCATATCCGGGTCGATGCCCGAGCCTACCTCAACGATCTCGGCGCTGATCTCGTGGCCGATGATGAGGGGGAATTTCGCCCCCTGCCCCCGTCCCATGCGCGTGTGCTGGATCGTCAATCCCATCCCACAGGCCATGACCCGCGCGACCGCTTCCCCCGGTCCCGCCACGGGATCAGGACGGTCCTCCATGACAAACGGGCCTCCTCGCTCGTGGACCACCAGTGCTTTCATCGTGGCTCCTCCCCTTGCGCTTTGCGTTACCAACCCCGCATCCGTCCCAGACCGCATCACATTGTACGCGCCTTTCCAGCATCGCCACACACGAAAATCTCGCTCAGCTACCATACCTGGACCTTGCCAGGGTGGCAAACTCCTCTTGGGAAAGGTGGACGAACACACCAGACAAACGTCATCGTCTTCTGGTATACTGGCGCTGGGGAGAGGTGACCACGGGTCCAAGTACCGGGGTGAGGTCTTTGTCCCGGGGCGTCAGGACATGTTCCCCAAAGCCAGGGAACCATAATCCTGCCTGGCAGGAGCGCCGACCTCGTTGTGGCACCTCTCCCTGCCCGTCTGGCCTACGGCAGGGAGGGTATCGTTTGAGCGATGGGAATCATCTCCATCACGCTATCGCAGCCCGAAACATGATCTCACCAGGGGGCGGTTCCCAGTAACAAGGTAACCTGGCATTCGGATATGAAGATCATCTACTTCGTTCGGCATGGGTCTACGGCCGGGAATGAAAGCGATGCGTACCAGCTCCACACCACTGCACTCTCCGAGAAGGGATTGGCGCAGGCGGCGTTGGTTGCCGTGCGGTTCAAAAATATCGCTGTTGACGTCATCATCTCAAGCGACATGACGCGTGCCGCGCAAACAGCCGACTGCATTGCGCAAGCCGTCGGCCGCCTTGTCGTGCACAGCCAGTTTTTTCACGAGATCCTACGGCCCTCCGTGGTGCGTGGAAAGCTCAAAACCGATCCCGAGGTCAGGCAAATCACCGAACACCTGATCCGCTCGTTTGCGGATCACACGCACCGACACTCGGATGAGGAAAACTTCTTTGATTTACGGCGACGCGCGGTTGCTGGCCTCGATGTTCTCGCGAAGCGGCCGGAAGAGAATATCCTTGTCGTCACGCATGGAACGATCCTTAAGATGCTCATGGCGGTCATGATAGACGGTGAGAATACCTCTCCAGAATTCTTTTGGAAGCTTGATCGCTTCCTGTCTCCGAGTAACGTCGGCATCACCACATGTCTCTTCCAAGACGGAGCATGGCGTTTAGTGGTCTGGAATGACCAGGCACACCTGGGATAAGGACAAGGTCACAGCGTTACCTCTCACGGTTCGCTCAAACTTTGCGGGGTTTCCACTATGGTGGGAGAGTCTCGGGCGCCTACACCAACCAGCATACCAGCTCGAAGGCCTTCACCGCGCGAATGGCCTGGAAGTCCCGAGCATTGCAAGTGATGACGACAGCGCCGATCTGCCTGGCCGTCAGGGCGATCAGCACATCGAAGTGGATCTCACGCAGCTTGTGGACGTCGTAGCCATGGCGATC
>Ga0114945_10002724_pt1 | contig 10201 bp, 9 predicted proteins | sample OV2TP3_FD_87194 | JGI IMG/M metagenome (GOLD analysis project Ga0114945, IMG submission 87194) | Hot spring microbial communities from Beatty, Nevada to study Microbial Dark Matter (Phase II) - OV2 TP3 | ecosystem: Environmental > Aquatic > Thermal springs > Hot (42-90C) | place: USA: Beatty... | reverse complement strand
GGAGTCCACCTACCGACACCTTCACCGTGTCCTGAAGGCCTAGAAGATCAAGTGAACTTCGAGGGGTGATGAGGAAGGGCCGCGAGCTCGTAGAGAGGGAGGAGGAAGAGCGGCTCGCACCCCACGCCGTCCGAAGCCGAGATTCACGGGGACGGGTTTGGCCGGAAAAGGAACACGAACTTCGCACGGTTTTTCAAAGGGACCGCGATCGGATTATCCACTCCACGGCGTTCCGCCGCCTTCAATATAAGACCCAGGTCTTTGTCAACCACGAGGGCGATCATTACCGCACCCGCCTCACCCACACCCTCGAGACCTGTCAAATCGCTAGAACGATTGGGCGCGCCCTGGCCCTCAATGAAGATCTCATCGAAGCCATCAGTTTGGCCCACGATCTGGGTCACGGGCCCTTCGGCCACGCGGGCGAGTGGACCCTTGCAGAACTAATGAAGGGTCACGGCGGCTTCGAGCATAACGTCCAGTGCCTACGGATCGTGGAGAAATTGGAGGAGAGCTACCCCGAATTTCCCGGCCTCAACCTGACTCTCGAAGTCCGGGAGGGTCTCAAGAAACACCCCGAGAGGTTTCCGGGGAGCCGGAAGGAGCGCTTTCGTTCCGTTGAGGCGGACGTGGTGGATCATTCGGATGAAATCGCCTACACGTGTCACGATCTGGACGACGGACTCCGGGCCCAGATGATTTCGGAGGAAGGACTCGGCGAAACGGCGCTCTGGCGCGAAGTACAAGCCTACATCCGCCAGAAATACCAAAAGATCGATGACACGCTGAGGAAGCGACTTGCGATTCGGCTTCTCATCAATCGGCTCGTGATGGATTTGGTGGATTCGACGCGCCGACATTTGAAGCGTCTTGGGGTGGAAAGCGTGGCCGACCTCCAGAGGATGAAAAGGCCCCTCGTGGTCTTTTCTCCCCCTGTCTTAAAAAAAAAGGAAGAGCTCAGGCGGTTCCTCCACGGGAATCTCTACCAGCATTACCGTGTGGTTCGGATGACGGACAAGGGACAGCGCTTTATCCGAAGCCTCTTTGAGACGTATTTAAGAAAGCCCGGCCAGCTGGCCCCCAGCGTGCGGGAGCGTGCGTCCAAGGACGGGCTCCATCGGGCCATTTGCGATTACATCGCCGGAATGACAGACCGCTTCGCCCAGGACGAGTACAAGCGGCTTTTTGAACCTTATGAACGGGTGTGATAAAATTGTTTAGTGGTAGAGTAAGTGTAACTCTAAGGTTCGTATGAGGTTAAGCCAGAAGAAGAGCGTTATTGAGAGGTTTTTGCTTCCGAACCCTGAATGGCAGGAAGGTTATCGGGCTTTCAACAAGAGCTTCGGTCACCCGCTGGGATGGCTCTATATCATCGGGGAGTCCGGCCAGAATCATCTTCTCAGGCTCGACCGCAAGGGAAACTGTTCATTCTACGCAGCCTCCAAATCCAATCAGGAAAGTTGCGCGGGGTTTCTGGAGAAATACTTTGGCCAGCTCGCCCAAAAGGACGAGGAGCTCGAGGCCACCCCCACTTTTTACAAGTGCGCCTACGGAAGGAACGGAAGCTTCTTCCCCTTGAAACATCTGGGACGCCTGAAGGCCATCTTGATCCTCTGTTCCTTTGCCCGGCTCGAAAGAGAAATTCGGTCCCTGCTTCCGCTCTTCAATCATTTTCTGCAGAGCCAACTGGAGCTCGCCTACAAGGCTTATGAGTTGGATAATTTTTATGAGACCGTCCACCCGCGGGCACTCGCTCTCTCAACGATGCACTCGGTGCACCGGGTGATCAGCGCCTCGCTTCGCCTGAACGAGCTTTTGCCGCGGATTGGGCGCCTGTGCGCCCAGGTCCTGAAGGCCCGTGGCTGCTCGATCATGTTGATGGACTCGGAGCGAAAGTATCTCCTCCCTTACTTTTCGTTCGGAGAACACAAAGGGCCCCGCCGGCGGCACCGCCTCCAAGTAGGAAGGGGGATGGAAGGCCAGGTTGCCCAGACCGGGGTGCCCCATTTCGACCGCCATTGCATCGCAGTTCCCTTCATCGAGGAAGACGTCGTCGGAATTATCAGCCTCTGGGACAAGGTCGATAACCAGTCTTTCACGCAGATGGATCTTGAGATTCTAAAATCTCTTTCTGAGCAAGCCGTCGTGGCCATCCGAAACGCCCAGCTTTTCGAAGAAACGGAGAAGCTCACACTGGGAAGCATCCAAACTATCAACGAACTCCTCGATCTTCACTACGGAGGCGAACGCGGCCAGCTTCCCATCTTTGGTAAGATTGTGATGGAGGTTGGGAAGGATTTGAATCTGAATGGCCGGGAGCTCACCGTGCTCCAGCGGGCGATTTTCCTCTTGGACGCAGGCCAGCTGACGTTTCCCGAGAAGGTATGGGTTAAGAAGGCGAAGCTCACCAAGAAGGAATTCGAGCAGATCAAGCGCATTCCGATGCGGGGTGCGGCCCTTTTGAGGTCCATTGGTTCACTCAAGCCTGTGATCCCGATTATCCTGCATCACCGGGAGCGATATGATGGAAAGGGCTATCCGCGGGGCCTCAAGGGGGAGGAGATTCCGATCGGGGCCAGAATCGTGGCCGTGGTGGATTCCTTTTTGGCGATGACTTCGCATCGTCTCTACAAACGCCGCTTCTCCGTCGAGGAGGCGATCCGGGAGGTTCGGGAAAATAGCGGCACGCAGTTTGATCCCAAGGTGGTTGAGAGTTTCTTAAAGGTAATCCGGAGAAAGGAATTTTACGATCTCGCGGTCCAAGCGGCGACTGGCAAGGCCAAGCCGGTTCCCCAGACTGTCCTATCAGGAGGTATCCATGGAAGAATCTAAGAAAGAGCCGAGGATTCGGATTGAAGCCCCTTCGACACCGGTACCCGGTTTTCCGGCGCCCCTGGGGCCGGCTTCCCTTCCCAGGCTTTACTACGTGCTTCTTGTGTTGACCTTCATTTTTTGTGCTCTGAGCCTTTACTTGTCCTTCGCCAGTTAAACCGTCAAAGTCAGGAGGGTCTTGGCATGGGAAAGAGACGGATCACACTACTGTTTCTCGCACTTTTGATCGCATGCCCCCTCGCGGGCTGTAGTCGGAAAAAGGAATATGAAGACTTAAGCCGGGAACAAGCCCGCGTGATTGCCAATCTGAATCAAGAAGTTTCCCGACTCCAGGACGATTTGAACCGCCTAAAGGAGTCCATGGGAGACTTGGAGCGGGCCAAGGCGGAGCTCGAGAGCAAGTTGAAGCAGGAACTGGCTGACGGCGGCCTTTCCCTCGCCATGGGAGAACGGGGCCTGGTGGTAACGGTCCTCGACCGCGTGCTCTTTGACTCGGGGAAGGCGGAGCTTAAAGAATCCGCAAAGCTGACTTTGGAGAAGGTTTCCGGGGTCCTGAAGTCCCGAGTGCCTATGCACCTCGTTTATGTGGAGGGTCATACGGACAATGACCCGATCCGTTATTCCGGGTGGCGCTCGAACTGGGAACTTTCGACGGCCCGGGCCACCGAGGTCATTCATTATTTTATTGAATCGCAGGGCGTGAGGGCCGAGCGCATGATCGCCACGGGCTTCGGGGAATACCACCCTGTCGCGTCCAATGAGACGCTGGAGGGTAAGGCGAGGAATCGCCGAGTGGAGATCGTCATTTCGCCCAAGAAGCTGACCGAATTCGGAACCCAACCCATTGTCAGGACCTAGCCCGGCTGTAAGATGAGAGTGTTCGCAGGCCGGTGGATCTTCCTCATAAGCTGGGGGGTCCTCCTGGTCGCCCTCTTGAATGCAGGAGCGGGATTTTGGGCCCTCAAGCGGCTTGAAAGGAAGGCGCGGACCCCCATCCGTGGCCATTTTCTCTCTCACCTTATCCAACCCGCCTTTACCCTCAGGAACCCGAGCCTGGCCTGGAAGGAGCGCCTTCAGGTCCTCTCCGGCACGGTTTGGGTCCATTATGACCCGCTCTCCTTGATTTTCGGGCAGAAGTTCCGTGTCCAGATCGGCGGCGAGGATCTCACCGTTCGATTCGTGAATGAGTGGGCCGAATCCCAAGGCCTGGGAGAAGTCAGGCTGGACCGGATTCAGGCGGATTTCGCGTTTTCGGATCAGGAGGATCCCGAAATCTTCTCTTTGCACGTCGATTCACCGGAACTTCAGTTTCATTTTTCCGAAAAAAGCGGGAATTTGGTTAAGGGAGTGCTCCCGGCGACCGAAAATTAGATAGAGAATTTGACGAGGTATTCTCTTGAGACTGCAACAGCTGGTTGGAAATTTGACCCTCCTGGATCGAAGAAACTGGAAGCCTTCCCTTGAAGTCTCCGGCATCTCGTCCGATTCAAGGCGCCTCGAGGAGGGCGATCTCTTTGTCGCCTGTCCCGGCCCGAAGACGGACGGGCACCGCTACCTTGCGGAGGCTTACCGGAGGGGCGCCCGTGTGGGGGTGGGGGAGTCCCCTTTGCCCTCTTCACTTCCCCGAGAGGCGACTTATCTCCAGGTCCCGGATTCCCGCGGGGCGCTGGCCGAGCTTTTGAACCAGTTCCACGGCTTTCCTTCCAAGAAGCTGGATCTCATTGGGATCACGGGGACCAACGGGAAAACCACCATCGCCTACCTTTTGACGTATCTGCTTCGCTCGAAGCTTCCCTCAGCTTACGTGGGTACCCTGGGAGTCGAAACCCACCGCCTTCGCCGGTTGCTTGAAAACACCACGCCGGGCGCCGAAGAGCTTTTCTCCATCTTAGGCGAGGCCGTGAGTGAAGGAATCCGGGCTGTCGCGATGGAGGTCTCTTCGCACGCGCTCGACCAGAGGCGTGTTGAGGGGCTCAAGTTCAAGCTGGCAGTCTTTACCCAGCTCACTCCCGAGCACTTGGATTACCACCAGTCGCTTGAGAACTACTTCCAGGCCAAGCGGCTTCTCTTCACTCGAAACCCACGGCCGGATGCGATGCTCATCAACCGTGATTCGCCCCACGGTCGGCGTCTCCTTGCGGAGTGTCCGTCCGCGAAGAACTTCGGCTTGGAGGAGGGTGGGGACTATCGAGCCCTCGGGGTGACGAGCACCTTCGAGGGGAGTGAGTTTCTTTTTGAGGGACCGCGCGGGAAGATCAAGTTTCGAACTCGTCTCCCTTTCATCCATAACGTGTCGAATGCCCTCGCCGCCCTAGCCTGCTTGGACCTTTTGGGTTTTGATCCTGCCGATTATCGGGAATCTCTCGCGCGCTTCCCTGGAGTTCCGGGGAGGCTTGAGCGAATCGATGGACGGGGATTTGTCGTCTTCGTCGATTACGCCCACACGCCGGATGCCTTTGAGCATACCCTCTCCGAGGCGAGGCGGCTCAAGCCGAAGAGGATCCTGACCGTCTTTGGCTGTGGGGGCGACCGGGATCCCCTCAAGCGGCCTGAGATGACGCGGATCGCCTACCATTATTCGGACTTCGTGATTTTGACCTCAGACAATCCGCGCACCGAAGATCCCTCCGAGATCCTCCGTCAGATGCGCCGGGGTCTGCCCTCTAGTGCTCTGCCTCCGAAGGTCCTCGAAATCCCGGACCGGCGCGAGGCCATTGACGAACTCCTCGCCCTGGCCGAGCCCGGGGATGTGCTTTTTATCCTGGGAAAGGGCCATGAAGATTACCAGATCCTGGGTACCCGCAAGATCCCCTTTGACGATCGCGAGGTCGTCCGCGAACTTTTGAAGAGGCGAAGCCGTGTCGCGATCTGAGTGGAATTTTGAGACGGCGGCCCGGCACGCCAGAGCGGAACTTATCTTCCACGATCCGCTCAAGAGGTGGGGCGGGGCTTCGATTGATACCCGGACCCTGAAAACCGGCCAGGTATTTTTTGCTCTAAAAGGGACGAATCGGGATGGACACGACTACCTGTGGGAGGCCTTTAGGAAGGATGCAAGCGGGGCGCTCATCCGGAAGGACTTCTTTGTGAAGACCCGGGAGAAGCTTTTCCGGGAGCGGACCCTTTTCCAAAACCTCCTCGTCGTCTCTGATCCCGAGGAGGCGCTTGCTAGCCTCTCGGGCCTCTACCGGAACGAGTTTTCCGCGGTCGGCGTCGGGGTCACGGGGAGCGTCGGGAAAACCAGCACCAAGGAGTTCTTGCATTTCCTCCTGAGCGAGAGATTTCCTGTTCTGGGTTCTGCCGAGAACCAGAACAATCACCTCGGCCTTCCACTCACGCTTTTCAGGCTGGAGCCGGAGCATCGGTTTTGCGTGGCCGAAATGGCAGCGAACCATCGTGGAGAAATCCGAAAGCTCACCTCACTCCTTCGCCCCCGCGTTGGCGTCATCACGGGGGTGTCCCCGTCCCATTTGGAGGGGTTCGGCTCCGTGGATGGAATTTATGAGGCGAAACTGGAACTTGCGGATGCCTTGGCAAGGGTCAAGGGCACGCTCGTTCTTCCAGACTTGGATCCGGAGCTTGTCCGGCGGGCGAAAAGCCGGAAGATCCCGATTCTTTTATTTGGAAAAAAGCCCAGCTCGGATTTCCGCCTGACGGGGGTAGAGAGTCGGGACGGATGGGTCGACTTCGAGGTCAATGGACGGTGGTCCTTTCGGTTTCCTGGAAGCGCCGCCTTTCAAGCCGAGAATGCCCTGGCCGCCCTGGCTGCCTGTTTTGCGTGCGGCGTTTCTCTCTCCGACCTGCCTTCGGTGTGGAAGGAGATCCGCCTCCCCAAGGGCCGGTTTGAGGTTCTCCTGCCGCGGGGAGGAATAACTTTCGTGAATGACTGCTACAATGCCAACCCCCACTCGTTCGAAAGGGCGCTTGAAGCCTTTGGGAAGCTGGAGGGAGGGGGAAGAAAGATCCTTGTCCTCGGGGACATGCTGGAACTCGGACCCCAATCGATCCCGTATCATCGTTCGCTCGGTGCGAGCATCCGGGCAGGAAACTTTCACGCCCTCCTGAGCGTCGGCGAATGGATGAAGGAAACAGTCCTCGTCTGTGAGCAGGCTGGCAATCCGCCGCTTGCGCTTCATTTCGAAAACAAGGAAATGCTGGCCCACTTTCTTGGAAATTTCCTAAAACCCGCCGACCAGGTGCTCTTTAAGGCCTCGAGGGCGGTCAAGCTTGAAGAAGTGATTGATGTTCTATCATCTCCTTTACCCATTAAAGGAATTCCATCCCCTCTTTAACGTCTTCCGATATATCACCTTTCGGGCCGCCGGGGCCAGTGTCACGGCCTTCCTTGTCTGCTTGATCCTCGGCCCTTGGGTGATTCGGATGCTCAAGGAGATGCAGGCCCTTGCCTATACGGAAAGAGAGCATGCAAAATCGATCCACGCCTTTTACGCGCACAAGAAAGAGGTTCCCACCATGGGAGGGATCCTCATTGTTGCCAGTCTCGTCCTGTCGATTTTCCTGTGGGGTAACTGGTCGATTCCCTCGATCTGGATTTCTTTTGTGGTGGTCCTTTGGTTTGGCGCCGTCGGCTTCCTCGACGACTGGATCAAGCTCAAGAGCAAGAGCTCACGGGGGCTGTCTTCCTTCACAAAGTTTGCGGGCCAGCTCGTGGCGGGGATCGCGCTCGGGCTCTGGCTCTACCTCGATCCTGAATTTGACAAGATGCTCTATTTTCCATTTTTTAAGAATTTGTCGCTTTATCTCGGAGTTTTCTTCATTCCCTTTGTGGTGGTTGTCCTCGTCGGCACTTCCAACGCCCTCAACTTGACCGACGGCCTGGACGGACTTGCCATTGGATGCCTGCTTTTTGTGGCCGGAGCCTTTGCTGTCCTCTCTTATGTGGTGGCACGGGTGGATTACTCTACCTATCTGCAGATGTCGTTCGTTCCCGGCGCCGGGGAGCTCACCGTCTTTTGTGCGGCACTCGTGGGGGCGAGTGCCGGCTTTCTCTGGTACAACTCTTATCCGGCCGAGGTAATGATGGGCGATACAGGTTCCCTGTCGCTCGGCGGCGCTCTGGGGGCGGTGGCCATCCTGACAAAAAAAGAGCTTGTCCTCCTCATTGTGGGTGGCATCTTCGTCTGGGAGGCCTTGTCGGTGATCCTGCAGGTGGCGAGCTTCCGACTCTTCAAGAAAAGGATCTTCCTGATGTCGCCCTTTCACCACCATTTGCAGCTTCGGGGGTGGCCTGAGTCGAAGGTAACCATTCGGCTTTGGATCGTCTCTTTTATCCTTGCCTTGGTGGGGCTCAGTACGCTGAAGTTGAGATGAGGAATCATAAGAAGCGGGTTGCGATTCTGGGGCTAGGGGAAACGGGCTTGGCGAGCGCCCTTTTCCTGAAGGAGAAAGGCTACGAGGTTTTCGTTTCTGACAGCCAGAGTTCCGAGACCCTCGAGAAAAGAGCCGCTCGGCTTCGGGATGAGAACATTCCGTTTGAGCTCGGCAGCCACACCCTTGAGAAGATTGGACAGCACGACTGGGTGTTGATCTCTCCGGGCATCCCTCCTTCCACGTCCGTTTACCGGTCGCTTGCAAAAAAGGGTATTCCCATGGTGAGCGAGATTGAAGCGGCCTCGTGGTTTTCACCGGGAGAGGTCATTGCCGTGACGGGAACCAGCGGGAAGACAACAGTGACAACACTCCTGGCCCGGATCTTTCAGGCGCAGGGAATCGCGAGTGTGGCCTGCGGAAACATTGGCAATCCGTGGATTGGAGAAATTGATCACCTGAGCCCTGAGACCCGCGTGGTGCTCGAAGTCAGCTCTTTTCAGCTGCTTCATACCCAAACGTTTCGTCCGCGTATGGGAATCCTTCTCAATATCGGCTTGAATCACCTGGATTGGCATCCCACAATGGAAGACTATGTGTCGGCGAAGCTTCGTCTCTTCCAGAACCAGAGTTCTGAGGATTTGGCCTTTATTCGCCCGAAGGATCGGCAGACGTTTTTTCCAGATTTTTCCTTTCGGGCCAGGGTTGTATACTGGGGCGAAGGAGGAGAGGCCAACTCCAATGAAGAGCTCCTCTATGCGGTCACGCGGCTCGAGGGGCTTGATCTGGATAAGACGCGCGAAGTGCTCGCCCGCTTCGAAGGGCTGGAGCACCGCCTCGAGGAGGTGGCCGAAATCCGTGGGATTCATTTCGTGAACGATTCAAAATGCACGACGCTCGAAGCCCTGGCCTGGGCGCTTGAGAGATTTTCAGACCCAAGAGTGATCCTCCTCGCGGGCGGGCACGCAAAGGCAGGAGATTTTCGGGCAGTCCGTGAACACCTCACGAAGAAAGTGAAGCGCGCCGTGCTTTATGGAGAGGCCCAGGAGCTCCTTTGGGAGAGCTGGCAAGGAGCCGTTCCCTTAATTCGCGCAAACGATCTTGCCGAGGCGTTTCAGGAGGCCCTGAAGGCTGCCGAGCCGGGCGACACCGTTCTGCTCTCGCCGGCGTGCGCCAGTTTTGACCAGTTTTCCAACTACAAGGAGCGGGGCGCACTTTTTAAGGATTTGACGCTGAAGGCCCGCTAGATCCCGTGTCGAAAGAAGCCAAGCTTCTCTTCATTGCCGTCTATCTCTTGGTGAGCCTGGGCGTGGTGATGACTTATAGTGCCAGCGCCATCTACGCGGAACAGGTTTTCAAAAGCCCGGTTTATTTTCTGAAGCGACATGTGCTCTACGTGGTTTTGGGCACCTTCGCCCTCTTCTTCACCGCGGGTCTCGATCCTTACCTCTGGAGGGAGCATGCCCGCGAGATCGTGATCTTTTCTTTGATTCTCCTTGTCTTGGTCCTCATTCCTTTTGTTGGACACGAGGCGGGAGGGGCCCGGCGGTGGATTCGACTGGGGCCCTTGAACTTCCCGCCGGCCGAGATATCGAAGGTGGCGATCTGCCTTTATCTTTCCGATTATCTCACTCGGCGCATCAAGGGGATTCAGCGGGGAGAATTCTCAGTGCTTCTCCCTCCGCTTCTGATTCTGGGCCTGACCTGTGGTCTCATCCTGCTCGAGCCGGATTTGGGTTCGTCCTTCTTCGTTTTCCTCGTTTCGGCAATCCTTTTCTTTCTGGCCGGGCTTCGGCTCCTCTATGTCTTCCTAGCGAGTTTATTTTTTTTGCCGGCCTTTTATGTTCTTGTTGTGCGCACACCCTACCGGCTGAGTCGGGTCACGGCCTATCTCAATCCCTGGAGTGATCCGGAAGGGAGCGGGTTTCAGGTGATTCAGTCGCTCCTGGCGTTCGGGCTCGGCGGCATCCGAGGGGTGGGGCTTGGTGAAAGCACGCAGAAACTTTTCTATCTCCCGCAGAGCTACAACGATTTCATCTTT
>Ga0114945_10002723_pt1 | contig 10205 bp, 12 predicted proteins | sample OV2TP3_FD_87194 | JGI IMG/M metagenome (GOLD analysis project Ga0114945, IMG submission 87194) | Hot spring microbial communities from Beatty, Nevada to study Microbial Dark Matter (Phase II) - OV2 TP3 | ecosystem: Environmental > Aquatic > Thermal springs > Hot (42-90C) | place: USA: Beatty... | reverse complement strand
CATCGGCGGCGCGGATATGCCGGTTGTGATTTCGCTGTTGAATAGTTATTCCGGCATGGCGGGCGCAGCCACGGGTTTTGTCATCATCAACAGCATGCTGATCGTCGCAGGTTCGTTGGTGGGGGCCAGCGGCATTATCCTCACCCGAATCATGTGCAAGGCGATGAACCGCTCCCTGGCCAATGTCCTTTTCAGCGGGTTCGGTTCTGGAGTCAGCCGAAAAGGCACGGCGGTCAAAGGCGAAGCGAAACCCCTTAAACCCAAGGACGCCTACTTGATTTTAGAGGCGGCCCGATCGGTTGTTTTTGTCCCGGGTTATGGATTGGCGGTGGCGCAGGCCCAGCACGCGCTACGCGAGCTGGGCGAGCTCTTAGAGCAAAACGGGGTTGAGGTGCGCTACGCGATCCATCCGGTGGCGGGCCGCATGCCCGGGCACATGAATATTTTATTGGCCGAAGCCAATGTCTCCTATGACCAATTGGTTGAGATGGACTCAATCAACCCTACGATGGAAACCGTCGATGTGTGTGTGGTGATTGGGGCCAATGATGTCGTTAATCCTGCCGCCCGCCACGACAAATCCAGCCCCATTTACGGCATGCCCATCATCAATGCCGACAAAGCCAGAACGGTTTTTGTCCTGAAGCGCTCGATGGCCACGGGCTTCGCGGGAATTGACAACGAGCTTTTTTTCTACGACAACACGCGCATGCTTTTCGGCGACGCCAAGCAAACGCTGCAGGCGCTGGTGGTGGAGTTTAAGAGCGGGCATTAAACACTGTAAGAATTATGGTATACTTTTTGCGGACTTATGAGTCCAACGATTTTCCGATATAGAGGATACCAATTTTCCTTTTTCTCTCGGGAAGAGGATCGCATACACGTCCATGTTTATTCAGCGGAGGGTGAAGCTAAATTTTGGCTGGAACCAGTCATTAGCCTCGCGAATTATTATGGCTTTAGCACAAAACAATTAAACGAAATTCAAGAAATTGTTAAGGAGCATAAAGATGAAATTGAGAAATCATGGAAGAAATACTTTAAGAGCTGAGGTCACTCAGATTTCTCCTCACGGGATTTGGCTTCTGGTGAAGGGAACTGAATATTTTCTTTCCTACGAAGATTTTCCGTGGTTTAAGAAAGCCACCATTGAGCAAATCCACCATGTCCAATTTTTGCACGGATTTCATCTGCGCTGGCCGAATTTGGACGTGGATTTGGAGCTAGATTCCCTCATCCATTCTGAGAAGTATCCCTTGATTTATAGGTGAGCGTCCTCTCAGGACCTAGGCTTTTCGGCGACGCCAAGCAAACGCTGCAGGCGATGGTGGCGGAATTTAAGAGCGGGCATTAGTGTCACTTTTGTTTAAACAGAATGCTGCAGCCGTTCGGCAACCCAAACCTTAATCACGGATTGGCGAGGCACTCCCAGCCGTTTGGCTTCCTTATCCAGAGATTGTATCATCCACAAAGGGAAATCCACATTAACCCGCTTCTGCTCGTGTTCGGGTCTACGGGCATTCTCAAGATCGAGATGTTTGGTGATATCCTGGCCTTCGTTAAATTTTCTATCGAAATCTTTCGCTTTCATAAAGCGCCACCTCCTCTTTTCGAGAGCGTCTTACGGAAATGATGCGTATTGTTTCGCCTCGGTAAGTGATCACACCCGACCAATGGATTCCTGATATGCGTCCAATAATTAGATATCTCGGTTCATCCTGCGTTTTAGCCGGAATTTCTAATAAATTAAGATCTTCCCATAAGGCCTGTGCCTGCACAAAATCGATCCCGTGCTTTTCCTTATTGCTCTCGTTTTTGGTGGGATCAAATTCAAAATTCATTGCGTATTAAATATACCATTTATATATAATAATATCAACATTTATATACCTTTTGAACCCTTTTATGAATTCTTGCCGTTCGGCAAGAATTCATATTTTTGGGTTACTCTCCAAAGCGGTAATGTTTTTTGACCGCTTTGGAAATGTCCCACGTGCAGCTTAAGCCTTGCGGAAACGTCACCAAATCCCCTTTGCCAAATCTAACGGTCTCGTCTTGGGTCTTGACCGTCACCTCCCCTTCGAGGAAATAACAGATTTCCTGCTCGTCATAATGCCAGTCAAAGCTCGAGGGCTCCTTGGTCCAGATGGGCCAGGATTGGACGTTAAGGTCTTTCAATTGCTTTTCGGTCGGTTTCTCGATTTTAATTTTGGGTTGGGTTTTGAGTTGGGTCATGAGATTTCCTTTGTTGACATTGTCTTCGGTAAGAAATTCGGGCCAGTCATGTATCCTGCGATTTGCCTCTTTAGTTCTGTGTCATCACATCAAACCTCTTGTATAATTTTTATTGGACTAGTTGTGACCAATTCTGGCTTAGCGATGTTCTCTCCGGACCAATACATTTTAGCCCGATCAACAAAGGTGGAATAATTATCATTATTTTGAATGTTGCAAAGCGCCCAATCCCCAATATGGGTTGGCTCCTGCTCATCTAAAACTACCACCTCATAAATCAAATCCAGTGATCTACTTGTGGTCTGTTTAAAGTCTCGGATTGAATTTTGGTCCAAACACAGAAATATCGATTCAAAACGACTAGGCTTAGTTGAGAAATTTTCCCTTCTTACCTGTTCAAATATTAATTCACGAATGAAAAGCCACACATTGGGTGATGATTGTGGGCTATAAGTCTTAATAATACGCCCCCAATTGCCCGGCTTAGTCACACTCCCAGCCATTAAAGGCAAAGAACAACAATAAAAATAACTTTTTTCCATAGGCTGTCCCAAGGCTGCTCATGGCTCCTTTATTTTTCTCTCCAAAATGAAAGCTTTTTCATAGATCATTCTCTCTTTACTTCTGGCCTGCGGGCATTCTCAAGATCGAGATGTTTGGTGATATCCTGGCCTTCGTCGAATTTTCTATCAAAATCTTTCGCTTTCATAAAGCGTCACCTCCTCTTTTCGAGAGCGTCTTACGAAAATGATTCGTTTTGAATTCTCGCCGCGTGGCGAGAATTGTAGTGTAAATCCTCAATCCCTCTTGACTTCCGACCTATACTCCTCCCACCGCATCCCAAACGTCTCCGCCACCTCGCGCAGGACGAGCTTGCCATTGATCATGTTCAGGGCCCGGCGGAGCGCATAAGATTCCTTCATCGATTTCTCGAAACCCCAATTTGCCAGCTGCACGATAAAGGGAAGTGTGGCATTGGTTAACGCATACGTGCTGGTTTGGGCGACCGCTCCGGGCATATTGGGGACACAGTAATGAACCACGCCATCCACCACATACGTTGGATTCTCGTGCGTGGTGGGACGGCTCGTCTCAAAGGAGCCTCCCTGATCGATCGCCACATCCACCACGACCGCCCCGGGTTTCATCTTTGAGACGGTTTTGCGATCCACCAGACACGGCGCCCGCGCTCCCCGCTTTAAAACCGTGCTAATAACAAGATCCGCCTTCAACACAGAGTCCCGGATCGTATGGGCATTGCTCACCAGGGTGTGGACGTTGGGTGGCATGATCTCCGCCAGAAAACGCAATCGATTCAAATTCACATCCAAAACCGTGACATTGGCGCCCAACCCCGCGGCCATGCGGCAGGCATTGGAACCGACGACCCCGGCGCCGAGAATCACAACCTCAGCCGGGGCGACACCCGGCACACCGCCTAAAAGGATTCCTCTCCCTTTCATGGGTTCTTCCAAATACTTGGCGCCTTCCTGCACCGCCATGCGCCCGGCGACCTCGCTCATGGGCGTCAAGCACGGGAGTTCCCCATTTTCGGTTTCCAGGGTTTCATAGGCTAAGGCAATGATCTTTCGCTCGAGCATGGCCTCGGTGAGCTGGCGGTTGGCGGAAAAATGAAAGAAAGTAAAAACGATTTGGCTGGCCTTTAAGAGGGGATACTCGGGAGGCAGGGGCTCTTTGATTTTGACAATCAGTTGGGCTTTCGAATAAATCTCTGGGGCGCGGGCGAGGATTTTCGCACCGGCGCGTTGGTATTCTTCATTGGTGATGCCGCTTCCTTTGCCGGCGTCGTTCTCGATCAACACTTGGTGGGCTTGCTGGGTTAAGATCTCCACACCGACCGGTAAAAGGCCCACGCGGTATTCGCTGTTGGTGATTTCTTTGGGAACGCCGATGATCATGCGTGCGCGGGCCCAATCATGTTGCGCGGGACAACCAGGACATCGAATTCTTCTGGGGTAAGAAACTTTAAAGCCACCGTGGCTTCCTTGAGGGTGATGTTCTCCTTCAAAGCCTTCTGCGCGACTTGAGCGGCTTTGTCGTAGCCTAAGTGCGAATTCAAAGCGGTCACGAGCATTAAGGAGTTTTTAAGATGCTTCTCGATGTTCGCGAGGTTAGGCCTGATGCCAACGATGCAGTGATCCGTAAAACTCCGACAGCCATCCGCCAGAAGCCGGATGGACTGTAAAACATTGTAAATCACAACCGGCTTAAAAACATTGAGCTCAAAATTGCCTCCGCTGCCGGCGATCGTAATGGTCGTATCATTGCCCATGACCTGCGTACATACCATCATCAGCGCCTCGGACTGGGTCGGGTTGACCTTGCCCGGCATGATCGAGCTCCCGGGCTCATTTTCCGGAAGATGAATTTCACCGATTCCGCAGCGCGGGCCCGAACCCAGCCAGCGGATATCGTTGGCGATCTTCGTAAGGGAAACCACCAGCGTCTTTAAACAGCCGCTCAACTCAACCAGCGCATCGTGGGAGGCCAGCGCTTCAAACTTATTCCGAGCGCTCACAAACGGGAGGCCCGTGATTTCCGCAATCTTCTTAATGGATCGCACAGCAAACTCCGGATGGGTGTTGAGTCCTGTTCCCACCGCCGTGCCGCCCAGCGCCAGCTCATATAATCTCGGTAAAACCGCTTGGATCCGCTCCAGGCCGTTGTCCAGTTGCTGGGCATATCCGGAAAATTCCTGTCCTAAGGTTAAAGGGGTTGCGTCCATCAAATGCGTCCGGCCGACTTTGATAATGTCTTTAAATTCTTTGGATTTGCTCTGGAGGGCATCGCGCAATCCAGTAAGTTGCGGGATTAATCGTCGGTGAATCTCTTCCACCGCCGCCAGGTGCATCGCGGTCGGGAAGACATCATTCGTGGACTGACCGCAATTGACATCGTCATTGGGATGGATCGGGGTTTTGCTTTCCGGTTTTTCTCCAGACAGTTCGATGGCGCGGTTGGCAATCACCTCATTGGCATTCATATTGGTCTGTGTGCCTGATCCGGTCTGCCAGATGACCAGCGGAAAATGGTCATCCCATTTGCCATCGATGACTTCTTGAGAGGCCTTGACAATCCCATCGGCCTTCTGGGCTGCCAGAAGACCCAATTCTTTGTTCGTGAGAGCAGCCACTTTTTTAATGATCCCCAAAGCGCGGATGAATTCCCGGGGGAAGCGTTCCGTGCCGATCTTGAAATTCTGAAGCGAGCGGGCGGTTTGCGCGCCGTAGTATCGGTCAGAGGGGACTTGAACTTCTCCCATGCTGTCTTTTTCGATGCGATAGGACATGACGGTCTCCTATTTCTTTTCTGTCCAGGCCTTAATGAGATCAATCGGAAGAGGAAAAATCGTGGTTGTGTTATTTTCCTTGCCGATTTCAACCAGCGTCTGCAGATAACGCAGTTGAATGGCCGCGGGCTGCTTCTGCATCATCTCCGCGGCCTGGCAGATCTTCTCCGCTGCCTGATATTCCCCCTCGGCCGCAATGACCTTGGCCCGTCGTTCCCGCTCGGCCTCGGCCTGCCTGGCCATGGCCCGACGGAGCTCCTCGGATAAATCCACATGCTTCATCTCAACCGCCGTGACCTTAATTCCCCAGGGATCGGTTTGTTTGTCCAAAATCGTCTGAAGCTGGAGATTGATCTTTTCACGCTGGCTTAAAAGACCATCCAATTCCATTTCTCCCAGGACACTGCGGAGGGTGGTTTGGGCCATCTGGGAGGTGGCATAATGAAAGTCCTGCACCTCAATCAAGGCCTTGATCGGGTCCATGATCCGGAAATAGGTGACCGCATTGACCTTGGCCGAGACGTTATCCTTGGTAATGATGTCCTGCGGGGGGACATCCAGCGTAATCAGCCGGAGACTCATGATCTTGGCGTCATCAATCGGCCAAAAAGCAAAAATGACCCCCGGCCCTTTGGGCGCGCCTAACACTCGTCCTAGGCGAAAAATCACTGCCCGTTCGTACTCCTTCAGAATCTTGATGCTGCTCAATAGCCACATGACCAAAATTCCTATAATAACCATCACTGACATAAGCCACCCCTTTCCTAACCTCTCTTGACTTTAAGGACCATCCCTTTCACTTCAACAACTTTGATCTTCTCATCTTTACGGATGAGCTCATCGCTGCCGGCATTCCAAATCTCCCCATGAACAAAAATTTTTCCTTCTTTTTTCGCTGTGATCTCGGCGACCGCGCGCCCCTCCTCGCCCACTAACCCTTCCTGCCCGCCCAAAACTTTTCGCTTATGGGAAAGAATCACGGCCCTCACCAAAAAGATCGTAATCCCGGCGGTTGCCGCGGAAAGCCCGAAGATCAAAGAGAGATCAACTCGCATCGCCGGCGAAGACGAATTAAAAAGAAGAAGCGATCCCAAAATCATGCTGATCAATCCTCCCGCGGCCAAAAATCCCACACCCGCGACTTTGGCCTCCGCAATGAATAAAGTGACAGCCAGGATAATCAAGGCGACCCCCGCGTAGTTGGTCGGCAGCATCTGCATACTGAAAAATGCGAGAATCAATAAAACAATTCCCGCAATCCCCGGAATCCCAAATCCGGGATGGGTGATCTCGTAGAGCAATCCGTAGAACCCTAAGATCAAAAAGATATACGCAACGTTGGGGTTGGCCAAGATATTAAAGAAGCTTTGGCGAAAATCCATGGCGATCGTCTTCACGACGGCGTCTTTAGTATGAAGCTCGAGGTCTTGATCTTTGATTCTGACGATTCGTCCGTCTAACTTCTCTAAAAGGTCGTGCTCGTCTTTGGCGATGATCTCAACGACGCCTTTTTCCAAGGCCTCGGTTTCGGTGATCGAAGAGCTTTGGGCCACGCTCTTCACCGCCCACTCGACATTGCGGTGGCGAAGCTGTGCCAGCGCCCGGATAAAGGCCACCGTGTCATTGAGGATTTTGCTCGTCATAGGATCTTCATCTGAGGAAAGCTCTTCCTCGGTTGCATTTTGTTTTGAGGCCTTTTCTTTCGTTTGTTCGGTGGGGGATTCCTTCTTCTTTTTTAGTCCTTTCAGAAGCTCTCGCAATTCTTGAAGATCCTCCTCTTTTGGACGACGCCGCGGTTCTTGACCGAATTCGACCGGGTGGGCAGCGCCGATATTCGTGGAAGGGGCCATCGCCGCAATATGGCTGGCATAGGTGATAAAGACACCCGCTGAGCCCGCCCGGGATCCGCTGGGATAAATGTAGACCACCACCGGAACCTCGGAGGCCAAGATCCTTTTGACGATCGAGCGTGTGGAGCTCAAAAGTCCGCCGGGTGTATCGAGCTTCAGAATCAGGGCCTCAGCCTTCTCCTCTTCCGCCTGAGAAATCGCCTGGATGATGTATTCGGCCGTAACCGGATTGATCGAGGCATCGTCCAGTTGGATGACGAAGACACGCTCAGCATTGGCGAAGGCGCTCTTTTGCCCAACTCCCAAAAAGGCGGCAAAAAAAACTAAGCTCAAAAAAAGAAAAAATCTTTTCAAATGGATCACTTCCCTATCCTTATCCTTACTGGCTTAATGATTTTTCAGATAATGCGTCAAAAGCCGAACCCCGGCCCCGGTTGCACCATACCCAAAATACATTCTATCCGAGCCTTCCACAAAGGCCGTGCCCGCGATGTCAAAATGCGCCCAAGGGAGATCACCGGTAAATTGACGCAGAAACTCCGCGGCCGTAAGCGCCCCAGCCGCGCCTTTGGGGATGCCAACATTCTTGATATCGGCGATTTTCGACTTCACGTATTCCTTGATTTCCGGGTAACTGGGCAGCCGCCAGGCACGGTCGTCCGTTTCCTTAGCGGAGCGCAGCAATTTTTCGGCCAATTCGTCACTGCACGAGACCAAACCCGAATAATCATGGCCGAGGGCGACCACGCACGCCCCGGTCAATGTTGCGACATCAATCACCTGCGTGGGTTTATAATTTTTGACGATGTAAAAAATCGCATCGGCCAAAACCAGACGGCCCTCGGCATCGGTATTGCCGATCTCAACGGTCTTGCCGCTGTAGCTTTTAATCACATCGCCGGGTTTATAGCTTCGAGATCCGATCGCATTCTCTGCCAGGGCACAGGCGAAAAGAATGTTTTTCTTGAGCCTCAGGGCGATCACATTCTTTAAGACACCCACAACAGCCGCGGCCCCGCTCATATCGGAACGCATCGTCTCCATGGAACCGGTGGGCTTTAAATTCAATCCGCCGGTATCAAAGGTGATCCCTTTACCAACGAGCGCCGTGTAAGGATCCCGGGGAGCACCTCCTTGATACTTCACGATAATCAGCTTGGGTTCTTTGGGGCTGGCCTGATTGACCGCCAGATGCAGATTCAAACCCTTCTTTTCCAACTCCCTGCGATTGAGGATCTCCCAAGAAACGTGTTTTTGTCCTGAACCCAGCTTCTTCATCACACCTTCGATGAAATCTGAGCTGACCGTATCGGCATTGTCGTTGATCAAGTCCCTTGCCAGATTGACCCCTTGGCAGACCGCTATCGCCTCTTCATAAGATTTTTGGGGAGCGGCCGCAATAAAAAATTTTTTGTCCTCGACGCGAACGGAAGGGTCATCTTTGGATGGGGTTAAATATTTCTTCCACGTATAACCGCCGATCAAGATCCCTTCTAAAACCGCTTGGATGGCGGGCTCTTTGTCTTCCGGGGGAAGGATTTCGATTTCGCTTAACTTTTTTAAAAATGAGGACAATACGGCTTTACGCACGGCGACCCGCAGGCTCGTCGGTGAGACTTCTTCGGATTTGCCCAGACCGCATAAAAGAATCAACTGTTTGTTCGAAAAAATCGGGAAGAGCTCTGCGCTTTCCCCGGTAAACCGGCCGGATTGAGCCAGAGAGAAGATTTGAGCTCTGAGGGCCGCGTTTTTGACCATTAAGCGCTTCTTTTCTAACGCCGTCTTTTCCAGGAAAAGAATAGCGGATTGTTTGTCCAGTTTCGCTTCTTTTCGAAAGGTGATCACGGGTTTACTCCTTTATGGATTTCGTTTGTTGATGGGAATATAGGAACGTTTGCGGGATCCTATGTAGATCTGGCGGGGACGGCCGATCTTGGTTGAGGGATCTTCAACCATTTCCTTCCAATGGGCGATCCAGCCGGGCATCCGTCCGATGGCAAACATGACCGGAAACATATTGAGAGGGATCCCAATGGCACGATAAATAATCCCGCTATAAAAATCCACATTGGGATAGAGTTTTCGTTCGATGAAATATTCATCCTTTAAGGCGATCTCTTCCAATTGAACAGCGATCTCTAAGAGGGGATCACGGATCCCTTTCTTCTCCAGCAAGGCATACGCGCGCTCTTTAATGATCTTGGATCGGGGATCAAAATTTTTATACACCCGGTGGCCGAAGCCCATCAAACGGAAATGCCCCTGGGAGTCTTTGGCCTTGTTGACGAATTTCTGCACACTGCCCCCTTGAGCGCGGATCTCCTCGAGCATCTCAATGACTTTTTGATTGGCTCCCCCATGCAGGGGTCCCCAGAGCGCACAGATTCCCGCCGAAATCGAGGCAAAGAGATTGGCCTTGGAGCTTCCCACGAGCCGGACGGTGGAGGTTGAGCAGTTTTGCTCATGGTCGGCATGTAGAATCAATAAAGCGCGCAAGGCCCTCACTTCATCTTCATCAATTCTGTATTCCCCGGCCGGCGGAGCAAACATCATATTGAGAAAATTGGGAATATATTTCAAATCGGGCCGCGGATAGACAAAGGGCTGCCCGGTTGATTTGCGATAGGAAAAAGCGCAGATGGTGCGCACTTTGGAGAGAAGCTGCACCACCATCGTGTCGATGTCCTGCGGGCTGGAATCGGGCTTGATCAATTCCGGATAATAGGCGGAAAGGGAGCACACCATCGCCGAGAGGATTCCCATGGGATGACCGCTGGAGGGATACCCATCAAAAAAATTCTTCATATCCT
>Ga0114945_10002722_pt1 | contig 10208 bp, 16 predicted proteins | sample OV2TP3_FD_87194 | JGI IMG/M metagenome (GOLD analysis project Ga0114945, IMG submission 87194) | Hot spring microbial communities from Beatty, Nevada to study Microbial Dark Matter (Phase II) - OV2 TP3 | ecosystem: Environmental > Aquatic > Thermal springs > Hot (42-90C) | place: USA: Beatty... | reverse complement strand
TTGAACTCTTAATAGTTAATTTATCAGCAGATTTACCTGTTGATCTTCCAAATCCAGAAATAGAGCTAGATAACTTACCGATTGATAAAGTTGAAGGTCCTTGACCTAAATTAATACTAGATATCTGATACCAATTAAAAAGAATAAGCAGTACAACCACGCCTATAATATACAACCCGTATTTCTCAACTGGATTACTGCTCTTCATTAACTCCCCTCGTAATGTAAACCTTTATTCGATTAAAAAATAAATCCTAATTGAAAATTAACCAATAGTTAATCATCTTAGGAAACATTTACAAGTATTGTAAAGCATTAAGTATATAAAGTTTTCGATTTGTGGTTCTGGTGCATAGAAGGTTCGTTTACTTATATATCTATTTATTGGTGCGATATGGTTGGTTTTTATCCTTTTAATGTGGATATATTCCAAACCTTTGGTCTAAATTTAACACTACCCTCTGCTACAGCTTGGTCAAATCTATGGTTTGATGGAGATTCGGTTACTCTTTGGTTTGCCTTAGTTATGGATTCGGCTCTAAAAATAAATTTTTTACCAAATCTTCCCAATAGAACCCATTCATCACCACCTATATCTGTAGTTGGTATATTAATATTCCCCATTTTAATATTCACTTATCTTATTTTCCTTCTCAAGTTTCTCCATAATTCTTTCTATTTGTTCAGAGGGTATTGGTATTGTTCTAATCAAATCAACCATACTTATCCTTATTTTTCCGATACTTTTCAACTTAAGAAGTTGTTCTTTTATTATTTCTTCAGCTTGCTCATCTGATAAATTAGTTATTAGTTGTTTATCACTTAAAACTTTTCCTTCAAGAGCTTCTACTTTTCTTTGCAATTCTCTAATAAATCCGTACAAAACGACATCTTTTCTATCCTCAAAGTCAAGAGCAATCTCTATCGTTATATCCTCATAAGGAACTTTAATCTTTAATTTCCCATCTTCTCCAGTGAATTTCGATAGTTTGTGCATTACTCCATCTCTTCCAATAACTCAATAAATTTTTGAGAGGTAGTTGTATCTTGAGTACTGATATGGAGAATCTTCTTTGCAATCTCCTCTTTATTTTCATGATTTAATACAATTGGATATGGAACTTCTTTTTTACTATCTTTTTCACTAACAATAAAGACTATACTAATAGGTTCTATATGTAGATTCCTCTCTTTTAGTTTTTTCAAAAATTTATCTACGAGAAAATCTTTAATGCTGATGCCCTCAAAATATACAATGTTCTTCTTTTTAATTATCTTAGGCATCACAATCACCACTATGCTTAAACATATACTTGAAACTATATAAATATTACTACTATAGGTGATATATAAAGTTTTATCAATCTTGTGAAGTTGCCTTACACTATACTTACAAAGTTTTACATCCACTTATGCCTTATCCACAATTAACAAAAGAAGAATCAGATAAAGCACATGAAGATAACGCTATATGGAAGAAGAAGGCTGTATATTGGCACAATGCCATTCCTATTTTTAATTATGATATCAGGCACTCCTTAACTAATGATGTTCAATTAGTAACCAATATTAAGCAATTAGAACTTAATGAAAAACTATATGCAGGAATTCAATGGAATAATTGGATTAATATTATTGTTTCTGCCATAAATCTATTCTTGCTTATAGTTAATATTGTCTTGCTTGTTAAGGGATAGTTTCAATAATTCCATCCACCTATTACCTCTAAGCCAACAGCATTAATTCCACTCTTTAAAAATGGCGTGGTTCCTATTGCCGAATGCGGTCCTATAAAATTGTAGTAATTGATTAGGGCATTAGTCATAAGCCCAGCATTTTCTTTATCAGATAAACCACGCATTGTTTTTATTCTATCCCTTATTGTTCCATTGAGTCTCTCAATGTTATTGTTATTGATTCTTTTATCTCTTATAGATTTTAATCTTACATGTGTTGTTTTCGGTAGTTCTTTTTGGACACTCCTAGAATAAGAATGGCATCCATCTGTGACCATTGCGAAAGGTTGGCATTGTGTTAGTTCCTTTGCCTCTCTAAAAAGCTTTGTACTATCTCTGATTCATCTTCTATTGGTTACTTGATTAGCAATTAAGAATCTAGTTTCTTCATCCATTAAATTCCAGAGCCAGATCCATTTACCACCAGCTTGGATTTTCTTCATTACATTTGTACGAACTTGTCAGTAAGAAATCTGGAGCTATTATAACTACAGCAAGCCCTGCTAGTGTTGCTAAAGAAATCAATGTTTTTCTTGCTACTGATTTTACCTTTTGTTCAAGTGAACTTCTCATTCTTCCCATGTGTATTTCCATAATCTTCTATTTCTTGCAATATCATCAGAAAAACATGCTTTGATATTTAAATCCTTCGTTTTATTGCCTTTTCATAGTAGTAACAATCCTTCTTGAATCCAAGAATGTGCCAGCGCAAAAATTGAGTTTAACATTTTTTACCTCAAAAAGCTTTACAAAAACAGTAAAATATTTATACAATTGCTTATATGTATTAATAGAATAGCTCATATTTACAATAAATACAATAATTTTACATAACTGCTTGTATTCAGAATGATAATTAAAATATAGGACAATGAAAAAAATCAGATTTTCTAGTGGAAAAGAAAATTTTCCATCTGTATTAAGCCCTTTGGAGAGTGATGTACTTAAGATATTATGGCCCAATAAAAGATTAAAAGTCAGGGATATTTACGAGAGTTTAAAAGGGAAAAGAAAGGTGGCTTTATCAAGCATAGCTGTAATATTAGACCGATTGCATGAAAGACATATCGTAGATAGATTTATAGAAACTGGAAGAGGGGGAATTAGGTATGTGTATTTCCCAAAAAAGAACCAAGAGCAGTTTGAGACCACAATTGTTGAAAACACTGTAAATTCATTAATAAGCAAATTTGGAAATACCGCAATAACATATTTCAATGAAAGATTTTCAAAAAGATAAATAGTTAGCAAAAGGGTCACTTAGTGTCTATCATTAATCCATTAATAAATAATATAATAACTTGCATACGAGTCACCTTGTGTATGCGATTAGTCCGCCAATTATTGATTTACAGCTATATGTGGCGGACAGGTAGACAAAATACACAAACCGTTGCAAATTATAAGAATATCAAATAATTCATGTAGTGGACATGTTGAGGAACTATGTTCCAAGATACATAGGAAGCCATAGTTTCCTAAATGGATACCATGTTGTGAAGATAATGCAAAGAAAAAATAATATAAAAATAGAGTAAATATCAAGAATCATACAAGAATCTATTAGATAAAGAGGCTAAAATGGATTTAACTTGCTCAAATTGTGCATTTGCTTTTTTTACTGATCCTTTAAAAATGGCAATTGTACTTGTCTCTTTTTTACTAGCTATCATATTCTTCATATGGATAAAGTACAATAAAGATGGATCTACTAACAAAAAATTAGCATTAATTTACTCCCATATATTTTTCTTGGTATTTCCTTTTATATTTTATATATTGTTTAGAGGCTGCGTATCATATTTCTCTAGTTGTGATAAATTAAGGCCTATAATTATGTTATTATTTTTAACTGGATTAATTGCCGCTGTCCTTGGCTTAGTGATTGCTCCATTTTTATTTATAAGAAAACATTTAAGAAATGCAACTGAAATGAAAAATAATTATTTGACAAAATTCTTAAATAAGCATTCAGATAAAATCCTTGGTATATACTTATTGGATATGGCTAAACCAATTGCTTTTTCAACATGTAATTTTAAGCATAGAATATTTATTTCTGTAGGGATTTTAGATTTGCTAACAAGGAAAGAAACAGAGGCAGTGTTATTGCATGAACTGGCTCACATTAATAATAAGTCCTCATTATTAAAAAGCTCTACATTTGTCCTTAGACTCTTTTCACCATTATCAAGTTTTTCAACTTTTCATAATGAATTATCAAGGGAGGAAATTAAAGCTGATAAATTTGCCATTAAATCACAAGGAACAAATAGGCACTTAAAAACTGCAAAAAGAAAAATTGATGGGTTCTATCTTTATTAAACTATTATTAGATTTAGTTAGCGGCATAAATAGATTATAAAATTTTGTATAAATTTACATTAGTTAAAGAACTAAAATTATAACTTATTTTTATCATTGTCAGATTATCAGAAAATATTTTAAATACTGTATTTTGTGACTCTATCATGGCAAGAATAGTTATTCTTGGGTGTGGATTTAGTGGTTTATATGCGGCATTTGAGATCTTAAAAAATCTTAGAGAATCTGACCAACTGATTATTATAAGCAACGATGATAAGTTTGTCCTTACCCCTTTATTGCATGAAATTTCAACAAATAGTATCTCCCCATCTGATATTTCAGTACCGATTCATTCACTATTGAAAAGCTATAAGAACTATAAATTTGTTAAAGATAAAGTTAATAGTATAAATTTTAATGCTAAGGTCATTGAAACAGGACGCCAGAATATATCATATGACTATTTGCTTATTTCTCTAGGTAGTGTGCCCAATAGAACAGTTCTTCCAAATGGCATTAAGCAGAAAAACATATATGTTATAAAAACTTTGGATGATGCAATTAAAATACTTAGTGGATTACAAAATATTCTGTCTTTATACCTGGAAAAAACACAAAAGAACTATGTTAATATACTTATAGTTGGAGCTGGTGCAACAGGTATAGAGATGGCAGGTGAAATTTGCTCTTTCTTTAAATTGCACTCAAAAAAATACAATAAGAAAAAAACAAACATTGTCAATATTTATCTATTACAGATATTCGATGGTATCTTCCCAGATAAAGCTAAATCTTTCAGAGAAAAGATAAAGAAAAGATTGCAAGCTTCTGGAATAAATGTTTTATATAATACAAAGTTAATTTCCTATAAAAATAGTAGAGCTGTCATTAAAACTAAAGATAAAAAAAGAGAACTTTATGCTCAAATGGTGCTTCTGACTGCAGGCGTGATTCCTACACCTTTAATTACTACTCCAAAAAAAAACATGAGTAATGGAGCTTTTGAAGTAAATGACTTTCTAGAGGTTAAGAATACAGAAAAGGTATGGGCAGCTGGTGATATAGCTTATTTTATAAATCCTTCAGATAGAAGACCTGTACCAATGCTAGCCCAGACTGCGAAAGATCAGGGCAAGTTTATTGGAAAGAATATTATTGCTAAAATAAAAGGAAAACCTCAGAAAGCATATGAGTTTCACAGCAAAGGTTTTATCATTTCCATTGGCAAAGGTTATGGTATAGGTGATATATATGGGGTTTTGATGTCAGGGTGGTTTATATGGTGGCTAAAAAGGACTGTATATGCCATAGAATTTCCGAGTGTCAGAAATAAAATTAAAATGTTATGGAAACTAAGCATTAGATCTCTTTTTAGAAATTACAAAAGCTAAATGCTATAATTCTATCAGCTACACTTCCCTTTTAAATAATGCTTTTTCTAAACTCATCTTTCCTGGACCAAGTATTACTAGTACTATTGCTATTGCAAGAAAGGCAAGATCAAGCTCTGCCCCACAACCACTTTTAGCTATAAAGCCTGCTTTTGATTTAACAAGTATAGTTGCCACTGCCATAACTATTGCTATTAGAGCTGCAGCATATCTTGTAAATATACCAAGCAAAATAGCTATACCTCCAACTAGTTCAACAAAAGCAACAATATAAGCAAAAGAAGCAGGAATACCTAAACTGCCAAAAAAGCCTATTACCCCATCAATATTTTGCCATTTTGACCAGCCATGAGCAATAAAAGCTATACCTAAAATTAGCCTCAGGAATACAGGTGCCCATTCATTGTACATTGATAATTGCTTGCTAAACATTTGAAAGACAATTAATAGAGATTTAACTTATTAATGACTTATATTAAAAGTTTTCTATAGTTTGGCTTAGTAGAAATCCTCTCGCATTCGCTCGGGTAGTGCCAGGCTCGGCTTATATGCATAATGTGAAGGCTGACTTTCCCCGTAAGGGACTTCCCCCTTGTCAGCTAAAAGTTATAATCTAAGAGCCTCGCATACTGACACTACCTTTAGGATTTCTACTGAGCCTATAGTTCAATTAATATCTTTCTATAATTAATATTTTACAATGTGTAAATTATAGCAATTAACAAATTAACCGTCATTGAAGTAAGGCAGACAATACATTTTGCCTTTAATTTAAATACTAAAATAAAAATAAGAACTGTTGAAAGCATCGCTACAAACCACATCACTGCACTTATTAAATATCTGACGTTTCCTAAAAAATAGGGTGTAAAGCTAAATATAAGAATTGTAGCATAGTAAAAAGCTGATAATATATAATTTGGTGTGAAAAAGAGATTTGCATACTTTGACTCAATTAAGAGATCACACTTGTTTCCTGCACAAAGTTTGATGTGCTTACTCTTTTTGTCTTTTTTAAAATGATGTCTATAAATAAAGTGCAGATTGATAGATAATCCAATGAATGCTAACAATTGTATTAAGTATAATGTGTAGTATTGCATAGTATAACTACAATCTAATCTTATATTAAAGTTTATGTTTTAGTATTATATAATATTATAATTTTAACAAAAATCTTTTAATTAGGCTTATGGTTTGTGCAAGTCAAATTAACTTATTACTTAGTAGTAGTTTTAAGTAAGAAAATTTAAATAGTAGTTATATATAACAACACCATTAAAAATGCACTGAGGATGTAACAAAAATGGAATTATTAATGGGAGTGCCACAACATCATAGAGAAATTTTTGAGCATGTTGATAGCTATCTCTCCAAAAGATTTCCATATGGCATTGAGTCCCTAATGGTCTCATTACCATCAAATATAGAAGAAATAAAAGATAAGTTTCCCATATTTAAATTAGAAGATAATTTTCCCTACAAACTTGCAAAGATGTATGAAAAAAAGGGTACTAGAATTATACCTGGTTGTGGACCCATACGCAGTAACCCATTTGATTCAATACTATCATCTGTTTTATGGTACCTTTCTGATACTTATGTTACGCATTTAACAGGTGAAAGACATCTGAATACTATCAATAACCAAGATCCTCAAGTTGTGGTAGTTGGTGTACAGCAAGCTAATTATATTAAAAGAAACCTCCCAAAAGTGGAATATGTTGTTATGCATATTGCTCCAAGAACTTTTCCAGAAATGATTGGACAGGTAGTAGTTAACCCATTTAAACCAACACAGATAATTACTCTGAAACAATAAGTAAAGTCTCTTTAAACACATAACTCTCTTACAAATAAAAGGTGGAAACCATGGGGATTACGCAAGAAGAATTAACAAGATTGCCAAATGATAGAGATTGGGTTAGTTGTACATTCCTATGCTGATCAGATAGGGTTCAAGAGCTTGAAAATATGTTGCTGAACTGTGGGCTCACTGCAATCCCTCGTGAAACCACAGAAAGAGGATTTTTTAATAATCAGTATTATTGGATTTATTTTAAAGGAGGCAAATACAAAGGAGGAAGTAACTATAGAACTTTTGCTCAGGCTGCAATAAAAGCTGAATTCCCATTAACATCAATGGACTTTAGACATACTTTTTATATTAGGCAAGATGTAAATATTGATAATTTTGAAAAAATGTAATTTATATTGTTAATGTGTGTAAACAAAATATAAGTTTATCAAAAATCTTATACCAGCTAAAATTCTAGTAAACAAAATTTTAAGCAACATACCATATCATCCATATTCCCATTCCAACAAGCAGCAACCCTACAACTAATCTCATTAAAGACTTATGTTTTTCTCTCCATAGCTCTACAGTTGCAGAAGACATGCCTTTATAAACTAGGACAAGTATAACAAATAGTGGCAAGACAAATATGAAGTTATATAACATGAGGAAATTAAGATTTGACAATGTTAAGCCAGATTGCGACATCAAAGTTAAGACAGCAAGATAAACTGCCCCTGTGCAAGGTAGCTCTACTAATGCTACAAAGACACCCAAAACAAATGAAATACCTAGACTGTGCCAATAAGATTTCAAAGTCTTTGGAGTCATTTTATGAGAGAATACTTTTATCTTCTCTGCATAACCTGGAATTATAGCTAATGAAAAGCCTTTCCCATACCAGAAAAAATCTTTGATTTCTACTAAACCAGCTATAATTATAAATGAACCGATAATTCTGTACGACCAAATTGAGATCTGACCCAATGCTTTTATAATTGGCATTAAGATTAATCCAGCTGCTAAATAAGTGAGAAAAACAGCAATGATGTAGACAATTCCATTAACCAGCATCTTTTTGCTATCCCTAGAGGTTTTGAAAAGATAAGCAAGAAGAAATATCAGAACCCCAAAAGCGCATGGATTAATTCCATCAATTAAGGATGCTCCAATTATTAGAGGAAGATTAACTTCTGGCATTTTTAGCAGAACTCGCATACTGCTGGTTTTTTACTGCCATAAACTTTAGAGCATGCATCACAGCAGAAAAGTTTTCCAGCTTTCTTTATAGTTTTACTACAACCCTTACCACAATTTACACAGACAAGCTTCTTCGTCATTTGATCACACCTCTTTGAATAATATATATGTCTACTTTAGTTATTAACTCATTTGTTATTAAATGTTTTTATTTTAATTCATCAAATTCTTCCAATGTTTACTAAACTCCCATCCTTCTACCCCACTAGATATTAACTACTAATTAATAACAACAAAATAGAAAAGTTTAAATATAAGTTCGTATTCAAAAATGTTATATGAATAGAACAAAATTAGCTGATATAATCTATGTGTGTGATGAAATATGACCACTACGAGATTACATTACTATGAAGGACAAATAAATTTTGATGGTAGAGATTATAATGTTCATTTGAGTTCTGTGTTACCTATAGATAGAATTGCATGACTGTTGAATAGAACTTATATTGAGCGAGTGAATGCATTAAGACAATCTGCAATTGAACAAGGGAAATTGTCAGGTCTACTTGATGTGGTATTAAGTGGACATATGGCCGTACTTAGACAAGTTAGATTAGAGACTTATGATTTAAGAGGACACCCTGTTGATTTGGATGTTGCAGCAAGATCACATGTAATGCACAAATCACTAGAAAGGGCAGTTAGTTATCATAACCAACAGTCAGCTCCAAAAAAGGCTTACTTGGGAGAAGAGATGTTTAGGAAAGCTGGTGAACAAGGGAAATTGCCAGGTTCTAGTAAAAGTTTAGCAGATATAGCATTTAGATCTTACCTGATACCAGTACTTGATCCTAGTGAACAACCAAGGCCTAGATTTCTAAATCGAGCTTTAAAGCGTCTAAGAAGTGTTTTCTATAAGAACGAAAAGGTTAGACCAACAACCAACGAACTTCAAGAATATTCCACTAAAATCCGTCGTTTTCTCTAAGGTTGAGTTTAAAGTGATCATGCGAACGCTCTCGTATAAAGTTACTTCCACTTGTATTTTCGTAAGGAGAACTATTTACATAAATCATCTATTAGACTCTATAGATTTTATTTCCTTTGACTACAAGGATTTATTAGTTTTATAATTTATCCCGTATAAAGCACGGAAATCACCAATTCTTATTCTGAAAAATCCGTGATCTCCTTCAACAGTAAACAATACCATTAATCAGCATCTTTGCAACCGAATGTGCATTTGGATACCTTGTCCTCATCATTAATGTTACCTTCATTGACTGGTGGACTAATTGCACACATAAGTGACTTGTTTGCAAATTATAATATTTTCAAATTTTCTATTACCTATATTTAATTGTGTTTCATATATCTCATAGTTTGAGGATCTTTTGCAAATATTACAAATTGTCAAAAACCATCCATCTGTGATGGGTGGTATTCCGTTGTATGAAAATAAATCATCTAGAAGGTATAATCACTTCTAACCCTTCTATATTTTTAAAATGCTCATCAAAAGTGATGAGCATAGCTTTCTTATCCATTACAATAGATGCTATTAATACATCAAAAATTGGAATCATTTTACCTTTTTTCTCAAGTTCGTACTTTATTTTGGCTAAAAGCCTGGAACTATTTTTTGATGTATTGAGTAGCTTGTACTCTTCTAAAAATTCTATTGCTTTCTCCTGTTTCTTTGGGCTTTCTTTAATGAAGCCGTATAGGAATTCACTATAATTAGCTGATGTTATGTAAGGTTTGCTAGGGAAC
>Ga0114945_10002721_pt1 | contig 10208 bp, 10 predicted proteins | sample OV2TP3_FD_87194 | JGI IMG/M metagenome (GOLD analysis project Ga0114945, IMG submission 87194) | Hot spring microbial communities from Beatty, Nevada to study Microbial Dark Matter (Phase II) - OV2 TP3 | ecosystem: Environmental > Aquatic > Thermal springs > Hot (42-90C) | place: USA: Beatty... | reverse complement strand
TACCCCTGCTGGGAAGAGGCCCTTCCCGAAGTTATCTCCCCCATCTGTGTGGAGGTGCTTGGACCCGTACCCCGCCGCGCTTCCTCGGTGCCCCTGCCCGTTGCTTCCCGATGAACCTCGGCCTCACCTGACGTGCCAGAGGTTCGGCGCGCTGAGACTGCCGTCATGATCGCAACTTCCCTGACGAACCCATGTCGGGGCTGCCGTCATTCCGTCATGTTCAGGCTCCCCCACTCGCGAGACCCCCAGGTTGCTCCTCCCGCAGAAGCTCAAGTCTTCTGGGCAGCCGGGCCGTGTACGCCACGCAATGCCCGTGTGGTGACCCACCACGGACTGTGGTATCGCGACGTGTCTGAATCGGGCCATTGACACGACGGGACTTTCACCCGCAAGATTGGGGCCTTTTCGGCCGCTACATGCACGCGGTGGTTCGCCCACCAGCGGCAGACCTTGCGCGCGGGGAATCCGGCGGAGGTGTTGGGGGCACTGCGGTAGTTGGCAGTCGCGGCGAAGCGGCGCCGGGCCACCGCAGCCCTCCCTGCCATTCAAGAGCGTCTGCGCTATCTGGAGAAGCGGCGGGGGATGCTGGACTACGCCTGGTATCAGGCGCGAGGCTATCCGATTGGGAGTGGCCGTGTCGAGAGTGCCAACAAACTAGTGCTAGAGCGACGGCTGAAAGGAACGGGGATGCACTGGGCCCGGGCCCATGTCAATGCGATGGTCGCGCTACGGACAATCGCCTGCAGTGATCGGTGGTCGGAAGCCTGGCCCAAGATCACCCAGCATATCCGGCATCACAGCTGGCAAGGCCGGGTCCACCGCCAGAAACACAGACGCCCATCGCCCAGCCCGGTGCTCTCGGCTCACCTGCCACCCCATCCGTCTCGGAACCGCTGCCGGTGCCGCGACAACCTCCGTCGCCCCCGCCGCCTTCACCTGAGGCTCCCCAGCAGCCGTATCGCCCGCCCCCTGACCTCCCCTGGCGGCGCTTCCGCTTTGGCCGCGTCAGAGCTACGGTGCTCATATGGGGAACGAACCCCTGTACCAATCGTCTGTGGTTCGATTTAGAGTCCAGAAACAATCGCAAGTTTGAGGGAAAATATACATCGTCGGTCAGGTTGCCCAGGGATTTTGTTTGCAAAGTACGAACACCATTGCAATTTGCCTAGGCGGAACACGCCCTGATCGAGACGCGTCGCGGCGACGCGACTCACCCTGGGGTAGCCGTGCTGTAGGGCCAGGTATGCAAAGATGGACGGGTGGGTAAAGACAGCTCTCAGGCGATGGGCCGAGCGCTGGCGTCGGAATGGGGAAGGTAGAAAGGAGGTCGGTTGACGGGAATTATTGGGGAATCGGGAAAGGGTACCTCAAGGGATTGGACAAGGGTGAGGGTAAACAGTAATAACTCAGAGGGTGTTTAAAAGCATGTCATACGAGCCAGACGACGCACCGTGAGGTGGATCATGGCCACGCGGAGCATGGCTTCACTCGTCTGGGTCAGATACTCATAATCTTTGGATAAGCGACGGTAGCGGCCAAATCATCCAAAGGTCCGCTCCACCATCCATCGTTTCGGCAGGAGCTGGAAGCCCTGGGTGCCCTCGGACCGCTTGACAATGGCGAGGCGGCTTTTCCGCCAGGGTCGCAGGGCCCCCAGCCAGGGGATGAGATCCCCAGCATACGCCTGATCGGCCCAGATCAGCCGCAGGCGAGAAAACGTGTCCCGCAGGATGTCCAGGAGTGGCAGCGCCCCGTCGCGGTCTTGCACGCTGGCCGCCGTGACGACGACTGCCAGGAGCAAGGCTAACGTGTCGACTTTGCCCAGGCATACCTGCTCGACGATGGGCGAGATATTTCTGCCAATAAGGCAAGGGATCTTATTTTCTGCAAGGCGTATTAACAGGCTACGCCCTCAGGCAAGTCTTGCAATACGGGAACAGAACCTGCCGGGATGACCACCATCCGGTCGCCTCCCAACGCCTTTTCTGTAGAGCCTTCCCTCAGTCTCCATTCTATGACGCCGCTTGTGGCACACCCTTTGCTATCTCATTTATGAGACCTTTGTCTCTGTTATATGTCACCTGTATCGTCACGGCCAACCTGCAGAGAGGGGAGACGTATCTATGTGGGATAGTTCACCTAAACTTTCAGCGTTCCGTCTGGCCTTTCGTTTCATGTTCGGTCTCGGTGTCTGGACAATGGGCATCCTATTCCTTCTCCCCGCTTCCAACACGGGTGCGGCGCCGTTGATCTTGGGCTGGGATGCCAGTCCCAGTCCAGACGTGACCGGCTACAAACTCTATTATGGTCTTGCCAGCAGGGATTATACCGTCAATATCGATGTGGGTATGTCTCTCACCGCCGCGCTTTCAGATCTCGTTCCAGATAACACCTATTTCTTTGCCGCAACCGCGTACGATCGGTATGGCCAGGAAAGCGCTTTCTCGAACGTGACGAGTTATGCCGTTCCGGCAGGCGACACCGCACCGCCTACCGTCTCAATCACATTGCCTCTCGATGGAACCGTGGTGAAGCCGATATCGATCGTTACCATAAGCGCGAGCGCTTCAGATGATGTAGGCGTGACCATGGTCGAGTTCTATGTCAACGGCAACCTCAGATGTGCAGTTGCCACGAGCCCATACACCTGTGTCTGGAGGGTGCCCAAACGGTCTGGGACTCTCTATAGGCTCAGAGCCAAAGCCTATGATGCCGCAGGCAATATCGGTTCATCGAGCATCGTCAAGCTCACTTCGCAATAGAAATGCCCAAACCCCGTCATGTGTCCTGGAAGGAGGAACACTCAGAACGGCTCCCTGGGTCCATTATGGAGCCCAGGAATCGGCTGTGACTGGGACCGTCGTGCAAACTACTGATATCGATGTCGCCGCCACGAGGCGTGCAGACCTCGCTGGGCTCATAGCTTCGCGCTGTATACGGGAACTCCTGGGACTCCGCCGAAGCGCGAACAGATTCCGTAATCCCAGATGAACATCTTCTTTGCGGATACATGATTTGATGAGGGAAAAGGGACTATAGAGAACGCGATTGATGAAAGCGAGGATACGATTTGCAACAGTAAATGATGGAGCTGCTCACCGGCGCATCAAAGGAAGTGTCTTTGCGCTTAGTGGAGAGGACTCTTCCCTCTCTTCAACTTCTTCGAATACAGAGGTGCTATCCATGTCACGTCGTGTTCACGTCGATTCTTGCCCCAGGAGTGAAGCGGATCGTGGTCGCCGAAATGATACGAGTCCTGATGAAAAGAGGACAAAAAAGGGACTCCAAGGTGTGTGGTCTATCGTGCTATGTATAATGGCCGCTACCTCTGTCCTGATCGCTAGCGGCTTGAGCTCAGCTGCGCACGCAGCCACTTATTATCTTTCCCCCACCGGATCGGATTCCAACTCCGGCACTTCAGCAGCTCTGCCCTGGAAAACCTTTGCCTTTGCCATCCCCAAACTCCAGCCCGGCGACACGCTCACCCTCCTCAACGGCACCTACAACGTCTCGAATAGCGGCTTCCCCTCGATTGATTGCACCCGGGGGGCGTCCAATGGCACCGCCTCTCAACCGATCACCGTGCAAGCGCTCAATGAACGCCAAGCGTTTCTGCAAAGCAATGGCACGGTCACAGCGTTCACGATTGCCAATTGTGCCTATTGGAACATTGTTGGCCTGCGGATCGAGGCGGCGGACAACGCCAGCGGTGCCGGAGAGCCGATGGACGTGCTGAGTTCCGATCACGTGACGCTGAAGCGCCTGCTGCTGGCGCGCAACAACCGATATTCCAATGTCCACCTGCTCTCGATTCTCAATTCCACCAATATTCTGGTGGAAGAGAGTGAGTTGTACTACTTTCACCGGCACGCCATTTTGAACTGGTACACGGATCATAGTATCTATCGCCGGATCTATTGCCACTCGCGTGGGTATCAAGATATTCCCGGGGGAGCCTCCTCCCATACGCCAGACCGCGGCGACGGCTGCGTCGCGATCTATCCGGGCAATCACAACATCCTTGAGAACGTGATTTCCGAGCGCAATTACGAGTTGACCGAGATTAATGGCTCAGATACCAATGTGGGCAACCGCGTGCTCGGGAGTATCTCCCTCGATGACTATGTCGGGGCGATCCCCAATGCTCGTGGGTTTACGCTGCAATATATGCCCCGCGATGTCACCTTCAAAGATTTTGTGGCCATCCGGCCACTCTGGTACGGCCTGAAGTCCGAGGCTGGCAAAAATATCCAATGTAATGGATGCACGGTGCTCAACTCCGGCATTGACGGATTTAACGTGACCGATGCCGGGGGCTATGGCGACGGGTCACAGTCCTTTTTTGCCACCAATACCTTGGTGGCGAACAGTAGCTCGCTCGGGTTCTACATCTCCAACCAAGCGGACTGGCAACTCGATCACCCGAACCCCTTTGGCAACGGGACCAACTATTTCCCGGCCCCGCCAAACTCCCACATTGTCTCTCCGTTGACGACCAATCCACAACTCGGGGCCTGTCTCGTCTATATTCCGTCCAGCAGCCCGATGAACGGGGCCGGGACCAATGGGGCGGACATCGGGGCCAATGTGCTCTACCGCTATCAGAATGGGACCCTGACGACCACGCCGCTGTGGAATACGACGACCGGTGCGTTCCCGTGTGGCGCGAAGGTGTCCGGACTCAATGATAGCACAGGCAACTCCTGTTTCGATGTGCATAGCCGCTTGAATGTCAATACGAGCAGTTGTCCCTTCCCCTCCGGCTATGGCGGTCAACCATCTTCACCGCCTACTCCCCCTACCAATCTCCGGGTGGTGCAGCAGTAACGGATAGGTAAGGAAGGTCGAGCCGAAAATACCGAAGGGTGAGGAAAAACTGTGGCCACGGCTTTTGAGGTCGGCCCTGAGGCCTCGATAGTTCGAGATGATCCCATTATGAACGACGCCGAAACCGCCATCGCAGCTCAAATGTGGGTGCGCGTTCTCCCGCGATACCCCCCATGGGTCGTCCAGCGTGTATGGGCGATTCCCACCTCGCCCCGAGCCGCGGCCAATCTCTGCCGGCATGCCACCTCAGCCACCGGCTCAACATCCTTGCGGACGCCAATCCCGTGGGAGGTGAACGTCGCCACGCCGCAGGAATCATAACCCCGGTATTCCAACCGCGCGAGGCCTCCCCCTCGCCGATAACCCCGACGATGCCGCACATCTGAGACCTCCTCTACCTGAATAGCCTCAGTAGTGTCTTCATGATCAGGGTCAGATCGAAGAAGAGCGAGGACCGCTCGAGATAGGCTTTGGCCAGCTCGATCTTCTTCGGTAGGACACACATGACATACTCCTCTTCTGGGTTTTCGGCGCGCCCAAGCACTTGGGCCTCATCCCGGTATTTGATGGAGGCCAGGTCGGTGATCCCAGGCGGGATCTTGAGAATCTCCGCATAGTCTTCTCGAAACAATTCCACATACTTCCGGACCTCTGGGCGTGGGCCGACGAAGCTCATCTCTCCCCTCAGGACATTGATCAGCTGGGGGAGTTCGTCGATTTTCGCCTTGCGCAACACCCGTCCCAGCCGTGTGATCCGGGGATCGGCTCCAAATGTGATCGGTCCACCCCTCTGTGGCGCATCGTGCACCATCGTGCGGAATTTATAGATGCGGAAGGGTCGGAACTTCCGCCCGACCCGTTCTTGCTTGAAGAAGATAGGGCCCGGCGAGTCTAACCTGATCAGGAGGGCCACCAGCAGCAGGAGAGGGGAAAGCAACAAAAGCCCCAGCATGGCCAGCACGATATCAAAGGCTCGCTTCATCACCGCCGGTTCTCACGCACGATCTTTCGGACCGCCTCAATTACATCCTGGACATCGGCTTCGGTCATCTTGGGGTAGATGGGGAGCGAAACGATCCGCTCAAATGCGGCGTTGGCGTTCGGGAAGTGCTCCGGGCGGTACCCGAAGGTGTCCCGGTAGTAGGGATGCCGATGTAAGGGGATGAAATGGACGCTGGCGCCGATGTTTTCCGCCTTGAGGCGTTCGATAAAGGTATTCCGCCCGATACGCAATCGATCCAGGTCCAGCTGGATGACATACAGGTGCCAGGCATGTTGCACATCTGCGGCCACATGCGGCACGATGATCTCCGGGACGTCCGCGAACCCCTTGTTGAATAGCATCGCATAGTGCTGTCTAGACTCCCAAAAGCGGTCACAGCGCTGTAATTGCGGAATACCGATCGCCGCAGCGATATCCGTAAGGTTGTACTTGTAGCCGGGGTAGAGGATTTCGTAATACCAGGATCCCTCGGCGGTATAGCGATTCCAGGCGTCTTTGCTGATCCCGTGGAGGCTCATGATCCGCATCCGCTCCGCCCACTCCGGGTTCTCGCACGTCGCCATGCCCCCTTCACCCGTGGTGATCGTTTTGGTGGCATAAAAGGAGAAGCAAGTGATATCGCCGAGCGTTCCCACCATCTTCCCCCGATAGCGAGCAGGCAGGGCATGGGCGGCATCCTCGATCACCTTCAGGTCGTAATGCCTGGCGATCTCGAGGATCTTATCCATCTCGCAGGGCTGGCCGCCGATGTGGACGGGCATAATCGCCTTTGTGCGAGGGGTCACGGCCTTGATGATCTGGTCGGGATCGATGTTGAGGGTGTCCGGGAGGCAATCCACCAGCACCGGCTTCGCCTTCAGATACAGCACCACCTCCGCCGTCGCCGCGAAGGTCAGCGTAGGGACGAGGACCTCATCCCCTTCTGTGATTCCCACAGCATCGAGAGCCAGGTGCAGGGCGGCGGTCCCAGAATTGACTGCGATCGCGTGGCGGCAGCCCAGATAGTTGGCGAAATCCGCCTCAAGCTGTCTCACCTTCCCCCCGGTGGTCAGCCAGCCGGAACGGAGTGTCTCCACCACCGCGTGGATCTCCTCGCCAGTGATCTCAGGGACGTGGAAGGACAGAAAGTGCGTGCGCATCGGTTTCCCCTTTCTGGGTTATCAAAAGGAGGCGCTCGAACTCCTTGGCGATTCGGCGTCGGTCATAATGTTCAATGACATACTCTCGGCCATTCTCCCCCAAAATTTTCCGATAGGGTGGATCGTTATAAAGCTGTATGATGGCGTCCGCCATCGCTTGGGGGTTCTCCGGCTCAATACAAATCCCTGCTCGGGCCTTCTCCACCAAGGCACGTGCTTCGCCATCAATCGAGGCGACAATCGGCGCTGCGCCAGCCATGGCTTCAAATAGCTTAGACGGCAACGCGCCTTTAAACAGATCGAGTCGTTTCAGCGGAATGATGGCGACATCAAACGTGCTGATAAGCTCCGACATGCGTGAGGCTGGCTGAGTCGGATAAAAACGGATGTTAGTGAGATGGGAGTCAGCGCCCAAGCGGACCAATTTCTCCTTCTCCGGCCCGTCTCCGAAAAATGCAAACAGTAAATCCTGATGCTGGGTCAGGAGGGAGGCGGCCTGGATGATGGTCTCTAGGCCTTGGGCCAATCCATGGAGTCCTGCATACCCGATCACAAATTTTCCTTCGAGACCAAACTCCTTCCTCACTTCACCAGCCCGGCTCGTTGCTGAGGCACGGAGAAAAGCCTCCACGTTCACTCCGTTCGTCATAAGAAACACTTTCTTATCGCTCATTCGTGCTCGAATACTATCGATTATACCCTGCGTTTGGCCTGTGATCAGGTGCGATTGTCGATAGAGGAACTCTTCGAGCCACGTCGACAAGCGGATGAGCATCCGGTTACGGAGCATTCCCATTGCCACAGCAGACTCGGGCCATAGGTCAGAAACGTTGAACACCAGTTTGGCCCGTTTGAGGCGACTCATGAGCAGGGCAGAGATCCCGAGAAAAAGTGGAGGTGACTCCACAACGACCACATCTTGCCGTCCGACCTTCCATATCCCCAGAGCGAATGAGGTACATACAAAGGAGAAGTAGTTCAGCAGGCGCTGGACGAAGCCTTTGTGCTTTGTTGCGTAGATCCAGGTACGGATCACTCGCATGCCTTCGACTTGTTCTTCCACCAGCACATGGCCCTCATACTCCTCGAAAATCTCGCCCCTTGGGTAATTCGGCAGCGCTGTCAGCACCGTTATGGTATGCCCTGCTTTCGTCAGACGTCGAGCTAAGTCTGATAGCCGGTTTTGGGGCGCTCCCATCTCCGGCGGGTAGTATTGCGTCAGGATCAGGATCCGCATCGCCGCGCCCCGATGACCTCTATTGAGTCTCACTCAAAGGTATCAGCCACTCTCGCTCTAGAACCAGACGAATTTTCTGCGCGGCATCGCCATCACCGTAAGGATGGCCCGAGGCGCCACGCTTTCCGATCGCCCGTCTCACGCCTTCACATACTTTCGCCGCCGAAAGTGGGGGAAGCAGCCGGTTCCACCCCAGCTCAACAAGTTCCACCCACTCGGTCTCGCTCCGCAAGGTTACGCATGGGACCTGGTAAAAAAAGGCCTCCTTCTGAACGCCACCCGAGTCGGTGATGATGAGCCGGGCGTGCTTTTCCAGCATGACCATATCCAGGTACCCCACAGGTTCGAGCGTCCACATGCGACGAGATACTTTCCCCAGCAGCCCCTCCCGTTCCAAGGCCGCTCGCGTACGGGGATGAAGTGGGATGACCACCGCCACCTTCTTTGCCACCGACCCAAGGCCCTCAAAGATGGCCCAGAGGCGTTCGGGTTCGTCCGTGTTTTCCGCTCGGTGAAGCGTGGCGAGGATATAACCTCCAGGCTCCAGACTTAGCTCTTGAAAAATTCGGCTTTCCTGTTCCGCCTTGGCCTCGTAATAGAGGGCAACGTCGTACATGACATCCCCAACAAGGCGGATTCTGTTCCCCGCGATCCCCTCCCGCTTTAAATTTTCCACCGCAGCCTCGGTGGGAGCAAAGAGGAGGTCCGCAGCATGGTCGGTGAGGACGCGGTTGATCTCCTCAGGCATCCGTCGGTTGAAAGAGCGCAAGCCCGCTTCCACGTGCGCCACCGGGATACGGGCCTTTACCGCGGCCAATCCCCCCGCCAGGGTAGAGTTCGTATCGCCATGGACCAGTACACCATCCGGCCGAATCTCGGGCAAGACTCGATCGAGCGCCTCCAGCATCCGCCCTGTCTGCGCTCCATGCGTCCCGGAACCTATCCCCAAGTAATAATCTGGCCGAGGTATCTCCAACTCTTCAAAAAATACTCGGGACATGTTTTCATCATAGTGCTGACCAGTGTGGACTAGCACTTCCTCTATGTGAGGGGTAGACCGCACCACCCGCGAAACTGCGGCGGCTTTGATGAACTGGGGACGAGCCCCGACAATAGTTGCAATCCTCATACTTGATCCCCAAGTTTTTTCAGGCAAATTGCGAACGTCATCCCAAGTTGGTTCCTCCCCCTCAATGGGCATGATATTTATGAGCCATGGCTCGTATCCTCCTGTGGGTCGAATGGGTCCGTGATCACCTCATTCTACCGACAGGTAAGGCTCTTCCAGCCTTTCTTTCGCGACTCTTAGCCGGACAGCAGTGCCGGAGATTCACAGGGGGGAAGGCGGAGAGGCCTCCCTGCTTCCGTATTCGTACGCTCCCATATCGTACGCCGCACGCTGGGGCCGCAGGCCGCCGTCGAAATCGGTCGTGACCTGGATGATGGACATCCCCTGCGGGGCATGCCCCTGGTCCTGGATTTCCAGTATGTCCTGGTGAACCTGTGGCAAGCCGCGTACGCCTTCCATGAGGAGGGTAGTCCGCAAGCCGTTGAGGCAGTTCTATGAAACAGTTTGGGCAAAAAGCAGAACGCCTGGAGATAGGTTGACTTTTGTGAGCGATAAGACGTATAGGCAATTACTTCCGAGGTATGCGGCCTGTGTGTGCGGTTCCAGAGCGCTCCACGGCGCCGTCACGGCATTAGGCTGAATTCGGATGCGATCAAACCCTATACCTCGCATAATTCGACAGAGGGGGGCAAGGCCGAGGCTATGAAATTGCGTCTGGAGAATTCTGGAGATCCTGGCGTCCCGTGCTGGTCCGGCCGCGGACAATACGCGTGAGAGTCCCAATATGAAGCGTTTGTTCGTCAGCCGCATAGCAAGGACCCCCCCGGGCTTGAGAAGGCGATGGAGAGTCTCGAGCGTTGCAAAGGGATGCCAGACGAGGGAGAAGACATCAATGGCCGTGGCGGCTTCAAAATATCCTGCCGCAAAGCCAGC
>Ga0114945_10002720_pt1 | contig 10209 bp, 10 predicted proteins | sample OV2TP3_FD_87194 | JGI IMG/M metagenome (GOLD analysis project Ga0114945, IMG submission 87194) | Hot spring microbial communities from Beatty, Nevada to study Microbial Dark Matter (Phase II) - OV2 TP3 | ecosystem: Environmental > Aquatic > Thermal springs > Hot (42-90C) | place: USA: Beatty... | reverse complement strand
GGGCGTTGCAGGTCCGGTTTGAGCAGCTGAAGAGACGACTCGAGGCGGAGGGGCTTTTTTCCCCCGAGAGAAAGAAAAAAATGCCTGCCATTCCGCGGCGGATAGGGATTGTCACCTCCCCGGTCGGGGCGGCCCTTCAGGATATGATCCAGATACTGACCCGCCGTTTTCCACCGATCCAGATCCTTGTGGCACCGGTCAAAGTTCAGGGGGAGGGGGCGGCGGAGGAGATCGCCCGGGCGATTGAAAAGATAAATCTCGAGGATCTCGACCTGCTGATTGTCGGAAGGGGAGGGGGGTCTGTTGAGGATCTCTGGGCCTTTAATGAGGAGGTGGTGGTCCGCGCGATCGGTGCTTCGCACCTTTCTGTTATCTCCGCCGTGGGACATGAGACAGACTTCACCCTCTCCGATTTTGTCGCCGATCTCCGGGCGCCGACCCCGTCTGCCGCGGCGGAGCTGGCAGTTCCGGTCCAAAGGGATCTCCTTGAGGGGATCTCCGGACTTGTCCAGCGTTTGTCGCAGGCGGTCGAAAACAGGATTGCGCAGGATCGGTTGCGACTCCAGAGATGGATTGCGTTCCTCCGGGACCCAAGACGGAGGTTGGAGGAGGTCTCCCTCCGTCTGGATGCGATGATTGAGAGGATCGGTTTTGTGATTCGGGAACGGCTCGGCAGGGGGAGGGAGGGGGTCCGCGCGATGGAGGCCCGTCTGGAATCCCTGAACCCGCTTGCGGTCCTTGGGAGGGGATACGCCGTCGCAACCTCATCCTCCGGGGTCATCCTGAAGGAGGCGGGTCAGGTGGAGGCGGGAGATTCGGTGAAAATCACCCTCTCCAAGGGGAGTCTGGACACCTGCGTCACGAAAAGGTATGACGAACCATGCGTCTTGAAGACTCCCTGAAAAAACTGGAAAAGATAGTCGATCGTCTGGAGGGGGGCGACCTTTCCCTGGAGGATTCCCTGAAGGCGTTTGAAGAAGGGGTGCGTCTCGCGCGGGCCTGCGAATCAAGTTTGAATGATGCCGAGAAGAGGATCGAAGTTCTCATGAAGGACGGCAAGAGGAAAAAACTGGAGATGGGAGACTCGTGAGGTACCTGGAGGACAAAAAGAAGGAGGTCGATCTTTATCTGGAGGGGCTCTTCCGTGAAGAGAGGCGTCTCTCCGGGTTGAAGGAGGCGATCCGATACAGCCTCCTGGCGGGCGGGAAGAGGGTTCGTCCGATATTGACGATCGCCGCCTGTGAGGCGTGCGGTTGGGGTCCCGAGGGGAGGGAGCTTGCGGTCCCTGTCGGCGCCGCCTTTGAGATGATCCATACCTACTCGCTGATCCATGATGACCTGCCGGCAATGGATAACGATGACCTCCGGAGGGGACGGCCGACGAACCACAAGGTCTTCGGAGAGGCGAATGCGATCCTTGCCGGGGATGCCCTGCTGACGGAGGCGTTCGGGTTGATCGCCTCTTTGAAGACAAAGAGGCCGGAGAAGCTGCTCCGCGTGATCGATGAGGTAGCTCGTGCGGCCGGTGTCGAAGGGATGGCGGGGGGACAGGCGGTTGACCTTGAATCGGAGGGAAAACAGCTGACGAAGGATCTGCTCGAACAGCTCCATCGGATGAAGACCGGCTGTCTGATCCGTGGATCAGTGGTTGCCGGTGCCCTGGTCGCCGATGCCGATCCCCGTCAATTGGAGGCAATTCGGGGGTACGGGGAGGCAATCGGCCTCGCCTTTCAGATTGCCGACGACCTGCTGGATGTAGAGGGAAAGACGGAAGATCTGGGAAAGACCGCACGAAGCGATGCCGCCCATTCCAAGGCGACCTATCCTTCGGTTGTCGGGATCGAGTCCTCGAAAAGGCTTGCACAACAAGGAGTTGACAAGGCAATTCATTCTCTTGCCCCCTTCGATCATCTGGCGGACCCCTTAAGGGAGATCGCCCGTTTTATTGTCTCCCGAAAATCCTAGAGCCTAGAGCCTTGTTGCTTTTCTCTCTTGCGGGTGTTAGCCAGACGACTCGAGGAAACTCTTTTGATTCCAAGGCGCGAGATAACCGGTTTTCGTTTTGATCCCGAAAAAGATGCGGCGGAGAGGTATCTCCGTCTCCAATTTTTCTTTGAGACCTCAAAGGATCCGGAGTGGGTCGCCGCCTCATTCTGCGCGGAGCAGAGCACCGCTCAGTGGTCGCTCCCCGGTTCCAGGGACGATCTGAGGCCGCGGCATGCCGCAAAATTGGTCTCGCTTCGGGTCGTCGAGGAGGCGGATCGTCCGCTCTACGACCTCCCCTCGACGAAGGGGGAGAAGAGGTTTTTCCGGTGCCTGGCCGAGATCGCCCATCCGCACGAGAATTTCGGCCCGCGGATCGCAAATCTCCTTTCGGCGATTGCGGGGGAGGGGGTCTTTTACGCCCCGTGGGTCCATACGATCCAGCTCCTCGATGTCGGATTTCCGGAACTCTATCTGAAGAATTTTCAGGGGCCCCGTTATGGGATTGAGGGACTCAGGGAGAGGTTGAAGGTTCGTGATCGCCCCTTTTTCATCGGGGTAGTGAAACCGAACATCGGTCTCGATCCGCGAAGATTCTCGCAGCTCGCCGAAAGGGGGCTCGAGGGGGGGCTCGATATCGCAAAGGATGACGAGATGCAGGCGGACGCACCATGGTCCCCCCTGTCGGAGCGTCTCCGGTGGGCGGGTGAGGCCTGCCGCCAGGCCTCTGAGAAGGCCGGCTGTCCCAAGATGTTCATCGCAAATATCACCGATGAGGAAGAGAAGGTCCTTGAGAATGCCCAGATCGCCGTCAAGGCGGGTGTCGGGGCGGTGATGATCAATCCCCTGATGACCGGCTTCTCCTCCCTGAGGAAGGTTCGGAGAGAGGTCTCGCTCCCGATGATGGGGCATTTTACAGGGATGGCGCTCTGGGGGAGGCATCCGCATTACGGGGTGAAGTCCCGTGTCCTGACGAAGTTGATGAGGCTCTGCGGCTGTGATCTGATCGGGATCGCCGGTTTCGGAAAGAGGATGCAGACGACGGCCGAAGAGGTGCTGGAGTGTATCGACGCCTGCCTCCAGCCGTTGGGCCCGCTCCTCCCGGCCCTTCCGATCCCGGGCGGCGGCGATTGGGCCGCAACCCTTTCTTCGGTCCATTCGACCATCGGCCATTCCAATTTCGGTTTTATCGCCGGGCGCGGGGTCTTTGGTCACCCGGACGGCCCGGGGGCGGGCGCCTTGTCAATCCGTCAGGCGTGGGAGGCCTGCAGACAGAAGATCTCTCTCGGGGCCTATGCCGAGACCCACCCGGAGTTGAAGCGGGCGATCGAGGCCTTTTCACTGCATGAAGAATAAGACCCGGGTCGATTCCCTTCTGGTGACACGGGGGCTTGCCCCTTCGCGCCATCAGGCCCAGGCGCTTGTCCTGGCCGGTCGCGTCTTTTCCGGAGAGAAAAGGATTGAGAAACCGGGGGCCCAGATTTCCGGAGAAACGCCGCTCTCGCTCAACCCTTCCGCGGATTATGTGAGCCGCGGGGGGATAAAGCTTGCCGGGTCCCTGAAGGGGCTCGGGATTTCGATCCGGGGAAAGGTTTGTCTCGATGTCGGGGCATCGACCGGGGGCTTTACCGATTGTCTCCTTCAAAACGGGGCTGCCCGTGTTTATGCGGTCGACGTCGGACATGGCCAGCTTCATCCCAAACTCCGGGATGATCCGCGGGTGATTTTTTTCGAGAAGAGTGACATTCGAAGGGTTGAAGGATTACCGGAAGGTATCGACCTCGCGGTGATCGATGTCTCGTTCATCTCGCTCACGAAGGTTCTCCCGGCGGTCCTCAGATGGTTGCGGGAGGGGGGGGAGATTGTTGCGCTGGTCAAACCGCAGTTTGAGCTGACCCCCCGGGAGGTCCGCAAGGGGGTTGTTCGGGATGAGTCACTCCGCCGAAAGGCGGTCGATAAAATCCGGGGTTTTATTCGGGAGAATGGGTGGAGTCTTCTGGGGGAGGTTGATTCCCCGCTCCCAGGCGCCAAGGGGAACCGGGAGGTTTTCTTGTGGCTCCAATCACGATCGTCGTCGCCGTCTTCATCTCTTCCTTGTTCGATGTGATGATTCACTCCCACCACCCCTCAAGAAGGGTTGACAGGCTGATTGGCTATGTGTAGATTATGTGTTGTTTAGGAGGAGATATGCCACACGTTCATTTTACCTTCCCGGAGCCGCTCAAAAAACACCTGGAGAGGTCCGTTCCCCTTCGAGAGCGGAGCCAATTTGTCAGCCGGGCAACGGAAATGGCCTTGCAGATGAAACGTCTCAGAAAGAGTTTGCTCTCCAAGAGGCATGTTGGGACCTACCGGGAGATTTCTCCTGAAAAGTGGATTCGCAATCTCCGCGGGAAGGGGCGCACCGTCAAAACGCTCACATGAATTTCCTCCTCGACACAAATATCCTGATCTACACTCTTCAGAAACAAGCCGGAGCAGTCTTCCACGATTTTCTGTTTCAATTATCCGCAAGCGGACTCTGTTTCATTTCAGTCATCAGCCGATTTGAGTTGCTGGCCGGCACTCTGGAAATTCATCAAAAAAACAACGTGGAATTTTTGGATCGATTCCCTTTGCTGGAACTGACCGGCCCCATTGCCGATCGTGCGGGATCGCTGTTCCGGCAATATCGAAAAAAGGGGTTGACTCTAGACAATGAAGATCTTTTCCTTACGGCTACGGCGGAAGAGGAAGGGCTTGCCGTTGTGACAACCAATTCCAAGCATTTTCCGATCTTGAATTTGAAAGAACAACACCACCTCTCCTTTAAAACCAGACAAGGCAAGTCCGAGGTAAAATCAGTCGCGATCCTGGCTTAAACCGGATCCAGCCAGTTCTTCCTTGTTCGATGTGACGATTCACTCCCCACTTGAAGGGAGCTCCCCTCTCAAGGTAGAATAGACAAGGAATGCAGCGGTCATTAACATTCTTGCTGGTCGTCCTCTTCGGCGCTGGATGCGCTGTGTCAAGGCTCGTCTCCCCGCCTCCACCCCTTTCTGATTACATCCTCTCCCAGTTGGAGATCGGCTCACTGGAGACCGGCGAGGCGCTTCAGAGGCTCAATCGCGTGGTGGAGGCCGAACCGGGGAATGCCCATGTTTGGTACAAGAGGGGACTCCTGCGCGCCTCACTGGGCGACCTTAAAGGGGGTGGAGAGGATCTCCGGAGGGCGCTCACGATCAATCCGGACCACCCGGAGGCGCTCCTGACACTTGCCAAGATCCAGTTGGGAGAAGGGCATTACGAAGAGGCGGTGAAATCGTATCGCCATCTGCTTCGTCTCGATCCCCAGAATGAGGAGGTCTACCCCCTCCTGTTTCAGGCGCACATTGCGGCCAAACAGTATGAACAGGCGATCCGGGTCATGGAGGAGTGGAGCGGTGTAAATCCGGCAAACCTCCAGCCTCTCTTTTCGATCGCCTCCGTCCAACAGAATCTGACAAAGGACCTCCCGAAGACGATTGCAACCTACAACCGTATCCTGGAGGTCGATTCCGGCAATGTCCGGGCCCTCTCGAGTCTTGCAGGGCTCTATCTGGAAAAGGGGGATGAACGGAACGCGAAAAGGATTCTGGAGCGGATGCGGGAGGCGGCGGCCGAGGATCTGAATCTCCAGCTCAAGATGGCGCTGATCCATTATGAGGCGAAACGGTACGACGAGGCGATTGGGGATTTTCGGGAGATCCTTAAGCTCCACCCGGATGCGGACCGGATCATCTATTATCTCGGTGTGATTCTGGAGAACGTGGAGAAGGGGGACGAGGCGCTCTCCGAATTTGCAAAAATCAGGCAGGCGTCGCGGTTCTTCAAGGATGCGCGGCTCCATATCGCGTTCATCCATCACCGGCTTGGGCGGGATGACGAGGCGATTTTGGTCCTGCTTGAGACGCTGAAGACGCTCCCGGAGGAGCCCTCCCTTTACGAGTACCTGGCGGAGATCTACAGCAGGATTCACCGATACGATGAGGCGGTTCGCTGGTTGAAGGCAGGGCTTCGGGAGGCGCGGGAAAAGGAGGGCCTCCAGTACAGTCTGGGACTCGTCTATGACAGGGCAGGACGCCACGAAGAGGGTGTCGGTGCGATGAAAAAGGTCTTGAAGCTGAATCCGAACAACGCCCATGCCCTCAACTATATCGGCTACACCTACGCCGAACGGAACCAGAGGCTCACTGAGGCGCTCGCCCTGATCCAGAAGGCGCTTCTGTTGAAACCGGAAGACGGGTTTATTACAGACAGCCTTGGTTGGGTCTATTACCGAATGGGGGATATGGACCAGGCCTATCTTTATATCCGGAGGGCGTACGATCTGATCCCCGGCGAGGTCACGATCACGGAGCACCTCGGGGATGTCTTTCAAAGAATGTCCGATGGGGCAAGCGCCCGGAGATATTTTCAGGAATCGCTTGAAATTTTGGAAAAGAGGTCTAAGGATCCCGATATCGGCCCCGATATTGAGAGGTTAAAAACGAAGATTGAGAAACTGCAGGGTCTCTAGCTGGTTTTTGACACTCCTTCTTATCACTGCCTGTGCGAGCCTGCCGCGATCCGGAATGAAAGAGGTCATCCCTTCGGGGGTTCGTGAGGCGATTTATCATTCGCTTTCAAAAAGGGGGGAGGGGATCAGAAGTCTCATGGGGCACGGAATCCTCAGTGAAGGGGGATTTGGGTCTAAAAAGGGGGAGGTGGTGATCCTCGTCCGTCGCCCGCTCGATTTCCGAATCGACTTCCCGACCGACTTCGGGGCCTTTGAGCGTCAGATCGCCTCTTCAGGCGGGACACTGACCGTCGTCTGGCCGGACCGCTATTTTCGGGGGGTTGGGACCCGTGAGCAGATTTCCCGGGTCCTTTCTATCCCGCTCACGCCGGACGAGATAGTCCCCTATCTCCTGACGGCGATCCCGCTCGATGCGGCCGAGGAATATAAAACCCAAAGTGATGGCAAGGGGCTCTACCGGCTCACAGGGTTGAGAAACCGGGTGGTGGTGAGGGGGCCAGTCCCGTGGGAGGAGGGGGGAGACTATCTCCCGATCGAGGTCACTGTCATTGATCTTGACGATTCAACGGAGTTTCGGGTCCGGTACGAGGATTACCGATCGTCGCCCGTTCCGTTTCCCCACAAGATTCAGGTCGATTTCGAGGGGAGGCATTTTTCATTGATCCTGGACGACCTCGAGGTGAATCCTCCGCTCAAACAGGAACTGTTTGAGCTGGCGATACCGGAGGGTGCGGAACGGCTCTATGATTAGGGGTCTCGTTATTTTGCTTTTAATGGCCGGATGCAGTGGCCCGGTTTTTCAGGATCCACAGGCGCTCGCGTCGATGACGCTCGCATGGCATATGGGGGCGGAGCCGGACACCTTGAACCCGATCACCTCGACCGACGTCTACTCATCCCGGGTCAACAGTTTTGTCTCGGACACCCTGATCGAGCGGGACAACAAGACACTGGAATGGAGACCGAAGATGGCGGAGCGATGGGAGATCTCTCCCGATCATCTCCAGTTCACCTTCCACCTGAGAGAGGGGATCCGCTGGCATGACGGACACCCCTTTACGGTCGAGGATATCCTCTATTCCTTTGACCGGATCATGGACCCCCAGGTTGCCTCCCCGCACCTCCGCGTCTACTATCAGGAGATCGCGCGTCTGGAGAAGATCGACGATCGGACGGTTCGTTTCACTTACCGGCGTCCCTATTTCATGGCGCTCGAGTTCTGCGGGACGATCCCGCTGGTCCCAAAACACCTCTATGACGACCGCTCCAACTTCAACAGCCACCCGCTGAACCGGTCCCCGGTCGGGCTTGGGCCGTACCGGTTTGTCTCCTGGAAGACCGGCAAGCATATTGTGATCGAGCGGAACGAGGACTATTGGGGGAAGGCGATCGGCCGGATGCCGGAGATCCGGAAGATCCGCTTTGAGTTCGTGACCGATGACACGATCGCGCTTCAGGTCCTGAAGAAGGGGGAACTCGACTTCACCGGGCTCCGTCCGATTCAATGGGTCCGTCAGACCGGGTCCGAGAAGTTCAACCGGCGCTTTTCAAAAATCCAGTTTTACACCCCGAGCTACAGTTATATCGGGTGGAATGCCCGGAAACCGTTTTTCAAGGATCGGCGGGTCCGCCGGGCGATGACGATGCTCGTGAACCGGAAGGAGATATTGGAGAAGCTGAACTTCGGGCTTGGGGAACTTGTCACCGGACCTTTCTACTTTCAATCTAAAGACTACGACGGGGCGATTGATCCGATCCCTTATGACCCCACGGCCGCCCTGAAGCTTTTGAGCCAGGCTGGCTGGCGGGACCCTGATGGCGATGGACTGCTCGATCGGGGCGGGATCCCCTTCCAGTTCCAGTTTTTGATCTCGTCGGGAAGCCGTTTCGCCGAGAGGCTTGGGGATATTCTGAAGGAGGACCTTCGAAAGGTTGGGATCGCAATGGAGATCCGGAAGGTTGAGTGGGCCCTCTTCACCCAGTATCTCGATCAGAGGAACTTCGACGCGGTGGTCCTCGGCTGGTCCCTCGGCCTCGAGCAGGATCCGTATCAACTCTGGCATTCTTCCCAAGACGCGCGTGGTTCGAATATCGTCGGTTTTTCGCTGCCAGAGGCGGACCGGCTGATCGAGGAAGGACGGATGGAGTTTGACCGTGAGAGACGCGCCGGCCTTTACCGGCATCTCCACCGGATCGTGCATCACGAGCAGCCGTATACCTTTCTCTACACCAGTCCGAATCTCGTCGCGCTCCACCGGCGTTTTGAGAATGTGGAGGTCTATCCGGGCGGTGTCGATCCGCTGGAATGGAGGGTTTCCAAGGTCTATGGGGATCTCTAGTTATCTCTTCAGAAGGATCCTTCTGATCATCCCGACATTTTTGGGGATTACACTGATCACCTTTTTCATCATCCAGCTGGCGCCCGGAAACCCGATCTCTTTAAAACTCCAGCAGATCGGCGGCGAGGCGGTCCGGACGGAGGCGGTCTCCCGCGAGGTGATCGAGCAGACAAAACGTCTCTACGGCCTCGATCGCCCGTTGCACATCCAGTACCTCTCCTGGCTGAAGAGGGTTGTCACCTTTGACTTTGGCCTCTCCTACAAGGACCACCGGCCGGTCTGGGAGAAGATCCGGGAGGCGTTGCCGGTCACGCTGCTCCTGAATTTCATCTCGATCTTTCTGATCTATCTCGTCTCGATCCCGCTGGGGCTCTTTTCGGCCCTTCGTCAGGGGGGGCGGGCGGACAAGGCGCTGATGCTCTTTCTCTTCTTTCTCTATTCGCTCCCCTCCTTCTGGGTCGCGATGCAGCTGATTATCTACCTGGGCGGGGGGGAGTATCTCGATCTCTTTCCGGTGGTCGGGATTGTTTCTTCAAACTTCGATGATCTTTCGTGGGGGGGCAAGGTCAAGGATCTCTGCTGGCATCTGGTCCTCCCGGTCGTTGTGCTGACCTACGGCGGGCTCGCCTTTCTCTCGCGACTCTCGCGGGCCGAGCTCCTCGAGGTGATCCGGCAGGACTACATACGGACCGCGCGGGCCAAGGGGCTCTCCGAGTGGGAGGTGATGATCAGGCATGCCCTCCGAAACTCGCTGATCCCGCTGGTCACGCTGATGGGGACGCTTCTTCCGGCGATGATCGGCGGGTCTGTCCTGATCGAGCAGATCTTCTCGATTCCGGGGATGGGGCGGCTCGGGTTTGAGGCGGTCCTCGCGCGCGATTACCCGACCGTGATGGCGATCGCCTCACTCGAGGCGCTCCTGACGCTTGTCGGAATCCTGGTTTCGGATCTCCTCTATTTAGTGGTGGATCCCAGAATCAGTCTGGAGGGTCTTTCTTCATGAGCGGCTGGCAGATGATCGGGAGACAGTTTTTAAAAAATCGCCTGGCGGTCGCCGGGCTCCTCTTTGTCCTTCTCCTTTTTCTCACGGCGGTATTGGCGCCGTTCCTTTCTCCGGCCTCCCCGACCGCCTACGACCTCGACCGGATCTTGATGCCCCCCTCCGCGGACCATCTGTTCGGGACCGATGAGGAGGGGAGGGATGTCTTCTCCCGGATGATCTGGGGGGCGCGGATCTCGCTCTCCGTCGGCCTGATCGCGGTGGCGATCTATGTTCTGATCGGGGTCTTTTTGGGGGCGCTGGCCGGTTATTACGGCGGATGGGTCGATTCCGTGATCTCACGGGCGCTC